>ERZ1066136.1835-NODE-1835-length-9966-cov-7.929775_pt1 | contig 9966 bp, 10 predicted proteins | sample MGYA00382783_ERZ1066136 | MGnify/ENA primary metagenome ERZ1066136 (study PRJEB33369, sample SAMEA5778366) | biofilm metagenome | biome: Industrial cooling water; feature: Water cooling tower basin; material: Biofilm | place: United Arab Emirates | collected... | reverse complement strand
TCGGTGAAGGTGAAGGTGCTGGCCAGCCGGCTCAGGTTGGCCTGGTAGCGGAAGACGCCGGCATCGGGGCCGCTGCCCTGGATGGTGGTGCCGTAGGCGTCGCTGGTGGTCGACATGAAGGCGGACGATCGTGTGGGTGCCAGCTGCTGCTGATCCATCGAGACTGCGTTCTGGGTGATGCTGCCCTTCGAGGTGGCTGCCGCTTCGCTGGATGCCGCCGACTGGACGGCGCCGACGCCGGTCACCGCCTGGAACGCCACTTCGCCGCCCTTGATGATGGCAGTGGCGATGATGGGGATCGAGATCACCATGTAGCCGGCGATGGCCTGGTCGGAGACGGCGCCGCTGTAGATGCTGGCGGCGGTTTCCAGTGCGAGGCCTTGGGCAACCGTACCCATCTTGGCCGCGGCTTCGAGGTTGCGCGCGCTGGCCAGCGTGGCGACGTAGTTGAGGATGGCATAGAGCGGGGGCCACAACTGGATCCACACCAGGCTCATCGCAAAGCTCTTGATGGCCATCGCGAGGCCGCGGCCCTGTGCCAGCAGGAACAGCAGGAACACGAACGGGAACACGGCATAGATGACGGCTTCGATCACGTTCCTGACCAGCGGCAGCGCCTGCTCGGCAATCTTGCTCATGGTGAGGAACGCGGAGTTCACCGACGCCGTAGCGTTGGCGCGCGCGGTGGCGATCATCAGCGCGGCCGGGTCGTTGAGCTTCTGGCCGGCGAGGCTGCGGCTGTCCTGCACCAGGTTGATCATGATGTTCTGGCGCAGCAGGTCCGCGGCGCCCTGGGCCGCGGTGGCGATCTTCGTCTTGTAGTAGGCCTGCTCGATCTGCGCGTCGATGGCCGTGAGGGCGGCGGCCGGCTCCAGCGTGGGGTTCAGCTGGAAGGCGAGGATCGATCGCGCGTGCGCCACTTCCGCCGGCAGGCGGGCGGCGAGGTAGGTGTAGGCGTTCGGGCAGGTGTCGACCTGCACCGGGTTGCCGTAGGTGGTGAAGCGCGCCGGGTTGGGCGTGCCCATCAGCGACCAGATGTCGGTGCTGCGCGCGAAGGCGGCGGGGTCGATGGTGCCGTCCTGCAGGTCGTAGACGGTGCAGTTGTGGACGAAGGCGATGAGGTCGGTGCGCAGCTGCGGGTCGGCCACGTTAGCCGCGCGCGAGGCCTGGATCAGGCGGTTGCCGAACATGACGCCGTTCTTCTGGTACGCGAGCTCGCCGGGAAGCTGCGCGTTGGTGGCCGGGATGACCTGGAAGGCGGTCTCGAAGAATCGCGTCATCACGTCGCCCACCTTGCTGGTGGCGTGCCCGAAGAAGGCGACGCCGATCGGCACGTTGCCCACGGCCACCGGCGGCTGGCTGCCGAGCTTGTCGACGATCACCACGGTCGACTTGGGCAGGAAGAGCGCGTAGTAGACGAGCAGGAAGCCCATCAGCCAGCCCCAGCCGTGGAACTTGCCCGGCGTGAAGAGCCCGGCGAATGCCGCCACCAGCACGCCGGTGATGGCGATCGCCTTGATGAGGCCGAAGTAGTCGGCCCCGCCCATGATGGCGGCGATGGCGTTGAAGACCCCCGTCAGGGTGTCGACGTTGCCGTAGGCGTAGATCTCGAACATGAGGGCGCGAGCGGCTCGAGCCCGGACTCAGGAGCCGCGGGCGCCGCTGCTGGCGCTGAAGTCGAGCATCGACTTCACGGACGAGGGCATCGAGCTCCAGAGCTGGCGTTCGAGCGTCTGCAGGTCCTGCGTCATCGAGGAGACCGAGCGCACCTTGGCGTAGGCGGCCTGCTTCTCGGCCAGGAGCTGGCGCTGGGCTTCCTGGGCGTTTGCTCGGATCGCGTCGATGTACTGCTGCTCGATGCCGGTGCGCTTGAGTGCCTGTGACAGGGCGCTCATGGCCTGGCGGATGGCGCGGTTGAGGAAGGTCTCCGCGTAGTCGAGCGCGATCACGTCCTTGTAGGTCTCGATCAGCGTCTCGGCGGTGCTCGATCCCGGCACGGCGTTGGCCACCGACAGCATCTTGTAGACCGGCTCGGTGGTGTTGTTGACGAAGCCGATGTCGGCGGGCGTCTGCGGGCTGCGCGTGGCGATGTTGTCCGACATGCGGCGCAGTCGCTCCGACACCAGGCGCGTGAAGGGTTTGGCCGAGACGGTGGTGCGCGTCGGGTTCAGGCACTCGGCGGGCTCGTCGCAGACATACACCTCGATGTCGACGTTGCCCTCCGTGGCCGAGGCGCCGCGGCCGAGCAGCAGGTCGCGCAGGCCCACGATGGTGGGCTCGGCGTAGCGCGGCGTGGCGCCGCTGCCGTCGTCGGCGGGCGGATACAGGATCACGGTGCCGATCACGCTCATGATCAGCTCCTTCTCCTGCTGGCTGATGCTGCCGCCCACCTGGTTGAGCGCGAGCCAGGTGACGTTGCCCTTGACGAAGGTAGCGTTGCGCACGTTGGGGTCGGCGCTGTTGGCGGCGGTCTTCACGACAGCGGGCGCGTTGCTGGCGCAGGTGAGCCGGGCCTCGGCCCGGTCGGAGACGCTGCCGAGGTACTGGGAGATGTTGGCGCAACCGCTCATCACCGAGTTGTCGTACTCGCCCACCACGCCATTTACCAGCGCCTGCGCGGCCTCGCAGGAGTTGATGTTCATCGCGTTGATCTTGTTGATCTGGTCCTGCAGCTCGGTCAGCAGCTTGTCGATGTCGGGCGAGATCGACTGCAGCGCCAGCTTGAAGGCGTAGCCCACGGCGTTGGCGCCGATGTTCTGCAGCAGGGCGATGAACTGCTGCTTGTTGATGAAGGAGAACGCGCCGCCGTAGATGTCGATGCCGCCGCAGCCGGCGCGCAGGCTTGGCAGCTGCACGGAGGCCAGCGGATAGTTGCGGCCCGGGGAGCGCATCATCAGGCTGCCGCCGGTGTAGAGGTTCATCGCCTGGCCGCGGAACGCGCCCGGAGTGGTCACGTTGCCCAGCGCGCCCAGGTCGTTGAACATCGCCTGCATCTCGGCGTTCAGGTCGGCGGGGTGGCTGGCCAGCGGTGTGGTGGCCAACGTCACGGCGAGCAGGCTGGCGATCAGGCGTCTGCCGAGGGGTCGGGCCGGGCGATCGTTCGGTTGGCGTGCCATGGTCGGTTCCTCAGGGCTGGCGGGCGCCGGCGGGAGCGTCGTGCGCGAGTGCGGCGATGCGCTCGACCAGGTCGGTCATCGACATCACGCCGAAGCCCACCGGGCGGATCTCGCGGGTGGCGGGCGCGGTGAGGTAGAGCGCCGGCACCGCCGTCGCATTCAGGCGCGCCGCCATGCCGTTGTCGGGCCGGGCGTTCGGGTACTCGGGGATGGCACGGCCGTCCATGCTGATCGCGAGCACGGTGAAGCCGAACTCTTCCTCGAAACGCTTCAGGATCGGCGCGAAGCGGTGGCAATGCGGGCAGTCGCCGCGGAACACGAAGATGAGCCCGTGAGTGGCGGCCAGGCTCTTGAGGGTCTGCGCCTGCCGCTCGCGCTGCTGCTCGTCGAAGACGTTGATCGCCATCGCGTTGGTGGGCCGTCCGCTCAGGCCGTAGTCGAGATCGGGCACCGTCCACACCAGGCGCTGCCAGCGTTCGGCGAAGAGCTCGGACTTGTCCATGACCATGCGCTGGTAGCGCATGTAGGCCGTGAGGTTGGCGTCGGTGGGGTTCATGACGGCAACGCGCTTCAGATCTTCCAGCCGCTTCTGCATCGCTTCGAACTCGGCCAACTCGCGCGGTGGCTTCGGTGCCAGCGGTGCCGGCCGACGGGCTGCAGCGGGCGGGTCGCGGTACCAGAACCAGCCTTCGCGGTTGCGCAGCCAATACGCGGCGTCCTCCGGGTCGGCGGCGACCGCCTTGGTGGCTTCGTTCGCGCCTTGCGCCCACGACGGGGCGGTCGGAAGCGCCGCGGCCATGACCAGCAGCGCCGCGGCGAATCGCGCGGTCCTGCAGTTCGTCGAGGGCTTCGCACGCATCTACCGCTTCTCCGGAAAACTGCCGTCTCGGCAGAAGCTCACCTGCCAGCGCAGTTCCTGATCGGCGCGCTTGCCTTGCTCCAGCACGTCGCGCTGGCGCGTCGTGACTTCGAGCCGCGCGCAGCCGGGCTGGGGCAGGGCGTGCAAGGTCGATACGTCGATCTCGATGGGCGTGGTGGCATCGAAGCGGCGGCGCATGTAGTCGGCGCCGGGACCGGTGAGCACGCCGTGCGCCTCGCCGCGGTCGGCGGCGAGCGCCAGCAGCGACTTGATCTCCGAGACCGGAATGCGCGGTGTCGTCTGCGCGTGGGTCGGCATAGCGAGAATCGCGCCGAGCAGGACCGCGGCGAGCGCGTGGCGACGCCTTGGGATGGAAAGGGTGGCAGTGATGAAGGTCATGGGCCGAAGTAGCTGTTGACCTTCTGCTGCGCGCGCTGCTGCAGGTCGCCGAGGTTCGGCAGCGTGGGCGCGATCTCCGCGTAGAACTCGCTGAGATCCATGCGCGAGAAGTCGAGCGCCTGGAGCTGCGTGAGCGCGAAGCCGCTGCAGTCGGGGCCCTGGGCACCGCCCCAGCCGCGGCCGAGTTGCGCGCGGCCCTGCTCGTTGATGATGCGCGAAAGGCGCGAGTTGAAGCAGCAGTAGGTCTCGGTGGTCTCGATGCAGGTGCGGATGATCGGCAGTCGCGCCGAGCAGTAGCTGCCGACGCCGTGGCACAGGCGGTTGTCGCGCTTCATCGCGAGGACCTGCTCGGCGTCCTCGCAGGACAGCAGTCCGGAGAGCTGGATCGCGAGCATCGCGAGCGTCCACGGACCCGGCACCAGCGAGGTCACGAAAGAGCCCACCGACAGGTCGCCGGCGATCAGCCCGGCGAGCGCCGAGGAGCCGCCGCCGGCGCCGAAGAGCGCCTCGAAGCCCGCGATCACGAGGTCGGGCGCGTCGGCTGTGAAGAGGGCGTCGTAGGTGTAGCTCGAGCCGATGGCGCCGATGGCCTGGCCGCCGGCGCCGGTGATCAGGCTGAACGTGGAGAAGAGCGATCCGTCGGTGCCGCCGCCCTTGCAGCAGTTCACCAGGCCGAAGAGCTTCTTGCGGCAGCGGTTGTCGTAGCCCTTGAAGACCTCCAGCGTGTTCGGGTCCAGGTAGCGACCGGCTTCGCGCTGCGCTTCCAGTCCGGCGACGGCACGCGCGAAGTCCGCGTCCGGCGCGTACCCGGTGTCGAAGCAGCGGCCGTCCAGGCAGAACTGCTGGCCGCCGCAGTTCGTCACCGTCGAGGTGGTGCCCGTGGCGACGCGGCACTGCCAGGTCTGCTCGTAGAGCATGCAGGCGCCCTGGGGGTTCGTGTCCATGCAGCGTGAATCGACCTGGCTGCAGCCGCGGTCGCGCAAGGGCTGGCAGTCGTCGGTGCTGTTCTGCGAGACGCAGGTGTAGGACGCGCGGTAGCGCCAGCAGTCCCGCTGCACCGGGTAGCCGCCGATGGTGCGGGTCTCGGGGCCTTCGACACAGGTCTCCGCGGTCTGGTAGCAGTCGGCCGCTGTGGCCGGCGCCGATGCGAGCAGGCAGAGCGCGAGCGCGCTGCCGGCGATCCAGGCGAAGCGCCGGGAGGCTCTCATTGCGAGCGCGCCTCCAACGCCGCGCACTGGTTGTCCCACGTGTCGGTGAAGCTCACCGTGGTTGGCATCGCGAAGGTGTTGGCGCCGTAGTAGCTCGTGCCCTGGCACGGGTTGTAGAACCACGCGCCGATCGTGCAATTGGGGCCGGCGCAGCTCTGGCTGTAGAGGGTCTGGTAGCAGAGGAAGCCATCGATCTGTGTGGGGCCGGGCGTCTGCGGGATCTGCGTGTTCAGGCTGCCGGGTACCGACTGCGAGCCCAGGTCCATGTAGAGCTGACCACTGCCCTTGTCGATCGTGAAGACGTGCATCAGGTAGCTGTTGGTCCCGCAGCTGAAGTCGAAGGCCAGGTAGTCGATGCACGCGGGACAGGGATCCGCGGTGACGCGCGTGAGGAACTGACCATCGGAACAGCCGGGCGTCTGGATTGGCGTGACGATCAGCACCTTGTCGCAGGTGAGCGTCTCCAGCGTGCGGTACTGGTGGCAGATCGCGGTTTCGAAGCGGTCTGCGGTGGTGAGCGTCTGTACGCTGCAGCCGCTGTAGGTGCCGGCGATGTTGCCGGCGATGGCCTGCGGGTCGGCCGTGATCGCGCGGCCCCGCGTGAGTAGCGGATCGTTCGTGCCGATGCTGAAGTCCGGGCGGCGCGTGGGATTGGTCTGCGAGAACTGCACCGCCATGCAGGCCGGGTCGGCAGCCGCGGGACCGCTCGCGCAGGCGCTGGCGCGAGCCGAGGCCTGCGTACCGAGCCCCGGGCTGCCAAAATAACTGGCTTCCGGTGGATTGGCCGTGTAGCCGGGAACGGTTGACTGCGCGGTGCTGCCGCTGATGTTGCCGCGGGCATTGGCGTTGCCGGTGCGACCGAGCGCTTTGCCTTGCTCGAAGGCCTCGCCTAGCGATGGCGGCGACTGCGCGAAGGCGAGCGGAATCGACGCGAGCAGGATCGCTGCCGAAGCGATGAACGCGCCGACTGGCCGTGGCATGGGCCGCATGCTCAGGATCCCCTCAGGCGCTTCAGCATCGGCGCGACGACCGCGCCCGCGTCGGGACGCTGCCGTGCCAGGGTCTCCAGCGCGTGGTCGAGGCTCACGTCGCCGGACACGCTCACGAAGCCCGCGGGCGTGCGGCAGTCGCTGCCGCAACTCGCGCCGGGTTCGGCGCGATCGTCGAGGCTCAACACGAAGGTCGGCGCGCGCTCGATGCGGTAGTGCGCGAAGGCCTCGGGATCGATCGCCCAGGCCACCTGGCGCTCGCCGATCAGGCCGGAGACCGCCGCGAGGGTCTCGCGCATCGAGTTGGCTTTCAGGCCGCGCAGGACCAGCACGGCGCCGCTGCGCGCGGCCTGATCAGTGAGGAGCTGCAGGCTCGCGCGGGGCATCTCCAGCGTGATGAAGATGCGCAGCGGCACCGGTGCGCTTGCGGTTGCCGCGGTCTGGCCGAGGCGCGCGCCGGCGCGGGCGAGCGCTTCGATGTCGGTGGAGGGCGAAGCGGCAGGCAACTTCACGCTCGGCGGCGCGGGCACCGGCTGGACGCCGAGTCGTTCCGGTGTCGGGAAGGGGTGAGCCTTTTGGGCCCGCTCAATGTCGGCGGCGTCGGGCCACCGCGGCGTCTGGGCGTGTGCCAACGCGGAGGCGAGCAGCCCGAGTGCGCAGGCGGCCACGGCGATGGCGCGGCGTTCAGTACGCGCCGGCACAGCAGTTCCTCTTGCGGAAGATCTGGTACGCGAAGTCCTCGCCGGACACCGGATACGACTTGCCGGCGCCCCAGATCATCGTGGTGCGGCCGTAGGGCTGGCAGCACTGTCCGGCGTCCTTGGCCGTGGCCGGCACCGGATAGACCATCTGCATCTTGTAGTGGGTCTTGTCCATGATCGGCAGCGGGTAGTAGCCGCACAGCCCGGCCGATCCGGCGCCGGTGAAGGTCACCAGTTGCCGGTGCATCTTCGCCGTCATGCGCTGTGTGATCAGCGTTGACGCCTGCACGCCGCCGATGTGCGTGGCGACGTGGCCATCCATCGGATAGATCGAGCCCTGGCAGCCAGCGCACCAGAACAGGCTCGCGATCGGCATGCCGGCGGTCGCAGCGACGCAGTCGGCGGCGCAGGCGGCCTTGGCGGCCGGATTGGCGAACAGCACCGCCTCGGGGTTCAGGATCGCGGTGAGTTCGTCGTCGGCCCACAGCGGATCGACCTCGGTGAGGTAGGCCAGGTCGAGCGAGCCTTTCTCCAGGCAGGGGAAGTCGAGCAGCACTTCGAGCCAGGTGAGAATCGGGTTGGCGTACCAGTGCGCGTGATAGAAGCTGTTGCGCGTCTGGCTGTCGTGGCCGACCTGGGCGCCGCGCGGCACGTCGATGCCGGGGTCGAGCGAGAGTCCGCCCAGGCCGACCATGCAGAAGGGCGTACGCGTGACGTCCACCATGCGCACCGGCTCCCAGAAGCCGATCGACACGCCGATGCGGGGCGGGTTGCTGCAGTAGCAGACCGGCGAAGACGGATTGCCGATGTCCGGCTGGCCGTCGGAGAGGATCGACGCCGAGCCGATGGTCAGCGGGAACAGGCAGCTCCAGCAGATATCGGTGATCGGGTTCATGAAGCGCCCGTGGCAGGTCGGGCCGGCCGCTGCCGGACCCGAGAGCAGCGCGAGCAGCCACAGCGCGCAGGCGAGCCGCAGCGCATCGAACGGACGCATGGGTCTACGGCAGTTCATCGATGCGCAGCCTTCGGCCGTCCTGCGTGACGAGCGCCGGCACGTGGCGGATGCCGAGCCGCGTGGTGAGCGCGCCTTGCTGGTCGTAGAAGACCGGCCGTCGCCAGCGGCGCATCAGGTCCAGATACGACCCACCGGTGAGGATCACCTTGACCTGGCCGCGGCGCGCATCGACGAGCTTGCGTGCCTGCTCGACCTGCTCGCGATCGCGGGCGTCGAAGAAGAGCAGCGCCTGGCTGAGCCGCACGGTGTCAAGCGGATTGACCACCGTGCCCGGTGGCACGATGACGCGGCCTTCGCCGTCGAGGATCGCCTCCTGCACGACGATGCTCGGATCGTGGTAGAAACGCCGTGTCTGCCGGGCGCGGCCGAGTCCGGCCACCGGCGTCGGGTCGTCGACGGCACGTCGGACTCGGGCCTGCGCGTCGCGCTGCAGGCGCTCGAGCGTGCCGTCCTGCTCCGCCGCGCGCAGCCTGCCCAGGATCACCTCCAGCAGGCTCGGCTCGGCGATCGGGTACACCGGGCCGATCACGCCGAGGTCCTGGGCTCGGGCGGGCGTGGTCGCGACCGTCGCGACGACGACGGCCGTCGCGAGCCGCCAAGCCCAGCGGCGCGGGCGCCGGCGTTGGGTCATCGCGTCAGAAGAGCGCACGGGCCCGTCCGATGATCTGCGACTCGTGGATCCAACCCGTCAGCGCGTAGCGCGAGTCGAGGCTGTCCGGATGCCCGGCCTGCACGTAGTAGCGGCCCTCCGGAATGCGGCCGGTCGGGCCGGGCGCGAGCACCTGGCCTTGCCGACTCACGGGCTTGGGCACGCCCACCGGCGTGCCGTTGACGTGGAAGCCTTGGGCGTCGCGCGTCACCTCGTCGCCCGGGGTGCCGGCGAGCACCTTGATGAAGGTGATGCCCGCCGGGTACGGACCGCCGCCGGCCCAGCGGAAGGCGACGAAGTCGCCACGACCGGGCGTCTCGCCCTTGTGGATCAGGAAGAGCCGGTACGGCAGGCTGGGCGAGGCGTTTAGCCCGAACGCATAGTGCGCGTGAAACCAGACCGCGATCGCCGCCAGCAGCACGTAGGCGAGTACCCAGCGACGCAGGTGAACGGCAGTGCGCTCTGCGAAGGTGCGCAGGCGGAGTCGCTCGGCCGGGAACGAACGGCCGGGCCACTTTCGATGCAGGAAGATGGTGCGCATGATTTGTCTCGCCGACGGCTACAGGCCGAGCCGGCGCCGCGCGTCCGGTGTCAGGTCGCGCAGCGGGGGCGCTGCGCCCACCACGGCACCGCGGGCCAGGACGACGCAGCGGCACTCGTCCGGAAGCGACTGGAACAGGGCGGTTACCTCGGTGCCGAAGTCCGCCGCCCGCCGCAGCGCGCCCGCGCGCTCTTCGTCGCTCGCGCCGCGTTTGACCAGCAGGGCAGCGACCTGCGCTTCCTTCAGGCGATAGAGCTCCGCCACGTCCACGACGGCCAGCGCCGGGGCGCGTTCGGGAGAAAGCCAGACCTGGGCAAGTGCGATCAGCCCGGCGCTGACCAGGGCGTTCACGCCGACGAGGAGGGCGACGGTCCTCGCGTTCACGCGAGCCCCCGGTCGCGCAACACCGCGTCGATCGCTTCGGACACGTCCATGCCCGCCGCGCGCTTGGCGTTGATGGCGTTGAAGTCCTCGGCCCGGCTGCTGAAG
>ERZ1066136.1833-NODE-1833-length-9974-cov-7.472527_pt1 | contig 9974 bp, 6 predicted proteins | sample MGYA00382783_ERZ1066136 | MGnify/ENA primary metagenome ERZ1066136 (study PRJEB33369, sample SAMEA5778366) | biofilm metagenome | biome: Industrial cooling water; feature: Water cooling tower basin; material: Biofilm | place: United Arab Emirates | collected... | reverse complement strand
CAACACCTTCGCGTCGCCCTGGGTGCAGCGCCCGCTGGAAAGCGGCATCGACATCGTCGTGCACTCGGTCACGAAGTACATCAACGGCCATTCGGACGTGGTCGGCGGCATGGTCGTGATCGGCGACGATGCGGCATTGCGCGACCGCCTGTCGTACATGCAGAACGCCATCGGCGCCATCATGGACCCGTTCGGCAGCTTCCTCGCGCTGCGCGGCGTGAAGACGCTGCCCCTGCGCATGGAACGCCACTGCGCGAACGCGCTGGAGCTCGCCCACTGGCTCGACGCCCACCCCAAGACCCTGCAGGTGCTCTACCCCGGACTGCCCAAGCATCCGCAGCACGCCCTTGCCGCGCGGCAGATGCGCGGCTTCGGCGGAATGATGTCCGTCCTGCTGCGCGCCGATGCCGAGGGGACGAAGCGCTTCCTGGAGCGCTGCGAGCTCTTCACGCTCGCGGAATCGCTCGGTGGCGTGGAGAGTCTCATCAGCCATCCGGTGCTCATGAGCCACGGATCGCTCCCCGAGGCGCGCCGGGCCGAGCTCGGCATCACCGACAACCTCGTGCGGCTGTCGGTGGGCATCGAGGACGTGGCCGACCTCCGGCGCGATCTCGAGCGCGCCTTCGAAGCGATCTGAGGCTGGGACGCATGGCTGCACTGTTCCGCCCGCGCGTCGTGTTCGCGGCGGTGTTCCTCGCCTGCGCCGGGCTCGTTGCGGGCGCGCTCTACCTGCAGCACGCGCAAGGACAGGAGCCCTGTCCCATGTGCATCCTGCAGCGCTATGCATTCGTGGCCGCCGGAGCCGTCGCGCTCGTCGCGGCCCTGCATGATCCGGCTCGCCGCGGCGTCGCGGTCTATGGCGGGCTCATGAGCCTGGCCGCCCTCCTCGGCGGCGGTGTGGCTGCCCGTCAGACCTGGCTCCAGCACAATCCGCCCGCGATCGCCGAGTGCGGCCCTGGCCTGGAGGCCATCGTCGACGGCTTCCCGCTGGGCGAAGCCCTGCCCATGATCTTCAAGGGCTCCGGGGACTGTTCCGAGGTCAAGTGGACGTGGCTGTCGCTGTCGATCGCCGAATGGGCGCTGGTGGCATTCGTAGCGATTCTGGTGGCAGCCGTCCTGGCGTGGCGCTTTTCGGGCATCCGCCGGCGCGGCTGACCGCCGGATTCCGTCGTCATGGGCCGGCTGTGACTGCGCGTTCCTGCGGTGCAAGCGGCGATTGCGTGCCGAATTTCTCAATAGTCCTTCCGGAGCTCCGTAAATCTCGGAGATGAGTCCCGTCCCTTCAACCGCCTCCCGTCCCATCGGTCACGCATTCGGCCTGCTCGCCGCAGCGTTGCTCATCCTGTCGGCGTTCTATGCGCTCTACGCCTGGAACGCCGTCCAGCGCGACAGGCTTGCCGAGCTGCGGACGTACGTGTCGGCCTCTGCGCGGGTCGCCGACCGGTACCTGCTCGACCACGAGGGTTTTCTTCCGCTGGCGGCTTCACGGGTGGAGGAGACCGGACTCGCCGACCCTGCGACGCTCGTGCCACTCCTGGAGACTTTCCTGCGTGCGCGTCCCGGTCTGATCGCGCTCGAACTCCTCACCGCCGATGGCGTACCCCTCGTGTCCGTGCGTCAGCCTGCCGTGCGGGATCGGTTGCCCGTCGGTCTCGTCGAGGGTGCAGTGGAGCCGGGAAAGGTGCTGACCGGCAAGCCGCTTCGCGACGGCACGGCCGGGGTGTGGCTTCTGCCGCTGCAGGTCCGCCTGCCGGTCCGGGCGCTGCCCGCAGGCACTCACGTCCTCGTCGCCCTCGTGGATGTCGGCAGTGCGCGTTCGTTCTGGCAGGAGACCGGGTCGGCCGAAGGCATGGTCGAAGGTCTGCTCTCGGACGCCGGTCTTCTGATGGGCGGCACGGCAGAGCCCGACGTCACGCGGGCGGAGGTCCGGCAGAACGTGAGAGATCGGCTGGTCCGGCGACTGTCCGCGGAGGGATTTCCCGCGACGGGAGAGTGGCGAAGCGCCACGCTCCTCGAGGCCGACGCGCATCCGTATGCTTTCGAGCGGCTGGCTCATTTTCCACTGACGGTCTTCTTCGCATCGTCTCAGCGTACCGCTTGGCTCGCGTGGGTGGAGCGCGTGCGCGTTCCGCTCGCGCTGTTCGCCCTGTCGTTCGCAGGTCTCGTGTTCGCGGCAGCCTGGACGCACCGGCAGCACCGCACCCGCGAAGCGGAGCGTGACGCCGCCGAGGCGCTGCTCGGCGAGCAGCAGACGCGGCTCATGCGGCAGGCGGCGCTGCTCGACCGGGCCGAGCGTGCGGCCCACGTGGGGGGCTGGGAACTCGATCCGGCCGGCGGCGCGTTCTTCTGGACCGAGGAGGCCTACCGCATCCACGGTACCGAGCCCGGCGTGTTCGCTCCGACCCTGGACACCGTTTCGGCGCTCTACACGCGCGAGAGCCGTGAACTGTTCCGCGCGGCCGTGGAAAAGTCCGTCCGGGCCGGTCAGGCGTGGGACATCGAGGTGGAACTCGCTTCCGCCGAGCGTCCGCAGACCTGGATACGCATCACCGGTGCCTCCGAGCCAGGGGCCAACGGTCTTCCGGCAAAGCTTTACGGCGCCGTGCAGGACGTCACCGAACGGCATCGCTCCGACGACCGCATCCGCCGACTCGCGCACTACGACGATCTGACCGGCCTCGCCAACCGCAATCTGTTCACGCACCACCTCACCCATGCGCTCGCGCGGGTGGACCGCTACTCGAAGTGCCTCGGGGTCCTGTTCATCGACCTGGACCGGTTCAAGATCATCAACGACACGCTCGGGCACGACACCGGCGACATCGTGCTGAAGGCCATCGCGAGGCGACTTTCCGAATGCATGCGCTCCGCCGATCTCGTGGCACGACTCGGCGGAGACGAGTTCGTCGTGGTGGTCGAGGAGGTCGAGTCGCAGGCCAGGGTGGCCGAGGTGGCCGCCAAGCTGCTCGCGGTCATCGATCAGCCGGTGCTGTACCAGGGTCAGGAGCTCGCGCTCACGGCGAGCATCGGCATCGCCATGTACCCGGACGACGGGCGAGACCTGCAGAGCCTGCTCAAGCACGCGGACATAGCCATGTATCGCGCCAAGGAGCAGGGCAAGAACCGCTTCGCCTTCTACTCGTCGGGCATGGACGACCCGGCGGTGGATCGTCTGTCACTCGAGACGCGTCTCAAGAAGGCGGTGCTGGAGCAGAACCAGTTCGTCCTGCACTACCAGCCCAAGGTGAGCCTCCGCGACGGCCGCATCACCGGCGCCGAGGCGCTCGTGCGGTGGCTCAGTCCCGACCGCGGTCTCGTCTCGCCGGCGGAGTTCATTCCCCTCGCCGAGGAGACCGGCCTCATCACCGCCATCGGCGAATGGGTGCTGGAGACGGCGTGCCACCAGGCGTCCGCCTGGGAGCGCAAGGGACTGCCGCCGATGCGGATTGCCGTGAACCTCTCCGCGCGCCAGATGTACAGCCCGGGATTCGTGGATACCGTACGGCGCATCGTCGAGACGAGCGGCGTGCGTCCCGGTGCGATCGAGCTGGAGCTCACGGAGAGCGTGATGATGCAGAACGTGCAGCTCGTCGCCGATCTGCTCATGGAGCTCAAGCTGCTCGGTCTTCACATCGCCGTGGACGATTTCGGAACCGGGTATTCGTCGCTCAGCTACCTGAAGCGGCTGCCGCTCGACGCGCTCAAGGTGGACCGGTCATTCGTGCGGGACGTCCCGCGCGACGCGGACGACGTGGCCATCACGTCCGCCGTCATCGCGCTGGCGCACAGTCTGCGGCTGAAGGTGGTGGCCGAGGGCGTGGAAACCGAAGCGCAGCTGGGATTCCTGCGCGACCGCGAATGCGACGAGATCCAGGGCTTCCTGTTCAGCAGACCCGTGCCGGCCGAGGATTTCGAGGACCTGCTCGCGCGCGACGTGCGGCTGGCGATCGGCGGCCCGGCTCGCAGCGCCGCCTGACGGACCCGGGCGTCAGCGAAGCCCGGCGTACGCCTCGATGGCGTCGAGTACCGAAGCGCCAGCGTTGTGTCCGGTCTGGTCGAGGATCTCGCGCATGCACGTGGGGCTCGTGACGTTGATCTCGGTGAGGTGACTGCCGATGATGTCCAGCCCGACGATCAGCAGGCCCCGGGCCTTGAGCACCGGACCGAGCGCCTCCGCGATCTCGCGGTCGCGCGGTGTCAGGGGTTGAGCGACCCCGAGTCCGCCCGCGGCCAGATTGCCCCGCGACTCGCCTTCCTTCGGGATACGCGCAAGTGCGAAGGGGCAGGGTACCCCGTCGATCACCAGCACGCGCTTGTCCCCCTGACCGATCTCGGGGAGGTACTTCTGCGCCATCACCGTGCGGGTGCCAAACTCGGTAATCGTCTCGATGATGACGCTGATGTTGGGGTCCTCGGGCGAGAGCACGAATACCGAACTGCCGCCCATCCCGTCGAGGGGTTTCAGGACCATCCTGCCGTGGCGACCGAGGAAGGCGCGGATGTCGGCGTCGCGCCGGGTCACCAGGGTGGGCGCGATGAACTGCGGGAAGCGCGCGATCGACAGCTTCTCGTTGTGGTCGCGGACGGCGCGGGGCGCGTTGTAGACCGCCACGCCCGCCGCCTGCGCAAGCTCGAGCAGGTAGGTGGCGTAGACGTACTCCATGTCGAACGGGGGGTCCTTGCGCATCATCAGCGCGTCGAAGCGGGTGACCGGACCCTGCGACGCCTCGCATCGCGAGAACCACGCGGCGTCGTCGCCCGATGGCTCGATGCGCACCGCATCGGCCTTCACTTCGCCCTCCTCCCAGCGCAGGTCGGACGGTTCGAGACAGTGCACGCGGTGTCCCCGACGCGCTGCCTCGCGCATCATCAGGACGGAGGAATCCTTGTAGGCCTTCAGAGAATCGAGGGGGTCGATGACGAACGCGATGTCCACGACGCCGGCCCTCACGCCGTGCCGGCCGGGTCGGTACGCTCCAGTTCGCGCGCCGCGGCGAGCAGCGCGAGGCGGGCGACGACACCGTAGGCGTAGAAGCGATTGGGCGTGTCGTTCGGCGGCGCGTCGAAATCGGGCTGCTGGCAGGGGGTCTCGAACGCGAGCGGGGCGAACTGCATGCCCGGCGCGTTGAGGTTCTCGTCGATGCCGCGGCCGGTGTGGACGCGGTAGAAGCCGCCCACCACGAAGTGGTCGATCATGTAGACGACCGGTTCGGCCACCCCGTCGTTCACGCTCTCGAATGTGGGCACGCCTTCCTGCACGATCACCCGGGTGACCTCCAGACCCTCCTTCACCACCGACATCTTGTTGCGCTGCTTGCGGTTGAGGCCGATGACCTCCTCCGCGCTGCGGACCGACATGATCCCCATGCCGTAGGTGCCGGCGTCCGCCTTCACGATCACGAAGGGTTCCTGGTCGATCCCGTACTCGCGGTACTTCTCGCGGGTCTGCTGGAGGATGCCGTCCACCCAGCGCGCGAGGCATTCCTCGCCGGTCCGCTCATGGAAGCTGATCTCCCCGCAGGAACCGAAGAAGGGGTTGATGAGCCAGGGATCGATGCGCACCAGCGCGGCGAACTCCGAACTGACCTCGTCGTAGGCGCTGAAGTGATTGGACTTCAGCCGCGTGGACCATCCCGCGTGCAGCGGCGGAAGCACGGGCTGATCGAGATCGCGCAGGATGTCGGGGATGCCCGCCGACAGATCGTTGTTGAGCAGTACGGTGCAGGGATCGAAATCCGGGAGCGTCACGCGGCGGCCGCGGCGCTCCACGGGTTCGAGCGTGAGCTTCGCGCCCGACGGCAGTTCCAGCGTGGTGACCTGCGTGATCTCGGGGTTCAGCGTGCCCACGCGTACGCGCATCCCGGCCTGGCGGAGGATGGACTGCAGCGCCGCCACGTTCTGCAGGTAGAAGGTGTTCCGCGTGTGGTTCTCGGGGATCAGCAGGATGCCGCGTGCTTCCGGGCAGACCTTCTCGACGGCGACCATCGCGGCCTGCACGCACAGCGGCATGAACTCCGGCGCGAGATTGTTGAAGCCGCCGGGGAACAGGTTGGTGTCCACGGGCGCCAGCTTGAAGCCGGCATTGCGCAGATCCACCGAGGCATAGAACGGCGTGCTGTGCTCCATCCACTGGCTGCGGAACCAGTGCTCGATGGCAGGCTGGGCTTCGAGGATCTGCCGTTCGAGCGACAGGAGCGGGCCCGTGAGGGCGGTGGTCAGATGCGGGACGGTCATGGGCGGTGCTTTCGATCCTCTCGCAGGCGCGGAGCGCCGCGAATCGGGTGAATACGGGTCCGGTCTTGCCGCCGGCTGTGCGGAGGCGGGGATGCACACGTCATCGGCCGCCTCCCGGAACGCGGGGTCCGGCCATGCCGGCCACCACCCCAGGTCCGGCCGATTATAGCGGCGGGCCTCCCGCATCCCCCGAAGGTTGCCCGGGAGGGGACCGACCGGGCGGGACCCTGGACGAACACCACCAGGGCAGGCCTTGTCCGGGCTTGACACCGGCCCGGCCGGGAATTCATCATGTGCACGAATTTTTCTTGTGGTTAAAACTCTCGGGGCCATCCACTCGGTGGCTCGACCCCGGCTTTCCGTCCTCATGGCCTATCAGCTGCTGCGGTTCGCCGCCTCGTCCTCCCACCCCGAACCGCGCATGTTCCGCCAGCCCGAACGGCTGCGGGAGACCTACGACGCGGTGATCATCGGTGCCGGCGGGCACGGCCTGGCGAGCGCCTACTATCTCGCCCGCGACCACGGCATGCGGAACATCGCCGTTCTGGAACGCGGCTACCTCGGTGGCGGCAACACCGGGCGCAACACGACGATCATTCGGTCGAACTACCTCACGCCCGAGGGTGTGGCGTTCTACGACGAGTCCGTGCGCCTTTGGCAGGACCTCGCCACCGATTTCGATCTGAACCTGTTCTACTCCAACCGCGGTCACTTCACCCTCGCACACACCGACTCCGCCGTCCGGACCATGCGCTGGCGGGCCGAGGTGAACAAGCACCTGGGGGTGGACAGCGAACTGGTGGGCCCGGAAGCCGTGAAGCAGGCCTGCCCCCAGATCGATCTTTCCTGCGGCGGTGAGGCGCCCATCCTCGGCGCGCTCTACCACGCCCCCGGCGCGATCGCGCGGCACGATGCCGTGGCCTGGGGCTACGGCCGCGGGGCGGACCAGCGCGGCGTGGAGATTCACCAGCAGACGGAAGTCCTGGGCATCGACGTGGACGGCGGCCGGGTGAAGGGCGTGAAGACCTCCCGGGGCTACGTGTCCACGCCCCGCGTGCTGTCGGCGGTGGCCGGGTTCACGCCGCGGGTCACCCACATGGTGGGTCTGCGCACCCCGATCTTCATCCATCCGCTCCAGGCGATGGTCACCGAACCCATGAAGCCCTGGCTGGACGCCATCCTCGTCTCCGGCAGCCTGCACATCTACGTGAGCCAGTCTGCCCGGGGCGAACTGGTGATGGGCGCCTCGCTCGATCCGTATGAGTTGCATTCCACGCGCTCCACGCTCGACTTCGTGGAGGGGCTCGCCGCGCACATGCTCGACATGTTCCCCTTCCTGTCCCACGCCCGGGTGAACCGGCAGTGGGCCGGCATGGCCGACATGACCCCGGATTTCGCGCCCATCATGGGCAAGACGCCGGTCGAGGGCTTCTACCTCGACGCCGGGTGGGGCACCTGGGGATTCAAGGCCACCCCGGTCTGCGGCAAGACCATGTCGTACACGGTCGCCAACGACCGGAACCATCCGCTCATCGAGGCGTTCGGTCTGTCCCGCTTCGAGAACTACCAGCTCACCGGAGAAAAGGGGGCGGCCAGTGTCGGTCACTGAACGCGCCGCTGTCCTGCCATCGCCGGTGGGAGATGCCGCATGAAGCTTCTCACCTGTCCCGTCAACGGGCCGCGGCCCGTGTCCGAGTTCGTCTACGGCGGCGAAGTGCGCGTGGAGCCCCCCGAGGGCTGCACCGACCGCGAGTGGGCCGACCACGTATTCAACCGCAGCGGCATTCCGGGCGTGAAGATCGAGTGGTGGTACCACATGGCCAGCGGCACCTGGTTCCACGCGAAGCGAGACGTCACGCACGACCGCGTGATCGCCACCTGGCTGCCCGGGGAAGCCCCGCCCGCGGAGGACACGCCGTGACCGAGCGTCTGCCCCCCGTCGACGGCGAATGGATTGACCGCAGCCATGCGATCGATTTCTCGTTCGAAGGCCGCCCTTACACCGGCTTCGCGGGCGACGTGCCCTCCAGCGCGCTCTGGGCCGCCGGCGTGCGCGTGCTCGGCCGCAGCTTCAAGTACCACCGCCCGCGCGGCATCCTCACGGCGGCCAACCACGACGTGAACACGCTGATGCAGTTCGGCCAGCGGTTCAACCTCCGTGCGGACGTCGAAGCGCTGGAGGCAGGCATGGCCCTCGAGGCCATCAATACCTCCGGCGGCGTCGAGCGTGACCGGCTGCGCGTGTTCGACCGGCTCTCGGCGTTCCTGCCGGTGGGCTTCTACTACAAGGCGTTCCACAAGCCCAAGGCGCTGGCAGCCTGGTGGGAGCGCGTGTTCCGGCGTGTGACCGGCCTGGGACGCCTGGACTTCGACACGCCGCACATTCGCACGCCCAAGCGCTACGACTTCACCGACGTCCTCGTGGTCGGAGGCGGCGCCTCGGGCCTCAGTGCGGCGCTGGCCGCGGCCGAGGCCGGTGCCCGTGTGGTGGTCGTGGACGAGAACGCGCAACTGGGCGGCGGCCTCGGTTACCAGCGGGGCGCCAGCCCGGAATCGCTCGCGCGGCTGCGGGAACTCGAAACCCGGCTCCGCGCGATGCCCAACGTGTCGCTTCGCCCGGGGACGCTCGCCGCGGGCTGGTATGCGGATCACTGGGTGCCGCTGATCGATGCGCGGCGCATGACGAAGATGCGCGCCCGTGCGGTCGTCGTGGCGCAGGGCGCCTTCGAGCAGCCCGCCGTGTTCCGCAACAACGACCTGCCCGGGGTGATGATGGCTTCCGCGGCCCAGCGGCTCATTTACCGCTACGCCGTGAAGCCGATGCAGACGGCCGTCGTGCTGACCGCCAATGCTGACGGTTATCGAGCGGCACTCGACCTCTCCGCCAACGGCGTGTCGGTCGCGTGCGTGGTGGACCTGCGCGCAAAGGGCGAGCCCTCGGACCTTTCCGATCGCGTCAAGCACCATGGCATCCGCGTCCTCCCCGGCCACTGCGTGCTGGAGGCCGAGGCGCTCGGCGATCGTCTCGCCGGCGTCACGCTGTGTCCGCTCAACGATCGCGGCGAACCCGAGACGTCGCGCCCCACGAAGCTCGCCTGCGACGGCCTCGCCATGAGCGTCGGCTGGGCCCCCGCGGCCGCACTCCTGTACCAGTCGGGCTGCCGCATGCAGTACGACGCCGACGTGGGTCAGTTCGTGCCGGCGGCACTCACGCCGGGCATGTTCGCGGCCGGCCGCGTCAATGGCGTTCATGAACTCTCCGATCGCCTTGCCGACGGCGCCCGCGCGGGCCTGCTTGCGGCGCAGCACTGCGGTCACGCCGTTGCGGACGTGCCTCCGCCGGTTTCGCGCGGCCCCGCAGGGGCCTCGCATCCGTATCCCATCGTCGACCATCCGTCCGCCAAGAACTTCGTCGACTTCGACGAGGACCTTCAGGTGAAGGACTTCTTCAATGCGGCGCAGGAGGGCTTCGACAACATCGAGCTGATGAAGCGCTACTCGACCGTGGGCATGGGGCCGTCGCAGGGCAAGCACTCGAACATGAACGCGATCCGCATCCTCGCGCGGATTCTCGGGCGCACCCCTGGCGAGGTGGGGTCCACGACGGCGCGGCCGTTCTTCCATCCGGTGCCGCTGTCGCACCTCGCCGGACGCGGATTCCATCCTCACCGCGAGACGCCCATGCATTCGCGCCACGTGGGGCTCGGCGCCGTCTGGATGCAGGCAGGCGTCTGGTTGCG
>ERZ1066136.1832-NODE-1832-length-9976-cov-6.150388_pt1 | contig 9976 bp, 9 predicted proteins | sample MGYA00382783_ERZ1066136 | MGnify/ENA primary metagenome ERZ1066136 (study PRJEB33369, sample SAMEA5778366) | biofilm metagenome | biome: Industrial cooling water; feature: Water cooling tower basin; material: Biofilm | place: United Arab Emirates | collected... | reverse complement strand
GCCTTGAGGGCGTCGTACAGCATCGAGCTGACCAGCCGCACGACCGGGCTTGCATCGTCGGCAATGCGGGCGATCGACAGCTCCTCGGCGCCTGCGGCGGCCGCGCCGTCGTCGGCGCCGGTCGAGGCGCCGACGACCGTATCGATCGCGCGCAGGCCATCTTCGTGCCGCCGCAGCAGCGCGGCGATGTCGCCGGCAGCGGCCAGCGCGAACTCGAACGGCTTGCCGACGCCGCGTTCGAGCCAGTCGATGCGGTCGGCGTCGAACGGATCGTCGATCGCCACGGCGAGACCGCGATCGGTCGTGAGCGCGACCGCCTGGCGACGGGCCGCTTCCGGAAACGGCAGCGCATCGAAGTCGGCGTGTGCCGACTGCAGCGAGTCGCCGTCGATCAGCGGCCAGCCGAGGTCCGCGGCACAGCGGGCGAGCACCTCGTCCTCGCCCAGCGCGAGGGCTTCGGCTGCGCGGCGCGCGAACGGCAGCCGCGCGGCACGCGCCTCGACCGACAGTCGGGCCAGGCGCGCGCGCGTCGCGCGGTCGATCGCCGGCGCAATGGCGCTCACTGGACCGCCTCCGACAGCTGGAAGATCGGCAGATACATCAGGATCACCACGACCCCGATCACCACCCCCATGACCAGCATCAGCGCCGGACCGATCACCCGGCCGAACCAGTCGGCGGCACGCACCAGTTCGGCTTCGTGGAAGTCGGCGGCGCGCTCGATCATCTCGCCCAGCCGTCCGCCGCTTTCGCCGACCCGGAAGAAGCGCGCTGCCACCGGCGTGGCGAGGCGGTGCGCCGCCATGCTGGCGGTGAATCCGCGTCCTTCGTCGACGTCGCGGCGGCAGGCCCGCAGCCGTTCTCCCATCGTTGCCGGCAGCAGGTCCTGCACCATGGCGAGTGCCGCAGGCAGCGCGATCCCCCCCTGCACCAGCAGCGCCAGCGTCCGATACAGCTGCGCGCAGCCGGCCGCGTGCAGCAGGGCATCCAGCCGCGGCCATGCACGGGCGAGCCTGATCGCCAGCCGGCGCGACAGCGGCGCGCGCACGAACGCGACGACAGCCGCCAGCGACGCCGCGAACAGCACGGCGGCCACCGCCGGCTGCTCGCCGATCGTCTGCCCGAGCCACACGATGGCGCGCGAGCCGGCCGGCATGCGATCGCCCAGTTCCGCATACACCGAGGCGAACCTCGGCACGACGTAGCCGACCAGGAACAGCAGTACCAGCAGGCTCACCACGAGCAGCAGCAGCGGGTAGGTAGCCGCCGCCACCAGGCGGCCGCGCACGTCCGCCACCAGCCGCCGGTAGCGGTGGTACCGCATCAGGGCCGGCGCATAGTCGCTGGTGCGCTCGCTGGCACGCATCGATGCGACGAGGACCGCCGGGAACACCGCGGGGCGATCAGCCATCGCGCCCGACAGCGAACGGCCCTCCTGCAGCGCGCGGCTGAGGTCACGCAGCACGGCGGCCGCCTCGTCGTCCCGCGCCGAGTGGACCGACTTCTCGGCCAGGGTTTCAAGCGCCTCGTTCAGCGTCACGCCGCCTTCGAGCAGCGCCAGCAGTTCCTGGCAGAACAGGTCGAGATCGAACCCCCGTGCGAGCCGCCGCGCGAACAGACCGCCGTCGGCGCCTACCGGCCGCACGTCCACCACCGCCATGCCCTGTGCAAGCGCCTGCCGCCGCGCTTCGGTGGCGTCGGCAGCGTCGAGCACCAGCGTCTGCGCGCTGGCGTCGGCGGCGAGCCCCTGCACTCGGAATCGCATGTCCGGTCCCTTCGTTGCAGCGTGGCGGCGCGGGCGGCGACCGGCGTGGCCGGCGCCTAGCGGGCCGCCTGCGGTGCTGCGCCCGGGGCGGCGTCGTTGCCGTCGCGGCCGGCGCTGAACAGTTCGTACGGCCCCCGCTCGACCGGGCTGCGGTACACGTAAGGACGGCCCCAGGGGTCCAGTGGCACCCCCTTGCGCAGGTACGGCCCGGCCCACTTGGTCTCGTCGACGGGCGCGACGACCAGCGCCTGCAGTCCCTGCTCGGTCGACGGGTAGCGGCCGACATCCAGCCGGTACTGGTCGAGCGCCTTCTCGAACGCATCGAGCTGCGCCACCACCACCTTCTGCTCCGACTTCCCGATCTGACCGAAGAAGTGCGGTGCGACGAAGCCGGCCAGCAGGCCGATGATGACCAGCACCACGAGCAGTTCGAGCAGCGTGAAGCCGCGGTGTCGGATGCGCGCCATGACGGTCTCCCCTTGCTGCGCCGGCTACATCAGGTCGGAAGGCGCGCTGTCGCGCCGGCCGTATCCGGTGCCGAGCAGTTTCATCGAGATGGCCTTGGACACCGCCTGCGCACGGTTCGACGCCTGCAGCTTGCGCAGGATCTTCTGCACGTGGTTCTTCACCGTCAGCGGGCTGATGCTCAGGATCATTCCGATCTCCTGGTTGCTCTTGCCTTCGCGCACCCACTTGAGGATCTCGACCTCGCGGTCGGTGACGACCTGCTCGCCCTCCTCGACCTCGCCGCGCAGCGGCGCCGGCCGCTCGCGGGCGAGTGCGCGGCAGTACGAGTTGTAGACATGCGGGGCGAGCAGCTCGAGCAGGAAGCGGTGGCGCTCCGTCGACGGCGAGTTCAGCGCGACGAAGCTGAGGAAGTAATGCGCGCCGGCGCCCATCTGCGTGTTCGGGATGCCGTGCACCAGCGCCTCGCCGAGGCCGAGCGACTGCATCTCGGCGGCGAGGCGGGACTCGGCCTGGCCGCCGGCCCGGGTGCTGATCGCCATCGGCTCCGCACCCAGGCTGAGCCACAGTTCGACCATCTCGGCCGCCAGCCCCTGCCGCGGGTGGCACAGGCGCGACAAGGTGTTCGGGTGGATCGGCACGTGATAGAAGTAATCGAAGAACATCCGCCCGCCGCCGCTGCGCGGCAACCCGCACAGCAGCACGCCATGCGGGATCAGCGACTGCAGCGCGCCCTGGGTCCAGGCGAAGAACTCCACCCGTCGCCGCACCCGCATCGCCTCGCCCAGAGCGGCGATGAAGTTGAACGCCTCGGCCGACGACATCGTGGCCGCCTCGCTGTCGCGTGCTATCCGGAGTTCGGCGCTCATCGGTCAGTACGCATTGGTCTGCCGCAGCACGATGCGGATCGTCTTGAGGATGATCAGCAGATCCAGACCGACCGACCAGCGCCGCAGATAGTCGAGGTCGTACTCGACGCGCGCCCGCATCTTCTCGACCGAGTCGGTCTCGCCGCGGTAGCCGTTGACCTGCGCCCAGCCGGTGATGCCCGGCTTGACCTTGTGACGGATCATGTAGCCCTTGATGACACGCCGGTACATCTCGTTGTGCGCGACGGCGTGCGGACGCGGCCCGACCAGGCTCATCTTCCCTTCGAGCACGTTGAACAGCTGCGGCAGCTCGTCGAGCGATGCCTTGCGCAGCCAGGCACCGAGCGGCGTGACACGCGGATCGTTGCGCGTCGCCTGCGCGATCACGGGCCCGTCCTCGGCCACCGCCATCGACCTGAACTTGAACACGTGGAACTCGCGTCCATCGAGGCCGTAGCGGCGCTGACGGAACAGCACCGGCCCCGGCGAGGTCGCCTTGATCGCGATCGCGATGCACACCATCAGCGGGCCCGCAAGCAGCAGCAGCGAGGCGGCAAGCAGCTTGTCGCTGGCGCTCTTGACCACGCCGTTGATGCCGGCGAAGGGGGTGTCGCAGACCGCAACCACCGGCACGCCGTTGATGTCGTCGACCCGCGCCTGGATGAGGTCGAAGATGAAGATGTCGGGCACGAAGAAGATCGATGCGGTGGTGTCCTGCAGCTCGTCGAGCAGCTTCAGCACCGCCGGCTGCGCCGCCATCGGCAGCGCGATGAACACGGCGTCGATCCCGTTGCGCTTGACATGCTCGGCGGCGGCGCCGATGCGTCCGAGCAGCGGCCCCTCCTCCGGCGCCGGCGCCTCGGCGTCGTCGTGGAAGAAGCCGGCGAAGCGGAACCCGAGCGAGGGCTCGTCGCGCAGGCTGCGCGCCAGCCGGCGGCCGACATCGTTGGCGGCGATGACCACCGCGCGCCGGTTGCCGTCGATCGCCAGAAGCTGCGGCGTGACCAGCGGAATCGCACGATGCGCGGCATACAGGACGAACGGCGTACTCAGCCCCCACGTCCACAGCATCGCCGGCTCGAAGTACCACACGAAGCGCGTGACGTAGCCGAGCAGCATCAGCAGGCCGAAGACCAGCGCCCAGTTCGCGACGATGCTGGCGAACAGGCTCTGGCGCAGGCGCCGCACCGACACGTCGCCCGGGAACGTGAGCGAAAAGGCAATCAGCGACAGGATCAGTTCGGGCGGCTCGAAAGGCGTGCCGACCAGTGCGCAGCTGGCCACCAGCGAGCAGACGATGAGCACCGGTTCGAGCGACATCCGCACCAGCCCGAGCACCGACGTACGCCCGTGACGCAGTCCAATCGCATGTGAATTGACGAGCATGGCCGTTCAGCGGTGCACCAGCGAGACGCGGACGTTAGGAAGTGAATGTGACGCGTGCGCTGCGACATTGCGACATGAAGCCGTGATCGGACCGCTCGACAGCGAACCGCCGCCGGCCGCGGCATGCGCTGTCCAAGTCAGCCGCTGACCACATCGCCGGTGCGGGACGCGCGCCGACGCTGCGCGCGGACGACGACGCCGAGCACCGCCAGCCCGGCCACGAGCATCGCGACCACACCCGGCTCCGGCACCGGCTGGATTGCCGCCATGCTGATCGCGGCAGGCGGGTCGAAATAGAACAGCGCTCGCGGCAGCACCAGCGCACTGCTGCCCAGCGCGAGCCGCGGCGCATCGAACGACAGCGGCTGCAGGCGGGGTGGCAGCGGCTCGAGCAGGGAGAAGACCGGCTGCACGCGCACGTGCGCTTCACGCCATGACGGCGGCGCCAGATCGGGCACCACGACGCGCTCTGTCAGGCCCGGCACCTCGGCCTCGTCCGCGCGAAGCAGATACGGCCAGGCGGGAATCCAGCCGCGCCATGAATGCACGCCGACGCGGTCGCCGATGATCGATCCGGGGATCGCACTGGCACGGATCAGCGACGACTCATCGGTCGTCGCCGAAGCGGACGCCGTGGATAGCGACAGTGCGCAGAGCAGTGCGGCGAGGGCGGACATCCACCGGCGGGCGCGAAGCATGGTCGGTCTCCTGGGGTCGGTACGGCGGGCTCAGGCCGCCACACGTGCGACGCCACGCGGCCCGTGCGGCAGCACAGCGCTGCGGCATGGCGCCAAGCTACGCAGCACTCGTGACGTCCTCGCATCGCCGATCAGTCTCAACGGACGTTGTTCGATGAGCGCTTCGGCTCATCCGTGCGTCGCACGCGTCACACCGCTGACAATTCGGCGACGACGCCTCAGCACCGCAGCTCTGCCGCGCATGCCGCCGCAGCCGCCCGGACCGTCGTCTTGCGCCACAAGGCTCAAGCGCGGCCGCGAACCTGACGCCGATCTGTCATCTGGCGCGTCGAACATGCGCCCGGGCGCAGCCGGCCCGCAAGTCACGGCACCGTTCCCTCATCTTCATCACGCCATGGCCTCCAGCTTCCTCCCCGCAGCCGCCTGGCCGCGCGTTCTGCCGTTCGCTGTCTTCCTCGCCGTCCTCGCGGCGCGCGGCGCGTTGCCGGAGCAGGCGGCCGGTCTCGGCCACTGGACGCTTGCCGAGTCGTTGTATGCGCTGCAGGCCGGCGTGGCGGCGCTCGCGCTGGCGCTGTACTGGCCGCGCTACACGGAGCTGCACGGTCCGTCGCGCCGCCTGTCGGCTTCCGCGTGGCTGGCGAGCATCGCCACAGGCGTGATCGTCGTCGTCCTGTGGGTCAATCTGGACGCGCCGTGGATGCGCATCGGCGAACCGGTTGCCGGCTTCGTCCCGGTCGATCCCGCCGGCCGCCTCGACTGGCTGCAGATCGCCGTGCGAACCGCCGGTGCCGTGCTGGTGGTGCCGCTGATGGAGGAACTGTTCTGGCGCTCGTTCGTGATGCGCTCGGTCGATTCGCGCGATTTCGAGCAGCGCGCGCCGGCATCGACGACCGCGCTGGCGATCGTCCTGTCGTCAGTCGTGTTCGCGCTCGGCCACGACCTGTGGCTGGCGGGAATCATCGCCGGCGTCGCCTATGCGCTGCTTTACGTCCGTACCGGCAATCTCTGGTGCGCCGTGATCTCGCACGCAGTCACCAATTTTCTGCTCGCCGCATGGGTCGTCCACGGCGGTCACTGGCAATTCTGGTGAGCGCATGAGGCATGCCGTGATCGCAGTCCTGCCACTGCTGGCCACTGCGGGCGCCGCGACCGGCGATGAGAATCGAGGCATCGAACTGATCGTCGGCACCACCGCGCTGCGTGACGACAACCTGTACCGGCTGCCGGAGGGCGTGTCGCCGCCCGAGGCCGGGCTGCCGTCGGACCGGCGCGCCGACAGGCTGAGCAGGCCGGCCAGTCGTTCGGACTGCGCTCGCGCGTGTCGCGCGACATCTTCGACGACAACGACGCCTACGATGCCAACCGGCTCGATGCCGCGGCGACCTGGCAAGGCCAGTTCACGCAGCGCTGGCGAACCGAGCTGCAGTACGCGTTCGAGCAGCGGGTCACGAGCTTCGCCGACTTCCGCAACCCGGAGCGCAACATCCTCGACCTGCGCACGCTGCGCGGTTCGCTCAGCTTCCGTCCGCGGCCGGACACGCGGCTGAGCGCTCATGCCACCGACTACCGGGGCAGCAATTCGGTCACGGCGCGGCAGACCAGCGACTACCGGATCCGGGTCGTGCGGCTCGAAGCGGCGCGGTCGGGCGCGCTCGGCAATGAAGTCGCACTGGGGGCCAGCCGTACCGACGGCGCGTTTCCGAACCGCGCGCTGGTCGGCAGCGCGCCCGTCGACAATAGCTACCAGCAGGAAGACATCGACCTCACGCTCGTCTGGCGGCCGGGCGAGGCGACCTCTGCGCTGCTGCGCGGTGGCCGGGCCACGCGGCGGTTCGAGACCGTTGGCGAACGCAATTTCGCCGGACCGACCTGGACCGCACAGCTGTCCTGGCAGCCGACCGGGCGGCTGGCGTTGCGCACCGGATTCGTGCGCGACCTGAACGCGGTGGACGACTTCGACCGGCTCTATGCAGTCACCCGCGTGCAGCGCGCATCGCTCGTCTACGCGCTCAGCAGCAAGCTGACCGCCGGGATCGAGGTGTCGCGCCAGCGCACCGACTATCGCGGCGACCCGAGCAATTTCCTCACGCGGCTGATCGGCCAGCGCCCGGCTCGTGCCGACCGCGCCGAGGAGCAGCGCGTGACGCTTGCCTGGACACCGCGCGACCGCTGGCGGGTCAATGCCGGCTACAGTCGACTCACCCGGCGCAGCAATCTGAGCGCGCTCGACTTCGATGCCAACCTCACGCAGCTCGGCCTCGAGTACCGCGCCTTCTGAAGCCACCGACCTGCGGCGGCGCGCGCTGCTCGCGGCGGCAGCCGCTGCCCTCGCCTCACCCGCAGGCGCGCTGATGGTCGGCGAGCCGCCCGACTCGCCGCGCGCGCGGCTCGATGCGAATCGCGCCGACTCACCCTGGTCCGGCGTCGCCAGCCTGTTCATCGGCGGCAGCGTGTCCAGCGCGGTGCTGATCGCGCCGCGCTTCGCGCTGACGGCGGCGCACGTGCTCCGCGACGGCGCAGACATCACGCTGAACCTGAACGTCGACGGCGACCTGTCGCACCAGATCCCGGTGCGCCGTGCACAAAGGCATCCGGCGTTTCGCGGCTTCAGCGTGCCGCCGCCGGTGTACGACCTGGCCCTGCTCGAACTGACCGAGCCGGCGCCGATCGCGGCGCGCCGCTACCCACTGTCGCTGCGACCGCCCGCCGCAGGCGACCAGCTCGATGTCGCCGGCTACGGCGCGTCGGGCCGCGGCTCGCAGGGCGTCGAAGTCGGCGCCAATGCCGCGCTCAAGCGCCGCGGACGGATACGGGTGCAGCGCCTGGAGGAGCAGAGCGTGTCGCGGCTGCCGCTGCTGTATTTCTTCGACTACAGCCCGTCGTCGGTCACACCGCCGACCGGACTCGCCCCCGGCGACTCGGGCAGCGGAGCCTTCCGCGGCGAGCGGGGCGGGCCGGTGCTGGTCGGCATCAACACCATCACACAACGCCCCGCCACGCTGCAGGGACCGGCGTTCGGTTACGGGACGGTCGGGGGCGGGCAGGTGCTGGCGGCCCAGGCCGACTGGCTGCGCAACGCGGCCGACGGCGCGGTGTGGCTGGCGTGAACCACCGCTGACACACCACGGTCGGCTCATGGTCCGATCGCCCTATTTCCCAAGCCCGTCAGTGCACCTACCGTTCGCTCCATTGGCGTCGCCGAGCAACCGCATGGCCGCCTGATGAAGAAGGGACGCATCGTGAGAAAAGTGCTCATGGCGATCGCGCTGGCCTGCGCCGCAGGCGCCGCGGCCGCGCAGCCGATTCCGCTCACCAACGGACGGCCGGTCACTGTCAACAACAGCGCGGAGCCCACGCTGCAATCGATCCTCGACGGCCTGTTCGGCGCGTCCTGGGGTTCGGTGCTGGCCAACCAGTCGCCGTTCGGCCTGTGGCGCTCGGCAACGTCGGCCGCGACCACCATCCCGACGATCGTTGCCGAGTTCGCCGCCAACGCGCCGATCAACCGCTTCGGCATCTGGTTCGGCACCGATGCGTCGAACATCTTCACCTACGACCTGCTGCTCGGACCGTCGACCGTGGGCACCAACGCCGCGATCTCGATCCTCAACGGCTCGATGACGGTCGGCTCGTCGAACATCGCCGACTGCTCGGTGCTGGGTGGCGGCAAGGTCAACTGCGGATCGGCCACCAACGCGCTGATCACGCCGGACCGCTTCGGCTTCTACTTTCAGACGGGCAGCGGCAATCGTGCCTTTTCCATCGATGCACTCAACCCCGGCAGCGCGCCGCGCGTGCTGTCGTTCCAGCAGGGTTCGACCACCAACTGGGCGCTGGCCTACGAGGATGCGGGCGACTGGGACTTCAACGACATGGTCGTGAAGATCGAGTCGATCGCGCCGGTGCCCGAGGCGTCGACGCTGGCCCTGATGCTGTCCGGTCTGGGCGTGGTGGCGCTGGCTGCGCGACGCCGTTCCAGCAAGGTCAAGGCCGCCTGACCGTCGACGCGATCCACCGGCCGCGCGCCGGCACAGAACCTCAGGCCATGTTTCCACAGACTCCGAGCGGCAGCACGCGCGGAGTCCGGTTGCGCACGCAGTTCGGCCGCCTGACCTCGGTCGAGATCGCCCAGGCGATCCGTGAGCTGGTCGTCAACGGTCGCTGTGCCAAGGCGCGTGCCGTGCTCGAGCTGGCGCTGGTCGACCGGCCTCGCGATCCGGTCTTCGTCGCGCTGTTCAGCGAGCTGCGTGATCGCCTGGCTTCCGACCACATCACCGAGGACGGTGCGGCCCGCGCCGCTTCGGTTGCGGCGCTGCTCGATCAGCTTGCCGCCGTCGCGCCGCTGCCCGCCCGCGTCGGATGGGTGGGCATGAGCCTCCCATCGCGTCGACTGGCTGATCACCGCCTGCCGCCGATGCAGCGGCTGGGGCCGCGGCTGGCGCTGATCCCTGACGCTGCCGCCGACCTGCTGCTGTGTGTCGAGCAGGCGCAAATGGTCGAGCCGGACAGTTCGGCGGCGCTGGTGGCCGAGCTGTGCCGGCTCGCGCCCTGTGTCGTGTTCTCCGCCGCCCTGCCACGCCAGCCGGGCTTCGGTCACATCAACGCCCGGCCGCACCGCTACTGGATCGACCGCTTCGCCCAGCATGGCTACGTCTGCCTCGACGGCTTCCGTCAGGCCTTGTGGGCGTCCAGCTGCGTGGAACCGGCAGTGCGGCAGAACGCCTACCTGTTCGTCGACGAATCGCTGCGACGACGCTACGCAGGCTGGCAGCCGCCGACCCTGGTGGACGTAT
>ERZ1066136.1829-NODE-1829-length-9990-cov-13.351183_pt1 | contig 9990 bp, 11 predicted proteins | sample MGYA00382783_ERZ1066136 | MGnify/ENA primary metagenome ERZ1066136 (study PRJEB33369, sample SAMEA5778366) | biofilm metagenome | biome: Industrial cooling water; feature: Water cooling tower basin; material: Biofilm | place: United Arab Emirates | collected... | reverse complement strand
GTGCCAGCGTGGTGGTGGTCAGCAGCCACCCGGCGGGCAGCAGGGGGCGGAACAGGGGGCGCGGGGCGCGCGGTGGGTGCGAGGGCATGGGGCGATTGTGGTTGCCGCCCCCCAACCAACCGCCGTGCGGGGGCGACTTTGCCGTTCTTCACGCCCGGGCCAGGGCCGGCGGGCCCGGGGGCGCAGGGCGACAATCCGCGCCACCATGGCCGCCGCCTCCCCCGCCCCGCCTGCCCACCCCGACGCCCCGCTGCTGACGCTGGCCGGGCTGCGAGCCCAGCTGGCCGCCTGGGGCGCCGGCCCGCAGCACGAGGCCCGCGTGCTGCGCGACTGGCTGCAGTGCCGCGATCCCGCGGCCGCGCGCCGCAAGCCCGAGCACTTCCTGCCGCTGGCCCTGCGCCAGGGTTTCGACGCACTGCAGGCCGGCCTGGACCGCCTGGCGCGCGTGCAGTCGCAGCACGCCGGGGCCGACGGCGCGCTGCGCCTGCTCGTGGCCCTGCACGACGGCGCCACGGTGGAGAGCGTGCTGCTCGCGCCCACGCGCACGCCCGCGCTGTGCGTGAGCTCGCAGGTGGGCTGCGCCGTGGGCTGCACCTTCTGCGCCACCGGCCGCGGCGGGCTGGAGCGCCAGCTCGGCAGCGCCGAGATCGTGGCCCAGGTGGTGCTGGCGCGGCGCATCCGGCCGGTCAAGAAGGTGGTGTTCATGGGCATGGGCGAGCCCTCGCACAACCTCGATGCCGTGCTCGAGGCCATCCAGTGCCTGGGCACCGAGGGCGGCATCGGTCACAAGCAGCTGGTGTTCTCCACCGTGGGCGACGCGCGCGCGTTCGAGCTGCTGCCGCGCCAGCGCGTCAAGCCCGCGCTGGCGCTGAGCCTGCACACCACCAAGGCGGCACTGCGCGAGCAGCTGCTGCCGCGCGCGCCGCGCATCGCGCCGGCCGAGCTGCTGGCCGCGGCCGACGCCTACGCGCGCGCCACGGGCTACCCGGCGCAGATCCAGTGGACGTTGATCGAGGGCGTGAACGACGGCGACGACGAGCTCGAGGCCCTGGCCACGCTGATGGCCGGCCGCCACGCCATGCTCAACCTGATCCCGTTCAACGAGGTCGAGGGCAGCGGCCACCGCCGCCCGCCCATCGAGCGCGCCGCGGCCATGGCGCGCTGGCTGCACCGCCGCGGCGTGCTGACCAAGCTGCGCAACTCCGACGGCCAGGACGTCGACGCCGGCTGCGGCCAGCTGCGCGCGCGCCACGCGCCGGGCACGGTGCAGCCGCTGCGGCTGGTGCGCGCGGGCCGGGCGGCGGCCGCGCCATCCGGCGGTTCGCCGGCCTGATCGGCCGTTCACGCGGCTGCGCGGCCCGTTCGCCGCCGCCGGCGCCGGGCTGGCGGGGCGGCCTTCCACAATCGGCGGCATGAAGAAGCCCTTCCCCCTCGTCGCCGTGCTGGCGGGCATCGTGGCGGCGCTGTCGGCGACTGCGCCGCCGGCGCTGGCCGCCGGTGCCGCCACCCCCGCGCCCAAGCTCGAACCCTGCCGCCTGCGCGGCGTGGAGCACGACGCCCTGTGCGGCTCGCTGCGCCGCCCGCTCAACCCCGCCGAGCCGCAGGGCACCCAGATCGACGTGCACTTCGCGGTGCTGCCGGCGCTGGCCCGCAACAAGAAGCCCGACCCCGTGTTCCTGCTCGCCGGCGGGCCGGGGCAGAGCGCCATCGGCCTGGCGGCCACCTCGGAGCGCCTGTTCTCGCGCCTGCTCAACCGCCGCGACGTGGTGCTGGTGGACCAGCGCGGCGTCGGCCGCAGCGCCCCGCTGGCCTGCGAGGAGGAGGACCCCGCCACGCCGCTGGCCGGCCGCATCGACCTGCAGGGCACCCTGGGCCTGCTGCAGCGCTGCCGCGAGGCGCTGCAGAAGCTGCCGCACGGCGACCTGCGCCAGTACACGACCACCCTGGCCATGCAGGACGTGGACGCCGTGCGCGCGCTGCTCGGCGCCGAGCGCATCAACGTCATCGGCGGCAGCTACGGCACGCGCGCCGGGCTGGAGTACGCGCGGCAGTTCCCGCAGCGCGTGCGCCGCCTGGTGCTCGACGGCGTGGCGCCGCCCGACATGGCGCTGCCGGCCACCTTCTCGCCCGACGGCCAGGCCGCGCTCGATGCCGTGTTCGCGGCCTGCGAGGCCGACGCCGGCTGCAAGGCCCGCCACCCGCAGCTGCGCGAGCGCTGGCGCGCCTTCGGCGCCACGCTGCCCAAGGCGATGAACGTGACGCACCCGCTCACGGGCGCGGTGGAGAGCTTTGCGGTCACGCGCGACATGCTCGCCGCGCAGCTGCGCCTGCCGCTGTACTCGCCGGCCCTGGCCGCGGCCCTGCCGGCGGCCATGGAGCGCGCCATGCAGGGCGACATCGGCCCGCTGCTGGCCATGAGCCTGGGCATGGGCAGCCGGCGCGAGACGCAGCTGGCCATGGGCATGCACTTCAGCGTCGTCTGCGCCGAAGACCTGCCGCGCATGGCCCAGGCCCGCGAAGCCCCGGGCGCCGACTTCGGCCTCCAGTTCGCCGAGCTCTACACGCGCGTCTGCGCCGGCTGGCCGCGCGGCGAGGTGCCCGCGGCCTTCTACACCGTGCCGGCGCTGGCGGCGCCGGCGCTGGTGCTCTCGGGCGGCGCCGACCCCGTGACACCGCCGCGCCACGGCGAGCGCATCGCGCGCGCCCTGGGCGGCTCGGCGCGCCACGTGGTGGTGGCCGAGGCCGGCCACGGCGTCATGGCCCTGCCCTGCCTGCGCGACGTGCTGTTCCGCTTCATCGACGCCGACACCGACGCCGCGGCGCAGCAGGTCGACGCCGGCTGTGCGCGGGCCCTGCCACGGCCACCGGTCTTCGTGCCGCTGGCGGCGGCCGGCCAACCCGGAGCCCCGAAATGATCCGCGTGCAGCAGCTCCGCAAACGCTTCGTGCAGCCGGCCTCGGGCCTGCCGGGCCTGGGCCGCCAGCCCGAGCGCGTGGTGCAGGCCGTGGACGGCGTGGACTTCACGGCGCCCGACGGCCGCATCACCGGCCTGCTGGGGCCCAACGGCGCGGGCAAGACGACCACGCTGCGCATGATCGCGGCGCTGCTCAAGCCCGACGACGGCCGCATCGAGGTCGACGGCGTCGACGTGGCGCAGGCGCCCGAGAAGGCCCTGGCGCGCCTGGGCGTGCTGAGCGATGCGCGCGGCCTGTACCCGCGGCTGACGGCGCGCGAGAACATCGTCTACTACGGCCGCCTGCACGGCATGACGGCCGCCGCCGCGGCCGCGCGCGCCACCCACCTGGCCCGGGTGCTGGACATGGAGCCCCTGCTCGACCGCCGCACCGACGGCTTCAGCCAGGGCGAGCGCATGAAGACGGCGCTGGCCCGCGCGCTGGTGCACAACCCGCCCAACATCGTGCTCGACGAACCCACCAACGGCCTCGACGTGCTGGCCACCCGCGCCCTGCGCGAGGCCCTGCGCCGCCTGCGCGACGACGAGGGCAAGTGCATCGTGTTCTCCACGCACATCATGCAGGAGGTGGAGCGCCTGTGCGACCACGTCGTGGTCGTGGCCCACGGCCGCACGGTGGCCGACGGCACCGTGGCCGAGCTCTCGCGCCAGGCCGGGCAGACCGACTTCGAGGAGACCTTCGTGCACCTGGCCTTTGCCAACGACACCCCCACCGGGAGCGCCCGATGATCGCCGCCGCCTGGACCGTGTTCCGCAAGGAACTGACCGACGCCCTGCGCGACCGCCGCACGCTGCTGATGGTGCTGCTGTCGAGCGTGGCCATCGGGCCGCTGGTGCTGGTGCTGATCAGCGCGCTGGTGTCGGGCCTGGAGAAGCGCGCCGAGGCGCGCGAGGTCGTGGCCGTGGGCCTGGAGCACGCACCCACGCTGCGCAACCACCTCGAGCGCCAGACCTTCACGATCCGGCAGGCCCCCGCCGACTTCGAGGCGCAGCTGCGCGACAACAAGCTCGGCGACCCCGTGGTCGTGGTCGCGCCCGGCTTCGAGGCGGCGCTGCAGCGCGGCGAGATGCCGCTGGTGGAGGTGGTGTCCAGCAGCTCCAACCAGCGCGCGCAGTCGGGCGTGGGGCGCGTGACCACGCTGCTGCGCGGCTTCAACACCGAGCAGGCCACGCTGCGCCTGGTGATGCGCGGCGTGAGCCCCGCCATGCTGCAGCCCGTGGAGGTGGAGGAGCGCGACGTGGCCGACCGCAGCGCGCGCGCCGCGCAGCTGGCGACCATGGTGCCGTTCTTCGTGCTGATGGCGGTGCTCTACGGCTCGCTCAACGCCGCGCTCGACACCACCGCCGGCGAGCGCGAGCGCGGCTCGCTGGAGCCGCTGCTCATGAACCCCATGCCGCACGCCGCGCTGGTGCTGGGCAAGTGGGGCGCGGTGGCGGCCGTGGGCATGCTGATCGCGTTCCTCAGCTGCCTGAGCTTCCTGCCCGGGCAGTGGCTGCTGCGCAGCGAGGCGCTGGCGGCGATGTTCCGCTTCGGGCCCTTCGAGGCCATGGCCTTCATCGCGCTGCTGCTGCCGCTGGCCGGCGCGCTGGCGGCCGTGCTGATGGCCATCGCCATCCGCAGCAAGAGCTTCAAGGAGGCGCAGGCCGGCACCACCATCGTCGTGCTCGCGGTGTCGATGCTGCCGCTGATGACGGTGTTCAACCAGGAGGGCATCGCGCCCTGGTTCTACTGGGTGCCGGCGCTGGCGCAGGTCACGCTGATGGGCAGCGTGCTCAAGGGCGAGGTGCTGGCCACGCCGGAGATCGTGGCCTCGGTGGCGTCGAGCGTGCTGCTGTGCGCCGCGGCGCTGTGGCTGGTGAGCCGGCTGCTGCGGGCGGCGGCGCTGAAGTAGCGCCGGCCTCAGGCGGCCAGCCGCAGGGCCTGCTGGCGGCGGGCGAGGTGCACCTCGTCCTGCCAGGGCAGTTCGTGGATGAGTTCGTGCAGCGCCAGCAGCCGCTGGCCCTCGCGAAGGCAGTGGCCGACCTCGTCGTGCAGCTCCACGTTGGCCAGCACCACCATGGGGTCGTCCATGGCCACGACGTTGGCGCGCACCTCGCGCCACTCCCAGGCCACGCCGATGCGGCGGCCCTCGACGTCCAGGCCCCACACCGCCTGGCCGCGCTGCAGGCCGGGCAGTTCGTCGTCGTCCTCGATGGTGGTGCCCAGCGGGCGGAAACGGCCGCTCCAGGACCGCCAGTCGTTCATCCCGGCGACGACCTTGGGCCAGGTCACGATGTGCCAACTCGGAATCACCATCACAATCTCCCTGCGCGTGCAATTGGACGGGGTGGAGTGTTGGTTCATCGGCCGATGGCGCGCAAGCTATCAACTCTGTCAGGTCGGACGCGAGCCGCATGCGCCACCAGGACCTCATCGACATCGGCCAGGCCGCAGACTTGCGCAGCTTCGAGCAGCGGCTGGTCAGGCTTGCCGGCGAGCTGGACTTCCCGCTCGTGAGCGCGGTGCTGATCGCGGAGCCGCCGGGTCAGGATCCGCTGGCCGTCGCGGTGGGCAACACGCCGCGCGAGTACCTGGAGTCGTTCAACAGCTCCGATGACGCGCGGCGTGATCCGGTGCTGCGGCAGCTGAAGAAACTCACGCGTCCCGTGATCTATGACCAGGCCACCTATGTGCGCGAGCAGGCCGCCGACCTCTGGGAGACGCAGGCGCGCTTCGGCTACTGGACCGGCGTGGCGGTGGCGCTGCGCCTCGGCGAGAACCGGCATTTCGTGATGGGCGTGGACCGTCGGGATGCCCTGCCCTCCGACGACCGCGACGTCACGCGCCTGATGGCCGACCTGCAGCTGGTGGCCGTGCACGCGCAGGACGCTGCTTTGCGACTGCTGACGCACGAGCAGCCGCGCATCGACGAACAGTCGCCGCTCACCCCGCGCGAGCTCGAGGTGCTCAAGCACACCATGGATGGCCTCACGGCAGCCGCCATCAGCGACCGGCTGGCGATCTCGGTGCCGACCGTGAACTTCCACCTGCGCAATCTGCGCGAGAAGCTCGGCGCGAACAGCAAGCACCAGGCGGTGCTGCGTGCCCTCAAGCTGGGCCTGCTGTAACCCGGGGCCGGTGGGCGGCCATCGGCGCTTGGACGATGCGGTGCGGGCTTGAGCGTTCGCGCCGTGACCTATCAACGTTGATAGTTACGGCGAGCGGGCCGGCCTGTTGAAATTCTCCCGAATCGCCACTGCGGCGAGCGTTCAACCGGGAGCTCGACATGCTGGAACTCGTCCTTTCCTTCTTCTTCGACCTGCCCCGCGGTGGTGGCGGCTGGGCCTGAGCCCACCGGGCTCCCCGCAGGGAGCCAGCGTTTCTCGGGCCGGCGGGTGTTGGTGATCACACGCCGGTCGTTGCACACGGACTGCCGTCCCTCATGCAAGACGTGTGTTTGCGCCACGCCTGACGCGTGGCGTTCTTTTTGGGCGCGTCAGTTCTTCACCGGGCAGCTGCTGAAGCCCAGCACCGTGTAGAGCGGGCAGAAGCCCATCGCCGCCGTGGCCAGCGGCACCAGGCCGATCCAGCCCCAGGCGCCGATGGCGCCGGTGAGCGTGAGCGCGATCAGCGCCAGCCCGAGCACGATGCGGAGCACGCGGTCGATGCCGCCAACGTTGGCCTTCATGGGGGGTTCCTCCTGCGGGGGTCACGGCAACAGCGCCGATGCCTTGCAGTGTGTGTGCCGGGCCGGCCGGCGTCGGTGACGCGGGTCACCCGGCCGTTTGCGCGAGGTCAAGCCGGGGCGTCGTGGCCGCCGCCCGAGGCCAGCGCGCGCAGCGCCGGCGCGTCGAGCAGCTCGATGCGCTCGCGGCCCAGCACCACCCAGCCGCTGCGCTCGAAGCGGCTGAGCAGGCGCGAGACGATCTCGCGCACGGTGCCCAGTTCGTCGGCCAGCGCCTGGTGCGTGCTGCGGATGGGGTTGCCGCGGCCCAGCAGGGCCTGGGCGAGGCGCTGGTCCAGGCGCTGGAAGGCCACGGCCTCGGCCAGCGCCATCAGGTCGGCCAGGCGCTCGGCGAAGACGCCGAAGACGAAGCGTCGGAAGGCCTCGTGCGCGCAAGCCCGCTCGAAGCCGGCGCGGCTGAGCAGCACCAGTTCGGTGGGCTCGACCGCCACGCCGTGCGCGCTGAGCGCGCGCGCGCCCGTGAGGCCCGCGGTGGAGACGACACAGAGCTCGCCCGGCGCCACGCGGTAGAGCTCCAGCTGCCGGCCGCCGGGCGAGCCGCGCGCCACCTGCACGGCGCCGTCCAGCACCAGCGGGAAGCCCTGGCAGGCCTGCCCTTCCTCGAACAGGCGCGTGGCCGCCGGCACCTGCAGCCAGGCGGCGTCGGACAGCGCCGCGTCCAGCAGCTCGGCGGGCCAGCCGGCCAGCACGGGGTAGGCGCCGACGAGGCGCTGGCGCTGCGACGGGTTCATCGGGCGGCGGGCTGCGTGGCGCGTTCGAGGCGGGTGAGCCAGGCCATGGCCTCGGCGCGGCTGCTGCCGCACATGGACGGCTGCGGCTCCAGCGAGGCGCAGACCGCGGGGCGCTCCGGCCGGCCGAAGAGCCGGCAGCGCTCGGCCTCGTCCAGCTGCACGCAGCGCACGCCCGCGGGCTTGCCGCCCGGCATGCCGGGGATGGGCGAGCTGATGGACGGCGCGGTGCAGCAGGCACCGCAGGCGGGACGGCACGGCATGGGGCGATCCTATCGGCGACATCGCTTCAATCCATCCCGGGCCGGGCCCGACATGGGCATGATCTCAAACGCGAATCGTTCTCACTCAAGGAGCCCGTCATGGCCAAGTCCGCCACCTTCGGCGTCATGCACCTCGCCATCGCCTTCGGCGTGAGCTACGCGCTCACGGGCAGCGTGGCGGTGGCGGGCGCCATCACGCTGCTGGAGCCCGTGCTCAACACCGTGGCCCATTACTTCTTCGACCGCTGGTGGGAGCGGCGTCGCGAACGCCGCGCCGCGGGCCAAGCCAGCACGCTGCGTGCGGCGGGGGTGGCTCCTTAAAATCGGGCGATGCTGCACCCTCAGGAATTCGATGTCATCGTCGTCGGCGGTGGCCACGCCGGCACCGAGGCGGCCCTGGCCGCCGCCCGCATGGGCTGCGCCACGCTGCTGCTGACGCACAACATCGAGACGCTGGGGCAGATGAGCTGCAACCCCAGCATCGGCGGCATCGGCAAGGGCCACCTGGTCAAGGAGGTCGACGCCCTGGGCGGCGCGATGGCCGAGGCGACGGACGAAGCCGGCATCCAGTTCCGCATCCTCAACGGCAGCAAGGGCCCGGCCGTGCGCGCCACGCGGGCGCAGGCCGACCGGGTGCTCTACAAGGCCGCCATCCGCCAGCGGCTGGAGAACCAGCCGAACCTGTGGCTGTTCCAGCAGGCGGTGGACGACCTCATGGTCGAGGGCGACCGCGTGGTAGGCGCCGTCACCCAGATCGGCCTGCGCTTCCGCGCCCGCGCCGTGGTGCTGACGGCCGGCACCTTCCTCGACGGCCGCATCCACGTCGGCCTGCAGAACTACAGCGCCGGCCGCGCGGGCGACCCGCCGGCCGTGAGCCTGTCGGCGCGGCTCAAGGAGCTCAAGCTGCCGCAGGGGCGGCTGAAGACCGGCACGCCGCCGCGCATCGACGGCCGCTCGATCGACTTCGGCCAGCTGCAGGAGCAGCCCGGTGACCTCGACCCCGTGCCGGTGTTCAGCTTCCTGGGCCACGCCGCGCAGCACCCGCGGCAGGTGCCGTGCTGGATCACGCACACCAACGCCCGCACGCACGAGATCATCCGCAGCGGCTTCGACCGCAGCCCCATGTTCACCGGCGTGATCGAGGGCGTGGGCCCGCGCTACTGCCCGAGCATCGAGGACAAGGTCAACCGCTTCGCCGACAAGGACTCGCACCAGATCTTCCTGGAGCCCGAGGGCCTGACGACGCACGAGTTCTATCCCAACGGCATCAGCACCAGCCTGCCCTTCGACGTGCAGCTGGCCGCCGTGCGCTCGCTGCCGGGGCTGGAGCAGGCGCACATCCTGCGGCCCGGCTACGCCATCGAGTACGACTACTTCGACCCGCGCTCGCTGAAGCCCACCTTCGAGACGCAGGCCATCCGCGGCCTGTTCTTCGCCGGGCAGATCAACGGCACCACGGGTTACGAGGAGGCCGCGGCCCAGGGCCTGTACGCCGGCGCCAACGCCGCGCTGCAGGCGCAGGGCCGCGAGCCGCTGGCGCTGCGGCGCGACCAGGCCTACCTGGGCGTGCTGGTGGACGACCTCGTCACCAAGGGCGTGACGGAGCCCTACCGCATGTTCACCAGCCGGGCGGAGTTCCGCCTGCAGCTGCGCGAGGACAACGCCGACCTGCGCCTCACCGCCCTGGGCCGCGAGCTGGGCCTGGTGGACGAGCGCCGCTGGGCGGCTTTCGAGACCAAGCGCGAGCGCCTGGAACGCGAGCTGCAGCGCCTGCGCACGGTGTGGGTGCGGCCGGCCACGCTGGCGGCGGACGCGGCCGAGCGCCTGCTGGGCAAGGCACTGGAGCACGAGTACGCCCTGGCCGACCTGCTGCGCCGCCCCGGCGTGGGCTTCGACGCCGTGGCCGAGGCCGCGCGCCTGGCCGGCCATCCCCAGGCTGTTTCACGTGAAACGCTCCGGGCCGAGTGGGGCGCCGACGCCGCCGACACCGTGATCGAACAGGTGGAGATCGCCACCAAGTACGCCGGCTACATCGAGAAGCAGCAGGACGAGGTCGAACGCAGCGCGGCCCACGAGCAGACCGCCCTGCCCGCCGACCTGGACTACAGCCAGGTGCACGCGCTGAGCTTCGAGGTGCGGCAGAAACTGCAGCGGCACCGGCCGGCGACGCTGGGCCAGGCGTCGCGCATCTCCGGCGTGACGCCGGCGGCGATCTCGCTGCTGCTGGTGCACCTGAAGAAGAAGCGCCTGGGCAGCTTCGCGGCGCCCGCGGCGGCGGCCCAGGACCACGCGGCCTGAGC
>ERZ1066136.1828-NODE-1828-length-9991-cov-10.320552_pt1 | contig 9991 bp, 10 predicted proteins | sample MGYA00382783_ERZ1066136 | MGnify/ENA primary metagenome ERZ1066136 (study PRJEB33369, sample SAMEA5778366) | biofilm metagenome | biome: Industrial cooling water; feature: Water cooling tower basin; material: Biofilm | place: United Arab Emirates | collected... | reverse complement strand
GTGATCCATGCCCGGCATCGCGCCGTGATCCATGCCCGGCATGCCGCCCTTCGGCGTCAGGATGTCCTGCACGCTGGGCGTGGGCGGGCTCGCTGCCGCGTCGCTCGGCAGTCGTTGACCCACGGCCTGCATCAGCTCGACGCGGGCCAGCCAGTAGTCGCGTACCGCTTCCAGGTAGCTCTGGTAGGCGTCGTACTCATCGACCTTCGCCTGCACGAGCTCGAACACGCCGATCAGCATGAAGTTCTGCTCTTGCTGGCTGCGTTCGACGATGCGCTCGCGCTGCGGAATCAGCGCGTTGCGATGCAGGGCGACGATCTGGCGGTGCTCCTCCAACGCGCGCGATCCGGTGCGCACCGCGTTCGTGGCATTGAGCTCGGCGAGCTGCACTCGGGCTCGGGCTTCCGCGACCAGCGCCTCGGCCCGAGCGAGCTTGCCCTGGCCCTGGTTGAACAGCGGCAGTTGCAGACTCAGGGTCGGGCCAGTCAGCCGCGATCCGTCGGCGTCTTTTTCGCGCTCCGCCCCGGCCTCGACCCCGCCGAACCAGCGCGTGGCGCGGGTGGTGCGTAGCGCCGACCGCAGCTGGCTTTCCTGCAGTCGCGCGGCCTGCAGCTCGAGGTTCGACGATTCCGCCAGTCGAACCAGCGCCTCGGCGTCGTCCTCCGCGGCGACGGGCATCGGGAGACGATCGGCCAGCGACCACTCGCCATCCGCGGCACTCAAGCCCAGCAGGTTGCCGAACGCGAGGCGCTCACGCAGCGCGTCGGAACGCGCTTGGGCGGCATCGATGCGGAACTGGGTCGCCACCGCCTGCTCGCGCTTGAGCTGCAGCTCGCTGATGTTGCCGGCGTCATAGAAGCGCTGCGCCAGCTCGGCGGTGGCGTCCGCGCCCTCAGCGACGGCCGAGCGCATGTCCGCGACCTGCTGTGCCGCGACGGCCCGATACCACGCCGCCTCGACCTCAACGGTCAGGCCGATCACAGCCTGCGCTACTTCGATGCTGTGACGCTCGTACTGCTGGCGGGCCCATCGCGTGCGAACCGGCACGAGCAGCACGTCGACGAAGGGCAGCGATACCCCCACAGTCTGGTTGTACCCGGCGCCAGGGCTCAGATTCATCCGCGCAAAGGACACGCCGGGGTTCGCCACTTCCACGGCGTCGATCACCTCGGCGCGGGCGAGACCCAACCGGGCATAGGCCTCGCGCATGCGCGGACTGCGCAGCAAGGCGATGGCGACGGCGCGATCCCGGTCGATGGGCGCGGCGAGGCGTTCGCGAAGGTTGATTGGCGGCTCGTCGGCGGCCATTTTCGTCAGGGCCGGCGCGCCCCGCGCTTCCAACAGGCGATTGACCTGGGCGTCATCAGGGCGTGGGGACAGGGAAGCGCAGCCCCCCAAAAGGGAAGCGAGAGCCACAGCCAGAGCGCTGCGGCGAAACAAAGGATTCATGGTGGTCTCCGGAACTCAGCGGCACGACAGCCGCGTCATCCGCCTGTCCGACGACAGGCAGGGGCGTTCAGCGGGCTTGGCGCCCGCTCAGGAGATCGGTGCGATCGGTGGTCGGAGGCCGGGGGAGCGCGGCGCGCTGGACGCCGCGGTCACATCGAGGGTCGCCACCGGCGGCCAAACGGCCACCACCACCACCGGCGGGACGCAGGCCAACACGACGGTGCCGTGGTGGATGCAGGCGCAAGCGCAGCGGCCGTCCTCGCAGCAGTCGGTGGCGGCACTGGAGTGATGGTCCGCCGCTTCCGCTGGGGCTGCGGCGACGCTGTCGTGGCAGCCGCCATGGGTTTCGGATGCCAGAGCCGCCGGAGCATCCGCTGATGCCCCGTGACCAGCCATGCCCGCCGCCATGGCCACGCCAGCGACGCCGTTGATCACGAGGATCACAGCGAGGAGCAGGTGCAGCAGGGTACGGACGGGTGACATGGGCCCAAGTCTACATCGGCATACGTTAAGCGCCACCCGGCTGCGCCAAGTCGGCCAGGATTGGGCAGTCCGGGCGGCTGTCGCCGCGGCAGTTCCGGGCTAAATCCAGCAGCGTGTCGCGCATCGCCGCCATCTCTCGGATTCGCGCCTCGAGCTCGTCGGCGTGCGCGAGGGCCAAGGTCTTGACCTCGCGACTGCTGCGCCCTGGGTCCGCCCATAGCCCAAGCAGGACCTCGATCTGCTTCATCGAGAACCCCAGCAGCCGGGCGCGCTTGATGAAGCGGAGCCGATGCACGTCCGCGTTCGCGTAGAGGCGGTAGTTGCTGTCCGTGCGCGCCGCGGCCGGTATCAGCCCCATCGCCTCGTAGTGCCGGATCATCTTGGCCGACACGCCGGACGCCGCCGCCGCCTCCCCGATGGTGTGGGGTCCACTCGGCACGGGGACGGGTCGATCGGCTCGCCGCGTCATCGGTCGCTCCTCGGGGTCCAGCGCTTGAGCAGTAGTGTATTGCCGACAACGCTGACGCTCGACAGCGCCATGGCGGCGGCGGCCACGATCGGATTGAGCAGGCCAGCGGCGGCCAACGGAATGCCGACCGCGTTGTAGACGAACGCCCAGAACAGGTTCTGGCGCATCTTGCGGACCGTGCGTCGCGACAAATCCAGCGCGTCGGCCACCAGGCGCGGGTCGCCGCGCATCAGCGTGATCCCCGCCGTCTCCATGGCGACGTCGGTCCCCGATCCCATCGCCATACCGACCCGCGCCGCGGCCAGCGCCAATGCGTCATTGATGCCGTCGCCGACCATGGCGACCGGGCCATGCCGGGCGAGGTCCGCCACCACGGTCGCTTTGCCTTCCGGCAACACGCCGGCATGCACGTCGCCGGCAGCGATGCCGACCGCCTGCGCCACGTGGGCCGCTGCCAAGGCGTGATCCCCCGTGACGAGCACGGGGCGGATGCCGTCGGCCTTCAGCAGCGCGATCGCCTCGACCGATTCCGGGCGCAGCGCATCGCCGAACACCATCAGCGCCACCAGCCGGCGCCCTGTCGCGTTGAGATCCGCCAACCACGACACGCTCATGCCTTGGGCCGCGGCCGCGTCGGCGCCATGGATGAGGGGCTGGCGATCAACGCCGAGCTCGTCCATCCATCGGCCGCTGCCCAGGGCGTACGTCGTCCCGCCGATCACGGCCTCGACGCCGCGACCGGGGACGGCTTTCGCCTGCTCCGTGCGTTCGATGGCGAGCCCCTCGGCCTGCGCCGCATTGACCACGGCCTTCGCCAGCGGGTGCTCGCTGTCCTGCTGCACGGCAGCGGCGAGCGCCAGCGCCTCGCTCCGGGGTCCGGCCGCCGGATAGAAGCCGGCCAAGCGTGGGCGGCCCTCGGTCAGCGTGCCGGTCTTGTCGAACGCGACGACGCGAACGTCGCGGGCCGCTTCCAAGGCCACCGCGTCCCGCACCAGAATGCCGGCTCGTGCGGCGAGGCCGGTGCCCGCCATGATCGCCGTGGGGGTCGCCAGACCCAAGGCGCACGGACAGGCGATCACGAGCACCGCCACGCTGGTGATCAGCGCATGCTCCCAGTCGCCTGTGGTGACACCCCATCCCACCAACGTGCCCAGTGCGATCAACACCACCGCCGGGACGAACACGGCGCTAACGCGGTCGACCAGTCGCTGGATCGGCGGCTTGCGGAGCTGGGCGTCCTCGACGAGACGAACGATGCGGGAGAGCGTGCCCTCGGCTGCAGATGCCCGAGCCACCAAGGTCAGCCGTCCTTCACCGTTTATCGAACCGCCGGTCACCCGATCGCCGACGAGCTTGACGACCGGTAGAGGCTCGCCCGTCAGCATCGATTCGTCGACGTGCGTTTCCCCATCGAGCAGATCGCCATCGACCGGAATGCGTTCACCGGGCCGAACCACCAGTCGATCACCCGCACGCACTCGTTCGATCGGCCACGTCACCTCGGTGCCGTCATCTTGCACAAGGCAGGCCAACGCGGGTCGCAAGTCCTGAAGTGCCCGGATGGCTGCCGACGCATCGCGCTTCGCGCGGGCCTCCATCCACTTACCCAGAAGCACGAGAGTGATGATCGCCGCCGACGCTTCGAAGTACAGCGCCGCGCCCGATCCGGCTCTTGGATCGATCAGGTGCCAGACGCTCAAGCCATAGCCTGCCGTGGTCCCCAGCGCGACCAGCACGTCCATGTTGGGGCTGCCTGAGCGAACCGCTGACCAGGCCCCGCGGTAGTAGCGCGCCCCGATCCAGAACTGCACGGGTGTCGCGAGCGCCCACTGCCAGACGCCGGGGAGCATGGCGTGGACGCCGAAGGGCATCAGCAGCATGGGCGCGACCAGCGGCAAGGTCAGTGCGCTGGCGACAAGCAATTGCCAACGCAGCATCGACGAGGTCGTGTCCACTGGCCGAGGGGAGACCCTGGATCGGACGCGACCGCTATACCCAGCGCGTTCGATAGCGCGCAAGAGCGCCTCCGCGTCGGAAATCGTGCCATCGACACGAGCGGTATCGGTTGCGAGGTTCACGCTGGCTTCGGTTACGCCAGGCACTTCGGCGAGCGCGGATTCGACACGACCCACGCAGGACGCACACGTCATCCCCTCGACCTCAAGGGTCAGGGAAGATGGCGTCGAAAAAGCGTTCGGCATGGGCGTTCTCCGCATCGGTCGGAGCCTAGGCTCCGCCTTACCATGATGGGAAGGTCAAGCCCCCAAAAAAAACCGCCGAACTTGACCTTCCCACCAAGGGAAGGGTCACGCTGGCTTCAGTCCACCCAGAGGCCCTCACCATGCGCTTCCATGTCCCTCAAATGAGCTGCGGCCATTGCGTCAAGACGCTGCGGACGGCGTTCGATAAGGCGCTTCCCGGCCATCAAATCGACATCGACCTCGCCACGCGCGAGGTCCGCAGTGACGATACCGACCCGCGCGTTCTGGCCGAGGCGATACGCGCCGCCGGGTACGAGGCCCGAACCGTTGATTAAACGAGGCGCATGCCCCAAAGCCCCGGGGCGAAACGCCCCGGGGCCAGGGGTCAAAGCAAGGGCAGGCCGAAGGCGAACACGGCGCCGATCAGCGTGAGGATCACTGCTGCACCATAGATCCGATGGGACCAGCGGCGAAGGCTTGCGCACACCTCGGCTTGCGCTCGATCCGCGGGACACGGCAGGCGCCGGGCATTCCAGAGCAGCGCGCCCGAAACTGCGAGTGCTGCGGTCGCGGCACCAAACACCCAGCCTTTCTGCTCTGACAGCCAGATCAGCTGGGGAGCGGCCGAAACCAGACCGGCCAGAGCGGCGCCCGCGCCGAGGCTGACCATGACCGCGGGCAGCACGCAGCACACCAGTGTTCCGACGCTGGTCAACAGTGCGCCCGTCGCGCCCCACGCCGTGGTGCGCAGGGGTCTCAGCGCATCACCCGCCACGTTCGACCTCGGCTTTGATGTCCGCGACCGACTGCTCTGTGCGCTCGATAGAGACCACGGTGTAGCCGGCCTCCTTCAGCGATTCGGTGACCGCGGCATCAGACAGATCATGACCCTCCTTCAGTCCGATGGCGACGAGGCGGTCTTCCAGACTGACATGGACGGCCGCGACTTCCGGCTTCTTCTTGAATGCCTGAGTGATTCCGTTGGCGCAGAAGGCGCAGACGAGACCATTCACCTCCATCTTCAGCGTGGTGGCGGAGGCGGTGCCGGCGGCGATGGTGAGCATCAGGGACAGTGCGAAACGCATCATTGGATTCTCCAGAAGATTGGGAAGTATTTAGAAGTTGAACATCAGATTCAGGGCAGGACGCCCGTCTTGGTCGATACCGGCATCGATCCACCACGTCGAGGTGAAGAACCGCAGGGCGAGCTCGCGATTGACCTCGTCCATCCGCATGCCCGAGGTGCGTTTCGCCTTCAGCACGATCCAAGTGGCCATTCGGTCCATGTCGTGCTCATACGGCGCGACGCCAAACGACGCCACGTCACTGCGGAGGTGCCAGCCTTCGGCGGCGAAGTACTCCGAAACGAGAGCTGTGTAGATCCGCCGCGTCTCGAAGTCGAGTTGGAGACCGGCATGCCAGACGTCATTGCCAAGGCCGGCGGCCGGGCCAGCGTATCGGGCGTTGCCGACGCCGGCCCAGACGAAGGCGTTGCCTTGTGCGCTGGGCAGATTCCATCGTTGCAGGAGCCTCGAAGCACGCACGAAAGTCACACTCGTGGTCCCCGAGACGCCCTCAAGCCTTTCCATCCGGGCATGACCACCCGATACGGACCAACGGAAGCTGGGGCTGTAGGTGTACGCCACCTGCTGAACGTCTTCGTTGGCATCAACCATCAACATGTGCCCATCGGCGTATCCGACAGGCCGAGTCTGCGCTGCAGACGCGCAGAAGAATGCGCTGGCCGTGACGGCCAGCATCCGCAAAGAAAAAGACATCGAGAAACTCCATCAGAAGCCCGGGAGGGCAGGGCCACTGCGTTCGCAGCGGGACCAATGGAGTTAGACGATCGGAGGCCGCTGTTCGACGATGTTGGCAAGGCTGCCGAGGGCCGCTGTTTTCGCAGCCACCAGTGCGGCGCGAGATCCGCACGTCAGCTTGGGCTTAGTGAGGGTCGCGAGAACCGGGGCGGCGCACGCCGCCTCGCAAGCCGAGGTGCAAGGCTCAGATGTAGAGCCATCTGGTTGCTCGACGTTCTCCGCCATCGCGGCGCAGTGGGCTTCCGGGGTGGCAAGGCCCTCCAAGCTCATTTCCGCCAATGGCGCGGCCGAAGCCACGACCTGACTCAGAATCAGGGCGAGCAGGCACGCGAAGATGACGAGACGCTGGTACACGACGCAAGGATCTTGCAAGTGACGTAAACGGGCGATCAACGTGGTCCAAGACGGGCTCGATAGGGGCACGGCGGCTCGGCCGACGGTGAGCTTCTTCAAGCATCGCTGACGGATAAGGCTTTCCAAATCAGAGGCTTACGCCGATTGTGGGTGGAAAATGCATTTATCCCTGCCAACCCTCTTGGTGGCCACCGTCCCGGGCAACAACTACGAGTTCACCCAGCCGATCCAGATGCGCTTCAACGAGCTGATCTCCGGTGTCCGTTCGGACGTCGCGGTGAAGGTCTATGGCGATGATCTCGATGTGCTGATGAGCACGGCACAGGCGATCGAGACGGCCATGTCGAGCGTGGAGGGTGCCGCTGATGTCCGCGTCGAGCAGACGACCGGTCTACCCATGCTGGTCGTCGAGCCCGATCGCGAAGCACTGGCTCGCCTAGGGCTGTCTCTGGACGCGGTGCAGCAGGTCGTGGCGACCGCCATTGGCGGCACCGAGGCCGGGATGCTCTACGAGGGCGATCGTCGTGCACCGATCGTGGTCCGGCTTGAGGATGGGCTTCGCAACGACGCCGATCGACTCGGTGACCTGCCGGTTCCTCTCCCGGTCGAGCGTGCCGAGACGGTGCGCACGGTGCCGCTGCGCGAACTGGCCCGCATCGCCATCGAGGAAGGGCCGAACCAGATCAACCGGGAGAACGGCAAGCGCCGCGTGGTGGTGACGGCCAACGTCCGTGGCCGCGACCTCGGCTCCTTCGTTGCCGACGTGCAGCAACGTGTCGGCGCTGAGGTCGACGTGCCTCCGGGCTACTGGGTCGAGTACGGCGGCACGTTCGAGCAGCTGATCTCGGCCACGCAGAGGCTGTCCATCGTCGTGCCGCTGACGCTGGTGCTGATCCTCGGCCTGCTGTTTCTGGCTTTCGGTTCGGGGCGCGACGCGCTGGTGGTGTTCTCCGGCGTGCCGCTGGCACTCACCGGCGGCGTGGCGGCGCTGATGCTGCGCGACCTCCCGCTGTCGATCTCGGCCGGCGTGGGCTTCATCGCCCTCAGCGGCATCGCGGTTCTCAACGGTATCGTCATGTTGAGCTTCATCCGCCAGCTGCTATTAGAGGGCATGGGCTTGGATGAGGCCGTACGCGAGGGAGCGCTCACGCGTTTTCGTCCAGTGCTTATGACCGCCCTCGTCGCGAGCCTCGGCTTCGTGCCGATGGCTTTGGCCGTCGGTGCCGGCGCCGAAGTTCAACGGCCCCTGGCAACGGTAGTCATTGGTGGCGTGCTGTCGTCGACGTTGCTGACGCTGTTCGTGCTTCCGGCACTGTATCGCCTGGTGCACAAGGTCAGCGAATCGAAAGACTCAATCGAGAACGGCTGATGCTGAGCGCCCCCGGGATGTTGCTCGGGGGCGTCTTGCAGGTTGCCTTCGGAGGCCGAGTCGAGTGTGGCGATGTCCGCTTTGGGTCGAAAGCCGCCGCCCTCGATGCAGCCAACGCGCTCGCCGACCTCGGCCCTTTGGAACCCTGGTGGATGGCGATTCGTCAGGGTGCTCGTGAGGTCGCGAAACTCGAAGTCCCGAGCGTGAATGATCTTCCGACGCGCGGTTGTGCTGTTTGCGATGGCGTCAAAACCGCTCGCCCACCGGCAGGTATCGCCACTGCCCGGGCGGCATCGCGCCCTCCGGGCCTTTGCCGATCGCGATGCGTCCGATGCGAAGCCGTCGGATCGCGGTCACGTCGAGCCTGACGTGCGCGCACATCGCGCGGAGCTGTCCGGGCACGGCGCCCTTGATGGCGAAGCGCAGCGTCGTCTCGTTCTGCCAGCTCACCTTGCACGGCGGCAACGCGCGGCCGTCGAGCTCGAGGCCGTGGCCGAGCTGGTGCAGGCCGTACGGCGCGATGCGGCCTTCGACCGTCACCAGCACTTCGTGCTCGATCGTCGCGGCGTCCTCGGTGAGGCGCCGCCACACGCGGCCGTCCTGCGTCAGCACGATGAGCCCGCTGGCCTCGGGCTCCAGCGGCACCAGCGGCGTCAGCCGCTCGAAGTGCCGGTGCAGGACGCGCTGTTCGGCCGCGTCGTCGGCCCAGCGCGTGTCCGCCCCGAGGCCCATCGCGGCGCTGCCGATGCCGTTGAAGGCGTCGAAGCCGGCCGGCTTGTGGAAGAGCAGGGTGGCCGGCTCCACGGGCTTCTTGCGCGCCTCGGGATCGAGCTCGACGGCCTCGTCGGTGATCCGGCGCTGCGGGGTTTCGACGCGCTGTCCGTCCACCGTCACCCAGCCGTTGAGGATGTAGGCCTCCGCCTCGGCGCGCGTGCAGCCGGTGAGTTCGGCGACGCGGCGCGCGAGACGGATCGGTTCGCTGGAGCTCATGGCGCGGATGAATCGCTGCCTCGGGGTTCGGGCGCGCAGTGTAGCCGCGGCGGGGTTTGCTGAGAGAATGCCGCCATGCCGACTTCCCTGATCGTCCTCGACGACTTCCTCGAACGCCCCGAGGCGTTCCGCGACGCCGCCCTTCGCCTCACCTATCCCGAGCAGCAGGGCGCGTTCCCCGGGCGCAATTCACTGGAGCGCCTCGACCTTCCCGGACTCGCCCAGTACGTCTCGCGCTTGACCGGTGAAGCCCTGAGGCCGATGGACCCGCCGGGTTCGCACGGCAAATGCCGCATCACGCTCGCGGCCGACACCGGCCTGGGCCGCGTGCACACCGACCCCGGCTACTGGTCGGGCATCCTCTACCTGAGCCTGCCCGAGCACTGCCACGGCGGCACCGACTTCTTCCGGCATCGCCGCACCAACACCGATCGCCGGCCGCTGACGCCGCAGGAACTGGCCGAACTCGGCTACACGTCATTCGACGAGGCACATCGCGACATCATCGAGCGCGATGGCCTCGACGAGTCGGCGTGGGAGAAGACCATGACGGTGCCGATGCGCTTCAACCGGCTGGTGCTGCTGCGCCCGTGGCTGTGGCACACCGCGGGCCCCGGCTTCGGCGACCGCCTCGAGAATGGGCGCCTGATCCACGTGATGTTCTTCGGCCAGACGGCGGGCGCGCCGTGAGGACGCCCGACGCCCTGCAGATCCTGATCGACGACGGCGTCATCGACGAGGTGCTGCGCCCGCTGAAGAGCGGCAAGGAAGCGGCGGTCTACGTGGTACGCAGTGGCGAGGACGTGCGCTGCGCCAAGGTCTACAAGGACATGGCGCAGCGCAGCTTCCAGAAGCG
>ERZ1066136.1827-NODE-1827-length-9997-cov-8.704888_pt1 | contig 9997 bp, 8 predicted proteins | sample MGYA00382783_ERZ1066136 | MGnify/ENA primary metagenome ERZ1066136 (study PRJEB33369, sample SAMEA5778366) | biofilm metagenome | biome: Industrial cooling water; feature: Water cooling tower basin; material: Biofilm | place: United Arab Emirates | collected... | reverse complement strand
CGAACCTGCCTACGTGCGGTCAATTCGAGGGGCTGTCCTAGGCAACGGGCTCGCACCCTAGGGCGTCCTGCATCGTGCGGCGCAATAAACACTTGCTCCAAGGTTTTTCCCCTCGGCAAATCACTACTTGCGGGAAGTCATTTTGTTGCGCTGCAAATTGTGACGAAGTCGCTTGACTCCTACGATGCGGAAAGCCGTTGCGCGCCGTGTCAGGGAGGCAACACGCGCAGCGACAAGAACAACGAGTTGAGAGAGGGTCCCGCCACGGCATTCGTCGATGGCGGCTTGTTCCAATCATCGGGGGATCACATGAACGCACCCATGAACCGGAGGCAGTTCTTCCGGATCACTGCGGCGGGCATGGGCGGGTCTTCGCTGGTCGGTCTGGGCATGTCGCCCGGCGCCGCGCTGGCCGAAGTCCGCGCATTCAAGCTCGCACGCACCACCGAAACCCGCAGCACCTGTCCGTACTGCTCCGTCAGCTGCGGCGTGGTGATGTACACGCTCGGCGACAAGGCCAAGAACGTCAAGAGCCGCATCATCCACATCGAGGGCGACGCCGATCACCCCGTCAACCGCGGCACGCTGTGCCCGAAGGGTGCCGGCCTGCTCGACATGGTGCACTCGCCCAACCGGCTGCTGTCGCCCGAGGTGCGCGAGCCGGGGTCCAAGGAGTGGAAGAAGATCTCCTGGGACGATGCGCTGACGCGCGTGGCCAAGCACATGAAGGCCGACCGCGACGCCAATTTCATCGAGAAGAACGACAAGGGTGTCACGGTCAACCGCTGGAACACGACGGGCCTGCTCGTCTCCAGCGCCAGTGCGAACGAGTCCGGCTATCTGACAGTGAAGATGGCGCGCGGACTCGGGATGGTGGCGCTCGATACCCAGGCGCGCATCTGACACGCCCCGACGGTGGCCAGTCTGGCCCCGACGTTTGGGCGCGGTGCGATGACCAACCATTGGGTGGACATCAAGAACACCGATCTCGTTCTGATCATGGGCGGCAATGCCGCCGAGGCGCATCCCTGCGGCTTCAAGTGGGTCACCGAAGCACTTGAGCACCGCAAGGCGAGGCTGATCGTCGTCGACCCGCGCTTCACGCGCTCGGCCGCGATCGCCGACTACTACGCACCGATCCGCGTGGGCACCGATATCGCCTTCCTGGGCGGCGTCATCAACTACCTGCTCGCGAACAACAAGATCCACCTGGATTACGTGAAGGCGTACACCAATGCGCCGTTCGTGATCCGCGAGGACTTCAACTTCGAGAACGGGATCTTCTCGGGCTACAACGAGGAAAAGCGCAGCTACGACCGCACCACCTGGGCCTACGAGATGGGCAAGGACGGCTACGCGGTGGTGGACGAGACGCTCGAGAACCCGCGCTGCGTGTACCAGCTGATGAAGAAGCACTTCAGCCGCTACACGCCGGAAATGGTGCAGACGATCTGCGGCACGCCGAAGGAGCAGTTCCTGAAGGTGGCCGAGATGATCGGCTCGACCAGCACGCCCGACCGCGTCATGACCATCATGTACGCGCTCGGCTGGACGCAGCACACGGTGGGCTCGCAGAACATCCGCACGATGGCCATGATCCAGCTGCTGCTGGGGAACATGGGCCGGGCCGGCGGCGGCGTGAATGCGCTGCGCGGCCATGCCAACGTGCAGGGCATCACCGACCAGTGCGCCTACAGCGAGGTGCTTCCGGGCTATCTGTCGGCGCCGACCGATGCCGACACCACGCGCACCGAGTACATCGAGAGGCGCACGCCCAAGGCGCTTCGGCCGAACCAGATGAACTTCGGCCAGAACTTCGCCAAGTGGCACGTCAGCCAGCAGAAGGCGTTCTTCGGCAATGCCGCCACCGCCGAGAACGGTTTCGCCTATGACTGGCTGCCCAAGCGCGATGCCGCCTACGACGTGCTGGCGATCTTCGAGCGCATGCACCAGGGCAAGGTCAACGGCTTCATCATGCAGGGCTTCAACCCGCTCGCCGCGCTGCCGAACAAGAAGAAGGTCAGCATGGCGATGTCGAAACTGAAGTACCTCGTCGTCATCGATCCGCTGCGCACCGAGTCGGGCGAGTTCTGGAAGAACTTCGGCGACTTCAACAACGTCAAGCCGGAAGACATCCAGACCGAGGTGATCCGCCTGCCGTCGTCCAGTTTTGCGGAAGACGCCGGCACCTTCACCAGCTCCGGCCGCGTGATCCAGTGGCACTGGGCCGGCCAGGATCCTCCGGGCGAGGCGAAGACGGACCGCGAGATCATCGGCTCGCTGTTCGTCAAGCTGCGCGACATGTACCGCAAGGACGGCGGCAAGTTCCCCGATCCGATCCTCAACCTGACCTGGGGCTACTCGATCCCGACCAACCCGCCGCCGGAAGAGGTGCTGCGGGAGATCTCCGGTCGCGCGATCGCCGACGTCCTCGATCCGAAGGACAAGACCAAGGTGCTGGTGCCTGCCGGCCAGCAGCTCGCCGGTTTCGGCCAGCTGCAGGACGACGGCTCGACCGCCTGCGGCAACTGGATCTACGGTGGCGTGTGGTCGCAGGCCGGCAACCTGTCGGCGCGGCGTGATAGCGCCGACCCCGGCGGGCTCGGCAACAACGTGACCTGGGGCTATGCGTGGCCGGCCAACCGCCGCGTGCTCTACAACCGTGCGGCGACCGATCCGAAGACCGGCCAGCCGTGGGATCCGAAGCGCGGCGGCATTCGCTGGACGGGCACCGCCTGGGCGGGCATCGACATTCCGGACATCCGTCCGGACCTCGGTCCCGACTCCGGCGCCGGTCCGTTCATCATGACCGCCGAGGGCGTGGCGCGCCTGTTCTCGCTGGGCGGCATGGCCGAAGGGCCGTTCCCCGAGCACTACGAGCCGTTCGAGTCGCCGCTGGACAAGAACCCGCTGCACCCGAACAACCCGAAGGCCTTCAGCAACCCGGCCGCGCGCGTGTTCAAGGGCGACCTCGAGTCCTTCGGCAAGAACAAGGAGTTCCCGTACGCCGCGACGACCTACCGCCTGACCGAGCACTTCCACTTCTGGACCAAGAACGTCCAGTCGAGCGCGATCGTGCAGCCGTCGCCGTTCGTCGAGATCGCCGAAGAACTGGCGAAGGAGAAGGGCATCAAGAACGGCGACATGGTCAAGGTCCGCTCCAACCGCGGCGAGATCAAGGCTGCGGCGGTGGTGACCAAGCGCATGTCGGTGGTCCAGTGCGACGGCAAGACGGTGCACACGGTGGGCATCCCGATCCACTGGGGCTTCGTGGGGGTCGCCAAGGACGGCTTCCTCGCCAACACGCTCACGCCGTACGTCGCTGATGCCAACTCGCAGACGCCTGAGTACAAGGCGTTCCTCGTCAACATCGAGAAGGCCTAGGAGAACCCGTCATGTCCATGCAATCGCTTGCAGTACAGAAGCGGTCGGCCACGACGACCACTCCGCCTTCGGTGCGGGTGGCGTCCGAGCCGGTCGCGAAACTCATCGACATTTCCAAGTGCATCGGCTGCAAGGCCTGCCAGGTCGCGTGCATGCAGTGGAACGACCTGCGCGACGAAGTGGGCGTGCAGCACGGCATCTACGACAACCCGGTGGACCTCACCGACCAGTCGTGGACCGTGATGCGGTTCGCGGAGTACAAGAGTCCCGAAGGCAAGCTCGAGTGGCTGATCCGCAAGGACGGCTGCATGCACTGCGAGGATCCAGGCTGCCTGAAGGCCTGCCCCTCGCCCGGTGCGATCGTCAAGTACGCCAACGGGATCGTGGATTTCAACTCCTCGAACTGCATCGGCTGCGGCTACTGCATCGCCGGCTGCCCGTTCAACATCCCGCGCATCAGCCAGAAGGACAACAAGGCCTACAAGTGCACGCTGTGCTCTGACCGGGTCTCGGTGGGCCTCGAGCCGGCCTGCGTCAAGACCTGCCCCACCGGCGCCATCCAGTTCGGCGCCAAGGAGGACATGGTCGCGCGCGGTGCCAAGCGCGTGGGCGATCTGAAGGAACGCGGCTATCAGCAGGCCGCGCTGTACGACCCGGCCGGCGTCGGCGGCACGCACGTGATGTATGTGCTGCAGCATGGCGACAAGCCGGATCTGTACAGCGGCCTGCCGACCGATCCGAAGATCAGTCCCTGGGTCAGTCTGTGGAAAGGGGTTACCAAGCCGCTGCTGTCGATCGGTCTCGGCCTGGCCGTCCTGGGTGCGTTCTTCCACTACGTCACGCGTGGTCCGAAGGACGAAGAACCGGGCGCTCACTAGGAGAAACAGGCATGAGCATCGTGATGAAGAGCGGCGAGGTTCCTCGCTACAACGCGAACGAACGCGTCACCCACTGGGTGGTTGCGATCACGTTCATCCTGCTGGCGGCTTCGGGGCTGGCGTTCTTCCACCCGGCGTTCTGGTTCCTGACCAGCCTGCTCGGTGGCGGCACGTGGTCGCGGATCCTCCACCCGTTCCTCGGGGTGGTGATGTTCGTGTTCTTCGCGCTGATGGCGGTGCGGTACTGGAAGGACAACATCATCCAGCCGTACGACAAGGAGTGGCAGAAGCGCCTGTCCGACGTCATCAACAACCGCGACCAGAACCTGCCCGAGATCGACAAGTACAACATCGGGCAGAAGCAGCTGTTCTGGACCATGATCGTGACCATGGTGGTGCTGATGGTGTCGGGCATCGTGCTCTGGCGCGACACCTTCGGCGTATTCCCGGTCACCGTGGTGCGGGTGGCGGCGCTGGCGCACGCCATCGCGGCCTTCGTGCTGATCCTCGGGATCATCGTGCACATCTACTCGGCCATCTTCTGGGTCCGGGGCAGCATGCGCGCGATGACCCGGGGAACCGTCTCGCACGCCTGGGCCAAGCACCATCACCCGCGCTGGTATCGGCGGGTCACCGGCAACACAAAGTAGGGCTCACCCCCGCGGCCGCGTCAGCGGCCGACATGAAACGGCGGACTCCGGTCCGCCGTTTTTTTTCGCCCCCGGTGCGCGACGCTGATCGTCCCCACGAGCCGCCGCGCCATCAGAGCGACCGGACCATGACGTTCCCATGCGCGCATACCCAAACAGGATGAGGCGCGCCGTGACGGCGGGCTGACGCAGCGCAGCCTGGCGCTATCTCCGGCGGTGAGCGCGCGGCGCGGATTGATGCAACGCAAGCGACGCGCGGTGTGCGAGCGGACCATGCGGCGGTCCGCATGGCACTCGCCCACGGGCGGGGCGCCACAGCGATCCGCTTCACTTCACTCCCAAGGAACAGGCACCATGAATGCGCCAATGAACCGGAGGCAGTTCTTCCGGATCTGTGCCGCGGGCATGGGCTCGTCCACCGTGGTCGGCCTCGGCATGTCGCCGGGCGTCGCACTCGCGGAGGCACGCGCCTTCAAGCTCGCCAAGACCACCGAGTCACGCAACACCTGCCCGTACTGCTCGGTCAATTGCGGCGTGATCCTCTACTCGATGGGCGATCGCGCGAAGAACAACAAGCAGCGGATCATCCACATCGAAGGCGACGCCGATCATCCGGTGAGCCGCGGCACGCTGTGCGCCAAGGGCGCCGGCCTGGTGGACCTGGTGCACTCGCCCAACCGCTGCACGACTCCCGAGGTGCGCGAGCCGGGCACGAGCGAGTGGAAGAAGATCAGCTGGGACGAGGCGATCACCCGCATCGCCAAGCGCATGAAGGCCGACCGCGATGCGAACTTCGTCGAGAAGAACGCCGACGGCCTGACGGTGAACCGCTGGCCGACGATGGCGTGGCTGTCGTCGCCGTCGTTCTCCAACGAATCGAGCTACCTTGCAGTGAAGACTGGGCGTGCGATGGGCATGTTGGCCATCGACATGCCCGCCCGTCTGTGACACGCCCCGACGGTGGCCAGTCTGGCCCCGACGTTCGGGCGTGGTTCGATGACGAACCACTGGAATGACATCAAGCACGCCGATCTCGTGCTGATCATGGGCGGCAACGCCGCCGCCGCGCATCCCTGCGGCTTCAAGTACGTGACCGAGGCGATGGAGGCCCGCAAGGCCAAGCTGGTCGTGGTCGACCCGCGCTTCACGCAGTCGGCCGCGGTGGCCGACTTCTACGCGCCGATCCGGCCGGGCACCGACATCGCGTTCCTCGGCGGCGTCATCAACTGGATGATCGCCAACGACAAGATCCACTGGGACTACGTGAAGGCGTACACCAACGCCGCCTACGTCCTGCGCGAGGACTTTGAGTTCAAGGACGGCCTGTTCTCCGGCTACGACGCCGACAAACGCCAGTACGACCGCGCGACCTGGAAGTACGAGCTCGGCAAGGACGGCTTCGCCGTGCTGGACGAGACGCTCGAGCATCCGCGCTGCGTGTGGCAGATGATGAAGAAGCACTACGCCCGGTACACGCCGGAGATGGTGCAGAAGATCTGCGGCACGCCGAAGGCGTCGTTCCTCAAGGTGGCCGAGCTGATCGGCGGCACCGCCAACGCGTCCAAGGTCATGACGATCATGTACGCGCTCGGCTGGACCCAGCACTCGCACGGCTCGCAGAACATCCGCACGATGGCGATCATCCAGCTGCTGGCGGGGAACATCGGTCGTCCGGGCGGCGGCGTGAACGCGCTGCGCGGCCACACCAACGTGCAGGGCGCGACCGACATGTGCCCGTTCGGCGCCGACCTGCCCGGCTACATCAAGGCGCCGTTCGAAGCCAATCCGACGCTCGCTTCGTACATCGAGAAGAACACGCCCAAGGCGCTGCGCCCCAACAGCGTCAATTACAAGTCGAACACCTCGAAGTGGATCGTCAGCCTGCTCAAGGCCTGGTACGGCGACGCTGCGACCAAGGACAACGACTTCGCCTACGACTGGCTGCCGAAGACGGCCGGCGCCTGGGACAGCGTGGCCATTTTCGAGCGGATGTCCCAGGGCAAGATGACCGGGATGATCTCGCAGGGCTACAACCCGCTGTTCTTCCTGCCCAACGTGAAGAAGTCGGCGGCAGCACTGGCCAAGCTGAAGTTCCTGGTCGTCATCGATCCGATGAAAACTGAGACCAGCGAGTTCTGGCGCGGCCACGGCGACGTCTACAAGATGGACCCGGCGCAGGTGCAGACCGAGGTGTTCCGCCTGCCGGCCTCGCTGTTCGCCGAGGACGACGGCACCTTCACCAACTCCGGCCGCGTGATCACCTGGCACTACGCCGGCCAGCAGCCGCCGGGCGAAGGCAAGAACGACCGCGAGATCCTCGGCATCCTGTACAGCAGGCTGCGTGAGCTGTATCGCGCCGAAGGCGGCAAGTTCCCCGAGCCGATCCTCAACCTCACCTGGGGCTATGCGAACTCGACCTATCCGACGGCCGAGGAGCTGCTGCAGGAGATCAACGGCAAGGCGGTCACTGATCTGGTCGACCCGAAGGACCCGAAGACGGTGCTAGTCAAGGCCGGTACGCGGCTGACCGGCTTCGGCCAGCTGCGCGACGACGGTTCGACCGCCTGTGGCAACTGGATCTACTCGGGCGTGTTCCCGCCCAGCGGCAACCTGTCGCAGCGGACCGATCCGTCGGACCCGAGCGGCATGGGCAATACGCTCAACTGGGGCTTCGCGTGGCCGGCCAACCGGCGAGTGCTCTACAACCGCGCCAACCTCGATCCGAAGACCGGCAAGCCGTGGGATCCGTCACGCCCGCTGGTCAGCTGGAACGGCAAGGCCTGGGTCGGCAACGACGTCGTCGACTACCCCGGCAACGTCGGTCCGGAGGCCGGTGGCCCGTTCATCATGACCGAGGAGGGCGTGGCTCGCCTGTTCTCGCCCGACATGCCGGACGGCCCGCTGCCCGAGCACTACGAGCCCTTCGAGACGCCGGTCGGGACCAACCTGCTGCACGACAAGGTGGTCAGCAACCCGTCCGCACGCCTGTATGCGAAGGACAAGGAACTGTTCGGCAAGCCCGACGAGTATCCGTACGCCGCGACCACCTATCGCCTGCCGGAGCACTACCACGCCTGGACCAAGAACGCCCGTGCCAACGCCATCCTGGCCCCGCGCCAGTACGTCGAGGTCGGCGAGGACCTGGCCAAGGAAAAGGGCTTCAGGAACGGCGACAAGGTGCGCGTGTCGAGCCCGCGCGGTCACATCGAATGCGTGGTCTCGGTCACCAAGCGGTTCAAGGCGCTCGACTGTGACGGCAAGAAGGTGCACACGGTCGGCATTCCGATCCACTGGGGGTTCATGGGGGTGGCCAAGCCGGGCTTCATGATCAACCTGCTCACGCCGGTCGTTGCCGACGCCGTGTCGCAGACCCCCGAGTACAAGGCGTTCCTCGTGAACGTCGAGAAGGTCTAAGGGGGGGCGACATGAGCATCCAATCCGTCGCCATCGTCAGGAAGTCCTCGACCACCACGCCGCCGCCGCAGGCGCGCGGCGCGGTCGAGCCCGTCGGCAAGCTGATCGACGTCACCAAGTGCATCGGCTGCAAGGCCTGCACCGCCGCCTGCTTCGAGTGGAACGACCTGCGCGAGGAGATCGGCAACGGCGTCGGCAACTACGACGAGTCCGTGGTCGACCTGTCCGATCAGATGTGGTCGGTGATGCGCTTCGCCGAGATCGACACGCCCGATGGGCGCGTCGAGTGGCTGATGCGCAAGGACAGCTGCCTGCACTGCGCCGATCCCGGCTGCATCAAGGCCTGTCCGTCGCCGGGCGCGATCGTGCAGTACGCCAACGGCATCGTCGACTTCAACCAGGCCAACTGCATCGGCTGCGGCTACTGCGTCGCCGGCTGCCCGTTCAACATCCCGCGCATCAGCAAGAAGGACAACAAGGCCTACAAATGCACGATGTGCTCGGACCGCCTGCAGGTGGGTCTGGAGCCGGTGTGCGTGAAGACCTGTCCGTCCGGCGCGATCACCTTCGGCACCAAGAAGGAGATGGTGGCCAAGGCCGAGAAGCGGGTGCATGCACTGCAGGAACGCGGCTTCCAGAACGCCGCGCTGTACGACCCGAAAGGGGTCGGCGGTACCCACGTGATGTACGTGCTCGGCCACGGCGACCAGCCGGAGCTGTACAACGGCCTGCCCAAGGATCCGAGCATCAGTCCGTGGGTCGGTCTGTGGCGCGGCGTGACCAAGCCGCTGCTGTCGATCGGCCTCGGGCTGGGCGTGCTGACCATGTTCTTCCACTACGTCACGCGCGGTCCGCAGGACGAGGACGCCGCTGATCACGCCGATCACGCGCACGAAGGAGAAGCGAAATGAGTACCGTGATGAAAGGCGCGTCGTTCGTGCCGCGCTATAACGCGGTGGAGCGCTCCACCCACTGGACCCTGGCGTTGAGCTTCGTCGTCGCCACGATCAGCGGGCTGGCGCTGTTCCATCCGGCGTTCTGGTTCCTGTCGGGCCTGCTCGGCGGGGGCGTGTGGAGCAAGACGCTGCATCCGTGGGCGGGTCTCGTGATGTTCATCGCCTTCGTGCCGATGGCGCTGTGGTACTGGCGGGACAACCTGATCCGCAGCTACGACATCGCCTGGATGAAGCGCCTGCCCGAGGTGCTGATGAACACCGGCAAGGACCTGCCGCAGATCGACAAGTACAACGCGGGCCAGAAGATGCTGTTCTGGTCGATCATCGGCTCGCTGGTGGTGCTGCTGGTCTCGGGCTTCGTGCTGTGGTTCGACACCGACTACAAGCTGCCGGTCCTGGCGGTGCGACTGTCGGGCGCTGCGCACGTGGCAGCCGCATTCGTGCTGTTCATGGGCATGATCGTGCACATCTACTCGGCGGTGTTCTGGATCCGCGGGTCGATGCGCGCGATGGTTCGCGGAGAGGTCAAGGTCGGCTGGGCCAAGCACCATCACCCGCTCTGGTACAAGCGGGTCGCCGGCAAGTCCAAGTAGCCCGCACCGTGGCGGCATCTGCGCTGCGCAGGCAAAATCGGGCGCAGAATCCGCCACCAGGCAGCACGCGGTGAGCACGACGGCGGGGGCCTCCCCGCCGTTTTCGTTTGTGCGCGCCGCCA
>ERZ1066136.1826-NODE-1826-length-9998-cov-7.349291_pt1 | contig 9998 bp, 10 predicted proteins | sample MGYA00382783_ERZ1066136 | MGnify/ENA primary metagenome ERZ1066136 (study PRJEB33369, sample SAMEA5778366) | biofilm metagenome | biome: Industrial cooling water; feature: Water cooling tower basin; material: Biofilm | place: United Arab Emirates | collected... | reverse complement strand
GCGAAGCTGTTCGAGCCCATGCCGGAGGAGATCGACTCATGGACGGTCTGAATCCCGCGCAGGGCCGCCGCGTCTTCGATCTGGCCGCGCAGAAGGTCCGCGACCTCAACCATTTCCTTCACCAGGAGCTTGCCGCGAGCGGTGTGGGGCAGGTGGAGGTGCTGAACCCCGGCGGCCGCCATGCGATCGCGGTGGGCATCAACCATCCCGTGGACGTCGAAGTGCGCGGCCATGGCGGGTACCACCTCGCCGGAATGAACAAGTTTCCAGCGGTCACGGTGCACGGCAACGTGGGCTGGGGCGTCGCAGAGAACATGATGTCGGGCACGGTCCGCGTGAAGGGTTTCGCGTCCGAGTCCGCGGGGGCCACCGGGCACGGCGGCACGCTCATCATCGAAGGTGACGCGAGCCTGCGCTGCGGCATCAGCATGAAGGGCATCGACATCGTCGTGGGGGGCAGCATCGGCAACTACTCGGCATTCATGGCGCAGGCCGGACACCTGCTGGTGTGCGGAGACGCGGGCCACGCGCTGGGCGACTCGCTCTACGAAGCCGTGATCTACGTGCGGGGCCAGATCAAGTCCCTCGGTGCCGACGCGCGCGAGGAGGAGATGACCGACGCCGACCGTGCGAAGGTGGCGGAACTGCTTGCACGCGCGGGTTTCGACTACCGGCCCGAGGAGTTCAAGCGCGTCGCGTCGGCCCGTCAGCTCTACCACTGGAACGCCGACGCCAACCAGGAATACTGATCCGCGGCGGGCGCGTCCCGCCGCCACCCCAGGCGCGCTGCGCCAGGAGGACACCACCATGAACAAGCCCGTCGAACCGAAGCAACCCGTCGAACACGCGCGCCGCGCCTCCCGCGAGGAGAGCTGGGGCTATGACCGCAAGGTCATCGACTACATCCAGAACGCGGCCGCCCATGGCCTCTACGAGATTCGCGGGCTCGGCGCCAAGCGCCACGTGCCGCATTTCGACGACCTCGTGTTTCTCGCCGGCTCGGCGTCGCGCTATCCGCTGGAGGGATACCGCGAGAAGTGCCACACGAAAACCGTCCTCGGCACGCGCTACGCGAAAAAGCCCGTTGAGCTCGACATCCCGATCACCTTCGCCGGGATGAGCTTCGGCTCGCTGTCCGCGCGCGTGAAGGAAGCGCTGGGACGCGCCGCGACGGAGCTCGGCACGTCCACGACCACTGGCGATGGCGGCATGACGCGCGAGGAACGCGAGTCCTCGAAGACGCTCGTGTACCAGTGCCTGCCGTCGCGCTACGGCTTCAACCCCGACGACGTCCGCAAGGCGGACGCCATTGAGGTGGTGATCGGCCAGGGCGCGAAGCCCGGCGGGGGCGGCATGCTCCTCGGGCAGAAGGTGAATCCGCGCGTGGCGGGCATGCGCACGCTGCCGCAGGGCATCGACCAGCGCTCCGCCTGCCGTCACCCGGACTGGACCGGGCCCGACGATCTCGCCATCAAGATCGAGGAACTGCGGGAGATCACCGACTGGGAGAAGCCCATCTACGTGAAGGTGGGGGCCACACGGACCTACAACGACGTGAAGCTCGCCGTGCATTCCGGCGCCGACGTGATCGTGGTCGACGGCATGCAGGGCGGCACCGCGGCCACGCAGACCGTGTTCATCGAGCACGTGGGCATCCCGACGCTCGCCGCCTTGCGGCAGGCGGTCGACGCGCTGGAAGAGATGGACATGCGCGGCAAGGTCCAGCTCATCATTTCCGGCGGCATCCGCACGGGCGCCGACGTGGCGAAGGCGCTGGCGATGGGCGCCGACGCCGTCTCCATCGGGCAGGGCGCGCTGTTCGCGCTCGGCTGCAACAACGGGACCTACTTCCAGGGCGGGCAGCACTGGGACGCGCGCGAGGACTACGACCGCATCGGCACTGCGCCCGGATTCTGTCACCACTGTCACACGGGCAAGTGCCCGGTGGGCATCACCACTCAGGACGAGCTGCTGGAACTGCGGCTCGACCCCGAGGTGGGTGCAAGACATCTGAAGAACTACTTCAAGACGATGAACATGGAACTCACCACGGTCGCGCGCGCCTGCGGCAAGTCCAACGTGCATCATCTGGAACGCGAGGACCTCGTGGCGCTCACCATCGAGGCCGCCGCGATGGCGCGCGTGCCGCTCGCCGGCACGCAATGGATTCCCGGCGTCAACGGCTTCTGATCCCGTCGGTCCGGCCGTGAACGACCGCGTCTCGCCGGACGAACGCGCCCTCGAGCGCCACCTGGGCGCGGTCATCCGCGAACTGCGCCAGCGCGATCACCTCACGATCGCCGACGTGGCCGCGCAGGCGGGCATCAGCCCGGGCATGCTCTCCAAGATCGAGACTGCGCAGGCCACCGCCAGCCTCGACACGCTTGCGCGCATCGCCGATGCGCTGGGCGTGTCGCTCGCACATCTGTTCCGCCACTACAACACGCCCACGGGTGGGGCGCAGCTCGTCCGGCGCGCGGAGGGCATGGAAGTGGTCCGCCGCGGTACGCGGCGCGGGCACACATACCAGCTCCTCGCCTATGACCAGGGACCGAAGAAGACCTTCGAGCCCTTCCTCGTCACCATGGACGATGCGTCCGAGGTCTTTCCCACGTTCGAGCATCCCGGCACGGAGTTCATCCACGTGCTGGAGGGTCGCATCGAGTACCGCCACGGCAAGCACACGTACGATCTGGGACCGGGCGACTCCCTGACCTTCCGGGGCGACGTGCCCCACGGGCCGGAGCGCCTCGTGGAGACCCCGATCCGGATGCTCTCGATCATCGTCTACGGCGACTGACCGGCATATTCGCGAATCCCGGTCCAGGCATTCCGGCGCCATGCCTTCGGGGTCGGATCGATGTCGTCCCGGATGCGTCCCCTGTCCTTTGGGATGCGGGTGAATGGCACGCGGTTGTGTGCCCCGGCTGCATCGATCGCGGCAGACTGCGGCGCGGAACTGCAGGCCAGTCCGTCACCGTCCGGTCTGCGGCCGGGGGCGCTGAAACGACGGAGGGCACCCATGGGTGCCCTCCGTGCTGCCGGGCCGGTCCTGATCGTGGCCGCCCCTGCGACTGCGACTCACATGTGGTAGGCCGTTTCTCCGTGTTCGGTGATGTCGAGCCCTTCGCGCTCGCGCTCCTCGGAGACGCGCAGACCCATCATCGTGTCGATCAGCTTGAAGAGGATGAAGCTGACGACGGCGGTCCACACGATCGTGATGCCGGTGGCCACGAGCTGGATCCAGACCTGACCGCCCATCGTCACGCCCTCGGCGTAGCCTACGCCACCCCAGCCGGCCGACATGAACACCCCGGTGCCGATCGCGCCGACGATACCGCCGATGCCATGAACCCCGAACACGTCCAGGGAGTCGTCATAGCCGAACAGGCGCTTCAGTCCGGTCACGCCCCAGAGGCACACGAGGCCCGAGACGATGCCCAGCACGATCGCTCCCATCGGGCCGACGAAACCGCACGCCGGGGTGATCGCGACCAGCCCGGCGACCGCACCGGATGCCGCGCCCAGCATGCTCGGCTTGCCCTTGAGAACCCACTCGCCGAACATCCATGCGAGTACCGCGGCCGATGTGGCCACCTGCGTATTGATCATTGCAAGACCGGCAGTTCCGTCCGCAGCCAGTTCGCTGCCCACGTTGAAACCGAACCAGCCTACCCACAGAAGCGAGGCGCCGACCATCGTGAAGGCAAGGCTGTGCGGCGGCATCGGTTCGCGGCCGTAGCCGATGCGCTTGCCGAGCACCATGCATCCCACGAGCGCGGCAACGCCTGCATTGATGTGGACGACCGTGCCGCCGGCAAAGTCCTTCGCGCCCAGCTCGCCGAGATAGCCGCCGCCCCAGACCATGTGAGCGATCGGAATGTAGGAGAACAGGAGCCAGAGGGCCATGAACACCAGGACCGAAGAAAACTTGATGCGCTCGGCGAAGCCACCGATGATCAGCGCCGGCGTGATGGCGGCGAAGGTGAGCTGGAACGTGAGGAACACGTATTCGGGAATCACGCCGTTCAGCGACGCCGGTGTCACGCCGCTCAGGAACGCCTTGCTCAGTCCTCCGTAGAACGCGTTTCCTTCCGTGAAGGTGAGGCTGTAGCCGATCGCGACCCAGAGGACCGACAGCATGGAGAAGGCGACGAAGACCTGCATCAGGATCGAGAGGAAGTTCTTCGCGCGCACGAGGCCGCCGTAGAACAGGGCCAGCCCTGGAACGGTCATGAGGATGACCAGCACCGTGGAGGTCATCATCCATGCGGTGCTGCCTGAATCGAGCTTCGCCTCCTCGGCAGCCTTCTCTTCAGCCGGTGCCTCGGTCGACGCGGCGGGCGCTGCAGCTTCTGCGGTTTGCCCCGCCTCCTCCGTTGCCGTCGCGGCCGCCGGCTCGGCGGGCTTGTCCTCGGCCATGCCGAGGCTCGACCATGCGAGCACAGCGGCGGCGGCGAGAGCCGTCAGTAGTTTCTTCATGAAAGGGACTCCCCTGGAAGCTGGATCAGAGCGCGTCCGCACCGGTCTCCCCGGTGCGGATGCGGACGACTTGTTCGAGTTCGAAGACGAAGATCTTGCCGTCGCCGATCTTCCCGGTATTCGCGGATTTCTCGATGGCCTCGATCACCTGATCGAGCATCTCGCTTCTCACGGCCGCCTCGATCTTGACCTTGGGTAGGAAGTCCACGACGTACTCCGCGCCGCGGTAAAGCTCCGTGTGGCCCTTCTGACGCCCGAACCCCTTTACTTCGGTGACGGTGATGCCCTGCACGCCGATGGCGGAGAGAGCCTCACGCACCTCGTCGAGCTTGAACGGCTTGATGATGGCGGTGACGAGTTTCATGGTTTCTTGGCTCGATGATGGCGAGGATGGAAATCCTCTTGTGGATTGAAGGATCAGAATGCTCTTGTCACGGTGACGAAGAAGGACGGATCGCCGAGGTTCTTGCCGAAGGGATTGGCCCACGGACCGAGGGTCCCGCCCGCCGCGGGTGTGATGACGCCGAGACTGGCTGCAGAGCCACGATCGCGGTGGCACTTGCCCGGGAAGCTGCAGTAGACGGCCCAGACACCGAACGTGAAGTCTCCGGCGAAACTCCCCCGGACGCCGGCATGGACACGGGTCTCCAGGCCGTTGCCGACCCCGTTGTTCGGGCTGCCCCGGAACGAGCTGCCCGAAGAAGGCGCGGATACGTCCGCGCCCTGAAAGTCCCCGACCCAGGTGACGTTGGAGGCGCGCCCGCCGACATGGAACCCAGAGGAACACGCATGCTCGATGGTCCTCCGAACGGCAGGCTTGTGGTCCGTGTGCGAGATACCGGGCACGGCTTAGTCGGCGGTGAAGTTTGCGTTGCCGGTGACGGAGTGCACAGCTACCACCTCATCCGCCTGTACCGAGAACACGGCAGATGCCCCCCTGACGGCCCCTGCTACGGCAAGTACGGCTTGCTTGTCATCCATCGCTCTCCCCTGGCTGCGGTGACTCGGGTGTGCTTCTCCAACGTGCACAGGGGCTTATGGGCAATCCGCATGCCACGAAAAAAAACTCATTGAAACAATAATATAAGATGACAATGCTGCGTCCGCACAATCGACGCCGCACCGGTTTCGCGCGTCTTGGATGGGTTTGTGCACCAAACCGATGCAATCGACTCGGCCGCGTTTTCTTTTGGCGCCTTGCTACACTTCCGGCTCCTCGTTTCCGGAGCGAACGTTCATGGCCGCCCGTCCTTCCCTCGACGAATTCACTCTGCGTATCAAGGAGTTGGTGGCGAACAGTCCGCTGGCCGATGCGGAGCGCAATCTGAAGGCCCTGGTGGCTCACGCGCTGTCGCGCATGGATCTGGTCACGCGCGAGGAATTCGACGCCCAGGCCCGGGTGCTCGCGAGGACGGTCGAGAAGCTGGATGCCCTGGAAGCACGCGTCGCCGCGCTGGAAGCGGCCGCACGCGGCGAAACCGGCGCACGCTGAGCGGTCGTGGGGCTCGCCGTCCTCCGGAGCCGGGCATTGTCCGGTATGGAGGCGCCGCCGGTCAGTGTCGAAGTGCACCTCGCGAACGGCCTGCCCGCGTTTGCGATCGTGGGCCTGCCCGAGGCCGAGGTGAAGGAGGCGCGCGACCGGGTGCGCGCTGCCATCCAGACCTCGGGGTTCGATTTCCCCGCCCGTCGCATCACGGTCAACCTCGCTCCCGCCGATCTGCCGAAGGAAAGCGGGCGATTCGATCTCCCCATCGCGCTGGGCATTCTCGCTGCGTCACGCCAGATCCGTGACGACCGGCTCGATGACTACGAGTTCGCAGGTGAACTGGCGCTTACCGGTGCGCTGCGTCCGATCCGCGGCGCGCTCGCGATGACGCATCGCGCCCATTCCGGCGGCCGCGCATTCGTGCTGCCGGCCGACAGTGCAGGCGAGGCAGCGCTCGTGCCCGGTGCCGAGATTTACGGTGCTCGGACTCTCGCCGAGGTCTGCGCGCATCTCGATGGTGGCGAGCCGCTCGCCCGGTGGGCGGTCGCGCCCACCATCCAGCCGGTGGCCTACCCCGAACTGTCGGAGGTGAAGGGTCAGGCGGCGGCGAAGCGCGCGCTGGAGGTCGCCGCGGCCGGCGAACACAGTCTGCTGATGGTCGGCCCGCCGGGAACCGGGAAGACGATGCTGGCCGCGCGGCTTCCCGGGCTGCTGCCGCCGATGACGACCGCCGAGGCTCTCGCGTCGGCCGCCATTCAGTCCGTGGGGCGCGGAGGCTTCGATCTCGTGCACTGGGGGCGGCGACCGATGCGGCAGCCCCATCACACCTCGTCGGCGGTTGCGCTCGTCGGTGGCGGCAGTCATCCCCGCCCCGGGGAAGTCTCTCTCGCACTGCATGGGGTTCTGTTCCTCGACGAGTTACCGGAGTTCGACCGGTCCGTGCTGGAGGTGCTGCGGGAACCGCTGGAGTCGGGGCGCATCCATGTGTCGCGTGCGGCCCGGCAGGCGGAGTTCCCGGCCCAGTTCCAGCTCGTGGCCGCGATGAATCCCTGCCCCTGCGGATTCCTGGGCCATTTCAACGGCCGCTGCCGCTGCACCCCCGATCAGGTTCAGCGCTACCGCAGTCGGATTTCCGGACCGCTCCTGGACCGGATCGACCTCCAGATCGAGGTGCCGGCCGTGCCGCCGGAGGACCTCGCGCAACGTGCGGAAGGGCCATCGTCGGACGTCGTGCGCGAGCGCGTGTGCCGCGCGCGCGAAACGGCGATCGCGAGGCAGGGCATGCCCAACGCGAGGCTTGCAGGGGCCGAACTCGACGCAGTCGCGCGTCCGGACGAGGCCGCGGAGCGGCTGCTCCAGGGGGCGATGCGCAAGCTCGCGCTGTCGGCCCGCGCCTACGACCGCATACGCAAGGTGGCCCGCACCGTGGCCGATCTCGCGGGCGACGGCGGGATCGGCCCGGTCCACGTGGCCGAGGCGATCCAGTACCGCCGGCTGGGGGTCGAATGACGACGGTCTAGGTTGACAAGACCCTGGGGGGAAGGGTAGCTTCCTCCGCAATTCGCGCCGATTTGAGCTTCAGCTTGCGGGCGCTTAACAAATACCGCTAAAGCGAGACCAAACCCGGTCGCTCTATAGCGGTCGGGTTTTTGTTTTTCCACGTCGATCCGCATCGATCCCAGCAGAGCCATCCCTCCGTGCCAGAGTCCAGACTTCCGCTTCTGCGAGACCTCCTCGCCCGCCGCATTCTCATTCTCGACGGTGCCATGGGCACCATGATCCAGGGCCACGGGCTCGAGCGGCAGCACTACCACGGGGACCGCTTCCACGATCATCACTGCGAGCAGACGGGCAACAACGACCTGCTCACGCTGACCCAGCCTCGCGTCATCGCCGGCATCCACGCGTCCTATCTCGACGCCGGCGCGGACATCATCGAGACCAACACCTTCAACGCCACGCGCATTGCCATGGCCGACTACGGCATGGAAGACCACGTCCGCGAACTGAACGAGGCCGCGGCGCGCATGGCGAGATCGCTCGCCGATGAGTTCACCCAGCGCACACCGGACAAGCCGCGCTTCGTTGCGGGCGTCGTCGGGCCCACGAACCGCACCGCGTCCATCTCTCCGGACGTCGCCGATCCCGCGGCGCGCAACGTGACGTTCGACGAGCTGGTGGCGGCGTACACGGAATCGGTCGAGGGCCTCGTGGCCGGCGGCGCCGATCTGCTGCTGGTCGAGACGGTGTTCGACACCCTCAACTGCAAGGCGGCGCTGTTCGCGATCGACGAGTACTGCGAGCGCACTGGCCTCCGGCTTCCGGTCTGGGTGTCCGGCACGATCACCGATCTGTCGGGCCGCACGCTCTCGGGTCAGACGACCGAGGCCTTCTGGAACTCCATCCGCCACGCGGAACTGTTCGCCGTGGGCCTGAACTGCGCGCTCGGCGCGAAGGACCTGCGCGCCTACATCGCCGAACTCGCCCGCATCGCCGACTGCTTCGTGAGCATTCACCCCAACGCCGGGCTGCCCAACGCGTTCGGCCAGTACGACGAGACGCCCGAGTACACATCGGACCTTCTGCGCGAGTTCGCGGCGTCCGGCTTCCTCAACATCGCGGGCGGCTGCTGCGGGACGACCCCCGCGCACATCCGTGCGATCGCCCGGTCTCTCGAAGGCGTCACGCCGCGCACCCCGCCCGCGATCGAGCCCCGGCTGCGGCTGTCCGGTCTCGAGCCGCTCAACGTCGGCGAGGACTCTCTGTTCGTGAACGTGGGCGAACGCACCAACGTCACGGGCTCGCGCGCGTTCGCGCGGATGATCCTCAATGGCCAGTTCGCCGAGGGCCTCGCCGTAGGCCGGCAGCAGGTGGAGAACGGCGCGCAGGTGATCGACGTCAACATGGACGAGGCCATGCTCGACTCGAAGGCGGCGATGACCACCTTCCTGAACCTCGTGGCCTCCGAGCCGGACATCTCGAAGGTGCCCGTGATGATCGACTCCTCCAAGTGGGAGGTGATCGAGGCGGGCCTGAAGTGCGTGCAGGGCAAGGGCGTCGTGAATTCCATCAGCCTCAAGGAGGGCGAGGCGGAGTTCCTGCGCCAGGCGCGGCTCGTGCGCCGCTACGGCGCCGCCGCCATCGTCATGGCCTTCGACGAGCTGGGACAGGCGGACACCCTCGCGCGCCGGGTCGAGATCTGCACGCGCGCCTACCGGCTGCTCACGACCGAGGTCGGCTTCCCTCCCGAGGACATCATCTTCGATCCGAACATCTTCGCGGTGGCCACGGGTATCGAGGAGCACGCGACCTACGGCGTGGATTTCATCGAGGCGACACGCCGGATTCGCGCGGAACTGCCCCACGCCAAGGTGAGCGGCGGCGTGTCCAACATCTCCTTCTCGTTCCGTGGCAACGATCCCGTGCGCGAGGCCATCCACACCGCGTTCCTGTACCACGCGGTGCAGGCCGGCATGACGATGGGCATCGTCAACGCGGGCCAGCTGGGCGTCTACGCGGAGATCCCGAAGGACCTGCTGGAGCGCGTGGAGGACGTGATCCTCAATCGCCGTCCAGACGCCACGGAGCGGCTCGTCACGTTCGCCGAGAGCTACAAGGCCGAAGGCAAGACGGCCACGGAAGACCTCGCCTGGCGCAACGCGCCGGTGGGCGAGCGACTGAAGCACGCGCTCGTCCGGGGCATCACTCAGTACATCGTGGAGGACACGGAGGAGGCGCGGCAGGGTTTCGAGCGCCCGATCCAGGTCATCGAGGGCCCGCTCATGGACGGCATGAACGTCGTGGGCGATCTGTTCGGCGCGGGCAAGATGTTCCTCCCTCAGGTGGTGAAGTCCGCGCGCGTCATGAAGGAAGCCGTGGCGCACCTCATTCCGTTCATCGAGGCCGAGAAGGCCGCTTCCGGCGTCGCCGCGAAGGCCAAGGGCAAGATCGTGCTCGCCACCGTGAAGGGCGACGTGCACGACATCGGCAAGAACATCGTCGGCGTGGTGCTCCAGTGCAACAACTTCGA
>ERZ1066136.1823-NODE-1823-length-10014-cov-5.411788_pt1 | contig 10014 bp, 8 predicted proteins | sample MGYA00382783_ERZ1066136 | MGnify/ENA primary metagenome ERZ1066136 (study PRJEB33369, sample SAMEA5778366) | biofilm metagenome | biome: Industrial cooling water; feature: Water cooling tower basin; material: Biofilm | place: United Arab Emirates | collected... | reverse complement strand
AAGCGCGGTCGTCGCCGCACTCCGGATAGGACACGGGCACGACGGTTTCATCCACGTAGCCCCAAGGACCGCTGAAATCGAGCGGCGTGAGATGCAGGGCGTTCGGACGGGCGGCGGGGAGTCCGCGGGCGAGCCGGATCTTCTCGTAGGCCTGGTTGATCTCCTTGATCTTGCGGTCGGCGCGCTGGCGGAGACGTTCAGACTCGTTCGTGAAGCGGTCCGGATGCCAGACCTTCACGAGATCGACGTAGGCCGCCTTAATGTCCTCGGCGCTCGCATCGGGCTTCAGATCGAGGACGAGGAAATAGGAGAGGAGATCCTCCGGCATGTGGGCGCGCGCTTAGTGGACCGTCTCAACCGGCTCGGGAAACGGGGCCTTCATGAGGTCCTTGACGAACACGATTTCGGGATCGCCTTCGTCGAGGTCATGCACGACGCCGCTCTTGCGATAGCCGAGCTTGGCGAACATGGCCTGGGCCGCGAGGTTCGATTGGTTGGTGGAAGTGAAGATCTGGTCGGTTTCGCAGAGCATTTCGAAATGCTCCATGAGTTCGAACGCGATACCCTGCCGCCGGTATTCCGGATGCACGTGAATGGTGTGGACGAAGCCGCGTTGATAAAACGAGTGGTCGAACACGCCGTAGGCCATGATCGTACCTTCTTCGTCGAACATCACCCAGAGATTTTTCTCCAGCACGGCGCGTTTCAAGAATCGCCGCCGCCGGGCATCGGCGCGAGCCGCTCCGTCGAAGCTCAGGATGTCGTCAAGATCGCTTTCCTCGCCTTCGGCCATCGAGTAGCACTCGTAGCGGAAGCCTTCGTCCCATTCCTGGAGGTGGGCTTGCTTCTCGAGATCTTTGGTCTTCATGGGGAGGTGCTTCTTTGAGACGCCATCTGGTTACAACGGAATGTTGCCGTGTTTCTTGCGCGGCATGGTATCCACCTTATTCTCTAACATTCGCAGCGCCTTGATAATCTTGGGCCGGGTATCGCGGGGTTCGATGACGTCGTCGACGAATCCGCGTTCCGCGGCGACGAAGGGATTCGCGAAGCGATCCTTGAACTCCTGAATCTTGAGCTCGCGCATCGCGGCGGCATCCGCGGCCTTGGCGATGTCGCCTTTGTAGACGATGTTCACCGCGCCTTCGGCGCCCATGACGGCGATTTCGGCGGTGGGATAGGCGAGGTTGATGTCGGTGCGCAAGTGCTTGGAGCCCATGACGCAATAGGCGCCCCCGTAGGCCTTACGAGTGATGACCGTGATCTTCGGTACGGTCGCCTCGGCGTAGGCATAGAGCAGTTTCGCGCCATGACGGATGATGCCGCCGAATTCCTGATTCACGCCGGGCAGGAATCCCGGCACGTCCTCGAAGGTCACAATCGGGATATTGAACGCGTCGCAGAACCGCACGAAACGGGCGCCCTTGGTGGAGGAGTCAATGTCCAGACATCCGGCGAGATAGGCCGGTTGATTCGCGACGATGCCGACGGAGCGTCCATCGAAACGGGCGAAGCCCACGACGATGTTCTTCGCGTAGTGCTCGTGGACTTCGAAGAAGTCGCCGTCATCAACCACGCGCGTGATGATGTCCTTGATGTCGTAGGGGACGTTGGTTTCCTCGGGGACAATCGTGTCGAGCGCGGCATCGCGGCGGTCGATGGGATCGGTGGTGGCGGTCCGCGGGGTCTCGTCGCGATTGTTGGACGGGATGAAGGTGAGCAGCCGCCGGATCTGCCGCAGACAATCGGCATCGTCGCCGGCGAGGAAGTGCGCGACGCCGCTCTTGGCATTGTGGGTCATGCCGCCGCCCAGCTCTTCCTTGGTGACTTCTTCGTGGGTCACGGTCTTGATCACGTCCGGACCCGTGACGAACATATAGCTGGTCTGGTCGACCATGAAGACGAAATCCGTGATGGCGGGCGAATAGACAGCGCCGCCGGCGCAGGGTCCCATGATGGCGGAGATCTGCGGCACCACGCCGCTGGCGAGCGTGTTGCGGAGGAAGATGTCCGCGTAGCCGCCGAGCGAAAGGACGCCCTCCTGAATTCGTGCGCCGCCGGAATCGTTCAGACCAATGACGGGCGCGCCGTTTTTCATGGCCAGATCCATGACCTTGACGATCTTCTGCGCGTTGGTTTCGGAAAGCGAGCCGCCGAGCACGGTGAAGTCCTGCGCGAACACATAGACGAGGCGTCCCTCGATGTGTCCCCAGCCGGTGACGAAGCCATCGCCTTCGTAGGTGAAGTCCTCCATGCCGAAGTCGCGGCAACGGTGGCGAACGAAGGGGTCGAGCTCTTCAAAGGAGCCTTCGTCGAGCAGGAACTCGATGCGCTCCCGCGCGGACATCTTGCCCTCTTTGTGCTGGCGTTCCCGCCGGGCGGCGCCCCCGCCATCGCGCGCCGCGGCGTGACGCCGCCGGACTTCGTCCAACCGGGTATTGCGCTTCGACTGAGAACTCATCGAAGCCAAGGTAGCATTCCTTACTCGGCCGCGTAGTACCCGCGGCGGGCGCGGACCTGTGCGTTCGGCAGGCGGCGCCGTGCTTCCGGAGTAAGCTCGACGCGAATGGCGCGGAACTCGCCGGGGGTTTGCGGCGGGGGTGCGGCGTAGGCGAGCGAGTAACGAATCCGCATGCGGGCGATCATGTCGGGAAACGCGCGATCAGCTCGTTCGGCGCGAATCGCTTCGCCGCCAGAATCCTCGGCGAGCCGGAAAACATCGGCGGGCGTGAAGTCGGGGTTCGCCGAGGCGCGCCGCGGACGGCGGTTGCCTTCGCCCACGACGATGGCGTTCAGTACGGTATCCGCGCCATAGAGGCCGCGGAGCACCATCTCGTCCGTCAGCTGAAAGTTGAGGCTTCCGTTGTCGGTCAGAATCAGAATCGAGCGACGGGAGGCTTGGGGTTGCTCCGTGCGGTCCTTCTTCATTTGCGCCGCGATCTCGACGACGGCGGCGTTGATGGCCGTACCGGCGGGCATCTTCGTGTCGAGGACGGCGACTTCGATTTCCCGCGCCGCCTCCTTGATATTGCGGCTCAGGGGCAGCAGCGTCTGAGTTCCTTTGGAGAAGACGGCGACGCCGACGCGGTCCTGGTTGCCAAGCTGTCCCAACGCACGCTGAGCGGTGGCGGCCATCTGCTCGAGAAAACGGCGCATGGAACCCGAGACGTCCAGGAGGAGCATCACGGCGAGGGGTTCTTCATCGCGGCCGAAATAGGAGATCGCGCGCCGTTCGCCGCCGTCGCTGACGACGAAGTCGTCCTTAGTGAGGCCCGTGACTGGTTTCCCATCGCGCAGTACCTGCACGTCGACGCGCACTTGGGCAACCGAGGCGCGAAACACCGGATCCTCTTCCGGTTTCGCGGGCTCCTGCGCGAAGATGGAGCTAGCGGCGCACAGCAAGACTAGCGGGATGAAGAATGTCATTGTCGGCACGGCCGGACACATCGACCATGGTAAGACGACGCTGGTTCGCGCGTTGACGGGCATTGACACGGACCGTCTCGAAGAAGAAAAGCGCCGTGGAATCTCCATCGAACTCGGTTTTGCGCACCTGATGCTCAGCGACGACCTGCGGATCGGTCTGGTGGATGTGCCGGGACACGAGCGCTTCGTGCGGAACATGCTGGCCGGGGCTTCCGGGATCGATCTGGCGCTGCTGGTAGTGGCGGCGACGGAATCGATCAAGCCACAGACGCGCGAGCACTTCGATATCTGCCGGCTACTGGGGATCCCGGCGGGTCTGGTGGCGATCACGAAGACCGATCTCGTGGACGCGGAGATGGTGGAGTTGGTGAAGCTTGAAGTGGAGGAACTGACGGCGGGGTCGTTCCTCGAGGGCGCGCCGGTAATTCCGGTGAGCGCGGCGACGGGGGCGGGACTCGATGTTCTGAAGGCGGAGTTGCGGAAGGCCGCGTTGAGCGTTACGGCGAAGAACGCGCGGAGCTGGTTCCGCCTGCCGGTCGATCGCGCTTTCACGATGAAGGGGTTCGGCGCGGTGGTGACCGGGACATTGACGGCGGGTCAGGTGGCGCTCGAGGACGAAGTGGAGATCCATCCGGAGGGATTGATCGCGCGCGTGCGCGGATTGCAGGTTCATGGCGCGGCGGCGAAGAAGGCCATGGCGGGGCAGCGTACGGCGGTGAATCTCGCGGGCGTGGAACTCGAGCAATTGCGGCGCGGACAAGTGCTGGCGGCCAAGGGACGTTTGCGCGCCGCGGATCGCTTCGATGTAAGACTGACGCTGCTTTCGTCCGCGAGCCCGTTGAAGGCGCGTTCGCCGGTTCATCTGCATGCGGGCACCGCCGAGATCGAGGCGACGGTTTCGCCTTTGGGTAGCGCGACACGGATTGAGCCGGGGTCCGAGATCTACGCGCGAGTCACACTGGCCGAACCGGCGCTGCTGCTGCCGGGGGACCGCTTTATCATTCGCCGATTCTCGCCGGTGATTACGATCGGTGGCGGAGTGATCGTGGATGTCGCGCCGCCGCGGAAGAGCACGCCGCCGAGGCTCGCGCGGCTGGAATCGGATCGCGTGGGTACGCTGCTGGCGGAGTCCCGCTACGGGCTTTCCGTGGCCGATTTGATTGCGCGCACGGGGCTCGAGGCGGACTCGTGCACGCGAGGGCGGGTGGTGCTGCGGGAGCCGCAGCCCTGGGTGGTGGATGGTTCGACCCTGGAGCGCGAGACCGAGCGGCTCGGGGCCGCGCTGGCTCAGTTTCACCGCGAGCATCCGTTGCTACCCGCGATGCCGAAGGAGAGCCTGCGCGGTTCACTGCCGGCGTTCCTGTTCGAACACCTGCTGGCGGCCAACGCGGCGGCGTGGGTGGCGGAAGGCGAAGGCGTCCGGCTCAAGACGCACAAGGTGGTGATGCAGATCGACGAGTCCGCGGCGCTCGAGAAAATCGAACGGCTATTTGCGGACGCGGGACTCGCGGTACCGTCGACGAACGAAGTGCTCGCGCAATCCGGAGTCGATCAGAACCGGGCGAAGACGCTGCTGCAGACGTTGCTGCGCGAACGGAAACTGGTGCGCATCAACTTGGAGCTCGTGTTTCACTCTACCGCGCTCGGCAAACTCCGCGAACTGCTGGCGGCGAAAAAGGGATCCCGCTTTTCCGTCGCCGAGTTCAAGGATTGGACCGGCGTTTCGCGCAAATACGCGATCCCGTTGCTCGAGTTCCTGGATCGCGAGCGGGTGACGCGCCGCGAAGGCGACGCGCGGATTGTGAACTGAGTTATCGCGTGATCCGGAAATCGTCGATGCGGCTACCGGTGGCCGAGATCTGCTGGAAGCTGAGGGCGTCGGCGGTCGCGTCCATCACGGTGAGCGAATGGGTGTTGGATTTGAACACCGTGGTGAAGGGTTCCCAGACCTTGGGATTATCGGTCTGGTCGGGATTGTAGAGGCTGGCGCCGCCCGCGCCGGTTACGAGGTAGATGACGCCTCTCGGACGCGTGATGTTGACGCCGTCGAAATCCTTGTCGAAGGTGAAGTCGCCCGCGACTTTCGTTTCCTTACCGAGTGGCTTGATACCGCCGGCGACTTTGAACTTGAGCGGGAACGTACGCTGATAATTGTGGACGTGTCCGGCGAGCACGACGGAGACGCCGCCCTCTTCGAAGATGTCCGACATCACGCGCATGCGTTGGTCGTTGAAGTGGTTCTTCGAAGAGTTGTACGGCGGATGGTGCAGCGCGACGACGCGCCACTTCGCGTTCTTGGCCGCGGCCAGATCCTTGCGGACCCAGTCACGCAAGGCGGCGTCGGTCCAATCCACATAGGGGTTCGAATCGATGACGGTCCAGTGGACCATGCCGTAGTCGAATGAGAAGCTCGCCATGCGGGGGTAGAGCGGACCGGCAGTCTTGAGGAATTGTTCGCGGTCGGCATCGTCGCCCTTCAAAACGGGGGCGCCAGGGTCAGTAGCGGTGCGCGTGGGTCCGTTCATCGGCTGACGCCAGAAGTAAAAGTAGCCGAGGGCGTCGGAGGAGATGTCGACGGGATTCCCGATGTCGTGGTTGCCGGGCACGCTGATGAAAAGCGTTGACCGGAGGAGCGGAGCCCCTACGCCCAGCGCCGCCTCATCCGGGTTGTAGATCGGAAAGTACTTCTCGCGATACTCGGAGATCTTGCCGCGGCCGTAGACGATATCGCCGGTGATGAACACGAAGTCCGGCTTGAGTTGCGCGGTCTGATAAGCGATCGCGCGTTGCCCGTCGGTGCCCTGCGCGCAATCGCCAAAGATCACGGTTCGCGTGTTTTCGTTGGAGGCTTTGCGGGCCTTGCCCTTGGATTCGAAGACGGTGGCGCCGGCGAGCGTCACGGTGTAGCTGAACTCGCCGCCGGGTTTCAGGCGATCGAGAGCGGCCTCGTAAACCCGGAAGGGCGTGGTGCCCTTGGCCGCGACCCTCATGAACGTCGGCTTGCTCTTCCGGGCTGACCCGCCGGCGCGGTACTCCACTTGCCAATCCTGATCGCGATCCACGGCGTGCCACATCAGCGTCAGGCGTTCGCTGCGATTGGGCACGGGGTTGTCGCCAAGAGCCAGGTAGGGCTTGGCCAGAAAAGGCGCCTCGCCTTCGCGGGCCGCGCCCCAGGCGAGAAGGCCGATTCCGGCGGCGAGCGTGACGGTGAGAATGGCTTTGCGGTAGCGTGTGAACATGCGGATTCCTTTGGGAATACTTCTATTGTGCGTCGGCGCGGGGGCGAATGCCCAGTCAATTTCTGGTGAACGGGTCCGAGCGCATGTACGCTTCTTGGCGCATGACCTGCTTGAAGGGCGCGGCGTCGGGACGCGCGGAGACACGCTCACTACCGAGTATTTGGCGGCGGCGTTCGCGGCGGCGGGGGCGCAGCCCGCGGGCGACCTGGTCGAGGGACGGCGCACGTATTTCCAGCGGGTTCCGCTGGTGGGCGTGACGACGCGGCCGGAAGCATCGCTCGCGGGATTGAAGTACCTGGAGGAGTTCGTCGGCGCCTCGCAGCGTCAGCGAGAGCTCGAGGAGTTCGAGGCCGACACCGTGTTTCTGGGGCACGGAATTGTCGCGCCCGAGTTCGCCTGGAACGATTATGCGGGCACGGATGTGAAGGGCAAAATCGTGGTTGTGTTCACCAACGAGCCGCCCTCTGCCGATCCCAGCTTTTTCGGCGGCAAAGGGCTCACCTACTACGGCCGTTGGACCTACAAGTTTCAAGAGGCCGCCCGGCGGGGCGCGCGGGGCGCCTTGATCATCCACACCGATGAGTCCGCCGGATACGGCTGGGAGGTGGTGCGAAACTCGTGGGGTAAAGAGGATCCGCAAGTGCCGGTCAAGCCGGGAGAACCGGCGCTCGAGTTCGCCGGCTGGATCACCAGTGCGGCCGCCCGCAAGCTATTCGGACGCGATCCGGCGGAACTCCTAAAGCTCGCCGACTCGCGCGGATTCCGGGCGCAGACGCTGAATCAGCGCCTCAAGCTGCGGATCCCGGCGACGATCCGGCCGATCGAAAGCCGCAACGTGATCGCGATGGTGGAAGGTTCCGACCCGCAGCTCAAGAGCGAGGCGGTCGTCTATTCGGCGCACTGGGATCACCTGGGCGTCGACCCGTCGATCGCGGGCGACGGCATCTACAACGGCGCGATCGACAACGGAACCGGCCTGGGCATGATCGTCGAGATCGCCCGCGCCTTTGCCGCGTTGCCGCAGAAACCGCGCCGGAGTCTGCTGTTCCTGGCCGTGACGGCCGAAGAGAGCGGACTGCGCGGGAGCGAATTCTACGCGAAGAATCCGGTGGTGCCGTTGGCCAAGACGCAGCTCAATCTGAATTTCGACGCGGTTCCGCCCTATGGACTGACCAAGGATCTCGTCGCGATCGGGGCCGAACGGACCACGGCGTGGCCGTTGCTCCAGGAGGCGGCGCAGCGCTTTGGCTTCAAGATCGCGCCGGACCCGCGGCCGGAGCAGGGGTCCTACTATCGGTCGGACCACTTCTCCTTTGCTCGTGGCGGCGTTCCCGCTTTCTCGATCAACCTGGGGATGGAATACTACGGGCCGAACGCGGCCCGCGCGGTCGAGCAGCGCCGGAGGTATGGCGCGGCACAGTATCACAAGCCGACGGACGAGTATCAGGAGGATTGGGATTGGGCGATCGTGGAGAAAGTGTCGAACTTGGGGGTCGTGTTGGGGACGAATGCGGCCAATGCGCCGCGCCTGTTCACGTGGCGGAAGGGCGACGAATTCCTACCAGCCCGATCGGGATCGTCGAACTAGCGGACAGGAGTGAGGATCCGCTGGAGCAATCCGCGCTGGACGCCCGGCCCAAAGCCACCCAGCATGTGCCCGGCAACTCGAATCTCAATTGCGAGACCCATAGCCGTTAGGGTTTCGTGGATCTTCTGCATGAACTCGCCTCGCTTGGCCACGGAGCGCCAGGGCTTCCAGGCTTCCAAGGCTGACGATAAGTCCTGAAAATTCAAAATGATCCGGTTCCCCTCCAGGGCAACTTGGGCCGCTTGGGTGAGCAGTTGATCGATGTGTCCGGCCGGGGCGGGCATGCTTCCTCCACTCTACAATATCGGACGTTGCCGAAACGAACTTGAGTTCAATGATTTCCAATCCCTAGTGAGTTGATCGACAAAATAAAGTTGTGATACGCTCGGACTGGATGTCGGTCCTCTCCCATCTCCGCGCGCTGGAAGCCGAAGCGATTCATATCCTTCGGGAGACGGCGGCGCAATTCGCGAAACCCGTCCTTCTCTATTCGATTGGTAAGGATTCCTCGGTCTTGCTGCACCTGGCCCGCAAGGCGTTCTTCCCGGCCAAGCTTCCCTTCCCCCTGCTCCACATCGATACGACCTATGAGTATCCGGAGATGATCGAGTTCCGGGACTGGTTTGTCGGGAAGATTGGCGCCGAGCTTCGGGTCTACACGAACGAAGAAGCGATCGCGAACGACGCGAATCCCTATCGCCTGGGGACTTCGAAATGCTGCTCGCTCTTGCGGACCCAGGCGCTGGTCGATGCCCTGCGGCAGGGTGGATATGATGCGGCGCTGGGTGGGGCGCGGCGCGATGAAGAACGTTCTCGCGCCAAGGAGCGCGTCTTTTCCTTTCGCGACCGCAACGGACATTGGGACCCCAAGAATCAGCGGCCGGAATTGTGGAACGTCTACAACGGCCGCGTGGATCCCGGCGAGCACATGCGGGTTTTTCCGCTCTCGAACTGGACCGAGTTCGACGTCTGGCAGTACATTGCGCTCGAAGAGATCCCGCTGGTGCCGCTGTATTTCGCGAAGCCGCGTCCGGTGCTGGTGCGGGGCGAAACGCTGATCCCGTGGCAGCCGAACGTAAAAATGCTGCCCGGCGAAGAACCGCAGACGATCACGTGCCGGATGCGTTCGCTGGGCTGCACGCCGTGCTCGGGCGCCATCCGGAGCGAGGCGGACACGGTGCCCAAGATCATCGATGAGCTGTTTTCGTTCCGCCGCAGCGAGCGCGAGAATCGCGTGATCGATCACGACCAGGACGGTTCCATGGAAATCAAGAAACGCGAGGGCTACTTCTAAGCCATGACGGCCGTGGCTACTCCCAAGCTCGATCTCGCCGGACACTTCTTCCGCCAGACGGGGGAGAAATCGCTCCTCCGCTTTTCGACGGCCGGCTCGGTGGACGATGGCAAGTCGACTCTCATTGGACGCCTGCTGCACGACACGCGCGGCGCCTATGAGGATCAGATTGAAGCGGTGAAGAAGAGCAAGATCAATCGCGCCGGCAACGGGCAGATCGACTTCTCGCTGCTCACCGACGGCTTGAAGGCCGAGCGCGAACAGGGCATCACGATTGATGTCGCCTATCGATACTTCGCGACGTCGCGCCGGAAGTTCATTATTGCGGACACGCCGGGCCACGAGCAGTACACGCGCAATATGGCGACGGGCGCGTCGAACGCGGAGGTCGCGATCATCCTGGTGGATGCGCGCAAGGGCTTGCAGCCGCAGTCGCGCCGGCACGCCTACATCTCCGCGCTGCTCGG
>ERZ1066136.1822-NODE-1822-length-10015-cov-32.088554_pt1 | contig 10015 bp, 5 predicted proteins | sample MGYA00382783_ERZ1066136 | MGnify/ENA primary metagenome ERZ1066136 (study PRJEB33369, sample SAMEA5778366) | biofilm metagenome | biome: Industrial cooling water; feature: Water cooling tower basin; material: Biofilm | place: United Arab Emirates | collected... | reverse complement strand
CGCCCCGGCGGCCCTGGCCGCCCGGACGACCCCGGCCGCCCGGACACCCCGCGCCCCGATCATCCAGACCGCCCCGGCCGCCCGGACGACCCCGGCCGGCCCGACACCCCGCGTCCCGGCGGCGGCGAACGCCCGGTCCCGATCCCGCCGCCCGACTCCCGCCCCGACCCCGGTCCGCGCCCGTATCCGGACCCGCGGCCCGACCCCGGCTCACGGCCCGACCCCGGCCCGCGTCCGTATCCGGACCCGCGGCCCGACCCCGGCTCGCGGCCCGACCCCGGCCCGCGCCCGTATCCGGACCCGCGGCCCGACCCTGGCCCGCGGCCCGACCCTGGCCCGCGCCCTGATCCTGGCACGCGCCCGGTCCCGCCGCGGCCCGACCCCGGCTCGCGGCCCGACCCTGGCCCGCGCCCTGATCCTGGCACGCGCCCGGTCCCGATCCCGCCGCGTCCCGATCCCGGTCCGCGGCCTGGCGCGGGCCCGCGGCCCGACCCCGGCGATCGTCCGGTCCCGATCCCGCCGCGTCCCGATCCCGGCCCGCGGCCTGGCGCGGGCCCGCGGCCCGACTCTGGCGATCGTCCGGTCCCGATCCCGCCGCCGAGCTCGCGCCCGCAGCCGCAGCCGCGCCCGCAGCCGATGCCGCAGCCCGAGTCGCGCCCGCAGCCGCGCCCGATGCCGCAGCCCGAGTCGCGCCCGCAGCCGCGCCCGATGCCGCGGCCCGAGTCGCGCCCGCCCTCGCAGCCGCGTCCGCAGCCGATGCCGCAGCCCAGCTCGCGCCCGATGCCGCAGCCGCGCCCCGAAGCGCGCCCGATGCCCTCGCGCCCGTCGCCCCAGCCCTCGCGTCCGGCCCCCTCGCGCCCGATCCCGAGCCGTCCGCCTCGCGGCCGCTGATCCTCTTCATCCCACGCACGGCGCCGTCCCGCCTCGCAAGCCGGACGGCGCCGAAGATCATCCGCTGGCCCGGGCTCCCCCACGCACGGCGCCGTCCCGCCTCGCAAGCCGGACGGCGCCGAAGATCATCCGCTGGCCCGGGCTCCCCCACGCACGGCGCCGTCCCGCCTCGCAAGCCGGACGGCGCCGAACATCATCCGTTCGCCCCGTCTCCCGGCCCGCCTTTCCGCCCCCGAGCTACCTCGCGCGCCGACGCGAGCCCATGTACTTCGGAACATGACCACCCGGCCATGTTCCAGGAGTCTCCCGAACCGCGCCTCCGAGCCCGCGATCCCCCCGCCCGGACTGCTCACCTTCGAGACCCCTCCGCCAGGTCCGCCCCTGCCCGAAAGACCAGCCAGAGAGTGCGCCGGCCGGCCCTGACCTCTCGCGGATCCCCGCCGCCTGCCCGAAAGACCAGCCAGGAGACGCACCGACCGCCGCGACGCGCTTCGCGTCCGTCGCGGTCCGACATCGAGGAGCCGGCTGGTTCGTCGCGTGGGCCGCGAGCCGGGCGCGAGGGACGAGCGACCGTCTCGCGGCTGCGTCCTCCGTCTCACGAAGGCCGTGCAACGGAGCGACGGACCGGCGACGACGCATCTCACGAAGTCACCGTGCATCGGCCCCTTGCATGCGGGCCTTCGCCCATCTGCAGGCGAGTGAAGGCGACGAAGTCGACCTCACTGCCGAAGCCTGGACGAAGGCCCGCGTGCAAGGGCCCGCTGCGAGGCGCCTTCGGCAAGTTGCCCCGCGGCCCCACCAAGCCCCCGCAGTCCCCGCCAAGCCCCATCCAACCCCCCGCCGTCCGCGCCCGTCCGCCCGGTGGACACCACCCTCCGCGCGCGCCAAGATGTGCCATGGATCTCGACGACTACCGCGTCCGCGAGGACGGCAAGGTCAAGCTCGCCAGCTTCAGGACCGACGACGACGGCGGCCTCGCGCGGGACGCCGCCGACGCCGAGCTCCCGGGCCTGCTCGCGCGCATGCTCGACCTCCAGGAGCGCCTCTACGCCGAGCGCAAGCGCAGCCTCCTGATCGTCCTCCAGGGCCGCGACGCCGCCGGCAAGGACGGAACGATCAAGCACGTCGCCGGCGGCTTCAACCCGCTCGGGATCCACGTCGTCGCCTTCAAGGCCCCCAACGAGCTCGAGCGGGCGCACGACTTCCTGTGGCGCGTCCACCACTTCGTCCCGCCGGCCGGGCACGTCGCGATCTTCAACCGCTCGCACTACGAGGACATCCTCGTTCCCACCGTCCAGAAGCTGCTCCCTGCCTCCGTCCTCGCGCCGCGCCACGACCACATCCGCAACTTCGAGCGCATGCTCGTCGACGCCGGCACCTGCGTCCTCAAGTTCTTCCTCCACATCAGCAAGGCCGAGCAGCGCGAGCGCCTGCAGGAGCGCCTCGACAACCCCGACAAGCACTGGAAGTTCGACCCCAGGGACCTCGACGCGCGCGCCGCCTGGGACCAGTACACCGACGTCTACGAGCAGATCTTCGAGCGCACCTCGACCCGGGAGGCCCCCTGGTACATCGTCCCGGCCGATCGCAAGTGGTTCCGCAACTACCTCGTCGCCCGGGTCGTCGTCCGCGCGCTCGAGAAGATGGACCTCCAGTACCCCGACGCCCCGCCGGGCCTCGCCGGCACCAAGATCCCGTGAACCCCGCTCACGGCGCCGGCCGGCACTGCGGCGCCACCTCGATCGGCAGCGCCGGCGCCAGCAGGTTCGCGGCCCCGAAGTTCTGGGCCACGTGCGCGCGGCAGTCGGCCGGCCCGCCGACGCGGTCGATCGCCTCCGCGAAGAACTCGTCCCCCGTCTGCCGCACGTGAACCGGCACGTAGCCGGCCCCGACCACGAACGCCCGCTCGCCCGCGCGCGCCCGCCCGAGCCCGAAGAACAGGATCGCCGTCGACCGCTTCTCGAGCTCCGGCTGGTGGCTGACGAAGTTGCCGAGCGAGTACGCGACCAGCACCTCGCGCCCGTCCTTCGTCCGCACGAACTCCCACGGCTGCAGCACGTGCGGGTGGCTGCCGACGATCGCCGTCGCCCCCGCCTCCGCCCACCGGCGCGCGAACTCCTGCTGCTGCTTCGTCGCCGTCGGCGCGTACTCCTTGCCCCAGTGCGGCGTCACGATCACCGCGTCGATCCCCGGCGTCTGCGCCAGCCTGCGCACCTCGCCCTCGACCCGCCCCGGATCGTCGAAGCAGCGCAGCACCTGCCCGTCTGTGTCCTCGATCCGGTTCGTGTGCAGCGTGCAGGCCAGCCACGCGACCGTGAACCCGCCCGCCGTCGTCAACGCGTGCCACGGCCCCGCCTCGCCGCGCGCGCGCGTCCCCGTGTGCTTCAGCCCCGCCGCGTCGAGCGCCGCCAGCGTCTTGTCGGCCCCGAGCGCCCCGCGGTCGAGCGCGTGGTTGTTGGCCGTCGACACCACGTCGAACCCGCTCGTCACCAGGTCCTCGGCCATCGACGGGTGCACGTTGAAGCGCGGGTACGCCGTATACACCTTGCGGTCGAACACCAGCCCCGGGTCGGCGACCTCCTCGCCCGAGCGCAGCACCCCGGCCGCGAGCGGCACCTCGAGGTTCGCGTAGCTCAGGTCGGCCGCCCGTAGCAGGTCCTCGACCCCGGCCCACAGCACGCGGAACCGGTCCTTCGCCCTCGTCGCCTGGATCTGCAGCTCGTGGTGGATCAGCAGGTCGCCGACCGCCGCGACGACGATCCGCTCGCGCGCCTCGCACGCGCGCGACGCCGCGAGGTACCCCGCCGGCATCGGCCGCGGCGAGGGCAGGGGAGCCGAGCTGTCCCCGGGGCCCTGCCCCGAAGCACCTGCGCCCGCGCGCGGCTCCGCCGGGTCGGCCGCGCCGCCGCGCGCCTCCGGGCCCGCGCCCGCCTCCGAGCTGTCCCTCGAGACCTGTCCCGAAGCTTCATCCGCCCCCGCGCCCGACCTGCCCGTCGGGCCAGCCTCGGCGCGCTCCTCCGGCGGGCGCCCCGCGCAGCCGGCGAGCGCCAGCGCGACCAGCCCGGCCGCGAGCGAGCGTCCGCCGGTGGGCCCCGGCCTGCGGCCGCTCCGCGATCTCCGCGACATCGCCGGCGAAAATACCAGCTTGCGGGCGCGCAGGGCCGCGCGCCCGCGGCGGACAATTTCTCTTGCGCCGCCGATCTGCGTACACTGGGCGTCCCCGTGCCCTCCGTCCTCGCCCGCGGCGCCCTCCTCGGCGGTCTCCTGCTCGCGTGCGGCTCGCCGCCCGAGGGGCCGGCCCCGAAGGCCCCGCCGGCCCCGGCGCTCACCGAGCCCACTGCTCCGCCGGCGACCGACCCGGGCGCCTGCCCGGCCGAGGCCGTCGCGCCGCACCCGATGCCGCGCACCCGCCTCGAGCACGAGCAGCTCGACTACTGGCTCGCCCGCACCGCGACCGTCGCCGACCTCGACCGCGCGCTGTTCTCCCCCGGCGAGCTCGCCGCCTTCAACGCCCGCCTCGGCCGGCGCGACATCTTCGGCGCGAGCGCCCGCGCCGACCTGCTCGAGCCGGTCGACCCCGCGCGCCTCGCCGACGACCTCAACCAGCGCCTCGGCTTCCTGCGCGCCAAGTTCGAGACCGGCGCCTACGTCCGCCCCGACGGCAGCCCGATGCCGCGCGAGCAGATCGACCGGCTGACGCCGACCGTGTCCGCCGAGTCCCTGCGCGGCCTGCCGACCCCCGAGGTCCGCGTCGCGCTCGACCTGATCCCGATCCGCTGCGCCCCGCAGAGCGACCCCTACTACACCCCGAGCCGCGACCCCGCGTTCGACCGCAACCTGTGCAGCATGGCCCGCGCCCAGGAGCCGCTGCAGATCCTCCGCCCGTGGGACGGCGGCCTCGCGCTCGTCCGCACCAACTACGTCATGGGCTGGGCCGACCTCGAGCGCGCCGCCCTCTCGCCGCCGCTCGACCCCCAGGCCGTCCGCAGGTTCCAGGCCGGCCCGCACGCCCGCGCCGGCCGGACCCGCGACGGCGGCGACCTCGTCCTGGTCTCCGGGCAAGGTCCCGAAGTACCTGTCCCGTTCGCCAGCCTCCTCCCGATCGACGAGCGCACCGGCGAGGTCCTGGTCGCCACCGCCGGCGGGGTCGTCAAGGCGCGCCCGCGCGACCCGGCGGCGCTGGTCGCTCCGCACCCGCTGACCCGCCGCGCCCTGCTCGTCGAGGCGTTCGCCTACCTGCACACCCCGTACGGCTGGGGCGACCACGCCGGCGGCCGCGACTGCTCGCGCTTCCTGATGGACATGTTCGCCGGCCTCGGCCTCAAGCTGCCGCGGCACACCAGCGACCAGGCGATCGCCGGCGCCGAGGTGATCGACCTGCCGCCCGAGCTGCCCGAGCCCGAGCGCATGGGCCGGATCGACGCCGCCCACCGCCGCGGCGCCGTGTTGCTGCACTTCCCCGGCCACATCATGCTGTACCTCGGCCGCGACGACGCCGGCGCGCCGATGGCGATCCACTCGTTCGCCGAGTACCTCGTCCCGTGCAGCGGCCGGACCGACGGCGCCCCCGCCGGCGAGCGCGAGACGCTCTACAAGGTCGACGGCGTCCACGTCAGCGACCTCGAGCTCGGCCGCGGCACCTCGCGCACCGCGTTCGTCCAGCGGATCTCCAAGATCACCGTCCTCGCCCCGCCGCGCCCCTGAAGCCATGCCCAGGCCGCCCGAAGACCCCGCCTTCCACGACTTCCTCGACGACGTCGCCGACCTCGCCGAGGACGACCCCGAGGCCGCGCTCCAGCTGCTCGACGAGGCCGGCCCCGAGTGGCAAGGCAACCCCGAGCTCCACTACCTCCGCGGCGACCTCCTCTGGCAGACGGCCGGCCCCGAGGCCGCCGGCCCGCACTTCCGCCGCGCGATCCGGCTCGACCCCCGCCACGCCGACGCCCACCACGCGCTCGCCCAGGTCCACGAGGCCGCCGGCGACCACGAGGCGATGGTCCGCCACTACCTCGAGGTCCTCCGCCTCGACGCCCACGACGACATCGGCGCCGGCATCGGCACCCCCGAGGACCAGCGCCTGATCGCCGCCGTCGCCGAGGCTGTCCTCGAGGACCTGCCCGAAGAGTTCCGCGCGCGCCTCGGCAACGTGCCGGTGGTGCTCGAGGCCCGCCCGGCCCGCTACCTCGTCGAGGAGGGCTTCGACCCGCGCGCGCTCGGCCTGTTCGAGGGCCCCGACCACTTCGGCCAGCGCAGCGCCGAGCCGGCCGCCGCGCCGAGCCGGATCGTCCTCTTCTACGCCAACCTGCTCGCCAGCTACCCCGACGAGGACGAGCTGCGCGAGCAGGTCGAGGTCACCGTCCTCCACGAGATCGGGCACTACTTCGGCCTCGACGAGGACGACATGGAGCGCCTCGGGCTCGACTGACGGCTGCGGGTCGGCGGCCTTGGAGGCGCGGGGCCTGGGCGTCTCGACCCGACGCCCGACGCGCGAGTCCTGCACGATCACCGCCGGTCGCCCACGCGATTTGTGTCTCGTCCGAGACGTGCAGAATGCCCCTTGCCCGCTGAAGGTCTTCGGCGCCGGCAATTTCGCCGTGCATGCATCGACCGTCGCGGCACACGGCCCGCGCCGCCCCCGCACTGTCGACCCCTCGCACGCCGTGATCGTGCTGGTGTCGCGGCGCGCTCGTCTTGACGCGCCCAGGACCCTTTGACGCGTCCGCCGGGCTCTTGCGAGGATCAAAGTTATCCTCACGTCCGCAGAGGAGCGTCGGATTGGAATCCCCCGTAGACATCCTGCTCGTCGACGACAACCCGAACAATTTGCTCGCGCTCGAGGCGTTGCTGGCGGACATCGGCGCGCGCTTCGTCAAGGCGCGCTCGGGGGCGGACGCCCTCAAATGCCTGCTCGAGCAGGACTTCGCGCTGATCATCCTCGACATTCAGATGCCCGACATGGACGGGTTCGAGACCGCCGCGATGATCCGCGGCCGCGAGAAGTCGCGCCGGATCCCGATCATGTTCTTGACCGCGTTCAACCGCAGCGACACCCAGGTCCACAAGGGGTACGCGCTCGGCGCGGTCGACTTCCTCTTCAAGCCGATCGTCCCCGAGATCCTGCGCTCGAAGGTCGCCGTGTTCGCCGACCTCTACCGCAAGACCGAGGAGGTGCGCCGCCAGGCCGAGCTCCTCCGCCTCGCCGAGCGCCAGTCCGCCGATCGCCGGCTCGCCGAGGAGCGCCAGCGCTGGGAGGCCTCGCTGCTGCGCCAGCAGATCGAGCAGGCGCGGCGCAGCAACGCCTGCCTGCACGCGATCGCCGACATCGCCAACCAGCTGCTCGTCGCCAGCGACCCGGTCCGCTCGCTGACCGCGATCCTGCGCGAGGTCTCGGAGCTGTTCGGGCTCGAGGTCCACTGCTGCTACCTTGTCGGCGGCGAGCCGCCGCGGCTGCACCTCGTCAGCGTCAGCCCCGCGGGCGAGTCGACGAGCCCGCCGACCTTCGAGCTCGGCGTCGGCATGACCGGCCTCGTCGCCCAGCGCCGCGAGCCCGCGGTGATCCACGACATCCTGCGCACCACCGACCCCGCGCTCGAGCCGACCCGCCGCGCCGGCCTGCGCGCCGCCGTCTGCTTCCCGCTCAACGTCGACGGCCGCCTGATCGGCACCCTCGGCTTCGGCACCCGCCTGCGCGACACCGTCGAGGAGGACGCCGTCGAGGTCGTCCGGATCGTCGCCGACCAGACCGCGATCGCCCTCGAGCGGGCCCGCCTCGTCACCGAATTGCAGGCCCGCGCCGACGCGCTCGCCGAGGCCGACCGCCGCAAGGACGAGTTCCTGGCGATGCTCGCGCACGAGCTGCGCAACCCGCTGGCCCCGATCGCCTCGGCGCTCAAGATCTTCGAGATGACCCCGCTGGCGACGCCGCAGCTCGCGCGCGCCCGCGACGCGATGGACCGCCAGGTCCACCACCTCGTCCGCCTCGTCGACGGCCTCCTCGACGCCGCGCGGATGACCGCCGGCGCGATCGAGCTGCACAAGCAGAGCGTCGACGTCGCGGCCCTCGTGCAGCACGCCGTGCAGATGAGCGAGCAGGCGCTCGCCGCCCGCAAGCACCGCCTCGACGTCCGCCTGCCGCCCGAGCCGGTCACCCTGCTCGCCGACCCCGACCGCGTCGCCCAGATCGTCGCCAACCTGCTCGACAACGCCGCCCGCTACACCGAGCCCGGCGGGCGGATCGAGCTCGCCGCGGCGCGCGACGGCGACAGCCTCGAGCTGCGCGTCCGCGACAACGGCCGCGGGATCCGCCGCGAGCTCTTGCCGCGGATCTTCGACATGTTCGTCCAGTCCGAGCGCACCCGCGAGGCGGCGCAGGGCGGCCTCGGCGTCGGCCTCTCGCTGGTCAAGCGGCTCGCCGAGCTCCACGGCGGCAGCGTCCGCGCCGACAGCCCCGGCGAGGGCCACGGCAGCGAGTTCGTCGTCCGCCTCCCGCTCGCCGCCGCGCCCGCCGCCCCCGTGCGCCCGATCCCCCGCTTCGTCGCGCCCGGCGAGCGCGGGCGGCACATCCTGATCGTCGACGACAACCCCGACATCCGCACGACCCTCGCCGACCAGCTCGAGCTGCTCGGCCACCGCGTCGACGTCGCCGAGACCGGGCCCGAGGGCATCGAGCTCGTCCGCAGGAGCCGCCCCGAGCTCGCGCTCGTCGACATCAACCTCCCCGGCGTCGACGGCTACGCCGTCGCCCGCGCCCTGCGCGAAGACCCGACCGTCGCCACCCGCCTCGTCGCCATGACCGGCTACGGCCAGCCCGAGGACCGCCGTCGCACCCTCGAGGCCGGCTTTTTCGCGCATCTGGTCAAGCCGATCGACCTCGACGACCTGTCGCGATTGCTCAGCAAGTAGGAGACCGCCATGCCGAGAGCAGCCACCAAGACCGCCGCCGCCCGCCCGCGCGAGGACGCGCCCGACGCCGAGCTGCTGCTCAAGACCCTGATGGCGGTCCGGCGCGGCGACTTCTCGGTCCGCCTGCCGGTCGAGCGCACCGGCGTCTCCGGCAAGATCTACGACGCCGTCAACGACGTCATCGAGCTCAACCAGCGCCTCGTCGCCGAGCTCGAGCGCGTCAGCGTCGTCGTCGGCAAGGACGGCCGGCTCGCCCAGCGGGTCGAGCTCGGCGGCGCCGTCGGCGGGTGGGCCGGCGCGGTCGGGTCGATCAACTCGCTGATCACCGACCTCGTCCAGCCGACCGCCGAGGTCGGGCGGGTGATCGGCGCGGTCGCCAAGGGCGACCTGTCGCACTCGATGGCCGAGGACATCGACGGCCGCCCGCTCGACGGCGAGTTCCTGCGCACCGCGCGGATCGTCAACACGATGGTCGACCAGCTGCGCTCGTTCGCTTCGGAGGTGACCCGGGTCGCGCGCGAGGTCGGCACCGAGGGCAAGCTCGGCGGCCAGGCCGACGTCAAGGGCGTCGCCGGAACGTGGAAGGACCTGACCGACAACGTCAACCTGATGGCCTCGAACCTGACCGGCCAGGTCCGCAACATCGCCGAGGTGACCAAGGCGGTCGCGACCGGCGACCTGTCGAAGAAGATCACGGTCGACGTCAAGGGCGAGATCCTCGAGCTCAAGAACACGATCAACACGATGGTCGACCAGCTCGGCTCGTTCGCCTCGGAGGTGACCCGCGTCGCGCGCGAGGTCGGCACGGAGGGCAAGCTCGGCGGCCAGGCCGAGGTCAAGGGCGTCGGCGGCACGTGGAAGGACCTGACCGACAACGTCAACCTGATGGCGTCGAACCTGACCGGCCAGGTCCGCAACATCGCCGAGGTGACCAAGGCGGTCGCGACCGGCGACCTGTCGAAGAAGATCACGGTCGACGTCAAGGGCGAGATCCTCGAGCTCAAGAACACGATCAACACGATGGTCGACCAGCTGCGCTCGTTCGCCTCGGAGGTGACCCGCGTCGCGCGCGAGGTCGGCACCGAGGGCAAGCTCGGCGGCCAGGCCGACGTCAAGGGCGTCGCCGGAACGTGGAAGGACCTGACCGACAACGTCAACCTGATGGCCTCGAACCTGACCGGCCAGGTCCGCAACATCGCCGAGGTGACGACGGCGGTCGCCC
>ERZ1066136.1819-NODE-1819-length-10025-cov-15.114945_pt1 | contig 10025 bp, 9 predicted proteins | sample MGYA00382783_ERZ1066136 | MGnify/ENA primary metagenome ERZ1066136 (study PRJEB33369, sample SAMEA5778366) | biofilm metagenome | biome: Industrial cooling water; feature: Water cooling tower basin; material: Biofilm | place: United Arab Emirates | collected... | reverse complement strand
GGCACCGCTCGTCGCGACTTGACATCCAACACAGCTACTCCGCGGTCTGCAGTCCGGCGTCAGCGGTCTGCAGTCCGGCGTCACCGGACCACGCGCGCCCTCACTTCACGGACGTCGCCACCACGCCCCGCGCGGCGAGCGTGTCGGCGTCCATCATCGTGATGACGGTCGTCACGAGGGCGCGCACGACTTCGGGGCGGTTGCGCTGGACGTGCGGGCCGGGGAGCCAGACGATGCGCTTGGGGTCGTGGGCGGCGGCGAAGAGTGTGTCGATCGCGGCACGGGGGAGGCGTTCGTCCTCGGTGGCGTTGATCATCACGAACGGACGCGGCGCGACGCGTGCGATCCAGCGCTCGGGCGTGAGGTACGGGCCGGCGACGAGGACGTTCGCGAGATGGCCCGCGAGCGGGCGGAGCGGCTCGGGGACCGCCTTGCGCGCGTTGTGCTCGAGGAGCGTGCGCGTGTCGCCGGCGCCGTGCACGCTCCACAGGTGCGTGATGCGCGGATCGAGCGCGGCGGCGACGGTCATGAGCGGCGTGCCGAGGCTCGCGCCGACGCCGTCGATGCGCGTGCTGTCCACCCACGGCTGCTGCACGAGCCAGTCGAGCGCGAGCTGGATCGCGGGGGGCGTGTCGAGCAGCGCGCGGCGGATGTCGGGGGCCCAGCGCAGCGCGGCGAGCCCCTTGATCCGGTGCGGGCCGTCGTACGGGTAGTTGAGCGCGACGACCACGCGGCCGCGCGTGTCGGGGATGAGCCGCGCCGCGTCGCGCCCGGTGTTGTGGCCGCCGAGGATGACCACGAGCGGCCGCCGCCCCTCGCCGACGGGGCGCTTGACGAGCATCTCGACCGCGAGCCCGCTCGTGCTCGTGACGCGCACCGGTTGCAGCACGTGCCCGCTGTCGACGATGGCGGAATCGGCGCGCACCTCGTCGAGCAGCCCGCGCCGCACCGAGAAGCCCGGCACCGGATCGGACTGTCCCAGCACGACGACCAACCCCCCGACCCCCGCGACGAGGACGGTGACGACGACGGCGACGATTCCCAGCACACGACGCAGCATGCCGAATTCACGCCGGACCGGTGCGCGATCTCAAGGACCGCGATTCGTCACGAGCGCCCGGACCCGTCGCCTCGCGACCAGCCTTCGAAGCCCTCTCACCCTACGTGTCCTACGTGTCCTACGTGCTTCCGGCTGTCGTGGTACCGCCCGTGAACCGATACGAGCACGTAGGACACGTAGGACACGTAGAGGATTCGTGGGACGGATGCGGCGTGGATGCACGCAGGCGCTCCATGCGATCGGAGCGGGCAGGCCTAGATCGGCGGCTCCGGGAGCGAGTCGCGCCCGTGGAGCGGCCGACGCGCCTCGCGCTGGGCGAGGGCGGCGACGCGGGCGAACTGCGCGTCGGTCCCGCGCAGGAAGACCTGCGCGTAGGTGCGCAGGTCATGCGCGAGGTGACGCCAGCCGTCCAACGGATCGCCGCGGAAGGTCGGGAACATGTTCGACCCGCCGCGACCGAGCACCGCGAGCATGTAGGCGTCGTGCGTGATCGTCACCGCGTCGAGCGTGTAGTGCGCCGTGCGCAGCCCGTCGTGATCGACGACGGCGAGCGCGCGCGTCCCGCGTTCGAACCGTCCCGCGAGCAGCAGCAGCCCGTCGTTGCCGCGCGTCGGCGCCGACGCCGTGAAGGTGAACCCGTGCGGCCCGACGACGCCGAGCAGCAGGGCGACGCCCTGGGCGAATCGGTCATGTGCGGCGAGGTCGGTCGGGAACACGGGCGGACGGTGCGAAACGAGGGGCGTGAGGGCCAATCGGGCGGTGCAACGAGTCGGTGCGATGGCGACCACGCTGTACGGCACCGCCATCGTCGTCTCGACGCTGCCTCCGTGCTCCGGTCGTCTCCGTGCCTCCCTGTCACGGCAGTTCAGCGATGCTCGTCCGCACCGCCTCGTACTCCCCCGTCGCCTTCTCCAGCCGCTCGAACGCGCTCCCCGCGCCCTTGAAGATGCGGAGCAGGTACCAGAGCGACGGCAGCAGCACGACGGTGCCCACGGCACACGCACCGAGCACGAGCCGGAGCGTGACGTCGGGTGCGGCGCTGGCCTCGATGGTGAGCGTGTCGGGGATCACGTACGGGTACATGCTCGCGTACCAGCCGAAGAGCATCCCCACCACCTGCGCCGCGCCGGCGATGCGACCGAGGCGTGCGGGGCGACCGCGCCAGAGCGTCCAGATCGCGGTCAGTGCGCACGCGCCTGTGGCGACGTGGAGGGCGATCGCCCAGCGGCTCGACACGAGCCCCGCGATGATCTTGGGCGCGTCGTACCATGCCGTCGCGAGCGCCGTTGCACCGGTCGCGAACACCGCCGCGGCCGACCACGCGGCGCGCTGGCGGAAGTCCGCGCGCAGCCCGGGCCCCTTGGCCTCGACCCAGAGATAGAGCGCCGCGAGATAGGCGAAGACGCTGAGCGACAGCAGCCCGCAGGCGACCGTGAACGGCGAGAGCCAGCTCCACAGATACGCGTCGGCGAAGCTGCGCCCCGTCACCGGCCTGCCGACCTCGCCGCTCGCGATCGCACCGACGCACATGCCGAGCAGCACCGGCGTGACGACGCTCGCCATCGCGAACGGACGTCCCCAGCGACGCCCCGCGCTCGCGCGGCGCGTGTCGTAGGTGCGGAAGGTGAACGCGCTCCCGCGCAGCACGATGCCGACGAGCATCAGCGTGAGCGGGATGTGCAGCACCACGCTCACCGCCGCGTACGCCCTGGGGAAGCCGGTGAAGAGCAGCACCACCACGAGGATGAGCCAGACGTGGTTGGCTTCCCAGATCGGGCCGATCGCATCGGTGATGAGCGTGCGCTGCTGCCGCCGACGCGGCCCGCTCGCGAGCCAGTCCCAGACGCCGCCGCCGAAGTCGGCGCCACCGAACAGCACGTACAGCGTGAGCGAGACGATGACGAGCGCCGCGAGTGCGTTGGCGAGCGTGAGCGGCGGCAGGACGTCCGGGAGAAGATGCGGCATCGGCGACGCGCTCAGTCGGCGGCCACCGGGAGCGTCGCCGGCGGTGTCGGCACGGGGCGCGTCGTCGTCGGCGTCTTCGGCACGACGAGCATCTGCCGGCCGAGGATGATCGTGGTGACGATGGCGAGCAGCACGTAGAGCGCGGTGAAGAGCGCGAACGGCACCGCGAGGCCCGGCATCGGCGTGACCGCGTCGGCGGTCTTCATCACGCCGTGGATGATCCACGGCTGTCGCCCGACTTCGGTCGTCACCCACCCCGCCTCGACGGCGATGAAGCCGGCCGGTGTCATGACGACGAGTGCGCGCAGCAACCAGCGCTCTCGCACGAGCTCGCGTCGCCGGAGCACCGTCACCAGCGCCCACACGCTCACCGCCGCCATCATCGTGCCGAGTGCGACCATCACCTGGAAGGCGACGTGCGTCACCGCGACCGGCGGACGTTCGTCGCGCGGGATGTCGCGCAATCCGGTGACGACCGCGTCGGTGCGATCGAAGGCGAGGAAGCTCAGCATGCCCGGCAGCTCGATCGACCAGCGCGTCGTCTCGCGCGCCTCGTCCGGCCAGCCGCCGATGCGGAGCGGCGCGTGCGGCTGCGTCTCCCAGTGCGCCTCCATCGCGGCCAGCTTGGCCGGCTGGTGCCGCGCCACGAACTGCGCCGAAAGGTGGCCACTCACCGGTTGCACGAGTGCGGCCGGGATGCCGACCATGAGCGCGATGCGCAGCGCGACCGTGTGGAAGGTGCGGTCCTTCCCGCGCAGCAGGAACCACGCATGCACGCCGGCCGCCGCCAGCCCCGTCGCCGCATAGGCCGCGAGCGTCATGTGGAGCGTCTGGCTGAACGCGGCCGGCGTCGCCATCGCGGCGAGCGGATCGATGTCCACCGCCTGCCCGTCCACCACGCGGAAGCCCGTCGGCGCGTTCATCCACGCGTTCGCGATCACGACGAAGATGCCGCTCACCGCCCCGCTCACCGCGACCGCGACGCCGCTCCAGAGATGCGCGCGCCGCGAGATGCGATCCCAGCCGTAGAGATAGATGCCGAGGAAGATCGCCTCGGTGAAGAAGGCGAAGCCCTCGAGACTGAAGGGCATCCCGATGATCGGTCCCGCCCACTCCATGAAGCCCGGCCAGAGGAGGCCGAGTTCGAAGCTGAGGACGGTGCCGCTCACCGCGCCGACCGCGAAGAGCACCGCCGTCCCCTTGGCCCACCGCTTCGCGAGCTCGAGTGCGACGGGATCTCCGGTGCGCAGCCACCGTCGCTCGGCCAGGATCATGAGCACCGGCATCGCGATGCCGATGACGGCGAAGACGATGTGGAACGCCAGCGACATCGCCATCTGGGCGCGCGCGGCGAGCACGTCTGACACAGTGGGACGGGTTGGGGACGACGCCGGCGCACCGGCGAGGCGGTCACGCCAGTTGACGCGAGCGCTGACCGCAATCTACCGTCACCTCGTCGCCCCTCGCAGTCGGCCATGCGTCGCGGAACCGTGACGACGCGATGCGCACGACGCACGTGACGCGCGCGGCACAGCTCGTCGTCGGCGCACGACCATTGCACGGCTCGCCCGCATGATCCCATCGTCGATTCCGATCATCCTCATGACGGCCCTGTTCACCGCGGGTGCCGCGTTCGTGCTCGCGTGGGTCTGGCGCAGGGGTTTCCTCCGCGACTTCGACGCGCAGTCGCGCTCGATCTTCGACGAGCGTGACTTCCGCGTCGTGCGGCCGTGGGAAGGGCCGGTGGACCAGCTCGAGCGCGAGATGCGCTTCGGGACGCCGGTCGCGCCCCGGCCCGGCGAGTGGGGCGACGCCGATCCCGCATGCACGGGGGCGGTTCCGCCTTCGTCGCGTCACCACGACGACGCGCCCGCCCCGTCCACGCCTCGCCGCCGTCCCGCATGACCGCCCCGCCACGTCCGCCGTCGCACACGCCGTCACCCGATCTCGCCGCCGTCGCGGCGTCGCGCGGGCTCGCGCCGGAGGATCTCGAGATCCGGCTGCGCGCCGACGAATCGAGCCGCCGCATCGTGCTGCTCGCCTTCTCGGTCGCGATCGTCTGGCTGATCGTCGGCTCGGCGTTCGGCGAGCTCGCGTCGCTCAAGCTGCACTGGCCCGAGCTGCTCACGCGCACGCCGTGGCTCACCTTCGGTCGCGTGCGCACGGCGCACCTGCATCTCGTGAACTACGGCTGGGCGAGCACCGCGCTGATCGGGACCGCGCTCTGGCTCCTGCCGCGGCTCGTGCACACGGAGCTCAAGGGAGCCGGACACGCCGCCGTCGGCGCGATCCTCTTCAACATCGGGCTCGTGCTCGGCGTGATCGGCGTGCTGATGGGCTACAGCGACGGCATGGAGTGGCTCGAGGCCAAGCGATGGGTCTCGGCGCCCTTCCTCGTGCTCGGCGGCGGGCTGATCGGCCTCGCGATGTTCCGCACCGTCGCCGCCCGCCGCACCGATCACCTGTACGTGTCCGTCTGGTACATCCTCGGCGCCTTCATCTGGTTCCCGATGCTCTACCTGCTCGGCAAGTGGCCGGGCTGGAGCGGTGTGGAGAGCGCGGCGGTGAACTGGTTCTTCGCGCACAACGTGCTCGGCTTCTGGCTCACGGCGATGAGCGTCGGCGCGGCGTACTACTTCATCCCGAAGGTGCTCGGCCGGCCGGTGCACAGCTATCAGTTGTCGCTGCTGGGCTTCTGGTCGCTGGCGTGCTTCTACTCGCTGAACGGCATGCATCATCTCGTCGGCGGCCCGATCCCGACCTGGATGGTGACGACGAGTATCGTGGCGAGCGTGCTGATGTTCATTCCCGTCTTCGCGACGGGCATCAACCTGCACATGACCGTCGTCGGCCGCTTCACGGCGCTGCGCTACAGCCCGACGCTGCGCTTTGTGGTGATCGGCGCGCTCGCCTACACGGCGGTGTCGCTGCAGGGGAGCTTCAGCGCGCTGCGCGAGGTGAGCCGCATCACGCACTTCACGCACTGGACCGTCGCGCACTCGCACGTCGGCGGCTACGGCTTCGTGACGTTCGTCTGCTTCGGCGCGATCTACTACATCGTGCCGCGCCTCGTCGGGCACGAGTGGCCGAGCTCCAAGCTGATCCGCTGGCATTTCAATCTCGTGCTCGGCGGGATCGCGATCTACGTGCTCGCGCTGACGTGGGCCGGCGTCGCGCAGGGGCTCGCGATGCTCGATCCGCAGATCCCCTTCTCGGAGTCGGTGCGGCGCACGATCCCGGGGCTCTACGGCCGGTCGGTCGGTGGCGTGCTCATGAACCTCGGCCATCTCGTGTTCGCCTACCACTTCTTCCTCATGCTGCGCATGCCGCAGGGGTTGGGCAAGCGCAAGCGGCCGCCCTTCCACGAGGCGCAGCCGATCCTCTACACCCGCGAGGCGGAGGGCGCATGACGCGCGTCTGGCTGCTGGCGCTCGGCGCCTTCGCGATCATGGCGAGCGCCATGTCGCTCCTCGTCTTCATTCCGCAGGCGATGTTCGCGTCGGTCGAGGCGGCCGAAGCGCTGCCGCGCTACACGCAGCGACAGGCGCGCGGGCGCGAACTCTACATCGCCAACGGCTGCGTCTACTGCCACTCGCAGCAGGTGCGCGATCCGGCCTTCACGACCGATGTCGATCGCGGCTGGGGCACGCGCGCCACCGTGCCCGCCGACTACGTCTACGACAAGCCGCACCTGCTCGGCACGATGCGCACCGGCCCCGACCTGATCAACGTCGGGCAGCGACTGCCGAGCGTCGAGTGGCATCTGCTGCACCTGTACGACCCGCGCGCGGTGAACGAGTGGAGCACGATGCCGCGCTTCACCTGGTTCTTCGAGGAGCGCGACGAAGGGCAGCTCATCCCGGGCGAGAAGCCGATCACGCTGCCGCCGGGCCGCGCGCCCAAGGGCAAGATCGTCGTCCCGACCGAGGACGGCTACGCGATCGTCGACTATCTCATCTCGCTCAACCGCACGTATCCCGTGAGCGACACGAACCGCGTCATGAAGACGATCGGTGGTCGAGGCGATCATGGCGGGAAGTGACGCGATCCGTCCGGGAGGCGAGTCGTTGCGTGGCAGCGACGCGGTGCCCGAGAGCGGCGATGTCACCGACCTGCAGCCCGACGTCGAGCGCATCCACCGCGCGATCCGTCGCGAACCGCGCGATCCGACCGAAGGCAACGAGGTGCCACCGTCCGCGTTCTGGGTGGCGATCGCGGTCGCGCTCGTGTGGGCCGGCTTCTACTTCGGGCGGTACGGTGGCCGCTTCGACACCACGACGCACATCGAGTTCGGCGAGCGGCAGCCCGGGATCGTGCAGGCAGCGGCGGATCAGCAGCAGGCCGCCGTCGCCGATCCCGTCGCCGCCGGCAGGAGCGTGTTCGAGAAGCACTGCCAGTCGTGTCATCAGCAGAACGGCCTCGGACTCGCGGGCGCCTTTCCGCCGATCGTCGGCAGCGAGTGGGTCACCGGCGACGCGACGGTGCTGATCCGCATCCTGCTGCACGGGCTCGCGGGGCCGATCGTGGTGAAGGGGAACACGTACAACGGCGCGATGCCCGCGTGGGAACAGGTGCTGAGCGATCAGGAGATCGCCGCGGTCGCCACGTACATCCGTCAGTGGAAGCCGAACGCCGCGCCCGCCGTCACGCCGCAGTCGGTCGCCGCCGAACGCACGGCGAACGAGGCGCGCACGACCCCGTGGACCGCACAGGAGCTCCGCCCATGAGTCGCCCGCGACGCACCGTCACCGCGCTCTTCGACGACGCCGATGCCGTCGATCGCGCACTCGATGCGCTCTACAGCGTCGGCACGCCGCGCGATCTCGTCGAGGTGGTCGTCTCGCGCGAGGCGGCCGAGCGGTTCTACGCCGTCGGCGGTGGCGCCGGCGAGGGGCCGCGTCGTCGTGCGCCCAGGGCACCCGGCCGCGAGACGTTCCGCTGGGCCGGCATCGGCGCGCTCGTCGGCTTCGGCGCGGGGATGGTGATCTCGCTCGTGAACGTGCTCTGGCCCGGCCTCGAGGCACCCGGGGGAATGTCGCTCGTGCAGCTCCTCGGCCCGAACGTCGGCACGATCGGCGGCGCCGCGCTTGGCGCCCTCATCGGCCTCACCCGCCGACAGGCCCCCGACCCCCGCCACGCCCGCGCCGCCGAAGCCAGCGGCGCCATCGTCCTCGCCGTCAGCGCGTACGGCGACGACGAACTTCCCACCCTCGAACGCATCCTCGCCGACACCGGCGGCCACGACGTCCGCGTCGAGGCCTTCGAGCCGACACCGACGCAGGCGGCGTGAGTTCCGGTTTCGCGTTTCCTGTCGACGGTGGTGCGGACTCTCGTTCGTCCTGTGCGTCATTCGGGCGTTCGTGCATCGCCCTCACCGCGAACTGCATTTTTTACGAGCCTCCGCTCGCGGGGGATTTCCGGTGAAGGGGGATCGTGGTGCGTTCCGGGTCCAGGCATGGCCCTCCGCTCGGCCGGGCGGGGACGGCTGAGGAACTACAGGACTGCCACTGCCACTCCCCGGCGCGAGCGGGCGCGCGCCCGTGCTCGGGGCCCATCCAAAAAGTCTTTTGTGGGTGTTGGGTGAACACTGGTGCTCACCACGCGCGCCGTCGCCCACCGAGCACCCGTTCTGATCTGTTGCAGTCCTGTAGTTCCTCAGCCGTCACCGCCCGGCCGAGCGGAGGGCTATGCCAGGACCCGGAACGCACCACGATCCCCCTTCGCCGGAGATCCCCCGCGAGCGGAGGCTCGTCAAAAAATTGCTGTTGGCGGTGAGGGCGAAACCCGAACGCCCGAGTGAGGCTCCCCGCCCTCGGAGGCTCGCAGCATCGCACGCCGTGAGCACGGTACGCGACCGCACGTTCAGCGTCGCAGCTGTGCGAGGAGCCAGTCGAGCGCAGGGCCGAGCGACGGGCCGACCATGAGGGTGTGGCCCTGATCGGGGAGCGTGCGGAGCTCGACGGGTGGTGCACCGGCGGTGCGTGCGGCGTCGACGGCGGCGCGGATGCGGGCGATGGGGATGACGAGGTCGGATTCGGCGGCGATGTCGAGGATCGGGACGGTGACGCCGGGTGCGGCCGGGCACGGGCTCGCGAGGCAGGCGAGGGCGGCGATGCGTGTCGGGCGGGCGGCGGCGAGTTGCGAGCCGACGATGCCGCCGAGCGAGTGGCCGAGGACGACGATGCGCGACGTGTCGATCGGTGTCGCCTCGGCGACCGCGCGGACGAGAGCATCGAAGCGTGCGGCGCCGTCACGCGTGAACGCGTTGGTGAAGGGCATCGCGACGACCACATCGCGCGACTCGGCCACACGCAGCAGTTCGCCCGCACCGTAGGCGATCGCAAAGACGTGTTCGTTCGTCCCCGCGCCGTGCAACGCGACGAGCAGCGTGCGCGGCCGCGGCGACGAGGAACGTGACGACGATGCGCGCGCCGATGCCGCCGGCACGAACAGCCGCCACGGGAGCGAGTCGGTCCCCGTGCGCAGCCACTTCACCTGCGACGGTGCCGCGGCGAGCTCCGTACGCGCCGCACGATCCGCGTCGGCGTACGCGCCCTCGCTCCCCGCCGCGACCCGCGCCAGCGAATCGAGCGTCGCCGCCGCCTGCGCGCTCCGTCCCGTGAAGAACGCGAGCGTCGCGCGATCGAACGCCCCATGGAACGCCGCCACGTCGCCCGCCGACAACGGCCGCGCCGCCACCGCGCGATCGGTCCGCAGATACGCCAGCGCCAACGCCTCCTGCCCCGCTCCCTGCGCGCTCACCATCGCCGGCACCGCCACCAGCGCGCACATCATCCGTCGGATCGTCATGCGCGGAACGCTAACGTGTTTCGGTGTGTCACTCGGGTGTTCGCGTTTCGCCGTCACCGCGAACTGCAATTTTTTGGACGAGCGTCCGTTCGCGGGGGATTTCCGGCGAAGGGGGATCGTGGTCGGTTCCGGGTCCAGGCATCGCCCTCCGCTCGGCCGGGCGGTGACGGCTGAGGAACGACAGGACTGC
>ERZ1066136.1813-NODE-1813-length-10040-cov-5.400200_pt1 | contig 10040 bp, 9 predicted proteins | sample MGYA00382783_ERZ1066136 | MGnify/ENA primary metagenome ERZ1066136 (study PRJEB33369, sample SAMEA5778366) | biofilm metagenome | biome: Industrial cooling water; feature: Water cooling tower basin; material: Biofilm | place: United Arab Emirates | collected... | reverse complement strand
GGTACGGATCGCGTGAAGGCCGTGGACGAAGCGATCAATCAAACCACCACCGCTTCCGAACGAGTAATGCAACTGATGGAGCAGGTAACCTCCGCCAGCATGCAGCAGGGCGACGGGATCGATCAGATCGCCCGGGCCATCACCGATATGGAAAAGGGCACTCAATCCACGGCCCACACCGCCGAGCAGAACGCCGCCGCCGGTGGCGACCTCCTCGCTTCCGCCAAGGAAGTCGACCGCCTGGTTGGCGAGCTGCGCGGCCTGGTAGAGGGCACCCAAGGTGCCCCTCCCGCCAAAGTGGCAGCCTAGAAGGTCAAGCGGACCGCTAATTGCAAAATTCGCGGATCCGCCGAACCCGTCACACTCAAATACTGCGGACGCGGGCTAAACACCCGCGTCGTCGCATTGTAGGTGAAGGGGGTCCGGTCAAAGTTGTTGAAATTCGACCGGTTCGTGATGTTGAAGCCTTCGAAGATCAACTGCAGCTTGGCGCGCTCCTGATAAAGGTTGATGTTGCGCGAGAACCGCAGATCCACGCCCGCAAAGCCCGGGCCCTCGATCGTATTGCGCCCCAGGAATCCGGGACGCTCGTTTGCCGTCGATCCATCGTTGTTGACATCCCCGGCGAGCACCGGCGAAAACCAGCGTCCGGATTGCAACGTCGTGATCAACCCGAGTTGATACCCGCGCAGCAGATGGCGCAGCACCGGATTCGAAAGCGACTTGGCGTAATCGATGTCCCACGTTCCGGAGATCACCGCGCGGTGCCGCACATCGGAATCGCCGAGACCGCGGTCCAGACCGGGGTTCAGCGGATTCAACACGTTCTTGCTGTCATCGGCGCCTACCACCACGCTCGTGGCGTCCGGACGGGAATCGATCACCTTCGAGAACGTATAGTTCGCGAGGAACTGGAAGCTCCGCGCATACCGCTTCGTGATCTGGATGAATCCGCCGTGGTAGATCGAATCGGCGGCGCTCTCAAACAGGCTGATGCGGCCGAACGCCGTATTCGGACGCCCCGGGAAACGCGCAAAGCTTACGTTGCCGCCACCTGCAATCGTGGCGTCGACGGGTTGCGCCGGGAAGAGATTGCTATCCCGCGTACGGGTGAGATTATGGCCGCCAAGATAGCCGATGGTCAACAGGTAGTCGGCCGCCAGCTTCGACTCGACGTTGAAGCTCCACTGGTACGAGCGCGGCGTGCGGTAGTTCGGCTCGAAGACGTAGATGTCCGGCGTGCGGGCGAGCGCGGGCGGTGCGGTCAGCACGGCGGGAAAAGCTGGAATCAGGGGCGCCTGCGCCGGGTTGGTGGAGAGCAGCGTGAACCCCTGCACCTGGATTCCATTTTGCGAATGCGAAGTCCCGGTCACGATCGCCGGAGTCCGCACGTAGAAGACGCCGACGCCGCCGCGCAGCAGCAGGCGGTCAGACTTGGTTGCGCGATAGGCGAAGCCGAAGCGGCCCGCGAAGTTCGAATTGTCGGCGGGAATTCGATTCGTGCGTAACCCGGCCGCGATCAGTGCTTGGTTCTCATTGAGCACGTTGTTCTCGCGATAGCGGAACAGATCATAGCGAACGCCATAATTGAGCGTCAGCCGGTCGGTGGTGCGCCAGGAGTCCTGCGCAAAGGCGGCGAACTCGGTAATGTTCGGCTGCGTTAGCGGCCCGTTGGTGTTTGCGCCCGGGAAGGCCTGCACCAGGCTGAACGGACGGCGCGCCGTGAAATCCGCCAACGAGTTGAAGGTGTAGATGCCGGAGAAGTTGCCGGGGAAGAAGTTCGCGATGCGGTCGCGATTGTAGTCGCCGCCAAACTTGTAGGCGTGCTTACCGCGAGTCCAGGAGATGTTCTTGATGATCTGGAAGCGGTCGATGTTGGTGTAGCGGGGCGAGAACGAGTTCCGGCCATAGCTGATGATGCGGGCCCCTGCCTCAAAGATGTTCACTTCCGGACCCGTCGCGTTCGCCGCCCCGGGGGCATCGTCCCGCAAAAAGGTCCAGCGGGATTCGCCCACCACCGTCGGTGAGTACACCGTGGTTAACGCGGCTACGATGTTGTCGGTATTGTTTTCCGAGTCGCCAGTGGCCTCCTGCGCGCGTTGCGGACCGCCATTCTCGAAGTTGCGGCCCGTGAAGCGGCCGAGGTTGTAGCGGACGCTCAGGTTGTTTCGCGCGTTGATGGCCCAGTCCATCTTCGCCATGAAGGTGTTGTTGTTCTGCCCTTGCAGATAGGGCGTGAAGAACTGGCTCAGTCCCGCGACCGCCGCCGCTTGCGGAGTGCTGGGCGCGATGTTCAAGGCCGGCGTGGGGGCCACGGGCGAGGAGTTACGCTGGCCATCGTAGGCGGTGAAGAAGAACAGCTTGTTCTTGATCACGGGACCACCCAGCGTGCCGCCGAACTGATCGAAATCATAGGGCTGGCGCGGGATGTTGCGCGAATTGTTGATGAACGTGTTCGCGTTCAAAAAACGCTGCCGCAGGAACCAGAACGCCGACCCGTGAAGGTCGTTCGTTCCGCTTTTGGTCACGACGTTGATGACGCCGCCGCCCGCGCGTCCCAGTTCCGCGGCGAAGCCATTGGTGTTCACCTGGAACTCCGCGACCGCTTCCTGCGAGAACGCATAGGGATTGCGCACGCCGGTGCGCCCCGTCGATTGCTGGAAGAAGGTGTTGTTCGCGTCGTTGCCGTCAATGAGCAACAGATTCGCCGTGCCCCGCTGTCCGCCGAACGAGAGATCCCCGCCGCGCGGATCGCGAACCACACCCGGCGTAAGCGTCGTAAAGTCGAGGAAGTTGCGGCCGTTGATCGGCAGGTCGCGTACCGCTCGTTCATTCACCGCCGTGGATGTTTGTGAACGCGTGGTCTCGACGATCGGCACCTCGCCCGACACGGTCACGGATTCGGTGGCGGCGCCCACCTCGAGCTTCACTTCGAGGTTCAATACGGCGCCAATCGAAACGGGAATCGCTTCGCGCTTGGCGGTCTTGAAGCCCTGGTATTCGACCGTCAGGTCATAGCTGCCAATTGGCAATCGAGGGAAGTTGAATACGCCACCGTCGGAGGTCACGGTCTCGCGGGCGACACCCGTGTCACGATTCGTGGCTCGCACTTTGGCGCCGGAAATCGCTGAGCTTGTTGAGTCGGTTACCAAGCCACTGAGGGTGGCGCCGCCAGCCTCGGACTGAGCCGAAGCGATACGAGTGAAGAAAAGGGAAAACGCGAAGAGGACGGCCAGCGTCCTGAAGCATCGAATCATGCCCCATCATATCCGAAGCGCAATGAAATCGCGATGAACGATAATACAAGTTTGATGGGTGAGAAGCGGATCATTGTCGCGATTGACGGCCCGGCGGGTGCCGGGAAGAGCACGATTGCGCGTTCCGTGGCGCAGAAGCTGGGTTTCGTCTACGTCGATACCGGCGCGATGTACCGCGCGATTGCGCTCTGGGCTCGCCGGACGAGTGTTGATTGGTCCGACATGCACCGTCTGGAGCAACTCGCTTTGTCCGCTCAACTCGAGTTGCCCGGCCCGGGACGCATTCTGTTGAACGGCGAGGACGTGAGCGAGGCGATTCGGGAACCGGAGATCAGCGAGGGCGCTTCAAAGGTTGCCGCCGTCGCTGGAGTCCGACGCGCTTTGGTCGAAAAGCAGCGCGCCCTCAGCTCGGAGCACTCAATCGTGATGGAGGGCCGCGACATCGGGACGGTAGTGTTTCCCGAAGCGGGTGTCAAAGTCTATCTGGACGCCTCCGCCGAGGTACGTGCCGGCCGCCGGGCCGAGGAGTTAAAAGCCCGGGGCGTGGAATTCGCGGAAGCCGATCTGATCCGTGAGATCGAAGAACGCGACCGGCGAGACCGCGCGCGGCCCCACTCTCCGCTCTTGCAAGCGCCCGACGCAGTCTACATCGATTCGAGCTTCGCCGCTCCCGAGCAGGTCGAAGCCGAGATCCTCAAGCTCGTCCGTTCGCGGACGTCCAACGGTAAGGAGATACACCGCGCCACATGTTAGTGATGAAGTTCGGCGGCACGAGCATGGGTTCGGCCGCGCGCATGAAGGTTGCTGCGCAAATCTGCGCCGGGCAGAAAGCGGAACGGCCCACCGTGGCCGTCGTATCCGCGATGTCGAAGGTGACCGACCTGCTGCTCGAAACGCTACGCCATGCCGAAGGCGGCGATCGGGATGGCGTCCGCCGTGGCGTTGAGACCCTGACGGCGCGCCATTTCGAAGTCTGCAAGGACCTGCTGAGTTCCCGCGCCGCCGAATATGCGATCACCGAGATCAGCGGCATGGTGCGCGAGTTCGAGCGGATCGCCGAAGGGATCCTGCTGCTCGGAGAACGTCCGCCGCGTTCGGTGGATGAAGCGATCGCGATCGGCGAACGGCTCTCCGCGATGCTGCTCGCAACCTATCTGAACTCCACCGGTGTACCGGCCCAGGCCGTCAATGCCCGCGAGGTGATCGTCACGGATGCGTTCTTCGGCAACGCGACTCCGTTGCTCGATCCCACCCGCGAACGCGCGGCGAAAGTTCTCAAGCCCTTGCTCAACGAGAACGTGATCCCGATTGTCACTGGCTTTAACGGCGCGACCCTCGATGGGCGGCCCACTACACTAGGCCGCGGTGGATCGGATTTCTCCGCGTCCATCCTCGCCGGCGCCATGGATGCCGACGAACTGTGGATCTGGACCGACGTCGACGGCATCATGACCGCTGATCCGCGTCTGGTGAAAGACGCCGCCGTCCTGGCGGAAGTCACCTACCGCGAAGCCGCCGAACTTGCCTACAACGGCGCGAAGGTTTTGCATCCGCGCACGCTCGCGCCACTGGTTGAAAAGAAAATTCCCGTCTGGAGCAAGAACAGCTTCAATCTGGAAGCCCCGGGAACGAAAATCGTGCCGCATATCGCGGTGCCCGGCGGCGCGCGCGCTGTGACCTCCATGGCGAACGTCGTGCTCGTCTCACTTGAGCCCGCCTCTGCCGAACTCTCTGGAACCGCCGTGATGGCGCGCGCGCTGGCGGCCCTTTCTCGGGCGAACGCCGAAGTGCTGTGCCTCTCCTCCTCGTCCTACCGGCAGAACTTCTGCTTCTTGATCCGCAAGGATGAACTCACCGTCTCGATGACCGCTCTCGAGTCCGAGTTCTCGCTCGAACTCGCGCACGACTACCTCCACGCGATCGATGTGGACGAGAATGTCGGGCTCCTCGCCGTCGTGGGCGAAGGCATGCAGGGCACCAAAGGCCTCGCGGGACGCGTGTTTACGGCCATCTCCCGCAACGACGTGAACATCATTGCGATCGCCCAGGGCTCTTCGGAATTGACCATCGGAATCGTCGTCCGGCGCGAAGGTTTGGAGAAGGCCGTGCAGGCCGTCCACGCCGAATGTCAGATGGGCCGGATCGCCGGCGCGGGTTGACCAATTCCTCCTCCGGCTGCGCATGTTCTAGTCGAGGAGCAATATGAGCATCTCCCGGACGCTACTTTTCTTTTTTCTTTGCCTTCCCGGCTTTGCACAATGGACCAAGCAGAACCCCGCCGGCGCCTGGAAAAACGAACAACTTCGCCTCATTCTGAACGACCAGGGCGACTTCATGACCTACGAGGGATTCCTTGAAGTGCAGGGCAAACAACTGCCCTTGCGCGGCTCCCGGCGCTTGTTCGGACCGACGGTTTCCGGCTCTATCGCTTCGCGCGTCAAGTTCAAAGCGAAGATCGATTCCGGCAAGATCCTGCTCACGATGGGCGAGCAAGAGTATGTGCTCGAGCGCGACCCGTCCTATCAGCCGCCCCCGCCGCCGGATCCCCCCGCTCCCGCTCCAGCGGCGAGTATGCCCGCCGCTTCCTCGAATTCTCCCTGGGCCCAGCGTCTCTCCGGCATGAAGCTGCAGCAGATCAGCACTGGCCAGTACGATCGCCAGCACAAGGTTTGGATTCTGTTTCCGAACGGAACCTTCAACTTTTCGAACGAGTACGGCGGCGCCGTGTACTCCGGTGGAGGATCCGCGGCGATGGGCGGCCGTTCCGGCAACGCGGGCACGTGGCGGGTGGTGGATCAAGGCGGACGTTCGGTGCTGATCCTGAACTATCGTGGTAGTGGCGAGAAGGTCTACGAACTGTCGACGAACGCGGAAGGCTGGACTTTCCTCAACGGCGTCCGTACGTTCGTGACGCCGCCTAACGAAGGCTAAGATGATGCGCATTCTGATCCCCCTTCTGTGGTTAGCTACCGCGGCTTGGACGCAGGTCGCCGCGCCCCTCGATTGGTATCCGGGCAACTGGATGAACAACGAGATCAAGCTCAAATTGGGCTCCGCCTCCCTGGTGAAGTTCAACTACACGGGCACGATCGAGTTTCAAGGGCAGACGTTCCCGCTCACCGCGCGGCGGGCCTCCGAGTCGGGTCCACTCGAAGGTGAATTCACCGCTAGCGGAGCAAAGTTCAAGTTCACGGCGACGCTTGAGGGCGAACGGCGCCTTCGCTTTGTCACCGAAGGGACCACCTATCTGCTCGGGCGGGAGGCGGCCGCTTCGGCCAATCCTTCGTCGAACCCATTGTTGCGGCCCATGGGAACGGCAACTCCTGCGGCGCCCGCCGCGGCAGGTAAGTTCTACCGTAGCCCCAGCGGCCTTTCGTTTACGCTACCCACTGGTTGGGAAGCGAAAGAGGGCAACGACGGTGCGGTGCTCATGCCGCCGGGTTACGTTTTCAATCCCCAGCAAATGGACGAGCTCTATGTCACCGGCACGCAGGAAGGGTCGGCGACGGATCCCTCCGTCGCGGCCGAGATGCAGAAAGCTTTCGGCGCGCAGGGCGCACAGTTCCAGCAGTCGACTCTGCAACTGGGCGGACGTCCCGTGGTCGCCTATGCCGCCAGCCTGCGCGAACCGAAGAGCGGCCGGATGATGGCACTGCGCATCTATCTCGTGCAGCAAGGTCCCAAGGTCGCGATGACCGTGGGCCTCGGTTTGGCCGACGGTATCGAGCGCAACGACGCCGGACTCCGGCAGGTCGCTTCAACGATCCGCTATGCGGCCCCACCGCCGCCTCCGCCCGGACAGCTTTCCGACGGATCGGCCGCCGCCAGCCAGTGGGTCCAACGCTTCAAAGGGATGAAGCTCCGTCAGATCACCACGGGCCAATACGACGCCGGACAGAAGACCTGGATCCTGAACGCCGATGGCACCTTCACCTTTTCGAGCGACTACTCGGCGGCCGTGTACGCGCCGAGCGGTAGCAATGCTTCCATCGCCGATCGCGACGGCGGGCAAGGGCGCTGGCGCGTTGCGGGTAACACGCTCGAACTCCGCTTTTCGAATGGCAATACCCGCACCTACGAGATCTCTTCCAACGGCACTCAGACTTTCTTGAACGGCGTCCGGACCTACGTCACCGGCATCAACGAATAATCGCGTGCCAAAACCGCTTGCCGCCGGGTACATCGATGTACCGGCCGACGGCTGGTTCCAACTCGAGATCCTCAGGACGTAAGAGCCGATGGATCTGCCCGAGTGCGCCGAGTGCCGCTCCAAAAGGAGAAGGCGTGATCGCCGCGGTTGCAACGCTCTCCAACTGCAGCACGACACTCACCTGATCCGCGAGCTCGCGCAAACGCTGCAATGCCGCGCGCGGATCGCGAACAAACTCGAGCACTAGCGCGACATGCACGAGTTCGACCGCTTCGATCGCGAGCGGTTGCTCGATGTCCGCCTGCAAGGTCTCGACCCAGGGGAACCGTTCTCCGCAGGTCGCGAGATAGTCCGCATTGATATCGATCCCGATCACCCTCGGAGTTTGCTCGCGATCGATATGTTCGAGTCCGTTGCCGCCCGCGCAGCCCACCAGCGCGATGGATCGCGGCCGAATCTGCTCGAGCGTTTCGGCAAAAATCCGGCTGAGGGCCACCGCCTGCGAAACCGCCGGCCAATTCATGTGATCCTCGTAAGCTTCGAGCGGGATCGACTGCCAGGGATTCTTATCCAAGCGCCGCGAGCACTTCCGCCGCGTGCCCCTCCGGCTTTACTTTCGCGTAAACCCGCGCAATCCGCCCATCCGGACCAATCACGAACGTGCTCCGCTCGACGCCCATGTACTTCTTGCCGTACATGCTCTTCTCCACCCACACACCGAAGGCTTCCGCCGCCACATGATCTGGATCGGCCAGCAACGTGTAGGGCAAGCCGAATTTCGTTTTGAACTTCGCCTGTTTGTTCACCGGATCGGGCGAGATGCCTACAATCACGGCCTTCGCCTTGCTGAACTGCGACTGGTGCTCGCGAAACTCGCAAGCCTCTTTCGTTCAACCCGGCGTATCGGCTTTCGGATAGAAGAACAACACCACGGTCTGGCCGCGCAACGAAGAGAGCTTCACCAGTTCGCCGCTGTCCGCGGCCAGTTCGACATCGGGCGCCTTCGCGCCCACTTTGAGTTGGCTCATGCCAATAGTTTCGCAGTGAATTCGTGTTCACCGTGAACATCCGTGAGCCGCTGATCGCGGCTCTGGTAGAAGTACGTGAGCTTGGAATGATCGAGGCCCAGCAGCCGCAAGATCGTCGCGTTCACGTCGTGCGTCGTGAAGGGCTGCGATGCGGGCCGCAGTCCGAAATCGTCCGTCGCGCCCAGCACCTGTCCGCCGCGGATTCCCGCGCCCGCAAACCACGTCGAGAACGCATAGGGATGATGGTCCCGCCCGTTCTTGCCTTCGGCTAAGGGCGTACGCCCGAACTCGCTGCCCCAAATCACCAGCGTCGAATCGAGCAATCCCCGCGACTTCAAGTCGGTCAACAAACCCGCCACCGGACCGTCGGTCTTCGCGGCCATCTTGTTGTGCGACCCCGTCAGGTCATGATGCGCTTCATCCCAATCGTCGCCCAGATTGGTGCCGGAATAGATCTGGATAAAGCGAACGCCGCGTTCCACCAGCCGGCGGGCGAGCAGACACTTGCGTCCGAAGTCTTCCGTGCGGGGCTGGTCGAGTCCGTAAAGCTTGCGCGTGGCCTCGCTTTCCTTGCTGATATCAACCGCGTCCGGTGCGGTGGCCTGCATGCGATACGCCAGTTCATAGGATGCGATGCGTGCTTCGAGCTCGGAATCGTCGCCGCGGCCCGCCGCCAGATGCTGGCGATCCATTTCGTGAATGAAATCGAGCGTCGCGCGTTGCGCGGGCGGAGTGATACCGGCGGGCGTCGCGAGGTCAAGCACCGGATAAGCCCCCGCGCGAAACACCGTGCCCTGATAAATCGCCGGCAAATAGCCGGCGCCGTAACCCTGCGGTCCACTCTTCATGGCGCCATCGGACATCACGACGAACGCCGGCAGATTCTGATTTTCTGAGCCTAGTCCGTAGATCACCCAGGAGCCCAACGAGGGCTTGCCCGGAAACTGCGAGCCCGTGTCGCGCAAGTACATGGCGGGTGCGTGATCAAACGCATCGCCGTGGCACGACCGGATCAGCGCCAGCGAGTCGATGTGCTCGGCGGTCTTCGGGAACAGCTCCGAGACCTCGATGCCCGACTGTCCGTGCCGCCGGAAGCTCCACGGCGACGGCCGGACGATCGCCTTGGAGAAATCGATGCGCGACGTACGCAACCCCTTGGCGAATTCGGGCGGCAACGTCTGTCCGGCGCGCCGGACGAGTTCGGGCTTCGGGTCCCACGTGTCGACATGCGAGACGCCGCCGTGCATGAAGAGATAGATCACGGCTTTCGCTCGCGCCGTGCCGTGCGGTTTCTTCGCCGCCAGCGGACTGTCGGCCGCCATCAAGCCCGCCGCCGCCGCCGCCGGAAAGCCCATGCCCATTCGTCGTAACCAGTCGCGTCGTTTCATCGCAGTTAGTCCACGTAAAGGAATTCGTTCAAGTTGAAGAGAGCGCGGGCGAGTTCCGTCAGGGCGGCTTCGCGCGAGTTGCCCAGATGCTGACGCTGCTGCCCCAGCAGTCTTCCGGCCCGCTGTTGTTCCGCGGCGGTGGGTGAACGTCCCAGGACGCGCTGCCACGCGTCCGCGATCGCCTCCTCGTCCGTGGTGTGTGATGCCAGCTTGGCCG
>ERZ1066136.1808-NODE-1808-length-10077-cov-6.970066_pt1 | contig 10077 bp, 7 predicted proteins | sample MGYA00382783_ERZ1066136 | MGnify/ENA primary metagenome ERZ1066136 (study PRJEB33369, sample SAMEA5778366) | biofilm metagenome | biome: Industrial cooling water; feature: Water cooling tower basin; material: Biofilm | place: United Arab Emirates | collected... | reverse complement strand
ACGAGGAAATGTCGCTCGAGGAATACCTGGACCTCTGCCGACGACACCGCCGGGGTAGATCTCGGTGGGCGCCGCACCAGGCAGCGGCAGTCGGCGAGCCGGAAGTCGTCGACACCCGGAATGACCCTCGGCTGTCGCGCATCTTCTCGAATCGGGTGATCCGCCGGTATCCCGCCTTTCGCGAGTTCTTCGGCATGGAGGACGTGATCGCCCAGATCGTCGCGTTCTTCAAGCACGCGGCTCAGGGCCTGGAAGAACGCAAGCAGATTCTCTATCTGCTGGGCCCCGTCGGCGGTGGCAAGTCCTCCATCGCGGAGCGGCTGAAAACGCTCATGGAGGCCTACCCCATCTACGTGCTGAAAGGCTCCCCCATCAACGAATCCCCGCTCGGATTATTCGTACCCGACAGGGACGGTGCCGCTCTGGAATCCGAGTACGGAATTCCCCGGCGATATCTGCACGGCATAGCCTCGCCATGGGCCATTAAGCGGCTGGCCGAGTTCGAGGGCGACTTGCGGAAGTTCCGAGTCGCCAGGGTCCAGCCTTCGGTGCTTCGCCAGGTCGCGATCGCCAAGACCGAACCGGGTGACGAGAACAACCAGGACATCTCCACGCTGGTCGGAAAAGTCGACATCCGCAAACTCGAGCACTTCGGGCAGGATGACCCGGATGCCTACTCCTACTCGGGCGGGTTGTGCCAGGCCAATCAGGGGCTGCTCGAATTCGTCGAGATGTTCAAGGCGCCGATCAAGATGCTGCACCCCCTGCTCACCGCCACCCAGGAGGGCAACTTCAAGGGAACGGAGGGCTTCTCGGCGATCCCTTTCCAGGGCGTGATCATGGCGCACTCCAACGAGTCGGAGTGGCAGACCTTCCGGAACAACAAGAACAACGAGGCTTTCCTCGACCGCGTCTACATCGTGAAGGTGCCCTACTGCCTGCAGGTATCGGAAGAGGTCAAGATCTACCAGAAGCTGCTCAAGAACAGTTCTCTGGCCGCCGCGCCCTGCGCACCCGGCACGCTGGACATGATGGCCCAGTTCTCGGTGCTCACGCGCCTGCGCGAGCCCGAGAACTCCAACATCTACTCGAAGATGCGGGTCTACGACGGCGAGAACCTGAAGGACACGGACCCCGCCGCGAAGTCCTTCCAGGAGTATCGCGACTACGCCGGCGTCGACGAAGGAATGACCGGCTCGTCCACCCGGTTCGCGTACAAGGTGCTCTCTTCGGTCTTCAACTACGACCAGACCGAGGTGGCGGCCAATCCGGTGCACCTCATGTACGTGCTCGAACAGCGCATCCTGCGGGAACAGCTCCCCGAGGAGACGCAGCGCCGGTATCTCGAGTACATCAAGGGCTGGCTGGCCCCCCGCTATGCGGAATTCATCGGCAAGGAGATCCAGACGGCCTACCTCGAGTCCTACTCCGAGTACGGCCAGAACATCTTCGACCGATACGTCACCTTTGCCGACTACTGGATCCAGGACGAGGACTTCCGGGACCCGGAAACCGGCGAGAGCTTCGACCGGGCGGCGCTGAATGCCGAACTCGAGAAGATCGAGAAGCCGGCCGGCATCGCGAACCCGAAGGATTTCCGCAACGAGATTGTCAACTTCGTGCTGAGGGCACGAGCCCAGCAGGGCGGCAAGAACCCGCGCTGGACGAGCTACGAGAAACTGCGTGAGGTCATCGAAAAGAAGATGTTCTCGTCCACGGAGGAACTGCTCCCCGTGATCTCGTTCAACGCCAAGGCGTCGGCCGAAGATCAGAAGAAGCACCAGAACTTCGTGAGCCGGATGGTGGACAAGGGGTATACGGAGAAGCAGGTGCGCCTGCTTTCAGAGTGGTACCTGCGCGTGCGCAAGTCCCAGTAGAACGAAACGGCGCAACCCATGTCCGTGATCATCGATCGCCGCCTGAACGACCGCAACAAGAGCGCGGTGAACCGGCAGCGCTTCATCCAGCGCTACAAGGAGCAGTTGCGCCGGTCGGTGAGCGACGCCGTGGGCGGGCGATCCATCACGGATGTCGCCCGCGGCGGGAACGTTAACATTCCGGTCCGGGATATCTCCGAACCCACGTTCCGGCACGGTCAGGGCGGCGACCGCGAGGCCGTCCACCCCGGCAACCACAAGTTCCTCCAGGGCGACCGCATTCCGCGACCGGAAGGCGAGGGCGGCGGACAGGGCGGCGGCTCGGGCGAGGGCGACGGATCCGAATCCCGGGACGATTTCGTCTTCGCGCTCTCGCGCGAGGAGTTCCTGAGTCTGTTCTTCGACGATCTGGAACTTCCCCACCTGGTACGCACGGCTCTGGGTGACATCCGGGAGTTCAAGTGGCAGCGCGCCGGTTACACGCCCACCGGCGTGCCGACGAATATCGCCATCGTTCGTTCGTTGCGAAATGCATTGGCCCGCCGCATCGCCGTCGGCGCACCGCTCAAGAGGCAAATCGAGGCGTTACGCGCCTCGCAGGCGCCGGCCGAAGACATCGATGTGCTGGAGAAGCGCCTGGAGCGCATCCCCTTCCTCGATGAGTTCGATCTCCGATACAGGCACCGTATCAAGGTGCCGCAGCCCATCAGCCGGGCGGTGATGTTCTGTCTCATGGACGTCTCCGCCTCGATGACCGAAGAGAAGAAGGACCTCGCCAAGCGGTTCTTCATGCTGCTCCACCTGTTCCTGGCGCGAAAGTACGAACACGTCGAGGTGGTGTTCGTCCGTCACACGGACAACGCCGAGGAAGTGGACGAAAAAACCTTCTTTCACGACACCATGAGCGGCGGCACCGTGGTGCTCTCCGCGCTCAAGTTGATGCGCGAGATCATCGCAGACCGCTTTCCGACGGACTCCTGGAACATCTACGGCGCACAGGTGAGCGACGGCGATGCCTTCGGCGCCGACCCTGAGAAGAGCCGCTCACTGCTCGCGGACCAGCTGCTGCCGCTCGTGCGGTACTTTGCCTACGTCGAGGTGCCCGACGACTCGCGCCGCGTGAGCCCGCTGATGTATGCGTACCACCGGATCACGCACGAAAGCTTCGCGATGCGCAGCGTGACGCACCGCCGGGACGTGTACCCCGTCCTTCGGGATCTCTTCGCGAAGGAAACGGCATGACGCCGACCTCGGACCTGTCGGGTTCGGGAACGTATCTCTCCACTGGCTCGGAGTGGACCTTCCCGCTCATCGAACGATACGACGCAGCCATCAAGGAGATCGCGCTCAACGAGTTCGGACTGGACATCTACCCGAACCAGATCGAGATCATCGCGTCGGAGCAGATGCTCGACGCGTACGCTTCGCTCGGGCTGCCGATCAGCTACCCGCACTGGAGCTACGGCAAGGAGTTCATTCGCAACGAGCAGCTCTACCGCACCGGCGCTCGCGGTCTTGCCTATGAGATCGTCATCAATTCCAACCCGTGCATCTCCTACCTGATGGAGGAGAACACGATGGCCATGCAGGCGCTGGTCATTGCCCACGCCTGCTACGGCCACAACTCCTTCTTCAAGGGCAACTACCTGTTCCGCCAGTGGACCACCGCGGACGCGATCATCGACTACATGGTGTTCGCCCGGAACTACGTCCTGAAGTGCGAGGAACGCTTCGGGGTCGCGGCCGTGGAGGAGACGCTCGACTCCTGTCACGCTCTCATGAGCCACGGCGTTGACCGTTATCGGCACCCGCCCCAGTTGTCGGCCCAGGAAGAGCGTCAGCGGCAGCGAGACCGGGAAGAGCATGCGTGGCGGCAATTCGACGACCTCTGGCGCACGCTGCCTGCGCGGACCGACGGCGCGGCCGACCGTGCACGGGCCCAGGCCGTGTTCCCGTCCGAGCCCCAGGAGAACCTGCTCTACTTTATCGAGAAGCACTCTCCCAAGCTCGAACCCTGGCAGCGGGAACTTGTCCGCATCTCGCGAAAGCTCGCCCAGTACTTCTATCCGCAAGGCATGACCAAGGTGATGAACGAAGGCTGGGCGACGTTCTGGCACTACACCATTCTGAACAGGCTTTTCGACAAGGGCCTCGTGACCAGCGGCTTCGCCCTCGAATGGTTGGCCTCGCATACGAACGTGATCACCCAGCGCGGCTACGACCAGCGCGGCTACGGCGGTATCAATCCCTACGCCCTGGGCTTCGCCATGATGTCCGACCTGCGCAGGATCTGCGAGCGCCCCGATGATGAGGACCGCGCGTGGTTCCCGGATATCGCGGGCGGCGACTGGTTGAAGGTGCTCGACTTCGCGATGCGCAACTACAAGGATGAGTCGTTCATCGGCCAGTTCCTCTCGCCGCGAGTCATCCGGGAGTTCCGGCTGTTTGCCGTGGCCGATCACGAGGACGAAGCGGAGCTGGCGATCGACGCGATCCACGACGAGCAGGGCTATCGGCGATTACGGCGCCTGCTGTCGCAGCAGTACAACCGCGACACCATGGTTCCCGACATCCAGGTGACACGCTATGACCACCGGGGCGACCGGTCTCTCACCTTGCAGCACCGGACATTCCGCAAGCGCCCGCTCGACGACGAGACTGGAGAAGTCCTGAAGCACCTCTCACGGCTATGGGGCTTCACGGTCCGGCTCGAGACCGTGGACGAACAGGGGAAAGTCGTCAGTCAGGACGAGATAACCGCCTGCTGACGACCGGCCGACGGTCGCACATGACTGGTGAGATGGGATTCATGAGGAGCATCGGGGCGATGCCGCGAGCCGGCGTGCATTCACGATCCGCCCCTGTGATGCCAGGGATCGAAACGGGCTGATGCCTCTCCCGTCGGCAACCGGCCTTGTGTCTGCAGGATCGTCCCGTGCGGCGCGCCAACCGTACGCGCTATTGGGCGACCCAGCCCCCATCCACGGAAAGTTGCGCGCCGGTGATGGAAGACGCCGCATCACCGCACAGATAGACGGCCAGTGCGGCGACCTCGTCGATACCTACGAAGCGCTTGGTCGGTTGCCGCTCCAGCATGATGCGCTCGACCACCTCGTCCCTTGGAATGCCGTGCGTCTGGGCCTGGTCATCGATCTGCTTCTCGACCAGCGGCGTTAGCACGTAGCCGGGGCAGATGGCATTGCAGGTGATTCCGTCGCGCGCCGTCTCCAGAGCAACCGTCTTGGTGAACCCGACGACTCCGTGTTTCGCAGCTATGTATGCGGACTTGAACGGCGAGGCGACGAGACCATGGGCCGACGCGATGTTCACGATGCGGCCCCAGCGTCGGGTGCGCATGCCCGGCAACGCATATCTCGTCGCGAGGAACGCCGAAGTCAGATTGACGGCGAGAATCTCGTCCCATTTTTCGATCGGAAACTGATCGACAGGCGCGACATGCTGAATGCCGGCATTGTTGATCAGAATGTCCACCGCCCCGGCGGCCGCAATCGTCTCCGCGACCATCTTTTCGATCTCTGCGGCACGACGCATGTCCGCCGCCGAGTATCGGACTGGAACGCCGTACTCGGCCGAGAGCCGGCCACAGAGCGCCGTCACGTCCTCCTCCCGTCCGAATCCGTTGAGGACTACAGCCGCGCCTGCGCGCGCGAGCGCTTCGGCGATGCCCAGGCCGATCCCGCTGGTGGAACCCGTTACGATTGCCGTCTTCCCGCGAAGCATGGTGCCCCCTGTTCCGTTGATGATGCATCGCACCAAAGTCTAGCAGCCTGTTGCGCGTCCGCCACGCGCCGCGTCCGCGCAGAGGAGATCCCCCGCCATGCACTTCGACATCGTGTCCATCGGCGAACCGATGGTCGAGTTCAACGCGCTTCCCGCCGACCCGCAGCAGTACCTGCGAGGATTCGGAGGAGACACGATGAATGCGCTGATCGCCGCCGCCCGGCACGGCGCGCGCACCGCGTACGTGAGCCGTGTCGGGGACGACGAGTTCGGGCGGTCCATCCTGTCGCTGCTTGCCACCGAAGGGGTCGACACGGCTGGCGTCCAGGTCGATGCATCGGGCTGGACGGGGTGCTATTTCATCAGTCACGGTCCCGCGGGCCATGAGTTCAGCTACCGGCGCACAGGATCCGCAGCCAGCCTCATGACGCCCCAGTCGCTGCCGCTCGACCTCCTGGCCAGCGGCAGGTACCTCCACGCAAGCGGCATCTCGCAGGCGATCAGCACGTCGGCCTGCGATGCCGTCCTTGCTGCCGTTTCTCACGCACGAAGTGCCGGGGCGGAGTTCTGCTACGACGCCAACCTTCGGCTGCGCCTGTGGCCGCTGCCGCGTGCCCGAGCCATCACCGAAGCCACGGCCGCGCAGGCGGACTACTTCCTCCCGAGTCTGGAGGATGCGCGCGTGCTCTCAGGCCGGGACGATCCACAAGCCGTGTTCGACTGGGCCATCGCGCTCGGTGCCGGTCATGTGGCGCTAAAGCTCGGGCCCGATGGAGTCCTGGCCGGTACCGCCAGAGAGCGTTGGCACATCGCGGGACTGGCCGTGAATGCGGTGGACGCGACTGGCGCGGGTGACTGTTTCGCGGGCTCCCTCATGGCGCGGCTGGCCGCTGGAGACGACTTCTACACGGCCTGCCGCTACGCGAATGCCTCGGCCGCCCTGACCTGCGAGGGTTTCGGCGCCGTCGCCGCAATTCCTTCACCCGCAGCCGTGTCCTCCCGGCTCGAGGGTCCTTGACGCATTCCTCACCAGCCGTCACAACGAGATTGCCCCCGGCTGGCCGATGGCGAATTTCTTGCTTTTCGGCCCGCTCGACCGGTCCCACCCCGGGGCGGTGACACGCAGGTACGCAGATTCGACCACCGCCTCCCGCGTCCTGCCCCCCCTGGAACCCCTAGCGCGGCCGCAGCCGCGGCCGACCGCGCCATCCGAGAGGTAGAAGTGAACATCGAATCCGAACTCCGTGAACTCCTCGACGGCGCCCTGTCCCTAGGCGGGCGGGGCCTCAAGCTGACCGCAGACTCGAAGCTGTTCGGGTCGCTGCCCGAACTCGACTCCGTTGGGGTCGTCTCGGTACTTACCGCACTCGAAGACCGCTACGGCATCGCGGTGGAGGACGATGAGATCAGCGCGGAGACTTTCGCGACGCTGGGCAGTTTCACGGCCTTCGTGGCCTCCAAACTGGAAGGGTGATCGTCCTTGCACACAGATCGGCTCTCGGTGCATGAGGACGCCGGGGTCGGGCTCGCTTTTCGCACTCGGTGAGTCTCGCCGCTCGGGGTTCGACGCGCCAGCCGTGCATCGCTGCCCCGCCACTTGACGCACTTTCGAACAACATGACAGCTATCGTTAGGACGCTGGTTTCCGACCTGATCCTTCCCGACGGTCGGGAGGCGAGCCCTGCCCTGCGTTTCGAAGGGCTCGATCTCAGCTACGAGGCGCTCTGGAACGGGTGCGATGCCTTCGCGTCGCTTCTGGTCAGGTTCGGACTTCGCCCGGGCGAGCGGGTGGCCGTGTACCTCGAGAAGCGCTTCGAGACCGTGGTGGCCATGTTCGGCGCCGCGCGAGCGGGTCTGACGTTCGTGCCGGTCAACCCGCTGCTCAAGAGCGATCAAGTCGGGCATATTCTGCGGGACTGCAATGTGCGCGTACTGGTCACGTCGCAGGATCGGATGGCGGCCCTGACGGAAACCCTGGCGGCTTGTGAGGACCTCCGGCACCTCGTGCGCGTGGACGGCGAGGGTGAAGCCCCGGCAAACGTGGCGGTCACGGAATGGCAAGACGCGCTCGCCGACCGGTCGGGGCCGCGCCACCGTCGCATCGATACGGATCTTGCCGCCATCTTTTATACCTCCGGCAGCACGGGGAAGCCCAAGGGCGTGATGCTGTCCCACCGCAACATAGTGACGGGCGGAATCAGCGTCTCGACGTACCTCGGCAACCACGCCGGCGACCGTCTGCTCGCGGCGCTTCCACTTTCGTTCGACGCCGGCTTCAGCCAGTTGACCACGGCGTTCCATACCGGGGCCTGCACGGTACTGCACAACTACTTCGTCCCGCGCGATGCGATTCGGACCCTGACCGAGGAGCGCATCACGGGCCTCACTGCAGTGCCGCCGCTGTGGTTCCAGCTGATCCAGCATCCCTGGCCGGAGACGATCACCGGGCATCTACGCTACATCGCAAACACCGGGGGCCGTATGCCTCGGACGACGCTCGACGCCCTGCGCGAACGCCTTCCGCAGACACAAGTCTTCCTCATGTACGGCCTCACGGAAGCGTTCCGTTCCACCTACCTTCCGCCCGATCAGGTGGACGCACGCCCCGACTCCATCGGTCGCGCGATCCCGAATGCTGAAATCCTGGTCCTGCGGGAAGACGGCACGCCCTGCGCGCCGCGCGAACACGGTGAATTGGTTCATCGCGGTGCGCTCGTGGGTATGGGCTACTGGAACGATCCCATGAAGACCGCGGAACGCTACAAGCCGCTGCCAGGCCGCGAGTCGGGATACGTGTTGCCCGAATTCGCGGTGTTCTCCGGCGACACGGTGTACGCGGACGAGGAGGGGTTCCTGTACTTCGTCGGTCGCCGGGACGAAATGATCAAGACATCCGGATACCGCGTCAGCCCGACCGAGATCGAGGAGGTGGTCTACCGGACCGGCCTCGTCAGCGAGGTCGCCGCGTTGGGCGTCGAACATGACCAGTTCGGCCAGGCCATCGTTCTCGTCGCCGTGATGGCGGATACTGCCAATCACGACGCGAAGTCGCTTCTGCAGGCCTGCCGGCAGACCCTTCCGGCCTACATGGTGCCGAAACACATCGACATCCGGACGGGATCTCTGCCGCGCAACCCGAACGGCAAGATCGACCGAAAGGCCCTGGCCGAGTCGTTCCGGACTTTCTTCGCCGCGGGCAAGGCGTCATGAACGCCCCACTACCGGACAACGACGCCGGCCGGGTCACGACCTGCCCGTTTCCCGTCGTGGACGGACGGCTTCTCGTGGGCGGCCTGCCGATCGATCGGCTCGCGGCTCGCGTCGGCTCGACACCCTTCTATGCCTATGACCGGTCCATCCTGAGGCGCCACGTTCAGGGGCTGCGTGCCGCGCTTCCACCCGCGGTGGCGCTGCATTACGCCATGAAGGCCAACCCCATGCCGGCCGTTGTACAGACCATGGTCGGTCTCGTGGACGGGCTCGACCTCGCATCCGCCGGTGAACTGCGTGTCGCGCTTGATGCCGGCGCCGACCCCGCAGAGATGAGCTTCGCCGGCCCGGGGAAACGCCCGGAGGAACTGAGGCAGGCCGTGGCCTCGGGTGTCACGGTAAACATCGAATCTGCCTCTGAGCTGCCGAACAGGTTCCGGAGGTGCTGCGCACGATCGCCATGCTCGATGTCGAGTTCCGCGGGTTCCACATCTACACGGGGTCGCAGAATCTCCGGGCTGACGCGATCTGCGATGCGCAATCCAAGACGCTCGAACTCGCGATCCGCCTCAGCCGGGACATCGATCGCCCGACGCCGGTCCTGAACATCGGCGGGGGGTTTGGCGTTCCGTACTTCCCGGGTGACGCGCCGCTGGACCTTGTACCGATCATCGAGAATCTGCATGCCATCTGCGCAAGGGCGGCATCGGAGATGCCCGGAGTCCAGGTCGTCATCGAACTGGGGCGCTACCTGGTCGCGCACTGCGGCGTGTACGTCGCTCGGGTGGTGGACCGCAAGGTCTCACGGGGACAGGTTTTCCTCGTCACGGACGGCGGCATGCATCACCATCTCGCTGCATCGGGCAATTTCGGTCAGGTCATTCGGAAGAACTACCCCGTGATCGCGGGTACGCACATGGAGGGCACGCCTACCGAGGCCGTATCGGTCGTGGGCCCGCTTTGCACACCGCTCGATCTGCTCGGCGACAAGGTCTCACTGCCGCTCCTGGCAGTAGGTGATCTCGTCTGCGTCCTGATGTCGGGTGCCTACGGCTACACGTCGAGCCCGTTGCAGTTTCTCTCTCATCCTGCGCCGGCCCAGGTCCTGGTGTAGTCGATCACGAACCCTGTGAACCCGGTGCTCCGCGCTCCGCGCTCGCCTCTCCGCTTCTGACCGATGGGCTCCGCATTCAGTCCCTTTCGCCTGTTCTCGCCGGGTGGTCCGCGCGGAAAGCTCAACATCTTCATC
>ERZ1066136.1807-NODE-1807-length-10077-cov-7.373379_pt1 | contig 10077 bp, 10 predicted proteins | sample MGYA00382783_ERZ1066136 | MGnify/ENA primary metagenome ERZ1066136 (study PRJEB33369, sample SAMEA5778366) | biofilm metagenome | biome: Industrial cooling water; feature: Water cooling tower basin; material: Biofilm | place: United Arab Emirates | collected... | reverse complement strand
CCGGACTGGCTGACGGCGCTGGTTTGGGACCGCATGCTGGGGTGGGTGCGCAATCACCCGGACTATCGTGTGGCGCTGGACGCCGTGCGGCAGGTCCGGTTGTTGCGCTGGGGCGTGATCGCGTCCTATGCGTGGCAGCCGGACCTCACCCAGCGCATGCGCTCGGCCGCGATGGACCCGGCCGAGCGCGCGCGCCTGCGCCACTACCACGATCGTCTGGCGCGGCTGTGGGGCGCGCCTCCGCGGGGACCGACGTCGATGCCGGACATGCTCGGTCCGCTGCTCGCGCTGGCGGCGGAGCGCTCCAACGGGGCGTCGGCCGTGGAGGAGACGCGCGCAGCCATTCTCATGGCGGCGCTCGCCTCGGTGGGCAAGCAGGCGGACATCCTCATCCCGGATGCGAAGACCTGGCCGCAACTCGCGCGCCGGACGGTGTTGCTCGACGGCCGCGACGATTTCGCAAAGCACTTTCTCGTGTCGGCCGCGATCGCGGCGTATGCCGGGACGGTCGTGGCCGACGCCGTCGGGCTCTACAAGGAGGTGGAGGACTCCCGGGGCGGGTCGGGTTTCTCGTTCAACGACATCGCGGCGGACCGGGCGGGCACGCGTTTCGGTGAACTGGCCACCGCGAGCGAGGCGTCCGCGCGCGCCCTGCAGGCTCGCATGGCGGCGGGTCTCTCCGACCGGGACGTGATTCCCGAGACGCGCGACCTGCCGGAGTTCCTGCCGGAGGCGGAGTTCGTGCGGCGTTTCGGCGGGATAGGCGCGCCAGCCTACCGTGAGATGATCGACGAGATCGAACGCCGCGTCGCGGCGCTGCCCCTGTACCGGGACCGCTGAACGCCCGGCGTCAGGGCGCGAGAACCTTCGCGCGGAGCCGGCTCGACAGGTAGTCGGCGGTCATCACCATGGCGAGGCTCACCACCACGCTGGTGGCCATGTCCTGGTACTGGAAGAGCTTCATCGCGCTCACCAGTTCGAAGCCGATGCCGCCCGCGCCGATCATGCCCAGCACGGTGGCTGCGCGGAGGTTCACCTCGAAGCGATAGAGCGTGGATGCGATCCACGAAGGGATCACCTGCGGCAGCACGGCGAACACCACGACCTGCACCGGGCTCGCGCCCGTGGATCGCACGGCTTCCACGGGCCCCGGTTCGATCTCCTCGATGGCCTCGGCGAAGAATTTGCCGAGCATGCCTGCGCCGTGGATCGCGAGGGCCAGCACCCCCGCGAACGGGCCGAGCCCGACCGCGGCGACGAAGATGAGCGCGAAGATGATCTCGTTGATGCCGCGGAGCGCGTTCAGCACCTGCCGCATGCCATGGAACACGATGGCGTGCGGCGAAAGATTGCGCGCGGCGAGGAAGCACAACGGGATCGCCATCACGACCGCGAGCAGCGTGCCCCAGAGCGCGATCTGCACCGTCTCCAGCACCGGCTTCGCGAGGCGGTCGAGGACTTCCCAATTGGGCGGCAGCATGCGCGAGACGAGATCCGCGACCCAGGGAAGCCCGCGCAGGAGTTCCGTCACGCTCAGTCCGATGCCGTCGGCACTCCACGCGAGCAGCGCGACGGCCGCGACGGTGGTTCCCACCCAGACGGCCACCCGCGCGGTGGTCCAGGCCGACCCGAGCAGGAAGCGATAGCGGCTCATGCGGCGTCGGGTCTTGCGCGAAGCGTCGCGGGGGTCCGGCCCGTGTCCAGACCCGGGTAGATGCGCGCGAGGGCGCGCGCGTCGAGTGCGCCGGGCAGGCCCTCGAACACCACGCGCCCGCCCTCGATGCCCACGATGCGGTCGGCGAACTCCACGCCGTAGTCCACCTGGTGCAGGTTGCACAGCACGGCGATGCCGAGGTCGTGCGCGGCGCGCCGCAGATCGTCCAGCACCACACGGGCCGTCTTCGGGTCGAGGCTGGCCACCGGTTCGTCGGCGAGGATGGCACGGGGCTCCTGCGCCAGCGCCCGGGCGATGCCGACGCGCTGCTGCTGTCCGCCCGACAGGCGGTCCGCCCGGTCGCGGGCGCGATCCGCGAGGCCGACGCGCTCGAGGGCGTGCAGCGCCACGTCCACGTCCCGGCCGGGAAACCACTGGAAGAGCGCAGGGACGGCCGGCATGGTCGACAGCCGGCCGGTGAGCACGTTCTTCAGCACCGACAGGCGCGGCACGAGGTTGTGATCCTGGAAGATCATGCCCACGGCGCGGCGCAGCGTGCGCAGTTCCCGCCGTGTGGCGGGTGCGGGCCGGCCGTCGACGCGGATGTCCCCCGCGGAGGGCGCCACGAGGCGGTTGATGCAGCGGAGCAGGGTGGACTTGCCCGCGCCCGACGGACCGAGGATGACGCACATCTCGCCGGCAGCGACGGCGAGATCGACGCCGCGCAGGGCCTCGACCGTGCCATAGGCCTTGGCGAGCCCGCGCACTTCGATCATTTCATCTTGCGCAGATCGAGATTGAGCAGCCGGGCGCTCTCGCGCACCACGTCGAAGTCGGAGTCGTTCGCCGCGACCCAGCGCCGGATCACCGCGCCCTTGCTCCAGGGCACATCGCGCATGCCGAGGAAGGCCGCGCGGATCTTCTGCTTGAGCGGTTCGGGCAAATCGCGGCGCATCACGACGGGAATGCCGGGGATGGGATCGGACTTCCAGATCACGGCGACCTCGTCGGGCTTCACCATGCCCCGGGCGACGGCGGCGTCGTACAGGCCGTCGGCCACGGCTGCGGCATCCACCTTGCCGTTCTGCACGGCGATGGCTGCGGCATCGTGGCTGCCCGCGAAGATCGCGCGGAGGTCGGTGTCCGGCTTGAGGCCCGCACGGATCATGGCCGTCTTGGGGAACAGGTGGCCCGAGGTGGAACTCGGGTCGACGAACGCGAAGGTGTGGCCCTTCAGGTCGGCCAGACTGCGCAGGTTGCGATCCTTGCGGGCAACGACGAGCGAGTGGTAGACCGGCCCCTGCTTCTGCGTCTCGATGACGGCGATGAGATCCACCTCGGCGATCGTGGTGGCCAGGACGTACGAGAAGGGGCCGAGCAGGGCGATGTCGAGGCGCTTTGCGCGAAGGGCCTCGATGACGCCGTTGTAGTCGGTGGCGACGAAGGGCCGGATCTCCGTGCCGACCCCCTGGCGCAGGGCGTCGATGAGCGCCTGGTTGTCCTGCACCATGATGCGCGGGTCTTCGGCCGGGACCAGACCGAAGGCGAGCGGATTCTCGGCCCGCGCGGGCAGGGTGGCCGCGAGACCGGTGGCGAGCGTCAGGGCGGTCAGGCACACCGATCCCCAGCGGCCGAAGCGCTGCAGCAACGTGAACACGGTCGATTCTCCTCTGGCGCTGTGGTCGTCGGCGGGCCGGTGGCCGTGACCGGAACCGCGTGCGGCAGTATCCGCGGGCGGCGGGCGCCCGGTCAACAGACGGCCGGGCGGGCCTGCGCGCGTCGCGGGGTGCCGGTCGTGCCCGGCGCAGGCCATAATCCGCGCACATCACGAAAGAAACGAAACGGGAGGACCGATGACCGCGCGTACCGTTCCGCCCTTCCGCGCCGACCACGTCGGCAGCTTCCTGCGCCCCGCCGAGCTGCTGGCGGCGCGCGAGCGGAAGGCGAAGGGCGAACTCTCCGCCGCCGCCCTCCGCGAGGTGGAGGACCGCGCCATCGCCGACATCGTGCGCTTCCAGCGGGACGCGGGCCTGGAGTCCGTCACCGACGGAGAGTTCCGGCGGACCTACTTCCACATCGACTTCCTCGACCAGCTGGGCGGCGTCAAGACCGACATCCCGGTCCTCGTGAAGCGGCCGGACGGCACGGAGGAACTGGCGCCGCCGGCCATCCGCGTCGTGGACAAGGTGCGCCACGTGCGCGACATCCAGCGCGCGGACTTCGAGTTCCTGCGCGACCGGGCGCAGGCCGACGCGCCGGGCTGCACGCCGAAGGTCACGATTCCGAGCCCCACCATGCTGCACTTCCGCGGCGGGCGCGCGGGAATCTCGCGCGAGGCCTACCCGGAACTCGATCCGGACTTCTACGACGACACCGCGAAGGCCTACGGCGAGGAACTGCGGGCGCTGTTCGACGCAGGCTGCCGGTACGTGCAGATGGACGACACCAACATGGCCTACCTGTGCGACGAGCGCATGCGCGAGGCCGCGCGGCAGCGTGGAGACGATCCGAACGAGCTTCCGCACCGGTACGCCGCGTTCATCAATCGCGTCGTCGCCCGGAAGCCGCCGGGCATGACGCTCGCGATGCACCTGTGCCGCGGCAACTTCCGCAGCACGTTCGCCGCCCAGGGCAACTACGAGCCCGTGGCGGAGGCACTGCTGTCGGAGATGAACCTCGACGCGATCTTCATGGAGTACGACGACGACCGCTCGGGCGACTTCCGGCCGCTGCGCCATCTGAAGCCGGGCCGCGTCGTGGTGCTGGGGCTCGTCACCACCAAGTTCGGGCAGCTGGAGAGCAAGGACGGTCTCAAGCGGCGCATCGACGAGGCCGCGCAGTACGCGCCGCTCGACCAGCTGTGCCTGAGCCCGCAGTGCGGCTTCTCGAGCACCGTCCACGGCAACAACATCGCGGTCGAGGATCAGCGGCGCAAGCTCGCGCTGGTGGTCGAGACCGCGCGCGAAGTCTGGGGATGACATGACACGTTCCGCGAGGAGAACACCGATGTTCCGTAGGCTCGTCGCGCTGGCTCTCGCGCTGGCGCTTCCGTCCGCATGGGCGCAGGAGGTCACGCTGCGCTTCCACCACATCTGGCCGCCGGGCGCGATGGCCTCCGTGCGCGTCATTGCGCCATGGTGCGAGAAGATCGCCTCGGAGTCGAAGGGCCGGATGAAGTGCCTGCTGCTGCCGGCGATGAGCGGCGGCGGCACGCCCCAGCAGCTCGTCGAGCGCGTGAAGGATGGCGTGGACGACCTCACTGTCACGCTGCCGGGCTATACGCCGGGACGCTTCCCGACGATGGAAGTGTTCGAACTGCCGTTCATGACCAACTCCGCGGAGGCGGGCGCCGCCGCCGCGTGGGACTACCTGCAGAAGCACGCCGTGAAGGAGTTTCCGGACACGCGCATCCTTGCGACGTGGGTCCACGACGAGGGGTATCTGCACACGACGAAGCGACCGGTGGCGACGCTCGCGGACTTCCGCGGGCTCAAGCTGCGGGCCCCGACGCGACTCACCAACAAGCTGCTGGGGCGCCTCGGCGCGACGCCCGTGGGTGTGCCGGTGACCGGCGTGGCGGAGGCCGTCAGCAAGGGCACCATCGACGGTTTCGCGCTGCCCTGGGAGGTGCTGCCGGCCTTCAAGCTGCACGAGCTCGTGAAGTTCCACACCCAGACCGACCCGACCCGGCCCGCGCTTTACACTGCCGTGTTCGTCTTCGCGATGAACCAGGCGCGCTACGACAGTCTGCCTGCCGATCTGCGCAAGGTGATCGACGACAACAGCGGCGCGGCGCTCTCGCGCCAGGTGGGGCGGATCTGGGACGAGAGCCAGGCGGCGGGCCGCAAGGCCGCGGTCGATCTCGGGAACAAGGTGACCACACTGAGCGCCGCCGAGACGGACGCCTGGATCAAGGCGAGCGCGCCGGTCACCGACGAGTGGATCGACATGATGAACAAGCGCGGCCAGAACGGCGCGCAGCTCGTTCAGGAAGCGAAGGACCTGCTGGCGAAGTACCGCAAGTAGGGGCGGGCGAAGCGCACGACGGGCCCGGCATCGCCGGCGTCCGGGACAGGAAGGGGAGGGAACCCATGGCAATTGAATTGACAGCGCAGGACGCCCCGTGCGGGGCGCTCATCCGCGGCGTGGATCTGTCCGCACCGTTGACGTCCGACGCACTGGCCGACATCCGCGCCGCGTGGCTGCGGCATCAGGTGATCGCCTTTCCCGATCAGGCGTTGAGCGTCGAGGACCTCGAACGCTTCGCGCACGGGCTGGGGCCCTACGGCGAGGACCCGTTCATCGCCGCGATCCCCGGACATCCGCACGTGGTGCAGGTGCGGCGCGAGGCCGACGAGAAGACTCCCATCTTCGCGGAGAGCTGGCACTCCGACTGGAGCTTCCTGCCGAAGCCGCCCGCGGGCACCGTGCTCTACGGCAACGTGATCCCGCCGGTCGGGGGCGACACGCTGTTCGCGAACCAGTACGCGGCCTGGGACGGATTGCCCGCGACGCTGAAGGCGGCGCTGGAGGGGCGCATGGGCGTCCACTCCGCGCGCCGCGGCTATGCGCCGCAGGGTCTCTACGGGGAGCGCGACAAGGGCCGGTCCATGGCGATCCGCTACGGCGACGCGGCCATGAAGACGCAGCTGCACCCGCTCGGGCGGAAGCACACGGAGACGGGCAGGGTGGCGCTGTTCGCAAGTCCCGGATACACCATCGGGATCGACGGCCTGCCGGAGGACGAAGCGACCGCGATCCTGCTGGAGGTCTTCGCCCATCAGGCGAAACCGGAGTACGTGTACCGGCACCGGTGGTCCGAAGGCATGCTCACCCTGTGGGACAACCGCTGCCTCATCCACGCAGCGACCGGCGGCTACGACGGCCACCGGCGTCTGCTGCACCGGATCACCGTCGCCGACCGCACGCTCCAGTAGCGCACGCCCGGCGTTGCGCGGGGCTCAGCGCGGACGGATCATTTCGAAGAGCTGTGTGACTTCGGCGTAGTCGCCTCGGTAGCCGCAGCGGGCGATGGGGCGCGCGCCCGCCGTGTCGAAGCGGCCGTCCACGAGGAAGCGTTCGTCGATGTGCACGCCGACGACCTCGCCGATCGTGATCCAGCCTTCGAGAGGACGGCCGTCCGCCGTGTGGAGCGGGATGATCTGCGCGAGACGGCATTCCATCGACGCGATCGCATCCGCGACCCTCGGCGCCTTCACGAGGCGGCAGGGTGCAGCGGCGAGTCCCGCGAGTTCGAACTCGTTCACGCCGTGGGGCACGGAGGCGGACGTCGCGTTCATGGCCTGCGCATGGTGCGCCCCCACGAAATTGACCACGAACTCCCCGGTGGCCTCGATGTTCGACACGGAATCCTTCCGCGCGCCGGTGGTGCTGAAGTACACCATCGGCGGCGCGTCGCACACGCCGTTGAAGAAACTGTAGGGCGCCAGGTTGGGCCGGCCCCGCGCATCCACGCTCGAGATCCAGCCGATGGGGCGCGGCGCGAGGATCGCCTTGAACGGGTCGTGAGGCAGTCCGTGGCCCGCGCGCGGCTCGTAGAAATAGTCGGCCATGGTGGGGGTCAGCCGAAGTCGGCCGGGCTCAGCTCGATGGGCTCGCCGTGCGGCGTGCGTTCGGCGGCGTGCGCCCAGGCGTTCCGGCAACGGTCGAGCGTCTCGCGCGAGGCGAGGCCGCGCTCCTGCACGAGGCGTTCGATGGCGCGCAGCCAGTGCTGGTAGTAGGTGCTGCCGCTGTCGGGATCGCCGCGGGACTGCGCCTCCGCGATCTCGCGGCCGAGCGTCTCGGTCCATTCCTTCCAGGTGAACAGCCCCTTGCGGTGCAGTGCGAGGGTGAGCGCGAAGGCCTCGGCCTGCCAAGGCTCGTCGAAGGTGGGTGCGCGGTCGCCGGGGGGCAGGGCGGAGAGCGCATCGGGCACGGAGGAAGGCGCGCTCATGTCAGGCGGGCTCCAGGTAGGGCTCGAACGCGTCGATGGACACGCGCAGTGTGGGGTCGGCGTTGTCACCCCAGAGTGCGGCCGCCTCGAACACCACGGTGTAGAGCCACTGCGGGTCCTCCTCGCCGGTGGCGACGACCGCGTCCGGATAGGCGTGGCAGCCGTGGACGCGTTCGATCGTGCCCACCTTGTCGCGCGCGTAGCGCGGCAGGCGTGTGTGCCCGATCGGATGGAAGTTGCGCGTGCGGACACGGTCGCCGGGCTGGAACCGTGCCTCGCGCGGTGCCGGCCGGCCGAACGGCGCGCGGATGACGCCGGTCGCTGCGAGAACATCGGCGGTGAGCGTGCGTTCGACCGGGACACCCGGCCCCTGCGCGTGGCCCGCCTGGATTTCCGAGTCCGTGACGAGGCCCTTCTCGACGGCCGTGCGGGAGATGCTGAGGAGCCAGCGGTGGTAGTAGGAGACGTCGAGATAGGTGCGGGCGGGCAGCACTTCCTGGTGGTAGCGGAACAGGTCGATCTTCCAGGCGCGCGTGTAGAGGACGGCACGCACCATCCCCAGCACGCGGCCCTCCCAGGGTTCGTGGAACGGGGGCTCGTTCGGTTCGGTCACGACGGGGCCGAAGCCCTGCATGCCACCCAGATCGTGGATGCCGTTCATGCCTGTGCTCCCGAGGGGGACTGCGCGAGGCCGGTGCCGATCATGCTGTCGCGGGTGACGAGCGCGGCCAGTTGCGCCTCGGTCCAGCCGTCCGTGCCGGGCGGGCGCTGCGGCAGCACGAGGAAGCGCGTCTCCGCCGTGGAGTCCCACACGCGGATGCGCTTCGTCGCGGGCAGCGTCACGCCGAAGTCACCCAGGACGCCGCGCGGGTCCATCACGGCGCGCGACCGGTAGGGCGCGGACTTGTACCAGACGGGGGGCAGGCCCAGGACGTCCCAGGGATAGCAGGAGCACAGGGTGCAGACCACCATGTGGTGCTCGGCCTCGGTATTCTCGACGGCGATGAGGTGATCGCCGACCTTGCCGAAGTCGCCGGCGGCGTTGATCGCGGCGGTGGCGTCGGCGAGCAGCGCCGCCTTGAACGCGGGATCGGTCCAGGCCCGGGCAATGACGCGCGCGCCGACGTGCGGTCCGACCTTCGTCTCGAAGTGCTCGACGATCTGGTCGAGCACGGCGGGGTCCAGGTAGCCCTTCTCGGCGAGCACCGTCTCCAGGGCGCGGACGCGCAGCTGCATGTCGCTCAGGTGGGAACCGTGGCCGTGGTCATCGTCGCGGTGGTGGTGATCGTGATCGTCGTGATCGTGATCGTGATCGTGATCGTGATCGTGGGGGGACTGACTCATGGCGACCTCACTCCTCCGTACCTTCGCGCCGGCCGGCGCAGACCGTCCGGATTATGGCAGGGTGCAGGGCGGGACCGGGCAGTGACGTCGCTGCGCTGGAGGGCTCGGCGTCCGCCGCGGTCAGGCCGCCAGCGTCCGCGCCCGGAGCTGGCCGCAACCGCCGTCCACGTCCTGGCCGGCCGAGTAGCGCAGTGTCGCCAGGATTCCACGCGAGCGCAGCGCCCGCACCATCTCCATGCCGCGCTCCATCGACGGGCGGCGATAGGGACTGTCCGGCAGTGCATTGAACGGAATGAAGTTCATCACGGCGTAGTGCCCGTCGAGCAGCCGGGCGAGCGCTTCGACCTCGTCATCGCCGTCGTTGACGCCCTGGATCAGCGTCCACTGGTACTGCACGGGATAGCCCGTGGCGAGGCTGTACTCGTTGGCATGCCGCACGAGTTCGTCGGGCGTGATACGCGGCGCGCGCGGCAGGAGCTCCGCGCGCAATGCGGGCTTCGTGGTGTGCAGCGACAGGGCCAGGGCGGGCTTCACCGGCCCGAGGGGAAGGCGCTCGAAGGCGCGCAGGTCGCCCACGGTGGAGAAGACGAGATTCTTGTGCGCGATGCCGGCTTCCAGCCCCAGGCACGCGATGGCCTCCAGCACGGCGTCGAGATTGTGGGCGGGCTCGCCCATGCCCATGAAGACGACCTTGCGCACCGGGTGGCGCGCGCGGGCGAGAGCCACCTGCGCCACGATCTCCGCGCTGCCGAGGTGGCGCTTCACCCCTTCGCGTCCGGTCATGCAGAAGGTGCAGCCGACGGCGCACCCGACCTGGGTCGACACGCAGACGCCTTCCCTGGGAAGCAGCACGCTTTCCACGGTCTGGCCGTCCGCAAGGCGGACCAGCAGGCGAGTGGAACCATCCGCCGCCGGGTGCGCGGAGTGCACCCGCGCGAGCCGGTCCAGGGTCGTGTTCAGTGCGGGAAGGGATGCGCGAAAGCGCGCCGGGAAGAAGTGCTCGGGCCGAGGGTGACCTGCGTCGAGCGGCTTGCCCTGCAGCCAAGCTCGACGGACCAGGCCGAGGTGCGCGGGCGTGGCACCGTGGGCGAGGAGCAGGGCGTCGAGGTCGGGAAGGTGCATGAGG
>ERZ1066136.1806-NODE-1806-length-10078-cov-9.546044_pt1 | contig 10078 bp, 9 predicted proteins | sample MGYA00382783_ERZ1066136 | MGnify/ENA primary metagenome ERZ1066136 (study PRJEB33369, sample SAMEA5778366) | biofilm metagenome | biome: Industrial cooling water; feature: Water cooling tower basin; material: Biofilm | place: United Arab Emirates | collected... | reverse complement strand
GCAGTACACGACGCCGGCGAACGCGCAGCTGCTGATCCAGCTTGCGCCGCTGCTGATGGCGCTCGGCGGCATCCTCGTATTCCGCGAGCGCTTCGCTGCCGGCCAGTGGCTGGGACTGGCGCTGATCGTCGGCGGGCTGCTGCTGTTCTTCAACGAGCAGCAGGGCGAGCGCGGCGGCCATTACGCCCGTGGCGCCGCGCTGGTGGTGCTGGCTGCCATCGTCTGGGCCGCCTACGCACTGCTGCAGAAGCAGCTGCTGGTCCGGCTGTCGTCGCCCGCGATCCTCTGCGCCATCTATGCGCTGTCCGCGCTGCTCCTGCTGCCCTTCGCCACGCCGTCGCGGCTGCTCGCGCTCGACGGGCTGCACGCCGCACTGCTGGGCTACTGCGCGCTCAACACGCTGGTGGCGTACGGCGCTTTCGCCGAAGCGCTGGCGCACTGGGAGGCGTCGCGCGTGTCGGCGGTGCTCGCCACGACGCCGATCCTCTGCGTCGGCGCGGTCGCCGCGACGCACGCCGTATCGCCCACGCTGATCGCGCCGGAGCGTCTCGGCGCGGCGGGCTGGATCGGCGCGGCACTGGTGCTGGCGGGATCCGCGGCGGCGAGCCTCCTCGCGAAGCGACGCCCCGACTGAGGCCGTCCGACGGCGCTCAGGCGGGAAGCGGCGCCGCGACGCGACGTCTCAGGCGTGCATCGCCCCAACCCCACAGGCCGAACGCGAGCGCCGACATCAGCATCGCCGCCCAAGCCATGCGGGACGGCTGCGCGGACAGCAGCGGCGAGAGGAGGCCCGCCACGACGGCCTGGAACATCAGCGACAGGAACGCCTGCATCGACGAGGCACTGCCGCGCTGCGTCGGGTAGAGATCCAGCATCTGCAGCATCAGCTGCGGGAACACCAGCGCCACCCCGAAGCTGAGCAGCACGAGCGGCAGGACGGCCCAAGGGTAGGCGAACGTGGGCGACAGGGCGGCGTAACCGAGGTTGAGGGTCGCGGCGGCCAGGCAGCATCCGAAGCCCACGGCCACCATGCGCCGCGCGCCGAAGCGACCGGCCGCGCGGCCGGTCGCCCAGGCGCCGACCAGCATGCCGCTGATCACCGGGACGAAGAACCAGCCGAAGTCCTGCTCGCCGAGACCGAGGTGGCCGAGCACGAACGCCGGCGCCGAGGCGATGTAGAGGAACAGGGCGGCGAAGTTCAGCGTGGTCACGGCCACCAGCCACAGGAAGCGCTTGTGCCGCAGCATCGCGAGGTAGTTGCCGAGCAGCACCCGCGCGTCCAACGGCAGGCGGCGCTCGGGCGGATGCGTCTCGGGCAGCACGCGCCACACCACCGCGCCCAGCACCACGCTCAAGGCGGCGAGGAACCAGAAGATCGCGTGCCAATCGCTGAACGCGAGGATCCAACCACCGACGATCGGCGCCAGGGCCGGCGCGATGCTGAAGATCATCGACACCTGGCTCATCAGCCGCTGCGCCTCTTCGCCGTCGAAGACGTCGCGGATGATCGCGCGGCCGACGATCATGCCGACGCCGGCGCACAGGCCCTGCACGAAGCGGAAGGCCAGCAGCGCCTCGAGCGACGTCGCGAGCGCGCAGCCCACGGACGCCAGCCCGAACAGGGCGACGCCCCACAGGATCACCGGCCGACGCCCCACGGCATCGGAAATGGCGCCATGGAACAGCGACATCAGGCCATAGCCGAGCAGGTAGCTGCTGATGGTCTGCTGCACCGCGAGCGGCGTGCTGCCGAGGTCGCGCGCCATCGCCCCGAAGGCCGGGAACACGGTATCGATCGAGAACGGGCCGAACATCGCCAGCGCCCCCAGCACGAAGGCAAGGCGCGCGCGGGACGGCAGGGGCGCGGCGGTCATCGTCCGATTCTACGCGGAGCGCAGCGCGCCTCGCCGCTGCCACAATGCGCCGATGAGCGCACCGACCCACGACACCGCCCCGTTGATCGAAGGCAAGGCGCCCGCCGACGCCCCCCGCCGCGGCGACGGCACGGTCCGGCAGGTCCTGGCCGACCTGCTGCCGTTCCTGAAGCCGTACTGGCGCCGCATCGCGGTCGCCCTGCTCTGCCTGCTCACCGCGAAGCTCGCCCTGCTCGGCGTGCCGATGCTGATGAAGCGGATCGTCGACGGGCTGGACGTGCCCGCGACCGCGCTGGCGCTGCCGGTGGGCCTGCTGCTCGCCTATGGCGCGGCGCGCTTGACCTCGACGCTGTTCACCGAGCTGCGGCAGATCGTGTTCGCGCGGGTCATGGCGCGCAGCGCGCGCACCGTGCAGCTCAAGGTGTTCCGCCACCTGCACGCCTTGAGCCTGCGCTTCCACCTCGAACGCAAGACCGGCGGCATCGCGCGCGACGTCGAGCGCGGCGGCACCGCGATCTCCGACCTGCTGGACTGGACGCTCTACACGATCCTGCCGACGATCATCGAGGTGGTGCTCGTCACCGCCATCCTCGTCTATCTGTACGACTGGGGCTTCGCGGCGATCACGCTGGCGACGCTGGTCGTCTACTCCGCATGGACGTTCCGCGTCACGGAGTGGCGGACGCGCTACTACCGCGCCGCGATCGACGCCGAATCGGCCAGCAGCACGCGCGCGGTCGATGCGCTGATCAACTACGAGACGGTCAAGTACTTCAACAACGAGGACCACGAGGCGAAGCGCTACGACGGCAGTCTGCAGCGCGTCGAAGAGGCCACCGTGCAGAGCTTGAAGACGCTGGGCGTGCTGAACCTCGGGCAGGCCGCCATCGTGTCCATCGGCGTCACGGCGCTGATGTGGCGCGCGGCCTCGGGCGTCGTCGCCGGCGAGCTCACCCTCGGCGACCTCGTGCTGGTGAACGCCTACCTGCTTCAGCTCTCCGCGCCGCTGAACTACCTCGGCATGATGTACCGCGAGGTCAAGCAGGCGCTGACCAACATCGAGAAGCTGTTCGGACTGCTCGACGAGAACCTCGACGTCCAGGACCGCCCGGGTGCGTTGCCGCTGGTGACCACGCAGCCGCGCGTCCGCTTCCTCGAGGTGCGCTTCGGCTACGACCCGCGCCGCACCATCCTCGACGGCGTGGATTTCGAGATCGCGCCGGGCCAGACGGTGGCGGTCGTGGGGCATTCCGGCAGCGGCAAATCAACGCTGGCCCGCCTGCTGTACCGGTTCTACGACGTGCAGGAGGGCCGCATCGAGATCGACGGGCGCGACCTGCGTGACCTGACGCAGGGCTCGTTGCGCGGCGCCATCGGCATCGTCCCGCAGGACACGGTGCTGTTCAACGACAGCATCCGCTACAACATCCGCTACGGGCGCCCGGACGCCAGCGACGCCGAAGTCGAAGCGGCCGCGCAGGCCGCGCACATCGACGCTTTCATCAAGTCGCTTCCGGACGGCTACGACAGCGAGGTTGGCGAGCGCGGCCTGAAGCTTTCGGGCGGCGAAAAGCAGCGCGTCGCCATCGCGCGCGCCCTGCTGAAGAACCCGGCCATCCTGATCTTCGACGAGGCGACGTCGGCGCTCGATTCGCGCTCGGAGCGCGCGATCCAGTCGGAGCTCGACCGCATCGCCGTGGGCCGCACCACGCTGGTCATCGCGCACCGGCTGTCGACGATCATGGACGCCGACCAGATCCTGGTGATGGACGCCGGCCGCATCATCGAGCGCGGCACGCACGCCGCGCTGCTGGCGGCGAAGGGCCGCTACGCCGCGATGTGGGCGCTGCAGCAGCAGGGCGACGCGGTCTAGGCCGTCGCCTCGCGCCGGCCCTGCGCCACGTCGACGCGGAACAGCAGCGCCAAGCCCGCGACGAAGAACACGGCCGTCGCCAGCATCGCGATGGCGTGGCGACCGCCGGCAAACCAGCTGATGGCGCCGTAGGCCAGCGGACCGAGCACCATCGAGGCCTTGACCGCGAGGCCCCAGAGCCCGAACACCTCGGCCTCGCGGCGCGGCGGGCACAGGTAGCCGACGAGCGCGCGGCCGGCCGACTGGCTCGCGCCCATGCACACGCCGGCGAGATTCGCCGCCACCCACACCACCCAGCGCGCGTCGGAGAGCGCCAGCAGCGCGATGGCGAGCAGCCAGCCGAACAGCGAGAGCGCGAGCGCATTGCGGTGGCCGATGCGGTCCTGCAGCTGGCCGAACGCCATCGCGCCGAACGCAGCGGTGACGTTCACCGCGAGGATGAGGGTAATGCTCTCGGCGGTCGTGAATCCCAGCGCCTGCTGCGCATAGATCGCGGCGACCGCGATGACGGTGCCGACGCCGGCCTGGTAGGCCACGATGCAGGCGAGGAAGCGACCCAGCTGCGGCAGATCGCTGGCTCCACCCAGCACGCCGCGCCAGCGTCGCAGCGACTCCGCCCACAGGGCCGCCATGGCCCTCGGGGCCGGGCGCAGGCGTTCCCGAAGCAGCAGGAAAGTCGGCAGTGCGGCGAGGATGACCGTGGCGCCGGTCAGCAGCATCGTGTCGCGCACCGCCGTCACCGTGTCGCTGCCTCGCGCGGCCGCGCCCTGCACCCACCACAGACAGGCCGCAAGCAGCAGCACGGCGCCCAAGTAGCCGAGCGCCCAGCCGTAGCCCGACAGCCGACCCATGCCGTCCTCGTCGGCCAGCTCCGGCAGGAATGCCGCGATCAGGTTCTCGCCGGCGCCGAACGCGGTGTTCGTGATCACGATCAGCAGCAGCGCGAGGGCGACGTCGCCGGGGCCCACCGTCCACAGTGCCGCCGTCCCCAGGCCACACACGGTCGTGGTCAGCGCCAGCAGGGCCTTCTTGCGCGCATGCGCGTCGGCGTACAGGCCCAGCAGCGGCGCCATCGCCATCACCAGCACGTAGGACACGGAGAGCGCGGCCGTCCACGCGAACGTCGCCCAGGCGGCGCCATCGGCCACCGTGGCCACGAAGTACGCGCTGAAGATCGCGGTGATCACGACCGTCGTGTAGCCCGAGTTGGCGAAGTCGAAGCCGGCCCACGCCCACAGCTCGCGACGACGAACGGCAGGAAGGTCGGCATCGACGTAGGAGCGGCGGAGCGGCTTGATCGCCATGGCTTGTGCGAGGTGGGAGGCCGCGTCCACTCTAGCAGCGCCACCCGATGGAGCTCGCCCATGTCGCCCTGGATCGCCCTCGTCACCCTGCTCTGCGTGCTGCTGATGAGCGGCTGCATGTTCGCCGTCGGCCTGGGACGCGCACGCCATGGGGTCCATGCCCCGGCCACGGCCGGTCATCCGGACTTCGAACGGCTCTATCGCGTGCAGATGAACACCCTCGAAGCCAGCGTGATGTTCCTGCCCGCCCTGTGGATCGCCGCGAGCCACGGCGATGCGCGCTGGGCCGCGGGCTTCGGCGCGGTCTGGCTGGTGGGCCGCGTGCTCTACGCCGTCGGGTACGCGAAGGACGCGAAGCGGCGCGGCGCGGGGTTCCTCATCGGGCTGGTCGCTCTCGCCGCCCTGCTGGTGCAGGGCGGCTGGGGCGTGGTGGCCGCGCTGAGGGCGGGCTGACCGCGCATCGCGCGACGACGACGGGGCCACGCGCGGCGCGACGCTGCTAATCGCCCCACTTCACCAGCAGGTGCTTGGCGATGGCCCCGTGCACGTAGGCCACGCCGCGGGCCAGGTGCAGCGTGACGAACAGCAGCAGGACGCCGATGGCCGACAGGGCGGCGAACGCGGGGATCGACAGCGCCCCCAGCTCCGCGCCGGTGACCGGCCCGATCATCAGGTGGCCGGCGCTGACCATCGCCACCAGCGGCGCGCCAGCGAGCGTGAGCCCCAGCGCGAGCAGGGTGGCGGCCACCGAGAAATAGACGATGCCGAGCGGCAGCATCAGCGCCTGGTAGAGCAGCGTGCTCCAGGTGCGCGGGTCGGTGAACAGCTGGCCGATGCGCTCGAGGATGCCGGTGGACGGCGCTGGATAGGCCGGGCGACGCGGCATGCGTTCCCCGAGCATCACCTCGACGATGCGGCCTTCCACCAGGGACAACACGCGCACGGTCGCCATGAACACGATGAAGAACGCCACGCCGATGATCGTCAGCGACAGGCCCAGCGACAGCGACAGGCCGGTGACGGCCCAGGTGAAGTAGAAGACGCCCGTGAGCAGCGACAGCAGCATGTACAGCAGGGCCGCGTAGGCGCGCGGATCGGAGACGACGCCGAAGAAGCGGCCCAGCGCGGACTCGCGCGGCTTGGGGGGCGGGGAGCGCAGCGCGCGACTGACGGTCACCTCGGTGTCGCGATAGATGTCGGCCACTTCGGCGGGTCGGCCGTAGCTCGAAGCGATGCGCGCGAGCAGGGCCTCCTCGCCTTCGCGCGGGTGCGCCGCCAGTTCGGAGCGCAGGTACTCCTCGGCGTCGTACAGCGCGTCCTGCAGCAGCGCGGGATCGGACCCCGCGAGCTCCCGGCGCAGCTGGTCGAGGTATTCGGCGATGGATGTCGGCAGGCTCATTGCTCTTCCCCTTCAAGAACGCGGTCCACCATCTGGCGGGTGCTGCGCCAACTGGCCACCCACTGGCCGAGCACCAGGCGGCCGTTGGCGGTGATGCGGTAGTAGCGGCGCGGCGGGCCGGCATCGGACGGCTCGATCCAGCTGTCGAGCAGCCCCGCGGCCGCGAGGTTGCGCAGCACGGGGTACAGCGTGCTCTGCTTGCCGGCGAGCGCCGCCTCGTCGGCCAGCTCGAAGCGCTTGGCGATCTGGTAGCCGTACATCGCCTCGCCGTCGCGGGCGAGGATGGCCAGCAGCACGAGCGCGACCGTGCCCGTGGCGAGCTCCTTGTCGAACTTGCGGCGTTGGGCGTCGAGGTCGGTCATGGCCTGTCCTCAGTACTGTGGATGCCACACTAGTGCCAAGGTCACTCTAGTGGATGTGCCGGTAGTCACCCTGCCCTACACTGCGCGCCCGCCGCGCTGCCCGACCCCGATGAAGATCTACGACCGCGCCTACTTCGACCGCTGGTACCGCGAGGCGGGCGGCAGCAAGACCTCGAAGGGTCGCCTCGACCGCGCCGTGGCGCTGGCGGTGGCTTCGACGGAGCTGTTCCTCGGCCGCCGCCTCCGCACGGTGCTCGACGTCGGCTGCGGCGAGGGCCACTGGCGCGCGCCGCTGTTGGCGCTGCGCCCGGGCCTGCAGTACCTCGGCCTCGATGCCAGCGAGTACGCCGTGCGGCGCTTCGGGCGCACGAGGAACCTCCACCTGGCGCGCTTCGGCGACCTGGCCCAGCTGCGACCCTGCCCGCCGGTGGACCTGCTGGTGTGCGCCGACGTGCTGCACTACGTGCCCGACGCCGAGCTGAAGGCCGGCCTGCCCGGGCTCGCCGACCTGTGCGGCGGCGTCGCCTTCCTCGAGGCCTACACGGCCGAGGACATCGCCAGCGAGGACGTGCATGGCGATTTCGAAGGCTTCATCGCGCGGCCGGCGAAGACCTACCGGCGCGCGCTGGAAAAGGCGGGATTCACGGCGCTTGGGCAGCATTGCTGGCTGTCGCCGCGGCACGCCGGCGAGGCCACGGCGCTGGAGCGCGGGTGAGCGGTCGCGCCGACTTCCGCACGCTGACGCCGGACGCCGTCATCGACGCGGTGGAGTCCCTGGGGCTGCGTGCGGACGGCCGCGTGCTGGCCTTGAACAGCTACGAAAACCGCGTGCTGCGCGTCGGGCTGGAGGACGCGCCGGCGGTGGTCGCCAAGTTCTACCGCCCCGCGCGCTGGAGCGACGCACAGATCCGCGAGGAGCACGCCTTCGTCCGGCAGCTGCACGACGAGGGCCTGTCGGTGGTTCCGCCGCTCGCCTTCGCCGGCGACACCCTGCAGGCCCACGGCGAGCTGCGCTTCGCGCTGTTCCGGCTGCAGGGCGGCCATGCACCGGAGATGGACCGCGCCGAGGTGCGCATGGCGCTCGGCGAGACGCTGGGGCGGCTGCACGCGGTGGGCGCGCGCGAGCCGTTCGCTGAGCGCGAAGCCATCAACGTCGACGGTCTCGGCTGGGCCTCGCTCGACACCCTGCTCGACGGAGAGTGGGTAGATGCCTCGCTGCACGACCGCCTGGAAGACGTGGGCAGCGCCCTGCTCGACGCGGTGGAGTCGGCGTTCGCGGATGCGGAGGGCGTCGCCACGCGGCGACTGCACGGCGACCTGCACCCGGGCAACGTGCTGTGGCGGGACGGCCGTCCGCACCTGGTGGACTTCGACGACGCGCGCACCGGGCCCGCGGTCGAGGACCTGTGGATGCTGCTCGACGCGGACCCGCATCGACGCGAGACGCAGCTGACGGAGGTGCTGGCGGGCTACGAGACCTTCTGCGATTTCGACCGCGGTGAACTGCGGCTGGTCGAAGCGCTGCGCGCCCTTCGCATCGTCCACTTCCATGCGTGGATCGCGCGGCGCTGGGACGACCCGGCGTTTCCCGCGGCGTTCCCGCAGTTCGCCGACCGGACGCACTGGGAGCGCGTGCTCGGCGAATGGCGTGAGCAGCTCGCGGTGCTGCGGGAGGCTTGAAGGCGCCCGCGGACTGCGGCCCAATCCGGCGACACCCCTGCCACGGTCCGTCCATGCGCCCCATCCTCCGCCTCACCGTCCTCGTCGGCGTGCTCATGGCGAGCCACGCCGCGATGGCCCAATCCGCGCCCGCGCGCACGATGGACGAGATCCTCGCAACGGCGCCGGACGAGGCGTGGCGCACCCCCGACCCGGACGATCTGCTGGTGATGACGCTGGACAGCGGCCGCGTCGTCATCGAGCTCTCGCCCGAGCACGCGCCGCGGCACGTGGCGAACCTCCGCACGCTGGCGCTCGAGGGCTGGTTCGACGGGCTCAGCATCAATCGCGCTCAGGACAACTTCGTGGTGCAGTGGGGCGATGCCAACGCCGGCGATCCCGCCAAGGCGAAGCCGCTCGGCTCGGCCGCGGCCGCGCTGCCGGCGGAGTTCAGCACCGCCATCCGCGAGGGGCTGGCCTTCACCCGCCTGCCCGATGTCGACGGATGGGCCCCACAGGTCGGCTTCAGCGCCGGCTTTCCCGCCGCCCGGGATCCCGGCGCCGGACGGCAGTGGCTGGCGCACTGCTATGCGACCGTCGGCGCCGGCCGCGGCAATGCGCCCGATTCCAGCAACGGCACCGAGCTGTACGTGGTGATCGGCCAGTCGCCGCGCCAGCTCGACCTCAACATCACCCCCGTGGGCCGCGTGCTCGAAGGCATGCACCGGCTGTCGGCGATCCCGCGAAGCCTCGCACCAGGCGGTTTCTATGCACAGCCGGCGCTGCGCACGCCGATCCGCCGCATCGCGCTGGGGTCCGCCCTGCCCGCCGCGGAGCGGCCGCGCCTGCAGGTGATGGACACCGGCAGTGCGACCTTCGCCGAGCTCGTGGAATCCCGGCGCAACCGCGCCGACGCGTGGTACCTCCGCAAGTCCGGCCACATCGATCTGTGCAACGTGCCCATCCCCGTCCGGGAGGCGCCGGCCGACAGGGCAGCGCGTCGCCCGGCGGGTGCACGTACCTGAATCGCGCGTGACAAGGCATAATCGGGAGTCGCTTCTGCTCCCGAGGTATGGCCATGCTCGATGTTGGTGCTTCGATCCCGGATTTTTCGCTGAAGGCCAGTGACGGCCGGACGGTCACCGCAGAAAGCCTGCGGGGCCAGCGCTACGTGCTGTACTTCTATCCCAAGGACGACACCCCGGGCTGCACCACGGAGGCCTGTGGCTTCCGCGACAACCTGCCGCGCTTCACCGGCATCCAGGTGCCGGTGTTCGGCGTCTCCGCGGACAACGATGCGTCGCACCACAAGTTTGCCGCGAAGTACCAGCTGAACTTCCCGCTGCTCGCGGATCCGGAGCTGACGCTGCTGAAGGCGATCGGCGTCTGGGTCCAGAAGAGCATGTACGGCAAGACCTACATGGGCGTCGCCCGTGCGACCTTCGTGGTCGACGCCGACGGCCGCATCGAGAAGGTGTGGCCGAAGGTCAGTCCGGAGGGCCACGCCGAGGACGTGCTGGGCTACCTCGGCGCGCCGGCAGCGAAGAAGGCCGCTCCGGCCAAGAAGGCGGCTCCGGCCAAGAAGGCGGCTCCGGCCAAGAAGGCGG
>ERZ1066136.1804-NODE-1804-length-10081-cov-21.477259_pt1 | contig 10081 bp, 16 predicted proteins | sample MGYA00382783_ERZ1066136 | MGnify/ENA primary metagenome ERZ1066136 (study PRJEB33369, sample SAMEA5778366) | biofilm metagenome | biome: Industrial cooling water; feature: Water cooling tower basin; material: Biofilm | place: United Arab Emirates | collected... | reverse complement strand
GCTGGCTTCACTCAGTATGCAAAGTGGCTGGACTTAGCTCAGAGGTAGCTTCACTCAGTTCAAAACTGGCTTGATTGAGTTCAGAGGTAAGTTAACCCAGTTCAAAACTGGCTGATTCTGAGTAGAGGCGGCAACCAGTTCTTCAACGGCCAGATGAGTCAGAAAAGTTCCAATATCTGGTTTGCCCATCTCTCCGGGATGCCACTTGTAGTGAAACAAAATGTAACGCCTGATCCAGTGCAGATAGCTTTCTTCTGTCCGAATTGAGTAGTGTCGCACCCGGATGGCATCCCGTAACTGATCAAGTAGCTTCCTGGGTTGGGGTTCGATTTCAGAAATTGGAAATTCCTAAAACATATGCACCATTTTGCTATACAGAAAAATTCCACTTTGATACCCCGTGGAGGACATTAGACGGAAAAATTCCGCTTTTTACTCTAGACTATTGACTAGGCAGAAAAATTCCGTATAATACCCGTATTAACGTATTAAGTGGAAAAATTCTGTCTAATACAGAGTTAGGCTACAAGGCTAAAGCAATTCGTTTTTCCAGGGCAAAGTTTTCTCACCAGGCCGCTCCTCAGCTTTTTCAAGTTGATATTAGGTTTTACTCACACGGTGAATATAATGCTGAAAATTGTAAGATTAATTCTATGCTCTATTTCCATCGCAACATTTAATTTCTTCCTGTCGGAAGTATCATTATCGCAAGCTATTGGAATTAAGGAGTGTGACTTAGGTAGAGTAAGTTTAATTAAAAGTAAAATCTATAAAGCCTCTCTAAAACCCTCTTCCAAAGGCTATCTACTTGAACTTGAAGATGGGGATGGTAAGCAGGTTTTTGGATTGACCAAGCAATTAAGTTACTACTATGACAGTAGCGGTCAATTTATTTTAGAGAATACTGCTCCTGCTCAGATAGCTCCAGATGGTTCATTCATTCTAATCTTACCTATTACTGCTAGAAACGGTTGTATTTACAAGGGTAAATTGATGTTTGAAAATGGAAGTAAAGAGCAACTTTTTTCCCAGACTGACCCTTGCCAACTCGCACTAATTAAATCTAAATTAAAAATTGATAACGCAAATATTAGAATTGATGATTTAAGCAAGCAGAAACACGAGTATAAGAATTATCCAACTGGACGCCGGTTAGAATATGCTTTTTCGATGCACGGCCCAGGTCTTACTAGTTTTTTAAGCTCTAATGTATTACTGACTTCCCTCAGTGCTAATATTATTTCTAGTTGTAAAGATGTTGGTTTGGTTACTTTTGGACGTTCACAAACAGATGAATTTATTACTTATGGATTAATGCAAAATGGAAAAGTTCAAGCGTTTAAATGCGTTCCTGCAGACAGAAGGCGTGAGCGTCAAACTACTCCAACTTGGGGATACACAGTATGTTTATAGCATTAATTAATGGATTGTCAATTTGCTTAACCCTTTTCCTCTTTTGCCCAGTTCAGCTTTGTCCTGCCTAACACGTTGGTGCAGCGGACGGCGCAGAGATCCCTCGTTTACGACCCATTTTTCTACCACATTGTCGTTAGGAAGACTCGACCTCCACATATAATAAATTGTGGAATGAACTGTTGAATATTCGAATTAATTTCGATAGCAGTAATAAATAAGACCCAAGGCAAATATAATGCTTAAGATTTTAGGACTAACTCTATCTTCTATTGCTATGGCAACCCTGAGTGCTATTTTGCCTGAAAGTATTTACAAGGGTAAATTAGTATTTGGAAATGGCATTAAGGAACAGCTTTTTTCCCAGACTAACCACAGTGTCCAAGCCCAGGAAACGCCATACAGCTCCAAAGCAAGGGTGATGTGCAGTGTCAGAGGACCGAATGCGGATGTGATCCGTATCAGAGATGCAAATTATTTCTTCCTCCCCGGATGTTTTGGCGCAGCCCTTCTTTATATGACCTCAGATCAACCACCAGGCACTAGTTTTGCAGACTTTTTAGACAGGGCTCCAAGCTTGGTCGTAGAAGTTATGGCCCGAAGAAACCAAAATGGTGGTCTAGATGCAGGTTCGGGGTATCAAATTCTAACCATGCGCTATGATTATGGTACAGAATATCGTTATATTCTATTCTACAAAGGTTATGCTCTCTTTACCGATCTGAACGTTGGTCCTGAAGGTCTGAATAAGATTTTCTACTCCTATAATGCTCATCCCCCGCAAGGTTCCGTCCTTCGGCATGGTCTTTACACCGCAAATGACAAACCTATAGGCAATGTGGCTGCCAAACCTTGCAATGATGACAGGATAGTCGATAACTACAATAAAAATGATTCAAACTATCATTTCTACAGCATCACAAACGGCATCTGTTCCAAAACTTTAAGAGGCTGCACTAGAGAAAAGGTTTTCCAAACCATGATTTCGCAGGAGCAATTCATTGTGCCATCTCTTCTTGATGATAAACCAGTCGTCAATTGTCGAGAAAAAACTTTGACAGGGAAAAACCCAATCAGAACCACTATTAATTCCAATGACTATTCAATAACAAATTACACACTTCCAGGTCATATATTTCATCCAGGTAAAATTACTCGAAGAGTTACTGAAACGAACAATGCGATTGCAGTAACAACAATTGGAGAAGGTGTGGGCGATGGTAAAAAATTTAATATGTGGGTTGCTCCAGACATCTGGACTAGTGCTGATGGCCGATTGAGTGTAAGGGTAAGATTAATCTTGTCATATGAAAATAATTAGTATAAAGGCTCCAAATCTAGCAAAGTCCAGCATAACAATCCGGTTGGAGCAGACACTTGATACTCTCTTCATTTTTTGTATAAGTATATCTCCTGCCGCTCAACGGGCATCTTATGCCCCAGTAACAGAGCAATTGTTAATACAAAGCAAAGCCTTTTCCCGGGGCCGCGCATCAGTTTTTTCATATTGATCCAGAAGTTTTTTCGTAGGGGCGCGATCGAGTTTTTACTCGCTAGTTGTATAATCTGGTTGTGTTGAGTCGATCGAGTCTTTGCGTTACACAGCGCAGTTTTTCTAGGCCAGTTTTCCCCGTCATTTGCCCAGTTTAAGTAGCCAGCTTTGTCTTGCCTGGGTTCTGAAGAGGGACAAGCGACTGTTGGAGCTATTATAGAGATCGCCGTCATGTTGTAAACCGACGCTTAATGGTTCTAGTACAGCGGTTACTTTATGGCAAATTTCAGCAGTCTGCTGTACTAGAACTGTTCTACTAAGGCAAAATTTGAGCCAATAACTCTGGTGCAATCCGAAATCCAGCTTTATTTATTAAATCGTCAATAACAGGCTGTAATGATTCGATTTCGCCTGCCTGTTTAGCCCGCAGCAAAACTCCCAAAATTCCTGTTACCTTCAACCCTAAAGATTTGGCCACTTTTCTACCTTCACGTTCGTCTAGGAGCGTCCACTCTGCATTAAGCTCAATTGCAAGAGCGATCGCCTCAGCTTCCCCTCGATCTAATGTTTGCTTTAGAAGTTGGGCAAGCGGTTCGTTACTTGCCTGTTGTACTTGAATCCATCCAGATGAGATTGCTTTGCGAATTGCTTGGGAGCCAGGTCGTTTTTCATTAACTTTCAATTCCTCCAAAACCGCATTGGGAATCAGAATTTCGCTGAATTGTCGACTTAGGAGTTCAAGCTGATCCACAATCGCCAAGTTGAGAATTGGCGAAGTGTTACTCACTATGGGCATAGCTTAAGTCATCATCCAATTCTTCAAAACCATAATGCCGAAACATGCCACGACGAGAAAGTAACTGCCCAAATTCGTATTTATCCATCTCAGCAAGTTCTCGGGCTTTCCCAAAGGAGAGGATATCCTGTGCATAAAGAGCAATGGCGAGTTCCTTAAGCAATTCCTGCTCAATACGCTGCTCAGGTAGACGAAGGGCTTGCACAATGGAGTCAGAGATCGAGATTTGTAGTCCCATTTTCACTTAACTCATAAGGGGTTGTCTGTTACCATCATGATACACTCAGCGACCAGGCTCTAGAGCTTAACGCGGTCTAACATCGCCGCTGCACTGAAACGCCGTAAACTGGTTGGCTGGGCTGCAAAGGTTATTTGCGTCCGGTGAGCTTGGTCGTTAGACCCAAAGGGCAAAACAATTGTTAATACAATGCAAAGTCTTTTCATCGGGCCGCGCATCAGTTTTCTCACATTGAGTTAAAGTTTTCTCATCGGAGCGCGATCGAATTCCTCAGCGATCGTGGTTTAATTTGGTTGGTCGGATTTAGATCAAATTGTCGGGCGATGCAGCAAGCTGCCCTTTGGTACGTGGTTTAATTTAGTTGGTGGAGTGACGATGCAGGAAGCTGCCCTTCGGTACGAGTTTTCCCGTTTTTTGCCCAGTGTAGCTTTGCCAATGCCTAACCCGTTAGTGCAGCGGATGACGTAGAGATATTTACTGGGGTGGCCAATTTTAAGCGATCGCCGCTAACCTTAGCCGTTAGGCCGCTTAATCCTCGCCTGGGACTCAGTCGTAAGTTCATCTGTTTGCGCTCAAGAGGAGTTCAGAAAAAATCTAGATAGCTAAAATACAAAGACGCTCTACCTTTTCCGGTAAAGCTATAATTTCCTTGAGGGCAAAGAGGTATAACAGGCTATGTCAAACCTTGAGCAAATTGAAGCAGCAATTCTTTCATTGCCATCTAGTCAGTTTGAGCAGTTAAGACTGTGGTTCCTTGACCTAGACTACGAACGTTGGGATAAACAGATAGAGCAAGATATTGAAGATGGTAAATTAGAGGCATTTGCTCAGGAAGCGATCGCTGAGTTTGAATCTGGGCATTGCCAAGAAATTTAATGCACTACACAACGGGACGGTTCTGGGAATGCTACAACGCTTTACCCGAAAGTGTTCAACGAACAGCAGACGAGTGCTACGAGTTACTCAAAGTTGACCCATCCCATCCATCGTTGCATTTTAAGAGGTTGGGCAAGAAGTATTGGTCAGTTCGTGCAGGACTAAGTTATCGAGCTTTGGGTGTTGAAGTCGAAAATGGTATTTCCTGGTTTTGGATTGGAACACACGCAGAGTATGACAAATTGATTGGTAAGTTATAAAGCAGCATAACAATTCAAATGCAGCAGACAGACTAAAGTACTTTCTTTTGCCTGTCAATTTCCCTGCTGCCGCTCAGCTCAAGACTGTTATTTTTACTTTCGCCGGGGCAGCAGTAGTCATGGCAGAGCAGATTGAGAGAGATTGCCTGACCTCTATCTTAGCCGCTTCCGATCGTCTAATTCTCCGTAAGGAGCCGTTGAGGGAAAGCAGGAAGGGGGTGGGGTAGGGATGTAGCCTAGTAGTACAAAAAGCTAGTCAACTAGTACAAAAGGGAAGTCAAGCAGGTTCAGAGGTAGCTTCACCCAGTTCAGAGGTAGCTTCACCCAGTTCAGAGGTAGCTTGACTCAGTACAAAGCTGGCTTCACTCAGTTCGGAGGTGGCTTCATCCAGTTTTATAGGTAGCTTCACTCAGTTCGGAGGTGGCTTCACCCAGTTTTATAGGTAGCTTCACTCAGTTCGGAGGTGGCTTCATCCAGTTTTATGGGTAGCTTCACTCAGTTCAAAACTGGCTTGATTGAGTTCAGAGGTAAGTTAACCCAGTTCAAAACTGGCTGATTCTGAGTAGAGGCGGCAACCTGTTCTTCAAGGGCCAGATGAGTCAGAAAAGTTCCAATATCTGGTTTGCCCATCTCCCTGGGATGCCGCTTGTAGTGAAACAAAATGTAACGCCTGATCCAGTGCAGGTAGCTCTCTTCTGTCCGAATTGAGTAGTGTCGCACCCAGATGGCATCCCGCACCTGATCAAGTAGCTTCCTGGGTTGGGGTTCCATTGCAGAAATTGGAATATCTTAAAACATCTGTACTAGTTAGCTATACAGAAAAAATCCACCTATTACCCCCCGGAGGACATTGGACGGAAAAATTCCGCTTTTTACTCCAGATTATCGACTAGACAGAAAATTTCGGTAGAATATCCTATATTCGAAGATGGAGAATCTAAGAAGATTGATGTTCCTATAGACATTTCTACTGGAAGCACAAAAAATTTTCGTGAGACTTGGATTAATGATGACCCCAGAAGCATCTAAGCTAGTTAAAAAACAATTTTTAAAGTCATCAAATTTAGATACTACTCTTAGAAGTGTTCGGCGTTTCTTGTATACAAAAGGGACAGATTTTTATGGCAATAAAGTAGTAACAAGAACTGTAGACGATACGGGAAGAATTGTTTCGTTCTTGCCTACTGAAGAAGAGATACGAGAGTAGAAATTCGTTGTCTCTTTTACGACTTCACGTAGACAATTGATTGAAAAACTATTATCTTGGTATCGATTTGGTGGTGCTTACGATCCAAGTCGATACCAATAGGGGTGAATTGATTGTTTTAAGAACCGACAGATCGTAGCTAACAAGCTAACAACCGCAATGCACCGGAACATTTCAGCCTGCTCGGTTAGCTGCAAGAGTTTTAGCTGCAAGAGTTACTGTTGTCCGGTAATGGCAAACGTTAGCTGGCTTCGTTTCTGGGTTAGGGCTGGTACAGGAAGATAAGTTGTTAGCTTTCAAAATCACGAAGCAACAACTCGCGTTTGAGCCTGTGCATGAGATTTAGGTTTCACTACAATTTCCACATCTCGCCCCAAAGCATTGAGAAAGCGAAACAACCGCGCAGTCGAAAAGCCTGCTAGTTTTCCATTGATTAATGCCGAGATTTTAGGTTGGTCAATTCCTAACGCCTCTGCTGCCTCAGTTTGGGTCATTTGTTGAGTTGTAATAATACTGCTGATCCGCCGAGCAAGTTCTGCTTTAACCAGCAATTCGTCAGCATTTTCCAAACTTAGATCTGCAAATACGTTGCCACTACTGGCTTGTACTCTAATTTCTTCAGTCATAGTTTACTCTCCCTGGTGTTTGCTGTAGTTTTGTGAGTAGTGTTCTTTGGCTCGTTTCAGTCTTGCTTCGATCAGGTCAATATCTTGATTGGGAGTAGCAATACCTTGCTTTGATTTTTTCTGGAAAGCGTGTAAGACGTAGACTACTCCAGCCAGTTTTACCGTGTAGACAGCTCGATAAGTATCTCCGTCAAAATCTTCTACAATCTCCAGTACTCCAGTTCCTTTAAATCCTTTGAGTGGTTTGGCTGAGGGATACTTTTCACCACATTGAGCTAAGTACAATGCATATCCAACGGTTTGCCGCACATCCTCTGGGAACTCCTTCAAATCATCCAGAGAACTTCCGACCCATTCAACTGGCTTTGGCGATGCATTCATACTTTTAAATATGCTGGTTTTGGCATGCTATTGTCAATAGTCAGGTTTGATCTGTTATATTGCCAGCCAGCTAACACTGCGTTGGTGAGGACGGTACAAAGGTTATCGGTGGGTGTTCGGTATTGTCTGCCGCCGCACAACTTCGACGTTAGGCCGACAAGAGGAAGGAAAACTAATGGTCAAAATGATATCTACACTGATCGTTTTTTGCGGCACTGTAGCAACAATAGTACTTCTCAAAGATGGGCAAATAGAAATAGCGTTTGCTTCTGGTGGTACTTCTTTTGCTTTGGCAGCGGAGGTTCTAGAACGTTGAAGATGTAGTCTATTCATTGGGGCGCGATCGAGTCTGTTTGCGATCGTGGTTTAATTTGGTTGTTGGGGGGCGATCAATTTTTCCGTTCCTTGCCCAGTTTTAGTAGCCAGCTTTGTCTTGCCTAACCCGTTAGTGCAGCGGACGGCGCAAAACCCTCTCACTGTACGACCTATTTTGGATTACCGTCGTTGACCATTTACGTTAAACTGCTAGATACTCTGTTTAGGTAGCGAAAGCTCAACAGCGTGTACCCATTGTTTAAAGGATTGAAGGAAGTTCTGATGACCTCTGACAACACCGATTCCAAACAACGTTCATCTTTAAAAGTTATCTATCGTTTTCTTGGGGGGGCTACAGTTGGCACTCTTGTACTGCTCATCCCTGTGACATATGGGACATTCAACGATGTGGGACTTGTTCAAGCAGGTTTTGCATCATTGCTAGTTATATTGTGCGGCTTACTATCAATTGTTTGGGGTGAAAAATTTATTGATGTGGTAATGCGAATGCTAAATGGTACTGGTCTCTAAGCGAGTGCGATGCAGCAAGCTGCCCTTCGGTACGATGTTGTGGGCGATCGCAACTTGACTCGCCACCGTTAATTTCCAATCCGTTAGGGAAGCTATAATTTCCTCAAGGCATAGAGGTATAGCTGATTAATACATGGCATCAGCAATTTTTCTTTTTGATTAAACTATCACAATGAGCAATCACCCTCTTCTCAAAGTTGAAATCTCTCAACTTAGTATTGCTGAACGTATCCAGCTTGCTAAAGACCTCTGGGATAGCATCCTGGAACAGCAGGGTGAATTGCCTTTAACTGACCCACAGAAACAGGAACTCGATCGCCGATTAGAAAACTATCAAAAAGATGCAACCTCCGGTTCGACCTGGGAAGAAGTTAAACAACGGCTAGGCTTTTCCCAATAAGCTACAAACTCATCATCCGTCCAGAAGCAGAATTGGATATTCAAGATGCTTTTGAGTGGCATGAGAAAATTGAATCGCCTTTGCAGACCAACTTGAGAAAACTGCGATCGATCGGACGAATTTGGCAATATATAGCATAACGTCTCAAATCAGCAGCACGGACGAATTTGGCAATATATAGCAACTCTAAATGGGTTGAGAAAAAAGGGGGTGGGGGGTTCTCCTCTCAGGGACAAAACAATATTACATGTGTAGTATATAAGTAGTTAAAGTTGTAATATAAATACTACAGCTTTCCATGATATGCATCCTTACTACCTTAAGCAGCCGCAGTGCCGACCCCATTCAGGTCGCTAACCTAAAGCCTGCATGGGAGAGAGTGATCCCGTGATTCCTGAGCGATCGTCCTCTTCCTCTCAAGAAAGTTGTAGTACTCCCTTGACATCCCGTAGTACGTTGTATTATATTTGTAGCATAGGATGAAACACAGAGGAGCTAAACCAATGAACACTCTCTCCGTTACTAAATATGGTGCTCCCTTGAAGTGCATAGAGTTCCTACAAATTCATTTCTCTGGCACTTCCACGCCACTTCAAGATCGCTCATTAAATCAGGAGATTTTATCTCTTATTCAACACACACACAAGCACTGCGCCAACTTCAGCAAACGTATTACCTGGAACGGCGTTATTTCATCTAATTCCTGCTGACGAGTCAGCAAACCTGAACCTTGAAAATTGCATAAATGCCACCTTTGGGGGTGTAGCTTAGCCTGGCTCAAAGCAGTCGCCTGTCGAGCGAAAGATCGTGGGTTCAAATCCCATCATCCCCGCCTTTTAGCATTGTGGACGAGTAGAGAAGTCGCCATGCCTCTCAAGCATGGAAAAGCGGGTGCAACTCCCGTCGATGCTCCCAATGAGGGTGTAGCTCAGATGGACAGAGCGCCTGTCTTCGAAACAGGAAGTCACAGGTTCGATTCCTGTCATCCTCGCTCGTGGGGGTGGATTGGCATCACCTGCTCCGAAACCAACAAACGGACGGTTGCAGGATTGGGGTTCAATTCCCCACATCTCCACCAACTCTCTAGATCGCCAAATGAGAAGACATCGGTCTGTAAACCGGCTATTGAGAGTTTCTCTAGCGGAGACGCTACCTGAACACCTCTCGCCGGACCCTTGCACAGATGGTGTAACGGTAACATCCCGGTCTCCAAAACCGTTGTTCAAGGTTCAAATCCTTGTCTGTGCGTTGTCGTGCCCCGATCGAAAAAAGCTTACATACTCGCCTAATGGTAAGGCAACTGTCTTATAAACAGTCTATTGCAGGTTCAAATCCTGTGTGTGAACAACGGCTTTTTCAACTTGCACGGCATTCATGTGTAGAGGTGAAATAGTTGAACGGCACGTCTTTTCAAGCCCGTCACTTTCCACTCATTGCCCCGTAGCTCAGTGGCAGTAGCGGTCGCCTGTTAAGCGAACGGTCGCAGGTTCAATCCCTGCCGGGGCAGCCATTTATTGCAGGATGGACGATTGGCAAGTCGCTCTGA
>ERZ1066136.1795-NODE-1795-length-10140-cov-4.841547_pt1 | contig 10140 bp, 6 predicted proteins | sample MGYA00382783_ERZ1066136 | MGnify/ENA primary metagenome ERZ1066136 (study PRJEB33369, sample SAMEA5778366) | biofilm metagenome | biome: Industrial cooling water; feature: Water cooling tower basin; material: Biofilm | place: United Arab Emirates | collected... | reverse complement strand
GTCCGGACCCACACCGCGCCCGTCGGCACCGATCGCCGAGGCCGCCACGAAGAAGGGACCGTTGCCGGTCTGGCGGAAGGTGAGGAGGTCATCCAGTTGGCCCTTGTTCAAACCGGTAACGGCGGTGTTGACGCCGGAACGGGCCCCGCGATTCAGAGTGCCGCGGCCCGAGTTCACCGAGAACGGCGCGCCGGACTGCCAGGTCATAAAGCCGCCGACGCCCCAGCCGCCGAGCATTTTGTTCAGCACGGCGTTCGAGAGGTCAAACTTCTTGCCGCGGCCAATCGGGAGTTCGTAGAAGCCATTGAACTTGAAAGAGTGCGTCAAGTCGAACGGCGTGCGCGCGCGCTCAAGCGCCGGGTTGTTGTTATCGAGGAAGGCTTCGAAACGAGCCTGGGCGTCGCCGGCCGAGTCGCTCATCACCTTCGAATAGGTATAGTTGGCCTGCCACTGCAAGCCATTCGAGAATCGCTTCGTGTAATCGACCTGCAGCGCGTTGTAGTTCGCGTTCGAATAGTTCGTCATCATGTTGGTGCCGAAGGCGAACTGATTCGGGAAGAAGCTGACGGGACCGTTGAGGCGGTTCAACATGTAGGTTTCGGCGAGCGATCCCGGCTGCTGGGTGAAGATCAAGTTCGAAATGGTGGGGTTGGTCAGCAACCCGCCGCTCGGCAGCCGGTCAAAGAAGGGCAGCGGCGAGGATCCCGGGATGTTCGGGTTGAAGCTCGGGTTGAATGCCCCGGTGGCGGAGCGAGCCAGCAAGCCGTTCTGATAGGCGCGCTGGAAGTCAGCCAGGAAGCCGTTCTCCCGCACCAGGATCTGGTTGTAATCGAAAGCGCGGAACTGCTTGGTGGAGCGGTTGCCGACATAGCGAACTTCGAGCACGCCCTTCTTGAACTCCCGCTGGATTCCGAAGGAGAACTGCTGCACGTAGGGCGTCCGCAGGTTGGGATCCGGGATACCGAAGGCGGCGCCGGGGTCCAGCGCGTTGTTCTGCTGGAACGTCCGCGGCACGTTGAAGGCTGGGGTCGCAATTGCCGGGGGCGCAGCGATTCGGGCCACCAGGTTGGTATTCAGTACTCCCTGCGAGAGTCCCGAGTTGGTGGCTACGTTGTTGTCGATCGAGCGGATGAACTCGTCGTTCGGAAAGTTGATCGAGTAACCGGCGCGGATCACAGTCTTGCCGTTGTCGTTGAAGGGCTGCCAGGCCAGACCGACGTTCGGGCCGAAGTTATTGAAGTCACGGCCGTACCACGGGCGGCCCACGGCGTTGCCCGCGAAGTCGAGCGTTGCGTTCGAACGGAGGGTGGTGATGGCGTTGTTGTCGATCAAGCGCGGCAAGAGAGCGAGCGCGTTGGTTTCGTCAACCGGGGTGTAGTATTCCCAGCGGACACCGGCGGTCAGCGTCAGGCGGGGCTTGATCTTCCACTGGTCATTGAAATAGAAGGCCGAGTTCATCTGCCGGAAATCGCGGCCGTTGGTCGCGCCGGATTGGTATCCGGACGTGCGGTCGACCACGTTGAAGGTCTGCTGGGACGAAGTGATCAGTCCCGCGTGCAATGCGGCGAGGCTCTGCGCCGCGCCGAAGTCCTGGGGACGCAAGCCGGGGAACAGGCCCGCGACGAAGTTCAGATTCGCGGCTTGGGCGGCGCTCATGCCGATGTTGTATTGCGCGATGTTGCCGGCGTCGTTGAAGGACCGGACCTTGATCAGCTGGCCCTGAAAGCCAAACTGCATCGTGTGCTTGCCCTTGTACCAGGACGAATTGTTGGCGTAGTTGTAGGTGTCGGTGAACCGCCCCTGGCCGCGAAACGTGTTCAACGGATTGTTCACCAGGGGCAACGTGACGATGCGATTGCCGAAGTTCTCACTGGTGGCGAAGACCGCCGGAGCAATGTTTGCGCCCGCGCGGACTTCGTTGGTGAATGTCGCCGACGGATTCCAGCGCCAAGTGCCCGAGTAGGCCGGGATCTTGTTGGAGTTCGACGCTTTCGGCACGGCAACGAAATCGTTGGCGAGATCCGGACGATCCAGGATGTCGCGATTCCAGAGATAGGTGAAGGCGAAGCTGTTTTTGGGATTCAGGATGTAATCGATCTTCGCGGTCACGTTGTCGCGCGTGCGGTTGTTGCGAACGTTGAAGCCATATCCACCCGTATTGAGACGATCGCCGATGTCATCGCGGTTGATCACCTCCGGACCGGGAATCTGGCCAATGATCTGGCGCATCGCCGAGTCGGGCGTGATACCGGGCAGCGAAAACAGGTTCACCGAACGAATGGCGCCGCTGGTGGCATCGAAGTAGCGGAAAACACCTTGGCGCGCTTCTTCGCGCAACACGGTGCGCGTGGCCGCCGACTGCTGCCGAAGCCGCAACGCTTCGTAGTTGGCGTAGAAGAACAGCTTGTCCTTGATGATCTTGCCGCCAAACTTGCCGCCCAGCTGATTCTGGTTCAGAAACGGCCGGCGCACGCCATTGCGATTATTGAACCAGGTGTTGGCCGAGGCGATATTGTTCCGGTTGTACCAATAAAGTCCACCGTGATACTCGTTGGTGCCCGACGGCGTGACGAAAGAAACCTGCGCCGCGCCATTGCCGTTCGCCGCGTTCGTGTTCGAAGTCGCGACGGTAAACTCTGCAACCTGGTCGATCAACAACATGTTCGGCTGGAAGTCGAGGTTGTTGGTCCGAATGAAGTTGTCCTGGATGTTGATCCCGTCGATCGTGACATTGGCGAACGAGGGTCGCAATCCATTGATCGTCGTACTCGTGCGGCCGTTACCACCCACGCCCGCCTGGAGCGAGATGAATGCCAGCGGACTCCGGTTGAGCGTCGGCAGTTTCGAGATCTGGGCGTTCGTCACGGTGGCGGCGATCTCGGCATTCGCCGTCTGGACACCCGCCGCTTCGGCGGTCACCTCAATCGTCTCGGCCACGGCCGACACTTCCAGCTGAATTGGCTTCAACGCCAACTCAAGACCGGCGTCGACCTTGATCCCGCGGATCACCTGCTTGCGGAAGCCCTTCACTTCGACCGACAGGTCATAGTTGACCGGCTGGACTCCGGCGAACCGATACAAGCCGTCGGCGCCGGTAGTGCTCTTCGCAATCGGGGCGGAGCCGCCGGGAATGAACAGGTCAACGACCGCGCCAGGAATCGGCGCGCCCGAGGAATCGGTCACCGAACCGGAGATGCGGCCGGTGTTTTGAGCGCTGAGGTGAAAAGATACACAGATGAGCAGACAAAGCAGGGCAATACGAGAAGCAAAAGACATAACAAGACCCTTTCCCGAGTGGTCGAAACGCGAACTTGCCTCTGAGTTTATCAATTGTTAATGATTGGTGGCAACTGGCCCCAATGGAGTGGCCGTTCGCCCTTACCGGATGCCGAACTGCTGCTGGATCACTTGCACGTTCTTCGCTGCTTGAGCTTGCAGCGGGCTCCGGATCGCCGCGCAGCGTTGAGAAAACCGAGCGGCATCGGTCAACCGGGCTCGATCTTTCGTCTTTTCTCCGAGCCGAAAGTTCGCCAACCCCAAATGGAACAGCGCCGGAGCCAGCAGTTCGGGATTTGACTCCACCAGCGGCAGCGCGAAGCGCAACTGCTCATCCGCACTCGCAAACTGATTCTGCGCCGAGTAAGTGACTCCCGCCATCCAGTGGGCGAGGCCGAGCAGCAAATCGCGCCGTTGCTTCCAGGCCGTCTCCCCGGTCCCCTCCGGCTTGGGACGCTGCGCGAGCAGGGCGACCGCTCCTTCGGAAAACCGGATGACGCGATCGGGCGCCGTGTTTTTCCGCAGATAGAAATCCGCAGCGACAATCAGCATTTCCTCGCTGGCCGCTTTCCGCTCAAAGCAGCGCTCGGCCGTCGTCGCGGCGGCCTCGAGTTGGTTTTGCTTTTTGAGGGCCCCAAAAGCGCCCTGGCAGGCCTGCGGCAGATACGCTGAACGGGCGTTCTGCTTCTCGAGGAGGGTCAGGAGTTCCGGCGCCTGGACCTCGGAGGCATATTGCAGCGCGGCATTCGCGATCGCGTACTCCGTATAGATGTCCACCTGCCGAACGTAGTCCTGCCGTTCGCGCGCCGCCGCGTCGGATTCCTCCGGGGTCTTCGGACCCATCGCGGCTCGCGCCAGCGTGGACGTTCGCAAACTCCAGGAGCGCACGGCGGGGACGTCCTTGCGGGCCTCGGCGGCTTTGAGCGCGTTCACCATCAGGGGCAGCGCATCGCCGGTTTCGTTGTTGGGATCTAGCACGAGGAACTTCTCCGCCGCTTCCATCACCAGCACGTGCTGCTGGCGTTTCACGAGGATGTTCTGCTTCTGGGGCAACAGCCACAAGAGAGCGTCGCGCCGGCGAGGATCGGCGGCAAAGGAGGCGAAGAAGTCGTCAATCCGCTCAAGCTTCTTCGACTCCTCCACTTCCGACACGATGTCCTGGAGCGCCGCGCCCCACGGGGTAGCCGGATTGATCGTCAGCCGGCTGGTGCTTTGCGCCGCCAGCACTAACGAAAATCCCAGTACACTTAGAACGACTCTGGTACGCATGAGTAGCAGTCGAAATCCGGAGTAAGAGTTGTATTATATGGCGTGGCCCTGGTGGAGGACTGGGGCCGCGATGAACGCATTCATACTGGGAGGGCGCCTGTCGCCTCGGAGCAATGATCTTTCCATCCACTTACGAAGTGACGCTGCTGCTGGTCGCCCTGGCGGCGATCGCTTGGGGACTTTGGGCCAGCACTTTCCGCCTGGCCGGCGGCAACTGGCGATTCGAACTCTATTACTTTGACTTCGGATTCGGAACCCTGTTGGCGGCGACGGTCGCCGCCCTGACCTTCGGATCGATGGGCCTGGAGCTTACTTTCTGGGACAACTTAACGCTCACGGCGAGTAAGCGCATGATGATGTGGGCTCTCGTGGCCGGAGTGGTATTCAATCTCGGCAATATGCTCTTGATGGCGAGTGTGTCCATCAGCGGCATCGCCACCAGCTTCACGATCGGCTTGGGCACGGCGATGCTCGTGGACCGGGGCGCGGAGGCGATTACCGGCGTGGAAGGGAGTCTTGCTTTGCGCGCCGCTGCTGGTTTGGCGGTGCTCGCCGCCATGATTCTTCTCGGTGCGGCCCACCGGGGACATGCGGCGCTGCAAGCTCAGAATGCCAAGCCCCTGAGTGCCGGCGAAACGGACCCGGCCGCCGGACCCACCACGCCGGTGGCCGCCGCCATGCGCCAGCGCCGCCTGGGACCCGAGCCCAAAGCCGACAAAGATGCGGAGGGTACACCGCTCAAGGGCATCTTGCTCGCGCTCTGCGGCGGACTGCTCATCGGCGCGGTTCCCCGTCTGGTGAGCATGACCTCACACCCGGAGATGGGCGTCGGCCCTTACGCGCTGGTCTTCTTGATGAGCTTCGGCATCTTCTTCTCCACCCTCGTCTTCAACCTCTACTTCTTGAACCTGCCCGTGAAGGGGGCGCCCCTGCCGTTCTTCCGTTATCTTCAGGGCAGTTTCCGCCAGCACATGGCGGGGATCCTGGGCGGCATGCTGTGGGTCGTGGGTACCGCTTGCTCCTACATTGCTTTCGCCGCACCGCGCAACTTGGTGCCCAGCACCACGGTGCTGCAGGCTCCGTTTGGCGCCGGAGTGGTGCTCGCCGTCATCGCCGGTGTCGTCGCCTGGAAAGAGTTCGCGGGGGCCAGCGGAGCACTGAAAGGGATGGTCGGCCTCGGAATTCTGCTTCTGGCCGCCGGCGCCGCACTTTTTGCCTTAGCCGCCGGCGTCTAGCTCTGCGCAAGATAGCCCTGGAGCACCTGCGCCACCTCGGCTACCGCTTCCCGAGACGGTAAAGTTCCCTGAGCCAGAGTCGCGCTGCCACCGCCGCGGCCTCCTCGTCCTTCGAGTAATGGCTTTAGGACCTGTTGCGCCGCGATCCCGTAATCGGCGGACACCGCCAAAAGAATGGCCGGCGGCTCGGCCGCCAAGCCGACCAGCGCCGCCTGCGATCCGCTCGTGAACCCTTGGCTTTCGACGCGTAACTCCTCGGAAAGCGCCGGAACCTCTCGCACCGCCACCCGCTTTCCCGCCTCGTTCGGCGGCGTCGACAGATAGAGATCCCGCCCCCGGCGCATCGCGTCCTCAAGCGCCATCTTCTTGAGCGTCTTCTCGGACGCCTCGAGCCGCTGCTGCAACACCCGCACCTGAGCCGGCGCCTGATCCATCGCGATCGTGAATCCGCGCGCGATCCCGCTCAACGCCTCGTAATCGCGCCGGGCACGCTCCACGGCACGCGCCCCACACAGGAACTCAAGCCGCACCACGCCCCGGACCTTCTCCACCTTCCGGATACTGAGGAACCCGATTTCGCCCGTCGCCGCTACATGAGTTCCGCCACACGCCGAGCGGTCCAATCCTTCGATCGTCACCACCCGGAGAACCCCGGTCCGGTCTGAAGCTTTCCGCAATCCCTCCGCCGTCGCCGCGTCTTCGTAGCTCACGCGCACCGGGCGGTTCCGCCGGATCTCTCCATTCGCCCGCCGCTCGATTTCCACCATCTCAGCCTCGCTCAGCGCCGCCGTCTCGAGATCGATCGTGGAAGACTCAGCTCCCAAATGAAAGCTCAGCGTCGTGATTCCCAGATGCTCCGCAATCACCGCCGAGAGCAAGTGCTGCCCGGTGTGCTGTTCCTGATGATCGCGCCGGCGCGGGCTTTCAATCTCACCTTGCACCTCCTCGCCGCCCGGCCAGGGCGAGCCCAACCGATGAGCGATCCGCCCCCCATCCTCTTCGGTAACTTCTACAACTTCGATGCCGTTGAGACGCCCCCGGTCGAACGGTTGTCCACCAGAGGTCGGGTAGAACGCCGTTCGATCCAGGTAAACCCGCGTGGCCTCGGCGGCCAATTCCACCACGCGGGCTTCGAACGTCAAGAGGTTCTGCTGGTCGTAGTAAAGGCGCTCCGTCATTCGCGATTTCTATTGAATCGCAATCCGAGCGGCGTTGCTGCCGATTCCGTCCATATCCAGCGAGATCGGAACATCATCGCCGACCGGGGCGTTGTCGGGCACGATCACATTAATCTGATAGAGCCCCACGAATCCGGGCGCCAATCCGGCGAAGAACGGCAGCGCATTCACCTGGTTGAACGGACCGCGTCGGCCAAACGTGACCGCCGGCGGCGGATCCAGACGAGCCAGCGGCTCGACGGCCGGCGAACCCACGCCGCTCGTCACCGTCGGCGAAGTCTGACCCAATCCGATCGCATAAATCACCAGCACTTCCCCGGCTCGCGCGGGCTTGCCATTCGGAACACCGAACGCGCGCGGCAGCACCAAAGTGCCGTCGTTGCCGTTCACGACAATACCGTAGTCGCCGAAGTACGTCATGATCCGGGGCGCTCGCGCCTGCACTTCCACACTTACTGTGTTGCCCCGCTGCGCTCCGCGATCCACCCGCACGCGCGCCAGGCCAGGCACCGTTTCAAAAGGGATCTGGAAGTTCACTTGATCGTAGGAGGTATAGTAAAGCGGCGCGGCGACATCGTTCACGAATACCCGCACGCCGCCAAGTTCGGTCGGCAGCGGCAACGCGGAAGGAGACGCCGGCTGCGTCCCGGCCGTCACGAACTGCTCGCCGAAAATCGCGGTCGCGCCACCGGGCGCCACCGGCTCATTCCGCCCGTAGGTACCGATGTTCAAGACGTTCCCGACACTCGCGGCCGGCGGACCTGCCGCGATTACCTCCAGCGTCACCGGGATCACCTGATTCCCGTTCGCCGCATTCGAAGCTAGCGTGATCGTTCCGGCATAGGTCCCTTGGGCCAGCGTGCCGGCATCTGCCTCCACCCGCACGAGCGCCGCATTGTTCGGTTGCGTCGCGCCCGTGAGCCAGGTGCCCCCGGCCGTGGTCGCGGGCGTCACGGTCGACACCGCCAAATTCCCTAGCCCGCGATTGTTCATCGTGATGAACTGCGTGAACCGTCCGCCGCCCTGCGGAATCCGGAACCTTAAGGTGCTCGGCGACGGCGCCGCAATCGGATTGCTCGTTACACTCAAGGTCACCGGGATCGTTTTATTGTCCGGCGCAAAGCTCGAACCGGACGTCGTGATCGACCCCGTGTAATTGCCCGCCGCTAAGCTCCCCGCGTTAGCCACCAGCCGGTAGTTGTAAATGAACCGGAACGTCCCGCCCCCTTCGAGCGCCAACGTCAACCAGGCCGGCGCATTGCGCCCATCAATTGCCGCGTTGGTCGTGAACGGTACTTCCGTGCTCCGGCCCGGCGCCACGAACAGATTCGCGTTGTCCGGTACGCCACCGCCCGCCTGAATCGTCACCGTAACCGTTTGCGGCGCATCGATCGCATTGGGGTCGCGCACCGTCAGGATTCCCGTATAGATCCCGCGGGTGAGTGTCCCGGTCTGGAAACTGATCGTGATCGGCAGGCACTGTCCGCTGCGCGTCGTGCAGTTTCGCGATGTGCCCACATTGGCGTTCATCCACGGCACGCTGGACGACAAAGTCAGATTCAGGTTCCCACTCCCGGCGTTGAAGGCTTCGACGGTCTGGCTAGGCGGCACGCCGCCAGTGGCAAACGTCAACGGTCCCACCGTAGTGGTGACCAAACGCAACGTGGCTTGACCAAACAAAACCGCCGGACCGGCGAGTAGGGATAACACGAGCGGCAAGATCGCTCTGCAATTCATTGCAAAAGCCTCCAAAACTGTTCGGGGGGGACGCGAGAGACAACCTCAGTATACCAGCCGGACTTCTTCAAGGATGTAAAAGCATTAACTGCCGGTGACGGAAGAATCCTCAGGTCGTCTGTGATAATCAAAGGAACGACGATGTTTAGCACGATCCGCGAGCAAATCGATACGATTTTCCGCGAAGACCCCGCCGCCAAGAGCTGGGTCGAGGTCGTGCTCTGCTACCCCGGCTTTCATGCCATCCTGTTGCACCGGCTGGCCCATCGCCTCTATCGCGCCGGATTCTTCTTGGGCGCGCGCGTGATCTCGCAGTTCTCCCGCTGGATGACCGGTATCGAAATCCACCCGGGCGCGACGCTCGGGCGGCGGTTCTTCATCGATCACGGCATGGGCGTCGTCATTGGCGAAACCGCGGAAGTCGGCGATGATGTCCTCATCTATCAGGGCGTCACGCTGGGCGGCACCGGCAAGGAAAAAGGCAAGCGCCACCCCACCATCGGCGACAACGTCGTCATCGGTACCGGCGCCAAAGTCCTCGGCAACATCGTCATCGGTCACGACTCGAAAATCGGCGCCGGATCCGTCGTCGTCAGCGCCGTGCCTCCGCACTCAACCGTCGTCGGGATTCCCGGTCGCGTCGTCCGCCGCCGCGGCGTCGAACCGGAAGAGAAGCTCGAACACTGCAAGCTCCCGGATCCCGAAGGCGATCTCATCCGCGGTCTGACCTCCCGCATCGAAGAGCTCGAAACCGAACTCAAGGCGTTGCGCGTCGAGGCCGAGCGCTACTCCGGACGCTAAGCCGATGGCTTCCGCCACTGCGCTCCTGCTGCTTTCCTGGACCTATTACGTTCCCCCCTGCTATGCCCCGGAGCGCACGGGCTGCGAGAAGCACGACGAACAACTCGCCGTCTGGGCGCTCGAAGCCTGGGCCGCCGCCTCGGCGGGCGCACTCAAGCTCGAACGCGTCAACGATCCCCGCAAAGCGCGGCTCCAAGTCGCTTGGGCCGCAGCCGCGGAAGGTCTCTACGGCGAAGCCGAACGTGTTCGCCAACCGGATGGCTCGATCGGGGTGCGCCTCAACATCCGGCCCGTTGGCCGTCGTCATCCCGACCCCCTGCTCCGCGACACCATCGTCTATCTCACCGTGCTTCATGAAAGCGGACACGCCTGGGGACTCGCGCACACCGATGCCTTCGAGGACATCATGTACTCGTTCCAGTACGGCGGCGACCTCGCCGAGTACTTCGCTCGCTACCGCCGCAAGCTCAAACAACGGGCCGATATCGCGAGCCATTCCGGACTCTCGGAGGCCGATGTCCGCCACCTCCGCGCGGCCCTCGCCCGTGCCGAATCCTTGACCCGCTCTAACGTGCAGTGATTCGCCACTCGACGCCGCCGATGATCCCGCGCCCCGGCATCGCGACGCCTGCGATCTCCTGATA
>ERZ1066136.1792-NODE-1792-length-10173-cov-10.935066_pt1 | contig 10173 bp, 12 predicted proteins | sample MGYA00382783_ERZ1066136 | MGnify/ENA primary metagenome ERZ1066136 (study PRJEB33369, sample SAMEA5778366) | biofilm metagenome | biome: Industrial cooling water; feature: Water cooling tower basin; material: Biofilm | place: United Arab Emirates | collected... | reverse complement strand
GCCCAGCAGCACGGCCAGCCCCAGGCCCCGGGCCAGGCGCGGCCTCATGCGCCCAGCGCCTTGAGCTTGGGCACGAACTTGCTCTGCCACACCACGGGGTCGATGGGGCCCACGTGCTTGAGCCGCACGATGCCGTCGCGGTCGATGAGGAAGGTCTCGGGCGTGCCGGTCACGCCCCAGTCGATGCCGGCGCGGCCCGAGGGATCGTCGGGCACGGCCACGTAGGGGTTGCCGGTGAAGGCCAGCAGGCGCTCGGCGTCGCGGTTGCGGTCCTTCCAGTTGAGGCCGACCACGGGCGGGGCCGTGCGGCTCTGGGCCAGCGCCATGAGGAACTTGTGCTCCTCGCGGCACGACACGCACCAGGGCGCCCAGACGTTGAGCAGCCAGACCTGGCCCTTCATGTCGGCGGTGGTGAAGGCGCGCTGGGCGTCGCCCACCACGGGCAGGCTGATCACGGGCGCGGGCCGGCCGATCAGCGGCGAGGGCACCTCGCGCGGGTTGAGGAACAGGCCCTTGGCGAAGAAGCCGATGAGGACGAGGAAGATGCCCAGCGGCAGCCAGCGCTTCATGGTTCAGGCCCCCTGCGCCGCCGCGGCCCCGGCGGCCGCGCGCTCGCGGGCGGCCACGCGGTAGCGGCGGTCAAACGCGGCCAGGAAGCCCCCCACCACCATCAGCAGCGCGCCCAGCCAGAGCCAGTTCACGAAGGGCTTGTAGTACAGGCGCACGGCCCAGGTCGTGAGCTCGGCGTTGAGCGGCTCGCCGAGCGAGACGTAGAGGTCGCTGAAGGCGCTGGGCCGCACGGCGGCCTCGGTCATGACCGAGCCCGAGGCGTCGTAGATGCGCTTCTCGGGGCGCAGCACGAACTGCTTGTCGCCGTCCTCCTTGACGACCACGCTGCCGCGCGTGGCGCGGAAGTTGGGGCCCTCGACCTGCTCCACGCCCATGAAGGTGAGCGTGTAGCCGGCCATCTGGGCCTGGTCGCCGACGTTCATGCGCACGTCGAGCTCCTGCTCGTAGTTCACCACCATGGTGATGCCGGCCACGCCCACGGCCAGGCCCAGGTGCGCCAGGTGCATGCCCCAGAAGGCGCGCGGCAGGCTGGCCAGCTGGCGCAGCGACTTCACGCGCTCGCGGAACGCGATGACCACCGTCAGCGCGATCCACATCGACACCGCCAGGCCCAGCGCGGCCCAGGGCTTGTAGCCCTCGTGCGTGAGCGGCAGCAGCAGGCCGGTGGCCACCGACACGCCCAGCGCCCACCGCAGCCGCACCGTCACGTCGGGCAGGCTGTCGCCCTTCCAGCGCACCAGCGGGCCCACGCCCATGAGGAACAGCGCCGGGGTGATCAGCGGCACGAACACGGCGTTGAAGTACGGCGGCCCCACCGAGAGCTTGCCCAGGCCCAGCGCGTCGATGAACAGCGGGTACAGCGTGCCCAGCAGCACCGCCGCCACCGAGGCCATGAGCACCACGTTGTTGGCCAGCAGCAGCGACTCGCGCGAGAACCAGGTGAAGGCGCCGCCGGCGATCATGCGCGGCGCGCGCCACGCGAACAGGGCCAGCGAGCCGCCCACCACCACCACCATGAAGCCCAGGATGTAGGCGCCGCGCTCGGGATCGACCGCGAAGGCGTGCACCGAGGACAGCACGCCCGAGCGGACGAGGAAGGTGCCCAGCAGCGACAGCGAGAAGGTCAGCAGGGCCAGCAGCACCGTCCAGGCCTTGAAGGCGCCGCGCTTCTCGGCCACGGCCAGCGAGTGCATCAGCGCCGTGCCGGCCAGCCAGGGCATGAACGACGCGTTCTCCACCGGGTCCCAGAACCACCAGCCGCCCCAGCCGAGCTCGCGGTAGGCCCACCAGCTGCCGAGCGCCACGCCGAAGGTCAGGAAGGCCCAGGCCACGGTCGTCCAGGGGCGCGACCAGCGCGCCCAGGCGGCGTCGAGCCGGCCCGACAGCAGCGCCGCGACCGCGAACGCGAAGGCCACCGCGAAGCCCACGTAGCCCATGTAGAGCATCGGCGGGTGGACGATCATCCCCCAGTCCTGCAGCAGCGGGTTCAGGTCGCTGCCCTCGGCCGGGCCCGGGAACTGGCGCAGGAAGGGGCTGGAGGTCAGCAGCAGCAGCGACAGGAAGCCCACCGAGATGAGGCCCATGACGCCGAGCACGCGCGCCACCATCTCCAGCGGCAGCGCGCGCGAGAACGCGGCCACGGCCACCGTCCAGCCGGCCAGGATCAGCGCCCAGAACAGCAGCGAGCCCTCGTGCGAGCCCCAGGTGGCGGTGATCCGGTAGAAGGCCGGCAGCTCGGAGTAGGAGTTGCTGGCGACGTTGATGACCGTGAAGTCGTTGCTCAGGAACGCGTAGACCAGGCAGCCGTAGGCGACCAGCGTGAAGCTGAACTGGCCCCAGGCCGCCGGCCGCGCCACCGCCATCCAGGCGAGCCTGCCGCACTGCGCGCCGGCCAGCGGCAGCACGCCCTGGATGAGCGCGAGCAGCAGCGAGCAGATCAGGGCAAAGGTACCAATCTCCGGGATCATGGTCGGGCTTTCGGGTGGGCCGGGCGGTGTGGGGGCGAGGGCCGGAGGCCGTGCGGGGCGCGGTCAGTAGGGCTTGAGCGTCTTGCCGGCCTCTTTGGCCTTCTCGAGCGCGTGGGCGGCCTCGGGCGGCATGTAGTTCTCGTCGTGCTTGGCGAGCACGCGCTCGGCCTTGAACAGGCCGTCGCTGCCGAGCTTGCCGTCGGCGACCACGCCCTTGCCCTCGGCGAACAGGTCGGGGAGGATGCCGGTGTAGACGGCCGGGATCACGCGCGCCGTGTCGGTGACCACGAAGCGCGTGGTCAGGCCGTCGGGCTCGCGCTGCACGCTGCCTTCCTGCACCAGGCCGCCGATGCGGAACACGCGGTCCACCGGGGCCTTGCCCTGGTGCACGTCCGACGGCGAGAAGAAGAACACCAGGTTGGACTGGAAGGCGTTGAGCACCAGCGCCGTGGCGCCGGCCAGGGCCGCGAGCCCGAGCGCGATGAGGGCCAGCCGTGCGTGGCGGGGCTTCATGGCTCCACCCCCTCGGGCGCGGCGTCCCAGCGCTGCAGGCGCTCCAGCCGGCGCCGCGATGCGCTCGCCGCGCGCCGCAGCACCACGAGCTCGGCCGCCACGCACACCGCGGTCACGCCGAAGGCGCTCCACACGAAGAACCCGCGCCCGCCCATGCTCCAGAACTCAGACCAGCTTGCCCACTCCACCTCAGGCCTCCTGTGCGAGGATCCTCTGGACCCATTCCGTCTTGCGTTCACGCTCGAGGATGATCCGCCGCGCCCGCGCGAGCGTCACCGCGATCGTGTAAGCCCATGCGGCCGCCGTCATGGTCAGCACGCCCACCATCATCACGGTGGCCATGCGCGGCGCGTGCGTGACGCCGATCGACGAGCCCTGGTGCAGCGTGTTCCACCACACCACCGAGAACAGGATGATGGGCACGTTGACGACGCCGAACAGCGTCAGCAGCGCGCCGGCGCGGTCGCTGCGGCGCGTGTCCTCGATCGCCGACCACAGGGCCAGCGTGCCCAGGTACAGGAAGAACAGGATCAGCGTGGACGTCAGGCGCGCGTCCCACACCCACCAGGTGCCCCACATGGGCTTGCCCCAGACCGCGCCCGTCCACAGGGCGACGAAGGTCAGCAGCGCGCCCGTGGGCGCCAGCGCCCGCATCATGACGAAGGCCAGCCGCGCGTTGAAGGCCAGGCCGATGGCGCCCCAGAAGGCCATCACGACGTAGATGAACATGCCCATCCAGGCCGCGGGCACGTGGATGAAGATGATGCGGTAGGCCTCGCCCTGCTGGAAGTCGGTGGGCGCCATGAAGAAGCCGATGTACAGGCCGGCCAGCGCCAGCAGGCCGGCCGCCCACGCCAGCCACGGCACCAGGCCGCCGGCCAGGCGGTAGAAGGTGGTGGGCGATGCGTAGTGGTACAGGTTCATCCGAGCGAGACTTTCAGCGACGCGGCGGCGATCCACGGCGCGACGGTGAATGACACCAGAAAGAAGGCACCCAGCAAGGACAAGTGGGCTTCAGCCCCGGTGCCCGAAAGGATGCCGCCCACCGCGCCGGCGCCGAAGATCAGCGCCGGCACGTACAGCGGCAGCACGAGCAGCGTGATCAGCACGCCGCCGCCGCGCAGGCCCAGCGTCAGCGCCGCGCCGGCCGCGCCCAGCAGCGAGAGGATGGGCGTGCCCAGCAGCAGCGAGAACACCAGCACGGCGATGGCCTCGGCGGGCAGGTTGAACTGCAGGCCCAGCAGCGGCGTGACGAGCAGCAACGGCAGCCCGAACACCAGCCAGTGCGCCAGCACCTTGCCCAGCACCAGCCCCACCACGGGCGAGGGCGAGAGCAGCATCTGCTCGAGGCTGCCGTCGCGGTGGTCGTCCTCGAACAGCCGTGGCAGCGACAGCAGCGACGCCAGCGTGGCCGCCACCCACAGCACGCCGGGGCCGATGCGCTGCAGCAGCTGCGGCTCGGGGCCCACGCTCAGCGGGAACAGGCTGCTCACGAGCACGAAGAAGAACAGCGCGGTGAGCCAGTCGCCGCGGCGGCGGGCCGCGAGGGTGAGGTCGCGTCGGACCACGCTCAGCAGGAAGCGGCCCACGCTCAGTGCACCCCTGCGGCGGCGCGCGCCGGCGCGGCCAGGCCCAGTTGCAGCTGTTGCACGTCGGCACCCGCGAGGTCCAGCGCCTGGTGCGTGGTCGCCACGAGCAGGCCGCCGGCCTGCAGGTGCTCGCGGATCAGCCCTTCCACCAGGGCCACGGCGTGCACGTCGAGGCCGGTGAGCGGCTCGTCGAGGATCCACAGGCGCGCATCGGCCAGCAGCAGCGCCGCCAGCGCCACGCGGCGCCGCTGCCCGAACGACAGGGCGCGGCACGGCAGGTCCAGGCAGCGCGAAAGCCCCAGGCGCCTGAGGGTCTGCAGCGCACGGTCGGGGTCGAAGGGCCGGCCGTGCAGGCCGTGGCTGAAGCGCAGGTTCTCGGCGGGCTCGAGCTCGTCCTTGATGCCGTTGGCGTGCGCGAGGTAGGCCATCTCGCGGTGATAGGTGTCGCGGCAGCGCGCGATGGGCTGGCCGCGCCAGCGCACCTCGCCGGCATCGGGCCGGCCGAGCCCGGCGAGCAGGCGCAGCAGGCTGGTCTTGCCCTGGCCGTTGCCGCCCTGCACCAGCAGCACCTGCCCCGGCGCGAGGGCCAGGCGCAGGCCGCGGAACAGCAGCCGCTCGCCGCGTTCGCAGGCGAGCTCGTCAGCGGCCAGCAGGGGTGCCGTTCGGGAGTCCATCTTCGGAAAAGGGCTTCAACGCTGCAGGGGAAAACAGCCCACATCCCCGCTGCAGCCACGGGCGAAGAACGCGAAGACGGGTTCCTGAGGGATCGAGCCCCAAAATTCTAGGCGGCGCCCGGTCGGCCAGCGAGCATTCGGCAATGCTGGCGACAGGGCTTACAACCACTTCACGAGTACGGTCGTCCGGCGGGCCCCAGGCCCGGCGGAGCCCGGCCTCGTGCCGCAGCGCATCGACGACACCCGTGACGACCGCCCCCTCCCCTGCCCCGTCCTCCACCCCGTCGCCGGCCCGGCCGCGCTACGCCAAGTGGGCGATCCTCGCCCTCATCACCGGCCTGGTCAGCGCCCTCATCTGGAGCCAGCTGCCGCGCGGCCCCTACTCCACCGACCTCTCGCGCATCGGCCAGGGCCGCCCGGCGTTGGTGCTGGCCTACGACATCCAGACCATGGGCGGCATGGAGGTCATGGCGATGATGGACACGCTGCGCCCGGCCTACCGCGACCGCGTGCAGTTCCTCGTGGCGCCGCTGGGCGCGCCCGAGGGCCAGGCCTTCGGCCAGCGCCACCGGGCGGTCAGCGGCACGGTGGTGCTGTTCTCGGAGGCCGGCATCCCCGTGCGCACGCTGCACGGCCCGGCCAACGCGGCCGAGCTGCAGCAGGCGCTGGACGGCCTGCTGGCCTTCGGCATGCCGCGCTGACTCAGGCCCCCGCCCCGCCGCCGCGCGCCCACAGCGGCTGCCCCGCCACGGCCTGGGCGAAGGCCAGCGCCACGAGCACGCTGCCCAGCACCGCCACGCCCCAGACCCCCGCGTGCGCGCGCCCCGGCGGCCAGCGCCCCCCCGCCGCCCCGCGCGCCAGCAGCCAGCCCGCCAGCGGCAGCGCCTGCAGCAGGTGCGTGGCCACGAAGTGCGGCACGCGCAGGTCGCCCCCGGTGGTGGACCAGCCCAGCAGCGGCAGCCCCGCGCCGTTGCTGCGCAGGCCACCCACCCAGGGCCCGGGCCCGGCGATGGCGCCGCTGGCCAGCGGCACGGCCACCAGCAGCGTGAGCACGCTGCCCAGCACCAGGCCGAGCACGGCGCCGAGCCAGGCCGCGTCGCGCCCACCCTCGCGGGGATGGCGCCACAGCGCCAGGCCCAGCGCCGCCGTGGTGGCCACGATGAGCAGCGCGCCCGTGCCCATGAGCGCGGTGTAGAGCAAGGCCTCGAGCCAGGTGTCGTGGTTGAAGTGCGAGGCGCGCCCGCGCGCGGCCTGCAGCACGATGTACAGCAGCTCGACCAGCGTCGCGAAGGCGCCGATGCGCAGCGCCCAGCGCACCAGCGGCAGCCCCTGGCGCGCGGGGTCGAGCAGGCCCAGCAGCAGCGCCACCGTGGCCCAGTGCAGGGCCAGCGAGAGCTGGAACTTCAGCGGCTTGGCCCACACGCTCACGCCCGAGAGCTGCCGCGCGTCGAGGGCCAGCGCGCCCAGCGAGGGCAGCGCCAGCACGCCGCAGGCCAGCGCGATGTGCAGGGCCGCGCGGCGGGCGTCGAAGCCCGGAGCCGTCATGCGCCAGCCCCGCGGCGGCGGCGCGCGGCCAGCACCGCCGCGCCCATGAGCAGCCCCAGCGGCCCGAACAGGAAGGTCACGCCCAGCACCGGCGCCTGCAGCCAGCGCGACACGCCCTCGGCGTCGGCCCGCTGCGCGATCCACAGGCCCACGGCGAGGTCGAAGGCCAGGTAGTGCACCCAGCCGGCCAGCGCCACCTCGGGCACGGTGAACAGGCGCATGACCTCGGCCAGTGTGCCGAAGCCGCCGCCCGGCACGGTGAAGAAGAAGGCCATCACCAGCACGCCGTAGACGAGGCACAGGCCCAGCACGACACCCCCGCCCAGCAGCCACCGCACCCAGGGCCGCCGCGGGCCCAGGATCAGCAGCGCCCAGCCCAGGGCGGCCACGCCGCTGACGGCACCGAACACGGCCTCCAGCGGCAGCGCCGGCACCGCGCTCATGCCGAAGGCCTCAGCGCAGCCGGCAAGGCGGCCCGCAGCGCGGGCAGCCGCTCGCGCGCGTGCGCCTCGCCGCGCCGGCGCGCATCGACGAAGTAGCGCCGCCACGGGCCGGCGTCGTAGGCGAGGTCGGGGTGCAGCAGGAAGTCGGCGCGCGCCACCTCGCCCTCGATGCGTGCGCGGCGGCGCTGGTCGCGCTCGCGCTGCGCGGCCGTGGCCTGCGGCGGCGTGGCCCCCGGGCGCACGCTGACGTCGACCGCGATCACCCAGTCCGCCCCCGCGGCGCGCGCCGCCGACACCGGCACGGGCAGCGACTCGTCGCCGTCCTCGTACTCGACGCCGCCGATGCCCACCGGCGACACGATGCCCGGCACCGCGCCTGACGCGCGCACGGCCACGCCGGCGTTGCCGCGCGCAAAGAAGGCCGGCTGCTTGTCGGCCCGCCGCGTGGCGGCCACGATCACGCGCCGCGGCAGCTGCTCGAGCCGGCGGCCCTGCAGGCCGGCGTTGACCCAGTCCTGCAGCCGCTGGCCGATGATCCAGCCGCGGTCGGCGAAGGGCCAGGGGTCGAACACGGTGAGCGGCCCGCCCTGGAACGACAGCGCGTCGAGCTCGGCCGCCGAGCGCCCGCTGGCCCAGAAGGTGCCGATGAGCGCGCCGACGCTGCTGCCCACCACGAGGTCGGGCTGGATGCCCGCCTCCTCCAGCACGCGCAGCACGCCCAGGTGGGCGTAGCCGCGCGGGCCGCCGCTGCCCAGCACCAGCGCCAGCCGCGGGCGTGGGTGCAGCGGCGCCAGGGTGGACAGCGCCTCGGGCGCGTCGGCGGCGAGGTAGTCGAAGGCCGCGCAGCCGCCCAGCCAGGCCGGCGCCAAGGCACCGCCGGCCAGCAGCGCCCGCGCCAGCCGCCGGCGGCCGGGCGACGGCGGGGTCTCGGGGTGGTTCGCGTTCATGCGGCCATCGTGGCACGCCGGAGTTGACACTGTCAACCTCCACCACCGACGCCGTCTTCGGGGCACGCCGGCCGCCGTACGATCCCGCCCTCAGCACCATGCCCCGGACCCCCGCGCCCCCCATCGACCTCAAGGACGCCTGCGTGCAGGAGGCGCGCGCGCTGATCGCCGAGCAGGGCCTGGAGCGCCTGAGCCTGCGCGAGGTGGCGCGGCGCCTGGGCGTGTCGCACCAGGCGCCCTACAAGCACTACCCGAGCCGCGACCACCTGCTGGCCGAGCTCATCCGCCGCTGCTTCGGCGAGTTCGCGGCCTTCCTCGACGACCGGCCGCCCGAGCCCGAGCCCTGGGCCGACCTGGCCGCCCTGGGCGAGCGCTACCTGCGCTACGCCGCCGAGCACCCGCTGGAGTACCGGCTGCTGTTCGGCGCGCCCTGGCCGCAGGCCGAGGACGGCCAGGCCTGGCCGGGGCTGGTGGCCGACGCCGTGCACGCCTTCGACGTGCTGCGCGGCGTGCTGCGCCGGCTGCACGGCGCCGGCGCCGCGCAGCGCGCCGCGGTGGACCTCGACGCCATGGCCATCTGGTCGGCGCTGCACGGCCTGGCCACCCTCACCCAGGCCGACGTGATGGGCCACCTGCGCCTCGCGCCCCGCGTGCCGGGCCAGGTGCAGGGCCACGTGATGGCCATGGTGGGCCACGCGCTGCGGGCCCGGCTGTCGCGCTGAGCGGCGCGCGCAGGCTCAGGGTGCGCCGCGTTCGGCGAGCACGGCGCGCAGCTCGTCGGTGAGTTCGTCGTCGTCCTCGGGCGGTGGCGCGCCGTCGGCCAGCAGCAGGCGCAGCACCTCGGCGTAGTCGCCGCCGGGCACGGGCTCGTGGCAGCCGGCGTGCAGGCAGCTGCCCAGCGCGTCGCCGCCGTAGCCGTTGCGCTCGTGCCAGCGCGCGCCGTGCTGCAGCAGCAGCGCCACCATCGCGGCATCGCCGCGGAACGCGGCCTGGTTGAGCGCGCTGGCCTGCCAGGGGCCGGGCACGTCCACCGGCCAGCCCAGCGCCAGCATCAGGCGCACCGCGTCGCGCGCGCCGCGCTGCGCCTGCTCGGGCAGCAGCGTGCGCTCCCAGGGCTGCAGGCGCTCGACGAGCCCCGGGTGGGCGGCCAGCAGCGCGCGCGCCGCGGGCTCGTCGGCCGCCGCGCAGGCCGCGAGAAAACGCTCGTGCAGGCCCTCGGGCGGGTGCTGCCCCAGGGGTGCCAGCCAGTCCAGCACGTCGCGCCGCCCGGCGCGCGCCGCGTGCCAGGCCAGCGTGTGGCCGTGGGCGTCGGTGGCGGCGATGTCGGCCCCGTGGGCCACGAGCGCCCGTAGGTGCGCCAGCGAACGCCCGCGCGCCACGGCGTGGTGCAGCGGGCGCGTGCCGGTGCCGGGCGAGAGCTCGTTGGCGTCGGCGCCCAGCGCCAGCGCCTGCTGCAGGTGGGCCAGGGGCTCGAAGTCGAGCTGGCGGAACAGCGCGTTGGTGCCCGGCCAGCGTGCGCCGGCGGCCACCAGCGCGGCCAGGATGCGGCGGTCGTCCTGCTCCACCGCGTGGTACAGCGACTCCTGGTCGTTGGGCTCGGCGCCGGCGGCCAGCAGGCGCTGCACCAGGGCCAGGCTGCGGGCGCGCGCCACGGCGCCGTAGAGGGCAGGCAAGGGGCGCTCGGGGAACGCGGGGTCCACGAGGCCGGCGTCGGGATCGGCCCCGGCCGCCAGCAGCGCCTCGGCCGCGGCGGCCAGGGCCGCGTCCTGCGCGGCGCCGAGCGTGGCCAGCGACGAGAACGCCACCAGCGCCAGCGGCTCGGCGTTCCAGGGCGGCAGCGGGCGGCGCGGGTCCACGCCGGTGGCGTCGCCCTGCACCAGGCGCAGCGCGGGGTGGCGCAGCGCGGGCCGCGAGCGCAGCAGGGC
>ERZ1066136.1786-NODE-1786-length-10200-cov-8.378709_pt1 | contig 10200 bp, 9 predicted proteins | sample MGYA00382783_ERZ1066136 | MGnify/ENA primary metagenome ERZ1066136 (study PRJEB33369, sample SAMEA5778366) | biofilm metagenome | biome: Industrial cooling water; feature: Water cooling tower basin; material: Biofilm | place: United Arab Emirates | collected... | reverse complement strand
CGCCAGGCCTTCGCGGGCCGGTCGCTGCCGAAGTTCATGCTGGTCTTGTCGGCCGTGGGCAGGTTCTGCGGGTCGAGGCCGGCGGCGACGACGCTCTTCGCGAGGTAGTTGCCGTGCACGCCGGTGAACAGCGGCGTGTAGACGACGTCGGCGGCCGTGCTCTCCACGATCATCTGCTTGTAGGCGTCGGCGGCGACGGCTTCCCGCGTCGCGATGAAGCGGGTGCCCATGTAGGCGAAGTCCGCGCCCATCGCCTCGGCGGCGAGGATACCGGCGCCGTCCGTGATGGACCCCGAGAGCAGGATCGGTCCGTCGAAGAAACGCCGCACCTCGCGCACGAGCGCAAAGGGGCTCAGGGTGCCCGCGTGACCGCCGGCGCCGGCGCACACCAGGATCAGGCCGTCCACGCCGGCCTCCAGCGCCTTCTGCGCGTGGCGGATGCTGATCACGTCGTGGAACACCACGCCGCCGTAGCTGTGGGCGCGCTTCACCACGGCATCCGGCGCACGCAGGCTCGTGATGATGACGGGCACCTTGTGGCGGACGCACACCTCCATGTCCCGTTCCAGACGGTCATTGCTGGCATGGACGATCTGGTTCACGGCGTAGGGCGCCACCGGGAGATCGGGATGCGCCGCGGCGAATGCCGCAACTTCGGTCTCGATCCGGGTGAGCCACTGGTCCAGCAGTTCGGGCGGCCGCGCGTTCAGGGCAGGAAAGGACCCGATGATGCCGCCGGTGCACTGCGCGATCACGAGCTCGGGTTGCGACACGATGAACATGGGGGCGGCGACGACAGGCAGCGACATCCGGCTGCGCAACGACTGGACCAGCGACAAGGGACTCTCCCGGTGACACGACGAGCCGCGATGGTAGTGGCTACCGCAGCCCGTGACGACGGGCGCTGGCGCACGGCCCGCGAGCGGGATTACATTCGGCAGGAAGGAAGTGGCATCTGCATCACCGGCTTTGGTGCGATGCCGCAACCGAAATCGGCGACTGCGCCCTCAAGAGGTGGCGGCGACCGGACGTAAGTCGAAATGAACTCGATCACCACGGAGGAGTTCGCCATGAAGTTCTGCCTGTCGGGCGTGGTTCTGGCCCTGGGGGTGCTGTCCGCGCCCCACGCCGGTGCACACGATCTCAGTGTCACGGAATGCAACGAGGGCCGTGATTTCATCCGCAATGCCGCGCTGTCCCGCGACCAGGGGCTGTCCCGCGAGGAGTTCATCGGCAAGATGCACGGTGATCTCGAACTCATCAAGGCGTTCCCGCCGGACCTTCGCTGGTTCGTGCAGGATGTCGATGACGAGGTGCTGCTGGTGACCGCGGCCGAAGGCGTGTTCGACACGCCGCGCGAGCCCGAGGCTCACGGCGAGGACTTCCTCCGCACCTGCTACGCCACGATCGAGCGGGTGTCCCGCCGCTGACCGACCGCCCGCGGATGCCGCGCCTCGAGGCGCGGCATCCGCGGGCTTTGCCTCTATACTTCGGCTCCCGCGCGCGGGAGCCCGGACACGATTTTTCTCCGCGACCCGACGCGAGTCGATCAACAGAGCCCGGCCGGCGTTTTCCGTCAGGCAGCGGGCGCACGGAGGAGGAAGTCCGATGTCGTTACGAGCCGGCCTCGCGCTGTGCGCGATGCTTCTGGCCTGCTCGGCGGTCCGCGCCGAGGAGATCGTCCTCAAGCTGCACCATTTCCTCCCGCCCACGGCCCCGGCGCACACCCGGTTTCTCCAGCCTTGGTGCGAGCGTATCCAGAAGGCCTCGCAGGGCCGCCTCAAGTGCCAGATCTTCGCGGCCATGCAGATGGGCGGCACGCCCGCGCAGCTGTTCGACCAGGCGAAGGACGGCGTGGCCGACATCGTCTGGACCGTCTCGGGCTACACGCCGGGCCGCTTCCTCAAGACCGAGGTATTCGAACTGCCGTTCATGATGACCACCGGCGAGGCCACCGGTCACGCCATGTGGGACTACGTGCAGGCCCACGCCCAGGACGAGACGAAGGACGTGAAGCTGCTCGCGGTCCATCCGCACGGCCCCGGCGTGTTCCATGTGGTGAAGCGACCGATCCGCACGCTCGAGGATTTCAAGGGACTCAAGATGCGCGCCCCCACGCGCCTCACGAACAAGATGCTCGCCGCGTTCGGCGCGACACCGGTGGGCATGCCCATGACCCAGGTGGCCGAGTCCCTCTCGAAGGGTGTGATCGACGGCGCGCTGATGCCCTACGAGGTCGTGCCCGCCGTGAAGGTGCAGGAACTCGTGAAGTTCCACAGCGAGACGGACGCCGCGTATCCCGCGGTATACACGACGGTCCTGCTGCTCGCGATGAACCGCACCCGATACGACGCGCTGCCCGCGGACCTGCGCAAGGTCATCGACGACAACAGCGGCGCCGCGCTGTCCGCCGACACCGGCCGCATCCTGACCGAGGCCGACGCCCCAGGGCGCCAGCTGGCGTCGCGCAACCCCATCAACACCATTCCCGCCACCGAACTGGACGCCTGGAAGCGCGCCGCGCAGCCCGTCGTCGACGGCTGGGTGAAGGAGGTGAGCGGGAAGGGCGCGGACGGCAAGGCGCTGCTGCAGCACGCGCAGGCGCTGGTCGCGAAGTACACGAAGCGCTGACCCTTCCCGCCCTGCCGCCCGGGCTGCCATGCAGGACACGCCGACCACGATCCAGGCCGGACTCTGGTCCCGGGATGCGATCGGCCGCGCGCTCTACGGCATCTCGCTGGCGCTGGCTCTTGCGGGCGGCCTGATCCTTCTCGCGCTGATCGGCCTGTCCGCGTGGAGCGTCGCAGGGCGCTGGCTGGCCGACGCACCCCTGCAGGGCGACTTCGAGCTGGTACAGCTGGGCTGCGCGGCGTGCGTCTCCGCGTTCCTGCCCCTGTGCCAGATGGAGAAGGGGCACGTCATCGTCGACTTCTTCACGCTGAAGGCCGGGCCGGGCACCCGCGCCGTCCTCGACGCGGTCGGCAACGTGCTGCTGGGCGGCGTGAGCGCGGTGGTGGCGTGGCGTCTCGCGCTGGGCATGGCGTCGGTCCGGGAGGCGGGTGAGACCTCCATGATCCTCGACCTGCCCATCTGGATGGCCTACGCGCCGATGATCCTCTCGTTCGCGGTGCTGGCCCTGGCAGGCCTCTATACCGCGTGGGCGGAACTCGCCTACCGGAGAAGCGCGTGAGCGGCGTCGAGATCGGCGCGACCGGCATCGTCGCGATGCTTGGCCTGCTCGCGCTGCGCGTGCCGATCGCCGTCGCGATGGCGCTTGCCGGCATAGGCGGGTACGCGGCGATCGCGGGCTGGGCGCCGCTGCTCAACCACCTCAAGTCGGCGCCGTTCGGGCGCTACTCCAACTACGATCTCTCGGTCGTGCCCATGTTCCTGCTGATGGGCAACCTGGCTTCGCACGGCGGCCTGTCCGCCGCACTGTTCGGTGCGACGCGCGCCTTCATCGGGCATCTGCGCGGCGGGATCGCCATGGCGGCCGTCGGTGCGTGCGCGGCGTTCGGCGCCATCTGCGGGTCGTCGCTGGCCACCGCCGCGACGATGGGGCAGGTGGCCCTGCCCGAACTGCGCAAGGCCAACTACGACCCGGGTCTGGCCGCGGGCGCGCTCGCCGCGGGCGGCACGCTGGGCATCCTCATTCCGCCGTCCATCGTGCTCGCCATCTACGCGATCCTCACCGAGCAGAACATCGCCAAGCTGTTCACGGCCGCGTTCGTCCCCGGGCTCATCGCGACGGCGGGCTACATGGTCGTCATCGCGGTGGTGGTGCGGCTGCGCCCGGACGCCGGCCCCGCCGGACCTCGCAGCAGCGGTGCCGAGAAGCTCCGTGCACTGTGGAACGTGTGGCCCATCGTGGTCATCTTCGTCGTCATGCTCGGCGGCATGTACGGCGGTGTGTTCAGCGCAACGGAGGGGGCAGCCATCGGCACGGCGGCGACGCTCGTGCTCGCGCTCTTCAAGGGCATGCGCTGGCGCGGGCTGAAGGACAGTCTCGTGGGTACGGCGCGCGCGACGGGGATGATCTTCCTCATCCTGCTCGGCGCGGACATCCTCAATGCCTTCCTCGCGCTGTCGCAGCTGCCGGTGGAACTGTCCACGTGGGTGCAGAATTCGGGCTGGCCCCCGCTGGTCGTGCTGGCGGCGGTGATCGTTCTTTACGTGGTGCTGGGCTGCGTGATGGACAGCCTGTCGATGATCCTGCTCACGGTGCCCATCTTCTTCCCGATGATCATGGGGCTGGACTTCTGGGGTCTCGCCGGGCCCGACAAGGCCATCTGGTTCGGCATCCTCGCGCTGATGGTGGTGGAGATCGGGCTGATCACGCCGCCGGTGGGGATGAACGTTTACATCATCACGGCCATCGCGAGGGACATTCCCATGGGGCGTGCGTTCCGGGGCGTGGCGCCGTTCCTGGTGTCCGACGCCGTTCGGGTGATCCTGCTGGTGCTGTTTCCGTCGCTGAGCCTGTGGCTCGTGCGGCTGATGGGCTGAGGAGCGGGCGATGACGACTGGGCCTGCCCGGCGTTCGTGGCCGGCGGACACCCATCCGGCGAACCTTTCACCGGACTACCGCAGCACGGCCGCGCGGGCACCGCTCCACGCAGCCGTGACGCTTCCCGCAGGCGCGGCGGAACGGTCGGTGGTCGACGTGGCGCCGGCCCTGGTGACGCCGCTCGACGCGGATCTCACGCGGCAGTCCACGGGCGCGCCGCTCGGCGAGCGCATCGTGGTGTCGGGGAGGGTCCTGGACGAGGACGGCCGCCCGGTGCGCCGCTCGCTCGTGGAAATCTGGCAGTGCAACGCCGCGGGCCGCTATGCGCACGCCGGCGACCAGCACGACGCGCCGCTCGATCCGCACTTCGTCGGGCGCGGCAAGCTGCTCACCGGGGACGACGGCGAGTACCGGTTCGTCACCATCAAGCCAGGAGCCTATCCCTGGCGCAATCATCCCAATGCGTGGCGACCCGCGCACATCCATTTCTCCCTGTTCGGCAATCTCTACGCGCAGCGCCTGATCACGCAGATGTACTTTCCGGGTGATCCGCTTCTGGCGTTCGATCCCATCTACCGGAGCGTGCCGGAGTGCGCGCGCGAGCGGCTGGTGTCGCACTTCGACCTTGGGCTCACGGTACCGGAGATCGCGCTCGGGTATCGGTTCGACATCGTCCTGCGCGGACATGGCGCGACCCCGACGGGATTATGAGGCGTGCACGATGAAAGACCTGACCCCCTCTCAAACCATAGGGCCGTTCTTCCTCGAAGGCCTGCGCTGGGCCATCGATGCGGTGCCACGCGATTTCGGCGTGCCGATGGCGCGCGTCACCGGTACCGTGTTCGACGCCGACGGCCAGCCCGTGCCGGACGCGCTCCTGGAGGTCTGGCAGCCTGCGCTGGTCGAGCACGCCTCTCCGGGCGAGAGGCTGCCCGGCTTCCAGCGCGCGGACACGCGGGAGGGCGGACGCTTCGAGTTCTGGGTGCCCGAGCCGGGGGCGAACGCCGTCGAGGCCCACGTCACCGTGTTCGCCCGCGGGCTGCTGAACGGCCTGTTTACCCGCGTGTACCTGCCCGCCGCAGGTGAAGCCACGGCCCCGATGCCGGACGCCGTCCCTGCCGACCGCCGTGCGACGCTGCTGGCCCGCAGGTGCGACCGGCATCCGCGCACCTGGCTCTGGGACGTCCGCCTGCAGGGCGACGGCGAGACGGTGTTCTTCGCGTTCGCCTGAACGGCGGCGCGCCTACCCACGGAGACCCTTCTCCACGCACCTCAGGCCTTTTCCTTGAACCCTTCATCCACAGACGCGCCGGTCACCGTGATCACGGGCAGTGCCGGCGGAATCGGCGAGGCCACCGCCCGCCGGCTCGCGCGCCAGGGACACCGCGTCATCATCGCGGACCTCCGGGCGGACGCTGCGGAGGTCACCGCGTCGCGCATGCGCGACGAGGGTCTGACCGCCCACGCCGTGTCCCTGGACATCACCCAGCCCGCCAGCGCCTCGGCCATGGTGGACGCCGTGCTCGCGAGACACGGGCGTATCGACGTGCTCATCAACAACGCCGGCACGGAGAGTTCGCGACCGTTCCTCGAGCTCACGCTCGACGACTACGAGCGCGTGATGCGGGTGAACACCACCGGCGTGTGGATCTGCTGCCAGGCGGTGATCCCGGTCATGCTGAAGCAGGGTCGCGGCAGCATCGTGAACCTGAGTTCGGTGGCGGGGCAGCGCGGCGGCGGTCTGCTGGGCACGGCGGCGTACTCCACGTCGAAGGGCGCGGTGATCGCGCTCACGAAGGCGCTCGCGCGCGAGTTCGCCCGCGCCGGCATCCGCGTGAATGCCGTCTCGCCGAGCCTCACCATGACCGATCTCGCGCAGCGCCAGCTCCAGCGACTGCCCGAGGGCACCATCGACCGCGTCATCGCGGTCACGCCCATGGGCCGCGTCGCACAGCCCGACGAGATCGCCGCGGTGGTGGCGTTCCTCGCGTCGGACGACGCCTCCTTCGTCACGGGTCACGTGTACAACGTGGACGGCGGCAATGCGATGTGAGGGCGGCGCATGACCGCGGCCCCCTCGATGGCCGGCGCAGGCCTCGCCACGGCCGTGAGGGGCGTGGCAGATGCAGGACACTCGAATCCCGGGGACGCGAGCGCGGCCGCTGACGGCCGGCATGCGCCACGACGCGCAAAGGAACCCGCATGACCTCCAGCACCCCACCCATCCGCGTGGCCCTGGTCACCGGGGCAGCCAAGGGCATCGGTGCCGCCATCGCGGATCGTCTCGCCCGCGACGGGCGCCATGTCGTCATCGGCGACATCGACGACGCGGAAGCCGGGGCGAAGGCCGAGGCCCTGCGCGCCGCCGGCCATCGCGCCGATGCCGTGCGCCTGGACGTGAGCCAGCCTGAGTCCGTCGCGGCCGCCTTCGCGGAACTCGACCGGCGCTTCGGGCGCTGCGACATCGTCGTCAACAACGCGGGCATTGCGAAGACCGCGCCGTTCCTCGACTTTCCGCTGGAGAGCTGGCAGGCGCACCTGAACGTCAACGTCACCGGTGTGCTGCTGTGTTCTCAGCACGGCGGACGGCTCATGCGGCGCGAAGGCTGGGGCCGCATCGTGAACATCGCCTCGGTGGCGGGGCTGCGCGCCGTGGGCGTGGGCCGCACGGGCTACGGCACGTCGAAGGCCGCGGTGATCGGGCTCACGCGGCAGATGGCCGTCGAACTCGCCGAGCACCACATCACGGCCAATGCCGTGGCGCCGGGCCCGGTCGACACGCCGATGACCCGGGTGCTGCATTCGCCCGAGTTCCGGCAGGCCTACACGAGCGCGCTTCCCATGCGCCGCTACGGCACACCCGAGGAGATCGCCGCGGCCGTGGCGTATTTCGCCTCGGAAGATGCCGGTTACGTGACGGGCACCGTGCTTCCGCTGGACGGCGGCTTCTATGCCTCCGGCGCCCATCAATGGTGAGTTGAGAGCCACGCCATGACGGACACCGCTGCATCGCTGCTCGGCCGGACGCTGTTCGGGGCGCAGGGCGAGTCGCCGTTTTCCGATGCGCGGCTGCTCGCGGCCATGCTCCGGTTCGAGGCGGCGCTCGCGGAGGGGCAGGCTGCCCTCGGGCTGATTCCCGCGGAGGCCGCGGCGCGCATCGGCGAGACGGTCCACACGCTGACGCTGGACGTGGCCGCGATGGCGCGGGCCGGGGCACACGCCGGCACTCTGGCCATTCCGGTGGTCCGGGCGCTGACCGACGCGGTCGCGGAGCGCGATCCGGACGCCGCCCGGTACGTGCATGCCGGCGCCACCAGCCAGGACGTGATCGACACCGCGCTGTCGCTGTGCGCTAAGGAGGCCCTCGGGCGCATCGACGCCGCCACCCGCGACGCCATCGCTGCCGGACTCGATCTCGTCGACCGTTTCGCCGGGACGCCGGTGCTCGCGCGCACGCTGATGCAACCGGCCGGCCTCACCACCTTCGGATGTCGCGCCGCCCAGTGGACGGCAGGCATCGCGGACGGCTGGGTCGCGCTCCGGCGGTCCGCGCGGGATGCCGTCGCCCTGTCTCTGAGCGGCCCGATCGGCACGCTCGCGGCCTGGGGCGAGGCGGGGGACGCGCTGCGGGCCGCCGTTGCCGAGCGGCTCGATCTGCCCGACCCGGGCGCCCCGTGGCACGGGGTGCGCAACGGGCGGCTGCGGTGTGCCAGCGAGGCGGCGATCCTCGTGGGCGCCTTCGCCAAGGTCGGCGAGGACGTCGCGCTCGGTGCGCAGTTCGAGGTGGGCGAAGTCTCGGAGCCTGCGGCGGACGGGCGGGGCGGCTCGTCTGCCATGCCGCACAAGCGCAACCCGGCGCTGTCGCTGCGGCTGATCGCGGCCGGTCAGCGCGTCCCGGGCCTGATGGCCACGCTGCTGGGGGCACAGGTCAACGCCTTCGAGCGGGGTCTGGGCGGCTGGCAGACCGAATGCGCCACCTGGCCGGCCCTGCTGGAGACCGCGCTCGGCGCCGCCGAGACCGCCGCGACGGTCCTCTTGGGGCTGGAGATCCACACCGACCGGGCGCAAGCCAACATCGCGGCCCTGCAGGGCGTCTTCGCGGCCGACCGCGTGGCCGGGTGGCTGACACCGGCGCTCGGGAAGGTGCAGGCGCAGGGGCTCGCCGCCCGGTGGAGCGCCGAGGCGCTGTCCCGGCGTGAACCGCTGGAGTCCGTCGTGCGGCGGGCACTGGGGGCGCAGACCCCGGCGATTGCAGCGGACGGGCTGGACGCGTGTTTCGACGTCGGCTCCGCGGTCGAAGCCGCAGCGCGCACTGCCAGGGCCCTGGCGAGCCGCGTCCGCGGCACCTGACGCCGCGCCCCCCCCGGCTTGGGCCGGATACGCCGAGGGCTTAGAATGCTGGGCTTTTCCTGCCGGGCGCGCCCGTCTCGGGGTGTCTTCCCGAGACCGCCCTTGGCCGAATCCCCCGGAGTTCCATGACCGACATCACTCCCGAGCTGCTCGCCGAGCGCGTGGCTCAACGGCGCACCTTCGCCATCATCTCCCACCCGGACGCGGGCAAGACGACGCTCACGGAGAAGCTGCTGCTCTTCGCGGGCGCGATCCAGATCGCGGGCAGTGTGAAGGCGCGCAAGGCCTCCCGCCACGCCACGTCCGACTGGATGGAGATCGAGAAGCAGCGCGGCATCTCGGTCGCCAGCTCCGTCATGCAGATGGAGTACCGCGACAAGGTCATCAACCTGCTCGACACCCCGGGCCACCAGGACTTCTCCGAGGACACCTACCGCGTGCTCACCGCCGTGGATGCCGCGCTGATGGTGATCGACGCGGCCAACGGCGTGGAAGCCCAGACCCTGCGCCTGCTGGAGGTCTGCCGGTCCCGCGGCACGCCCATCATCACCTTCATCAACAAGATGGACCGTGAAGTGCGCGAGCCCGTGGACCTCATCGACGAGATCGAGCGCACGCTGGGCATGGCGGCGGTGCCTTTCTCGTGGCCCATCGGCATGGGCAAGCGTTTCCACGGCGTGTACGACCTCCACGAGGACCGCGTGCGCGTGTTCCGTGCGGGCGAGGACCGCGTGGGCGCCGACGTGGAGATGTTGCAGGGGCTCACCAATCCGGAACTCGACGCACGATTTTCGCCGGAGATCGACCGCGCCCGCGACGACATTTCTCTGGTGAGCGAAGCCACGCCCGCGTTCGACCGCGAGCAGTTTCTCGCCGGGAAGCAGACGCCGGTGTTCTTCGGTTCGGCCATCAACAACTTCGGCGTGCGGGAAGTGCTGGACGCCATCGTCGACATCGCGCCGCCGCCGCAGCCGCGCGTGGCCGTGCAGGGCCCCATCGCGCCGCAGGGCAAGCAGTTCACGGGCGTGGTGTTCAAGATCCAGGCGAACATGGACCCCGCGCATCGCGACCGCGTGGTGTTCGTGCGGGTGTGCTCCGGCCGTTTCGAGCGCGGCATGCGGCTGCGCCTGCAGCGCACGGGCAAGGAGTTCCGGCCCAACACCGTGGTGTCCTTCCTGTCGCAGCGGCGGGAGCTTCTCGACGAGGCCTACGGGGGCGACATCATCGGCATTCCCAACCATGGTGTGCTGCGCGTCGGCGACACACTGACCGAGGGCGAGACGATCAAGATCACCGGCATCCCCAATTTCGCGCCGGAAATCCTGCGCCGCGTGCGGCTGGAG
>ERZ1066136.1780-NODE-1780-length-10214-cov-10.864750_pt1 | contig 10214 bp, 4 predicted proteins | sample MGYA00382783_ERZ1066136 | MGnify/ENA primary metagenome ERZ1066136 (study PRJEB33369, sample SAMEA5778366) | biofilm metagenome | biome: Industrial cooling water; feature: Water cooling tower basin; material: Biofilm | place: United Arab Emirates | collected... | reverse complement strand
GGCTGCGACTCGGCCCAGATGCGGCCGCCGTGCTTGCGCACGATCCGCTGCACGGTCGCCAGACCGACCCCGGTGCCGGGAAACTCGTTGGCCGAGTGAAAGCGCTGGAACAGGCCGAACATCTTGTCGGCGAAGCGCGGGTCGAACCCGGCGCCGTTGTCGCGCACGCGGAACACGCGGCGGCCATCGCCATCGGCCTCGGCCGCGACCTCGATCCGGCCGACCGCCACGCGGCCGGTGAACTTGAACGCATTGCCGAGCAGGTTCTGCAGCACCAGCCGCAGCAGCGTGCGGTCGCCTTCGGTCACCAACTCCGGCTGGATCGCGAACTCGACCCGGCGCGAGCGGTCGCCCGCCTTCAGTTCGTCGGCCAGTTCGCGCGCCAGTTGCGACAGGTTGACCCGCTCGCGTTCCAGGTCGCGGCTGGTCATGCGCGACAGCGCCAGCAGCGTGTCGATCATCGCGTTCATCCGCTGGCCGGCGCCGATGATGCGGCGGATGTGCTCGGCGCCCAGGTCGTCGATCGCCTTGCCCGGCTGCGCGTAGTCCTCCATCAGGATCGTGGCGAAGCCGTCGACCACGCGCAGCGGCGCGCGCAGGTCGTGCGACACCGAGTGCGCAAAGCTGTCCAACTCGCGCGTGGCCAGTTCGTGCTGGCGGCTGCGCTCGCCCGCCTCGGCGCGCAGCCGCGCGGCCTCGTCGGCCAGGCGTTCGATCTGCTGTGCCTGCGCGCGCGAGCCGGTGGCTTCGGCCAGTGCGGTGGCCAGCGGCGCCAGGCTGCGCGCGATGCCGACGAACCCCTCGCCCTGCGGCACGCCGGCCACAAGCCACGGCTCGGCGCCTTCCGCTCCCGGATGCATCAGCAGCAGGTCGCGGATCGGCTGCCGTGACGTGAGCGCCTGCTGCAGCGCCGGCGGGCACGCCGCCGTCGGGTCGGCCAGCTGCCACAGCGGCCTACCGGCCGCGCCGGCCAGCGTGGCAGGCAGCGCGGATGCACCCAGCGGGTCGATCGATTGCAGCCGGCCCTCGGCGCTGGCGCGCCACAGGAGGTCGCCGCTGGCGGACAGGGCGGCGCGCAACTCGGTCGATGCCGCCGCGCGCGCGTGCTGTGCGCGCCGTTCGCGCAGCCAATGCGCCCAGGCCACCGCGCCGAGCGCGATCGCCGCGCCGATCAGCACGCCGGCGAGCAGGCCGGCACCGCTGTCGGCCCCGGTTTGTCCGTACGCGAGCGTCGGCACCATGGCCGCGGCGGCGACCGGTCCGAGGCGGCGGCGGGCGCGCGGCCAGCGCGCGCGGGGTCGGTCGGGGTGTCGGTGGCCCACGCGCCGATTGTGCCAGCGCCGACCCCGCCGCCGGCGGGGCTGTTGCACGGTCGGTGACCGGCCGGCAGCGGCCCCCAGGCCATTGCTCCACCACGCCGGGGCGATGCGGGCAAGCGCGTAAGTCCCCGACGTTCCAACGAAATGGACCGCACGCGTCCGGCTTTTCCTCGGGGGCGGCGGGTCAAGTTCGGGCACTGTGGCGCCGTATCAGGACATGGGCGGGGACGGGCGCATGCGCGTCTGCGCCCGCTCGCACGCGCTGGCTGTACCCATGGACTCCACCTCGCCCCCGTCGAACCCGCCGCCGGCCGCTGCCGGCGCGTCGCCGGTGCGCGCGCTCGATTTCCCGTCGGCCGACGACCTGCCCGGCCGCAATTCGGAGCTGCCGGCGATGCCGCTGCCGCTGCCGCTGCCCGCGCCCGCGCCCGCGCGCGCGGTGGCGCGCTGGTCGGTGCGCACGCTGCTGTTCTTCGGCCTCGGGCTGATGACGCTGTGGTCGATGGCGGTCAGCGTGGTGGTCCAGCAGTTCGGCATCGGCTCGCACCTGCTGATGGTGTTCGCCGCCACGGTCGCCGCGGCCACCGTGCTGGGGCTGCTGATGATGCGCTGCCTGGTCGATCCGGTGCGGCAGCTGACGCAGCGCGCCGAGGAGATGGCGCAGCGCTACGCCGGCCGCTCGGTGACCCGCCGCGGCAACGAGTTCGATGCGCTGTTCTGCGCCTTCGATGCGATGACCGATGCGCTGCTGGCGCACTCGGAGCGACTGAAGCACGCGCACCTGAGCGAGCTGCAGAACAGCCTCGAACTGCAGCGGCAGTACGCGCTGATGCGGCTGCTGCGCGGGCTGGCGGCGGCGGCCAACGAGAGCGACAGCGTCGATCAGGCGCTGGAGCGCGCGGTCGAGGAGATCGGCGAGTACCTGGACTGGCCGGTCGGCCGCGCCGCGCTGATCGAGGACGGCGACGACGCGCTGGGCGGCCTGCCCACGCGCTCGATCTGGTTCGTGCGCGAGCGCGCGCGCTTTGCCGAGTTCATGCAGCTGTCGCAGGCGCTGGGGCCGACACGCCGCGTCAGCGGCCTGTCGGGCCGTGCCTACATGAGCGGCATGCCGCACTGGGTGAGCGACCTGTCGCAGCTGTCGGACTTCCGCCGGCGCGACGTGGCGCTCGCCTGCGGGCTGAAGTCGGGCGTGGTGATCCCGGTGGTGGCGCGCGGGCACATCATGGCGCTGATCGAGTTCTTCGCCGACCACCGGGTCGAGGCCAGCGCCGAGATGCTGGAGCTGGTCGAGGCCATCGGCGTCGAGCTGTCGCGCGTGGCCGAGCGCCATCGTGCCGAGCGCGACCTGCGCGCCAGCGAGGCCGAGGCGCGGCGGCTGGCGCTGGTGGCCTCGCGCACCGAGAAGGCGGTCATCCTGCTCGATGTCGCCGGCCGCGTGCAGTGGGTCAACGAGGCCTTCACCCACTGGACCGGCGTGCCGCTGGAGCAGGCGCGCAACCAGGTCACGCACAAGCTGATCCGCGGACTCGAAAGCGCCGAGGACGTGATCGAGCGCGTCGCCCGCGGCGTGATCGACGGCACGCCGGTGCAGCTGGAGCTGACCGCCTGCAACCTGAACGGCACGCGCGGCGTGCACGAACTGGAAGGGCGGCCGCTGCACGACGACCACGGCCGCTACGTGCAGTACGCGCTGATGGCCACCGAGATCACCCGGCTCAAAGAGGCCGAGGAGGCGATGCGCACCAGCGAGAACTTCTTCCGCGTGCTGTTCGACGACTCGCCGGTGCCGGCCGCGATCCAGACCGACGACCTGCGGCTGTCGCGCGTGAACACCGCCTACGCGCAGCTGCTCGGCTGCGAGCAGAGCGCGCTGATCGGCACCGACCCGATCGCCTTCGTGCATGCCGACGACCGCGCCGCCAATGTCGAGCGCCGCCGCGCGCCGATGAAGGCCGGCGTCACCGAGCAGTACGAGCGCCGCCTGGTGCGTGCCGACGGCCGCGTGATCGACGCCCGCGTGCACGTGGCCGCGCTGGCCGACCGCAGCGGCCAGATGATGTACCTGTCGGTGATCGAGGATCTGACCGACATCCGCGCCAACGAGCAGCAGCTGCGCGTGGCCAAGGAGGCCGCCGAGGCGGCCAGCCGCGCCAAGAGCCAGTTCCTGGCCAACATGAGCCATGAGATCCGCACGCCGATGAACGGCGTGCTGGGCATGACCGAGCTGCTGCTGGGCACGCAGCTGTCGGACAAGCAGCGCCGCTTCGCCGAGGCGGTGTACCGCTCCGGCGAGAGCCTGCTGTCGATCATCAACGACATCCTCGACTTCTCCAAGGTCGAGGCCGGCAAGCTCGAGCTCGACGCCAGCGACTTCGACCTGCGCACGCTGGTGGAAGACGTGTTCGAGCTGCTGGCCGCGCGCGCGGTGGAAAAGCGCGTGGAGCTCGCCTACCGCATCGGCCCCGACGTGCCCGACGTCGTCTACGGCGACCCGGTGCGCCTGCGGCAGATCCTCACCAATCTCGTCGGCAACGCGATCAAGTTCACCGAGCGCGGCGAAGTGGTGGTGCAGGTCAGTGCCGAGCCGGCGCTCGACGGCGGCACGCTGTCGCTGCTGCAGGCGATGGACGACCACGCCGAGGAGCGCCAGCTGTATCGCGTGAACTTCGAGGTGCGCGACACCGGCATCGGCATCCGGCCCGAGGCGCTGGGGCGCCTGTTCACCTCGTTCATGCAGGCCGACCAGTCGATGTCGCGCCGCTACGGCGGCACCGGCCTCGGCCTGGCGATCAGCAAGCAGCTGGTGGAGCTGATGGGCGGCTCGATCAGTGCCGAGAGCCGGGTCGGCGTCGGCTCGCTGTTCCGTTTCGACGTGCGGCTGGCCGGCGGCAGTGCGGCCGCGCTGGCGCAGCCGGCGCCGGCCGCGGGCCTGGCCGGCAAGCGCGTGATCGTGGTCGAGGACAACCCGACCAACCGCAGCATCCTCGACAGCCAGCTGCGCAAGCTGGGCATCGAGGTCGCCACCGCCGAGCAGGGCCTGCAGGCGCTGGAGCTGCTGCGCGCGGCCGCGCGCGCCGGCCAGCGGTTCGACGCCGCGCTGGTCGACATGAAGATGCCGATCATGGACGGCCTCACGCTGGCCAGCGCGATCCGCCGCGATCCGGCGCTCACGCACATGGGTCTGGTGATGCTGACCTCGCTCGCCGGGTCCAACGAGGCGCGCCAGGCGCACGAGGTTGGCGTCGACGTGTATCTGGCCAAGCCGGTGCGCCAGCAGGAGCTGGTCAATGCGCTGGCCACGCTGCTGGTCACCCGCCGCGCGCCGGTGCGGCCGGCGCCGGCGCGCGTGGCGCAGGGGGTGCAGGTGCTGCTGGTCGAAGACAACCCCGTCAACCAGGAAGTCGCCCGCGTGATGCTCGAGGATCTCGGCGCGCAGGTGCGGCTTGCCGCCAATGGTCGCCACGCGCTCGATGCGCTGGCGCTGCAGCGTTTCGATCTCGTTCTGATGGACTGCCAGATGCCCGAGATGGATGGATTCGAGGCGCTGCGCCAGCTGCGCGACCCCGCCGCCACGCCGCAGCTGGCGAGCGCGCGCGACGTGCCGGTGGTGGCGCTGACCGCCAACGCGCTGGCCGGCGATGCCGAGCGCTGCCTGGAAGCCGGCTTCGACGACTACCTCGCCAAGCCGGTCAAGCAGGGCCAGCTGGCGGCGGCGATCGTGCGCCAGGTGCGGGCGCGTCCGCGTCCGCTGGCCGACGACCTGCCCGCGCTCGACATCAGCGAGGGCGGCGAGGCGGCGGTGCTCGACCCGGTGGTGCTCGAACGCATCGTCGACATGGAGCGGCGCGGCGCGCCGCGGCTGCTGGCGCGGCTGATCGACACCTACCTGGACAGCGCCGCGCGGCTGGTGGCGGCGGCCGAGCACGCGCTGGCCGAGGCCGATGCCACCGCGCTGCGGCAGGCGGTGCACACGCTGAAGTCTTCCAGCGCCAACCTCGGCGCCACCGACCTGGCCGCGCGCTGTGCCGATCTCGAAGCACTCGCGCGCGATGCGCAGGTCCCGCAGTCGCGCCAGCAGTGGCCGGCGGCGCGGGCCGAGTACGAGCGCGTGGTGCGCGCACTGCGGCGGCTGGCCGGCGACACCACGCCGGCACCCGAGACCACCGGACCCTAGATGAGCGCAGCTGCAATGAATGGTGATTCGTTCCACGCAGCCGGCAGCGGCTCGCTGCCGGCGCCGCTGGCACGCCGCACCGGGCCGATGGCCGCCGGCGACCGCGTGCTGCTGGTCGACGACGACGGCGTGGCGCGGCTGCTCACGGCCTCGGCGCTGTCGGCCCGCGGCTGGGAGGTGATCGAGGCCGACGGCGGTGCGCAGGCGCTGGCGATGTTCGACGCCGAGCAGCCCGACGTCGTGGTGCTCGATGCGCTGATGCCCGACATCGACGGCTTTGCCACCTGCGAGCAGATGCGGCGCATGGCCGGCGGCGCGCACGTGCCGGTGCTGATGCTCACCGGGCTCGATGACGAGAACTCGATCGCCCGCGCGTATGAAGCCGGCGCCACCGACTTCTTCGTCAAGACCACCAACCAGTGGACGCTGCTGTCGGAGCGGCTGCGCTACCTGCTGCGCGCCAGCCGCATGCGCGAGGAGCTGGCCGAGAGCCAGGCCAAGCTGTCCAAGGCGCAACGCATCGCGCGGCTGGGCAGCTGGGAGTGGAGCATCGAGCGGCGCTGGGTCAAGCTGTCGGACGAAAGCTTTGCCATCTGCGGCCTGCCGCGGCACGAAGACGGGCTGGCCGACTGGTTCCTGTGGACCCGCATCCTGGAGGACGAGCAGCCGCGGCTGGCGCAGGCGTATCGCGATGCGCTGTCCGGCAACGGCCAGGTCGATCTGGAGTGCCGCATCGCGCGGCCCGACGGCCAGGTGCGCATCGTCCACGTCGAGGCCGAGGTCGACCGCGACGACGCCGGCCGGCCGATCGCGGTGCACGGCGTGATGCAGGACATCACCGAACGCAAGCAGGCCGAGGACCAGATCCGCCGGCTCGCCAATTACGACAGCCTCACGGGCCTGCCCAACCGGCGCTTCTTCCGCGACCAGTTTCTCGCCGCGCTTGAAAACGCGCGTGCGCGCGGCTCGCTGGTGGCGCTGCTGTTCATCGACATCGATCGTTTCAAGCAGATCAACGACACGCTCGGCCACCAGGTCGGCGACCAGCTGCTGCGCGAGGTCTCGCGCCGGCTCTACCAGGCGGTGCGCGACACCGACACGGTGGCCCGCGGCGGCGCCGAAGTGAGCGCCGATCCGGCCGCGCCGGCCGGCGTGCCGCTGCCGGCGGTGGCGCTGTCGCCGCTGGCCCAGCCGGCGCTGCCGATCTGGGCGCAGATGGCCCCAGCCAACAGCGTGGCGCGGCTTGGCGGCGACGAGTTCACCATCCTGCTGACCGACGTCGCCGAGCTGGCCGCGGTCGAGCGCATCGCGCGGCGGCTGCTCGACGGGCTGCGGGTGCCGGTGCAGTGCGGCGCGCACGAGGTGTTCGTCACCGCCTCGATCGGCATCGCGGTGTTCCCCGAACACGGCGCCGACGCCGACACGCTGCTGCGCAAGGCCGACGTCGCGATGTACGCGGTCAAGGACGGCGGCCGCAACGGCTGGCAGCTGTTCCACGACGGCATGAGTGCCGCCACCGCCGACCGCTGGCGGATCGAGAACGCGCTGCATCGCGCGCTCGACCGCAAGGAGCTGGTGCTGCACTACCAGCCCAAGGTCGACGTCACCACCGGCGCCATCGTCGGCGCCGAGGCGCTGATGCGCTGGCAGCGCGACGGCGAGCTGGTGCCGCCGTCGGAGTTCATCACCGCCGCCGAGGAGACCGGGCTGATCGTGCCGATCACCGAGTGGGCGATCACCGAGGTCTGCCGCCAGGTCACCGAGTGGATGGGGCTGGGTGCGGTGCCGGTGCCGGTGTCGGTCAACATCTCCAGCCGGCACGTGCAGCGCGCCAACGTGGCCGACCCGATCAAGCAGGCGCTGGCGAGCACCGGCATGCCGGCCGGGCTGCTGGAGCTCGAGCTGACCGAGACCGTGCTGATGCACAACATCGACCAGGCGCTGCCGCTCCTGCAATCGCTCAAGCACCTGGGCGTGTCGATCAGCATCGACGACTTCGGCACCGGCTACTCGTCGCTCGCCTACCTGCGCAAGCTGCCGATCGACACGCTGAAGATCGACCGCAGCTTCGTGATGGATCTCGAAGACAGCGACGACAGCGCCGCCATCGTCGCCGCCATCATCGCCATGAGCCGCAGCCTCAAGCTGCGCGTGGTGGCCGAGGGCGTGGAGACCGAAGGCCAGATGCGCTGGCTGGCTGGCCAGGGCTGCTCGCTGATGCAGGGCTGGCTGTTCTCGCGCGCGGTGGAGGCGCCCGACTTCCTCAAGCTGCTGGTGCGCCAGCAGCGTCCGGGCGACCGCGGGCTGGTGCCGCCGGCCACGCTGCCCGTGATCGAGGAGCCGCCGCCGTTGCCGCCGCTGGATGCCGACACCCTTCCCGACCGACCGCCGATGATCGAGTGGCTTGCCGCTCGCAGCGTGTGAGGACGCCATGAACCCCACCGAACAGCCCGGACGCCAGACCCAGGGCGAGATCGCCCGCCGCGCGCTGAAGACGCTCGCCGAGCGACGGTTGATTCCGACGCCCGACACCTTCGCCGATGTCTACTTCGAGATGGCGGGGCTGCGGCCCGGCGCCGGCTCGGCCGCCGGTGTCGTCAAGGAGCTGGTGCGCGACCTGCTCAAGTCCAACCGGCTGAGCGCGCAGGAGGCCAACCAGCTCGTGGAGCTGGCCACGCGGCACGAGTGGCCGTCGGTGCGCGAGGCGCTCGACAAGGTGCTCGCGCGGCGCAACGGCGCGGCCGGCGGTAACTGGCCGGCGATGGCGCTGTCGCTGCTCAAGCAGGCCGATGCGCTGCATCCGAACTGGACCCGCGGCCGCAAGCTCGATGCGGTGTCGCGCGTGATCGAGGGCGCCGGCAACGAGCCCGAGGTCGCGCTCGAGCGGCTGCAGAAGCTGGTCGAGTCCTGGGGCCCGGCGATGGCCACGCTGCCCAAGCCGCGCGAGGAAGAGCGCGATCCCCTGACCGCCAATACGCAGCCGCTGCCGGCCGACTTTCCCGGCCTGATGCCGGCCGCGCAGCGCTACGCCGCCGACCCGACCGAGCTGCAGGACCTGCAGGCCAAGCTGGCCGCCGCGCAATCCACCGGCGACGCCTGGAAGCAGGTCGCGCTGCGCGCGCTGCGCGTGCTCGAACACGGCGTGACCGAAGGCTCGCCCGCGCAGCAGAAGCTGCGCGAGTACGCGCACCAGCACGGCCGCGTGCTGCCGACCGAGGACGTCGGCAAGCTGGTGCCGCGCTTCGTCGACGTGGTGGCCGCCATCGACCGCCAGATGGGCGAGGAGCACAAGGTCAAGGCCGGCCTGCAGCGCCTGCTCGCGCTGCTGTGCGACAACATGAAGTCGCTGTCGCCCGAGGAAGCCTGGCTGGCCGGCCAGCTGGAGCCGATCCGCGCGCTGCTGGCCGGGCCGATGCACTCGCAGCAGCTGGCCGAGGCCGAGGCCCGGCTGTCGCAGGTGATCGGCCAGCAGTCCGGTGCGCGCCGCAGCCTGCAGGAGGCCAAGCTCGCGCTCAAGGAGATGCTCGCCACGCTGATCGAGCGCATCGGCACGATGGGCAGTTCGACCGGCCGCTTCTACGAGCAGGTCGGCGCCTACCAGGCCGAGCTGGAAAAGGCCACCGACTTCGAGACGCTGTCGCGCGTGATCAAGGGGCTGCTCGCCGACACCCAGGTGGTGCGCGCCGACATTCAGCAGTCGCGCGAGGACCTGATGAATGCGCGGCGCAAGGTGGAGGCCTACGAGACGCGCGTCAAGCAGCTCGAAAAGGAGCTGATGACGGTCAGCACGCTGGTGCAGAAGGACCCGCTGACGCATGCGCTGAACCGCCGCGGGCTGGAGGAAGCGTTCCGCATCGAGACCGCGCGCTCGCAGCGCTATGGCACGCCGCTGTCGCTGGCGATCATCGACCTCGACGACTTCAAGAAGCTCAACGACACCCTCGGCCACCTGGCCGGCGACCGCGCGTTGGTGCACCTGCTGACCGTGATGCAGGCCGCGCTGCGGCCGACCGACGTGGTGGCGCGCATCGGCGGCGAGGAGTTCGCGATCCTGTACTCGTCGGCCGACCTCGACGACGCCGTCGCCGCCACCGAACGCGTGCAGGACGAACTCGGCGCGCGGGCCTTCCAGCACGACGGCAATGCGCAGGTGCTGAGCTTCTCCGGCGGCGTCACGCGCTGGGTGGTGGGCGAGGCGCTGGAGCCGCTGCTGCAGCGGGCCGATGAAGCGATGTACCGCGCCAAGCGGGCGGGCAAGCACCGGGTCGAGCGCGGCTGATCAGCGGGGACGGCTGAACGGCAGGCGCGATCGTCAGCGCCCGCGACATCGGCCGCGGCCGCGCTGGCACGGGCCGTGCACCTCGACTGCCAACGCAGTCGAGGCCCGCATGCAGCCCGAGAATCAGGAAAAACCTTCCGACACCCCGCAAGCCTTGCCGCAGAAATCACCGGACAGCGAATCGCTGATGGATGCGGTGATCGAGCAGCAGCTGGGGATTCCGATCGGGACGTTGGCGCGGCTGGCGGGTGGATGAGCGGCGAGCAGGTCAACCGCGCGGCGCCGAGGTGCCTGGCACTTGTGTCAAGGGCGCGCTGAAGCCGTGGCGCCTGGGACGAGTTGCTCGGGCCCGGCCAGCTCGAGCCGCAGCTCTCCGCCCGACACGATGCCGCAGGGCTGCCAGCCGAGCGATCGATAGAACGTCTCAGCGCGCGTGCCG
>ERZ1066136.1776-NODE-1776-length-10227-cov-9.285195_pt1 | contig 10227 bp, 17 predicted proteins | sample MGYA00382783_ERZ1066136 | MGnify/ENA primary metagenome ERZ1066136 (study PRJEB33369, sample SAMEA5778366) | biofilm metagenome | biome: Industrial cooling water; feature: Water cooling tower basin; material: Biofilm | place: United Arab Emirates | collected... | reverse complement strand
CGAAGTCGGAACGCGAGGCGGGCTGCGATCACCTGCCCCCGAAGAGCGCCGGCGAGATGACGGATCGTGAGGACGGATCCGTCGGACTCGACAGCCCCCGGGCCGGTGCGGGTCGCGGGGGAGGAGCGAGAAACCATCATCCGACCCTCAAGCCGATCGCCCTGACGGAGTACCTGGCGCGCCTGCTCTTGCCCCCGCAGGGAGGGCGCATCATCGTCCCGTACTCCGGTGCGGGGTCCGAGATGATCGGCGCCGAGCGCGCAGGCTGGCGAGAGATCGTCGGTGTCGAGCGCGACCCTGATTACATCCGCATCGCAGAAGCACGCATCCAACATCACCGAAAGACCAAGCCGTGAAAAAGCCCGCTGCCACCGCCGCCCACGCCTCCGTCGACGCCGCCCTGCCCCGCATGACGACGGGTGACGCCCATACGCACATCGTGAACTCCGTTCGCGCGGCCCTGATCGTGGCCGCGGGGGAAGCAGGGGTGCAGGATGACGAGATCGAGTTCGCCCTCATCCTACGGGCCCGCGAGGAGATCTCCGTGACGTCGTTCACGGAGTCCCTCGACGCGGAGGAGCAGCTGCTCCTCCAAGGGCTCGACACCCTAGACGCCCCGGAGACCGTTCTTGGGTACGGACTATCCTGCGCTAGCGAGGACGGAGACTAGTCCACGTGCCCCCGACGAAGGTCCCTACGCCCGCGCAGATCGATCGTGCCCTCGGGAGGCGGTCGCTCCACGCGTTCGTCTGCGCAGCGTGGCCGATCGTGTACCCTGCGATCCCCTTCGTTGACGGGCCCCTTCTCCGCGTGCTGTGTGAGATCCTCGAGTCCGTCACCCGTGGGGAGCGCAAGCGGGTGATCCTGAACGTGCCTCCTGGGCACATGAAGAGCTCCCTCACGTGCATCTTCTGGCCTGTGTGGGAGTGGCTTACGCAACCCTCGCTCCGACAGACCTTCGTCTCCTACGATCAAAAGCTCGTGCTCCGTGACTCGGAGCACGCCTTGAATCTGATTGAAAGCGCGTGGTTCCGTGCTCGCTTCCCGGAAGTTTGGGTACCCGGCGGCGCGGCGACGGGCCTCTACAGCAACACGCGCGGGGGCTTGCGCTTCTCTACGTCCGTGGGCGGCGCCTTGACGGGGCATCACATGGAGCGTCTGGTCATCGACGATCCGATCAAGCCGTCGGAGGTCGACGGCAAGAAGCTCGCGGCGTGCGAGACCTGGTACCGCGGCACCGTTGTCCCTCGTATCAATGACCGCCTTGCGATGGTGGTGATCATGCAGCGCCTTCACCAGAAGGACCTTTGCGGGATCCTCCTTGACGAACCAGGATGGGAGGGCTTCCGCTTCCCTGCCTTCTATGAGCCTGCGCAAGCCGACGACCTAGACTGGCGAACGGAGCCGGAAGAGATCCTTTGGCCCGCGCTGCATCCGGAGTCCGTGCTTCGGGAGAAGGCCCGCGGGCTTGGCCCGCTCCGTGCGGCCGCGCAGCTCCAACAGCGCCCGGCCCCCGCCGGAGGGGCACTCTTCAAGGAGGAGCAGATCGTCTACTTCGACGATCTGCCCTCTCAGGACGTGTACGGCGCCGAACCTGTCGATGTCGTGCTCTCGTGGGACTTGACGTTCAAGGACGAGGTGAATTCCGACTACGTCTGCGGGATGGCTGTGGCGCGCGTCGGGGCCCTGTATTACGTGCTCGAAGTCGTGCGGGAGCGCCTCGACTTCGTTGGCGCCGTCGACGCGATCCTCGCTCTGAGCGGTCGCTATCCCGGCGCCTCCGCCGTCCTCGTCGAAGACAAGGCGAACGGTCCGGCCGTGATCTCCACGTTGCGCAACGTCGTGCCCGGGCTCGTGCCCGTGAAACCGATGGGCTCGAAGGTCGCGAGGGCACACGCCGTGACGGGCCTCTTCGCCGCGCGACAAGTGCATTTTCGCCGCGGGGCCGCGTGGGTCCCGGCGCTCCTCTCGGAGCTACTCGCCTTCCCGACGGGCGCGCACGATGACCAGGTCGACGCGCTCACGCAAGCCCTGAATCACTTCCGGGACAGCGTCTCGGACTTCGAGCGCATCATGGCGCTCGCGATGAAGCAAAAAAAGGAAGGTGGTGCGGGATGAAAGCGGAATGGGAAGCACGGGAGAGGTCACTCACGATACAGCTCGACGAGGCCCATCGCAGGGAGGCGCGCCTAGAAAGGGAGTGTCGCCGACTCCTTCGGGAGGTCGATCGCCTCGAGGAGCTCCTCGGCTACGTCCGCGACGGGCAGCGCCCGGGCATGACTGTCGGGGGCCACCGGATGGCCGTGTCGATCAACCCGAACGCGCGAACCCCGACGCTCGACGTCCGCGGGGCACGAAGGGTGGGCGGATGACCTTCCCGATCTACCGCGGGGCCTTCGGCATCACCGTCGAAGTGATCCTAGACTCCGTGCACCCTCGCAAGGGGACGCGCCTCACAACACTGCGCATGCGCGCGCCGCGCGCGATCCACGCGGAGACCCTCCGCTACCGGGCGTGGAGCGTCTGCGCGGGGAGCTCTCGCGCCATCCCAGCCAAGCGCAAGATCGGCGAGGTCTGGAGAACCCCCTTCCGCCCGTCGTTCGCCGCGAACCGCCCGGGCATGCGCCCCGGGGCGCGCCTCGCAGGCTTCGTCGCGTGGTGGGTCGCCGCGTGGTGGTGGCTCGCCTCGCGCTTCGCTTGCGTCGCCGCATGGTGCATCGCCCCGTTCGCCCATAAGCAATGGGTGAATAGGATCCTTGAGCCCTTCGCGTACATCACCACGATCGTGACCTCGACGTCGTGGGATAACATGATCCGCCAACGTATGGCCCTCGCCCCCGACGGGACACCCTACGCGCACGAGGAGTTCTTCGAGCTCGCGCGGCTGGTGAAGCTTGCCTTGCACGAGCACGAGCCCACGCCGCGGACGGAACACTTCCCGTTCCTGACGGCAGAGGAGGCCCGCTGGCCCGATGCCCCGTACGTGAGTGCCATGCGCTGCGCCCGCGTGTCCCTTGAACTGTTCCCAAACACAACATTCGCCGGCGACGTCGAGAAAGGAAAAAGCCTTGCAACCCAACATCACTGGAGCCCCTTCGAGCATGTGGCCCGGACAGGCAACGGACCGTGCCGAAACTTCGTCGACTGGATCCAATTCCGAGCCGTCATCGACGGCGACCTTTGACGTGTGGTACCCTCCCTCTCCCCCGGCCCTTCGTCGGCCGTCGTGGGACGTCTCCTTCATGGCTATGGCCGCCCTTGCGGCTGCACGGTCTACGTGCTCTCGCGCGCAAGTCGGGTGCGTGTTCACCCGCGATCGCCGGGTCATCGCTACAGGGTACAACGGCGCTCCGCCAGGGCACCGACACTGCGATCACCGCGACGGCAGGGATATGCTCCACGGGCATTGCTCGAACGCGCTCCACGCCGAACAGAACGCCATCCTTTGGGCCGCCCGTGAGGGCGTGAGCCTCGCCGGGGCCGACGTGTACATCACCCACGCCCCGTGCGCCGTCTGCCATCGCATGTTGCGGGCCCTCGGGGTCTCGCACGTCTACTACGCGAACGCGTACCGCGTGGTGCCCGAAGTAGAGGCAGACCATGCGTGTCTGGCGCTCGTCCTACCCGAGGGGTGGGCTGCGTTCGTCGCATCCCTTGACGGATTGAAAGGAGTCCCGTGATGTTTCGTTTTTGCTGGGCCAGGCCGGATGGCGGTAAGACATCCGGTGTCTCCGGGCGGGCGGGAGACGTTTCACTCCCACGCCTTCAACGCATGGACGTGGTGGGTTGCGGGCGGCGTTATGGAGATCGTGCGCACCCGTTTCGGTCTCGTGGCGAAAAGTTGGATACCGTCCTGGCGCCCTAAGCGAACGCCGCGTGGGCACGTTCACCGGGTTGTCGGAGACCCTCGGACCGGGGCTTGGGCTCTCACGGTGCGAGGGCCGTGGCAAGCCACGTGGTCCAAGTTCTCCGCGGACGGCACGCGCGAAACCCGCCTCACCCACGGGCGAAAACCGGTCTAGAGGTCCAACCCCTCGAGATCGTCGATGACAGGGATGGCCACGCATCGGCACTGGAAGTCTTGCCCCGGGTGCTCACGGCGCCCGGTGCGCTCGTCCACAACGGGCGGGGCCTCCCAAGAGAACTCTTGACCCTCGAGGGCCGCGTGATCGGGTCTCACCCTTTCGTCGCGGCTCGTGCTCCACGTGTAGCGACGAACGCCCGCGTTCTTCATGCGGGTCTGCGCGATCTCGCCGTTCAGTTTCAGGGTTTGATCGCGCGCGATGAGCTCCGCTCGGCTCTCCGACACGTCGCCGCGGGCGAGGAGAAGATCGCGGATCTCCTCCCAAGGCTTGTTGAAGTTCGCCGGATCGCCGATGATCGCACGCACAGACTCCGCGTAGGCCCGGTGCGCGTCCTCGACGAGGCGGATGTTGCGGTCCCTCGCACGAGCGATCTGCGCGTTGATCCCGAGCTCCGTTGCGCGCACGCCGAGGATCTTCGCCGCTGCCTTGTACCCCGACGTTTGCAGCACGCTGGCCATGGCATCGAAGGCCCCGCCGACGATCCCCGCGAGGCGCCCTCGAATGGCGGCCTCGACGCGGCTCAGCGCCGCAGACCAGCCGAACGCCGCGTCGGAGCGAACCGCCTCGGGGCCCGCACTCCGGTCACCCCGGAAGTGTGGCGCCAGGGCGGCGATCGTCGCGTCCGCTGCCCCGCGGAGGGTACCCACGAGGGCGCGCACGTAGCGTGCTTCCGCCTTTCGTGAGGCTGCGAAGGCAGTCTTAGCTTGCTTCCGCAGGGCGCGTTGCCGCGCTGCTTTGCCCGGCTTGCCACGGGTCACGCGTCCTCCTCGGGTTCTTCGTTGACGGGGGGCTTGGGGGCGTCCGAGAGCGGTGGGGCTTCGGGTGGTACATCGGCCGGCGGGGGTGCGGCCGCCGCTACAGCCTCACGCGCCCCGCCGCCTGCGAGGGATGCTTTCGCACGTTCGAGGATCGCTTCCAAGATCTCCGGGATGTCCTCGGCGGGTGCGCGTCGCAAGAGGAGCGCCTCCTCCGGGAGAAGGATCTCCGCTTGCGTCAAAGCGACGTCAACATCCGCCTTGGTCTTCTCGACGCCCGCGGCCTCCGTCTCTGTCGGCTCCCACAGCGGGGGGAACGTCACCTCAAGGTCTTCCGCGGCGCCGAGGAGGCGGTAACACCAGCGCAGGAGCGCCGCGATCTTCGGTTGCTCCTCGCGAACCTGGTCATACCAGATCGTGAGATCGCTCTCCCCTGTCGCGTTCATGCCCGCGGGGGATCGCCCAAACAGGATCGTCTGCGGGATCCCGCACGCGGCGGAGACGAGGGCCATGAGCCGATCGACGCTTTCCGGGATGCCGGAGAGCGGAGTCGCGACGCGGGCGAAGTCCTCGCCGTCCTTGTCGATCACCACGGCTTTGCCTGCGCCGCGGGCTTGATCGGCCCACCCCATGCGGACGGCCACAAGCTCGTTTAGCTTCGCAACAGCGGCCGCTTTCGCGACGCCTTGCATCTTCCAGACGGCCTGGCTTGCATCGGCGAGCAACGTCGAAAGGGAACCCGTCGCCGTCGCGAAGTCCCGAAGCGCCTCGTACGGGCGATGGAGCACGCTCCACGACCATCCGGCGAGGCCCGCTTCATCGCTGTCGTCGTCCTCGACGCCGTCCCATCGCCACACGCGCGTGGCGTGCACATGCACGACGGCCCCGCGCCGCGAGAGGATCTGGTACACCGCGGGTTGCCCGTACCGTGGCGAGAGCGGGTCTTCGTCCCACGTGAGGATCGTCACCCGCCGGCGAGGCACGACACGGAAGAACCGCACGACGCCCGTGCGGCCTACCTCTCCCGGGGTCAGCGGCTTTTTCAGATCGCCCGCCGGGAGACCGGGGAAGAGCAAAGCCCCACCGTCGCGGCGACCCCATTGCATGAGCTTCAACACCGCGGCGTCGAGCCCGAGGCGATCTGCATCCTCCCGTAGGCTGTCGTCCGCCTTGTATCCCCGGCGCATTGCCGCGCCGGGGAGGGCGTCCACGATGCGCGCCGCGATCGGGTCGGCGTAGTACATGGCCCGATAGACCCGCGTGTCGAAGGGGACGGGGTTGGACATCGAGGCCCACATCCTCTTGTCCGTCGCGGTCCCAAGGCCCGTTTTCGTATTCAGCCACGAGTCCCTCCGGGGCGGCTTCGGGGGCTGGTTGACAATCTTGCGCCGAGGGGCCTTCGACTTCATGCGCGGAGTCTAGCACGGTGTATACTAAGCCCCATGGGTGACACGCGACTTGAACCCCGCTACTACAATTCCGGCTCAAAAAAGCCCTTTGCGAAGCTCGCCGACCGCATCGTGACGTTGCTCCGCGCGGCGAAGCGTCCCCTCTACGGGGCCGATCTGCGCCGAGTGACGGGCGCCGGGCGGCACGCGTTCACAGCCGCGACACAGTACCTGATCTCCACAGGGGCGATCGTCGCCGAGGGGTGGGGCGGCAGCCGGACCTACGCGCTCCCCCCGAGCAAGGGGGCGCGATGAAGACCCCTCCGCCTCCGCCGCCCCCGCAGCTGGCCGTGCCCTTCGTCGAGGGGAGCTTTAGCTACCGCATGGGGGATCGTTTCGTGGTCACGTCCCCCGCGGGGAAGGTCACCCTCGGCGTCGGGTACACCCTCCCGAAGGACGCATCTCGGGCCGCGTTTTTCTCCGCTCTCGCGTCGATGCTCGCCGTCGGCGCCGTGCTTCCGATCCGCGGGCCGGACCGTGCCTCCGCCGCTTGGATCCGCGAGCTCCCCCCGGGAGGTGCCCCGGGGCGGGACTTCGCCCCCGTGCTGCGCCGGTACGGTGCGGACGCGCGCAAGGCCGCGGACGTGCTCACCGTGCTACACCGCGGGGGATGGATCATCCCGCTTGGCGACCCCTCGGCGCCGCTCTCGTGTCGCTGGCTGCCGGGGCCGGCTGCGCTGGTCACCTAGTCCCGCCCGCGTGCCCCGCCGTCGAGCACGTGCCTCCCGCGCGGGTGTGGGTCTCTCCGGAGCTCCCCCCGGAGGCGCGGGCCGGGGCCGCGGCGGCCGTCCGAGACTGGGCTGCGGTGCTCTCCTCGGTGCAACGGGTCTCGCAGACGGATGCCCGCGCGGAGGCGACGCACGAGATCCTCCCCGGCGACGAGGCGTGGATCCCGACAGGGTCTGGAGCAGTGCCCGCCCTCGAGTACGCGATCGGCCCGATCGTCTATCTCAACACCCGGGCGTGTACCTTCGCCGGCCCGCGGTGTTCCTTCAAGGGACTCGCGCTCCACGGTCTCGGCCATGCCCTCGTGGGGCTTCCCGACCTTCCCGAGACCGTCTTGATGACGCAAGCCCATCGAGCCGGCGCGGACTTCATCGACCGGCACACGGCGGAGGCCGCGGCCCGGCGCTTCGGGGTCGCCCCCGTCTGCGTCGGACACGTGGCCTCGTGGCGCGTGTGGTGATCAGAGCCCCGCGAGGCGAAGCGCTTCGGCGATCCGGATCTTGCCCGAGGACGTCGCCCCGGAGCGAAGTAGGTGATCCTGCAAGTCCCCGAGGGTGATGTACCCCTTCCCCTCGAGATCAAGGTTGCGATTCGCAACATAGCCTTCGCTCCACCGGACGCGCGCTTGATCGCTACCCACGGGCCATTCGCGGCCGTCGGCGAGGATCACCTGCCGCCGCGGGGCCTTGAGTCTCGCAGGCAAGAAGTTCAAACAGTAGAACTCCCCGACGTGACGGAGCGGAACACCGTCCGTGAACCGGGCAACCATCGCGCGCCAGAAGGTGAAGGCCTCCTCACACTGCTTCGTCAAGTCACGCGTCCCGTAGAGACGAATCAGCGCGGGCACTCCCGCTTTGGCGTCGCGCGGGCGCAGGACAGCCGGCATCTTCTGCCAGATCCCGCGGGCGCCGCTGCCGTGCGAGAGACGGAGCAACGGGGCACCGTCCGGCGCGGAGCCAACGACCTCCGGGCGAAGGTCCTTCGGTCCGCTCGCAGGGACGAGCTTCGCCAGGCCGTTCAGGACGTCCGGACTCCACGTCCCCGCGCTCTCGAGCTGGAACACCAGACACGCCCATTCGGCGGCGTCACGGACGGCGACGCCGAAGGGGACCATGCTCTCCGCCCCGTCGCGCAGAGCGCGACCGAACGTCGCCGGGAGCGGCGTCATGGCTTGCACTCCGAGCACGGCGGTACGACGCCCGCCGGGCAGTGAGGGCACCGTGGAAACTTCGCCCGCAGGCGAGCTTCCGCCCGTGCGCGCGCACGAGCCAAGGCCTCCTCACGGCCAGCGCGCACGATGTCGAGGACGAGCAAGGCGAGATCACGGATCATCGGGAGCCTCGGGGGGCGTAGCATTCGGGCCTTCCGTACTCGCAGTCGACGGAGTGCATGCACACCCGGGCCTCCGGCTCCGTCCGCGCTTGCCTGATGCAGTCGTCCAAACGGCGCTCATACCCGCCGGCGCAGCCGAACACCAGCCACGCCACGAGGGCAAACCAGCCAACGAGCGCCGCGACCGAGGCAAAGTACCCGAGCACGCGCTCCTCGATGGGCGTCACGGCCCCTCGGAGGGCGGGGCCGGCGGCGCCTTCGGCGGACTCATGAACAACCCAGCGACCCCCGCGCCGAGGCCTGCGATGGCCGCGAGGACTCGCAGGAGAGGATCGACTTTATCCGCGTGGATTGCGAACACGGCCGCACCCACGAGAGCCACAACCACGAGGGCCTGCGGCAGTGTCAGTTTCGCGAAAACGTCGAGGAGTTTCATGTTCGCCCCATCGTGTAGTGAGCCCCCAGCACCCCCGAGGCAACGAATAGCACGAAACCGTGGGGCGGGACGTTCCCGTTGCGGATGTGCGCCCACGTCGCGGCCACCGCAAGGAGCATTGTCACGTATCCGATCTCCGTCAGCCACCCGCGGCCGAGGGCGTACGTCGCGAGCCCGGCGAGGGCGATGTCCACGGCCGCACCGATGACGGTCTGCCAAGCAGGGCGCTTCATGGGGACACCCGCTCAACCCACTCGGCGACCGTGGCTGTGTCCTCGACGGCCTCGTGAGAGACACGCTCGCCGTTGATCGGTGCGTACCATCCCCAGCCGTAAACCGCGGGCCCCTTCGCCGCGTCGTGGAGCCTCGCCGCGGCCTCGAGGACGTCTGCGGGGCACTTGACGGGGCCGGGGTGTAGCTGCGCCCCGTCTGCCGTAGCCACGATCAGACGGTACGGAGGATCCCCGCCGGGGCCGCTGTCCAAAACCTGGAATACGCTGTCAATGTACATGTCGGCCTCACGCGGGAGCGATGGTGGTGACGGTACCGGACGAGCCCCGGTACTTGAGGGCGCCGGCCTCGACGTACAGGATACCGCCGCCGGAGGGGTTGGCGCTCGGAACAGTCCCGGCATTGGCGATGTAGATCACCCTGTCGCCGGTGCCCGTGGGCATCTGCGTTGACGTGATCGGCGCCAGGTTCAAGAGGGCGAGCACGCGGGACAGAGACGTCGCCTCCGCCTGCACGTCGCACACCTCTAGGAGAGTCGTGCTCGCGTTCTGATCGAGCTCCAGTTGAACGCCCTTCCGCCGGCCATTCGTGTTCGATCGCTGGCCTCCTTGGAGCTTCAGAGAGCCCCCGTCGCGGTTCGTCCCCGTGGCGGACGCGAAGGCATTCTGCGCGCGGACGGATAGGTTCTGTGGCGCGAGATCGGACGTTCGCGCCATCTGGTGAAGCAAGGGGTTCGCTTGCGCATTCGTGAACTCGATGGTGGCCAAGGTGACTTGAATCGTCGTGGTCACCGCCAACCTCGTCGCTCCTGCCGCAAGGAAAGACACGACGCCCCCGGATGAAGTCTGGATCTGTACACTCGTCGGGGCATTGCCCGTCGCGCCCCCCGCGAGGCCGATCCGAAGCCCGTCCGCGGCCATGCCCAGGATGTTGAGATCGAGCGTGTTTGCGTTGTTCCGGATCGTGAGTAGATCGAAGTTTGCGCTCGGCCGCCCGATGCGTAGCAGGCCCGTCGATCCTCGATTGACCCCGAGGCCAATCCACGAGGGGCCGATCTCCGCGGTGTCGCCTGCGGCGTTCCGAAGTCCAAGATTCCCTCCTGCGCTCCACGTGTAGAGTGCGCCCGATCCTGGGGAGGACGACGGCGCGGACCCCGCGCGGAGGATCGTCACGCCCGTCCCACCACCTTGCGTGTTCCCCGTGAGGCCCACGAC
>ERZ1066136.1775-NODE-1775-length-10236-cov-11.812396_pt1 | contig 10236 bp, 3 predicted proteins | sample MGYA00382783_ERZ1066136 | MGnify/ENA primary metagenome ERZ1066136 (study PRJEB33369, sample SAMEA5778366) | biofilm metagenome | biome: Industrial cooling water; feature: Water cooling tower basin; material: Biofilm | place: United Arab Emirates | collected... | reverse complement strand
CGAGCGCGTGGACGGCACCGGCTACCCGCACCGCCTGCCCGGCGAGGCCATCGAGCGCCTGTCGCGCATGGGCGCCATCTGCGACGTCTACGACGCCATCACCTCCAACCGCCCCTACAAGGCGGGCTGGGACCCGGCCAGCTCCATCGCCCGCATGGCCGGCTGGAAGGGCCACTTCGACCCCGCGCTGTTCGCGGCCTTCGTGCAGAGCCTGGGCATCTTCCCCACGGGCTCGCTGGTGCGGCTGGAGTCGCAGCGCATCGCCGTGGTGGCCGAGCAGAACGAGGCCGCGCTGACCGCGCCCGTGGTCGTGGCCTTCTACAGCCTGCGCTCGAGCATGCCGATCGCCCCGCAGCGGCTGGACCTCTCGCGGCCCGGCACCCAGGACCGCATCCTCGGCCGCGAGGAGGTGCCGCCCGGGCACTACGGCAAGGTCGACGAGCTCTGGGCCGCGCCCGAGGCGCTGCGCGCGATGCGCGCCTGACGTCCCCGGGGCGCCGCTCAGCGGTCCAGTTCGCCGATCAGGTGCTCGACGGCGAGCCGGCGCGGGTAGTCGGGGCGCTCGGCCAGCCGGCGCAGCTCGCGCAGCGCCTCGTCCTTGCGGCCCGCCGCGGCGTGGATGCGCGCCAGCGTCAGCCGCAGGTCGCCGGTGCGGGGGTCGAGCTGCACCGCGGCCTGCTGGGTCCGCAGCGCGCGGTCGAGCTGGCCCTTGGCCAGCTGGGCCTGGGCCAGCGTGTCCAGCAGCGGCGGTGACCCGGGTGCGAGCCGCACGGCGCGCTCGGCCAGGCCGAGGGCCTCGTCCGGACGTTCCTCCACCAGCAGCGCGGCCAGGTTGTTGAGGGCCAGGGCCGCGTCGGGAACGCGCTCGACGATGCGGCGGTACAGCGCGATGGCGGCGGCGCTGTCGCCACGGCCGTCGGCCTGCTGCGCGAGGTGGGCGACGAAGTCGAGGTCGTCGGGCGCTGTGCGCTGCCACTCGCGCTCGAAGCGCTCGGCCGCCTCGGTGTCGCCGGCGGCCCGCAGCACGGTGGAGAGCTGCTGCGCCACCCCACCGTCGCGGCGCAGCGCGAGCGCCTCGCGCAGCAGCTTCACCGCCTCGGCCGGCTGGCCCCGTGCCTGCTGGGCCTCGGCCTGCAGCCGCAGCGCCTCGAGCTGGCGCTCGACCGGGCCGCCCTCGGCGCGCAGCCGCTGCGCTGTGGCCAGCGCGGCGTCGGGCCGCGCCTCGCGCAGCGAGAGCACGGCGTGCGCGCGGCGGGCCGCGAAGTCGTTCGGGGCCATGGACAGGGCCTCGTCGATGTGGCGGCGGGCGCCGCCCAGGTCGCCCGACTGCATCTGGGCCTCGGCCAGCAGCAGCCGCACCGGCACCGAGCGCGGTTGCCGCGCCGCCAGCTGGCGCAGCACCTCCATCGCGCGCGCCGCGTCGCCCTGCGCGCGCAGGCTGGTGCTCAGCGCGAGCTGCAGCGCCAGGCTCTCGGGCAGGGCGGCCACCGCCCGCTCGGCGCGCGCCAGCCGGGCCGCGGGGTCGCCGAGCGCCTCCTCGATGGCCAGGGCCTGCAGCCAGGTGTCGGGGTCGGCGGGCTGCGCGGTGACCGCGCGGTCGAGAAGCTCCCGCACGCCGGCGGCGGGGGCGCCGTCGCGCTGCGCCTGGGTCGCCAGCGCCAGCAGCGCCGGCGCCGACGCGGGTTGCCGCTTGAGCACGGCCTCGTAGCGGCCGCGCGCGGCCTCGGGCCGGCCGTCGCGGCGGTCGAGCTCGGCCAGGCTCTCGGCCGCGGCGAAGAAGCCGGCGTCCAGGCCCAGCGCGCGCTCGTAGGCCTGGCGGGCTGCGGCGCGGTCGCCGCGCGCCTCGAGCACGTGGCCACGGAGCAGCTCGGGCAGGGGCTGCCCCGGGCGCTGCCGCACCAGCTGCTCGGCCGCCCTGAGCGCGGCCGCGGTGTCGCCCTGGCGCATGTGCGTGCTGATGAGCACCGCCGAGGCCGGCGCGCCGTCGCGGCCCTCGGCCGCACCCTGCATCTCGCGCAGCGCACGGTCGCCATCGCCCTGCGCCAGCCACATGCGCGCGACCTCCGCGCGCAGCTGCGCGTCGTCGGGTTTGAGGGCCCGCGAGCGGGCGAAGGCCTCGTCGGCGGCCTTGAAGCGGCCGAGCTGGGCGCGCGCCTGGCCGATGGCGCGCCAGACGGCGGCATCGGCCCCGGGCGCCTCGGCCAGGGGCTGCAGGAGTTCCAGGGCGCGGTCGGCGCGGCCCAGCTCGGACAGCACCGTGGCCAGCTCCAGCCGCACGCCGCGGTGGCCGGGCAGCTGGTCGGCCGCGCGCGTGAGCAGGGCCTGCGATGCCTCGAGCGCGCCGAGCTGGCGCTCGACGAGGCCGGCCAGACGCAGCACGGGCGCCGGGGCCGCCGGCGCCCGCAGCAGCTGCTGCAGGCGCGCCCGCGCGCGTTCGGCGTCGCCGGCGGTGTAAGCCACCAGCGCATCGAGGTAGAGCGCCTGGCCCTGGCCCGGCAGCGCCTGGTTCATGCGGTCCAGCCGCTCGCGGGCGCGCTCGACCTGCCCCTGGGCCAGTGCCTGCTGGACCAGCGCGGTGTGCGCCTCCACCAACCGTGCGTCGGCCGCCAGGGCCTTCTCGTAGGCGGCGGTGGCGCCGTCGCGGTCACCCTGCGCGGCGAGCGCGTCGCCGCGCAGCAGCCACACCTCGGCCTGGCCGCCGAAGCGCTCGGCCAGCGCGGCCGAGCGGCGCACCGCCTCCTCGGCCTGGCCGGTGTCGGCCAGCAGGCGGGCTTCCATGACCTGCAGGGCCGGGTTGTCCGGCTGGCTCTCGATCACCGGCCGCAGCGCGGACAGGGCCTCGCCGGGCCGCCCCAGCGCCTGCCGCGCCTGCGCCAGGTGGAGCGCGAGCGCGGCCGCGGCGGCCGGCGCCGGCAGGCTCGTGTCGCCGAAACGCTGCACGGCCTCGGCCGCCTTGCCCTGTGCGAGCAGGGCCTGCACCAGCGCGGGCACCACCTCGGCGGCGCTGTGGCCGCCGTCGAGGGCGCGCTGCAGCTCGACGGTCGCGCCCGCGGCGTCGCCCAGCCGCAGCAGCGTCTGGCCGAGCAGGGCGCGGGCGTAGGCCGCCTCGGGCTGGGCCTGCACCAGGGCCTTGAGCTGGATCAGCGCGCCGGCATGGTCGCCGGCGGCCAGGCGTTCGTCGAGGCTGGCGCGGGCCTGGCGCTCGTCCTGCCCGCTGCAGGCGGCCAGCGCCATGGCCACGGCGAGCGCCGGTACCCAGGCGAAGGGACGCCGGGCCCTCGCAGCAGCCTCGGACTGTCGGTGGGCTTTACACTTCCGGAGCAATGCCATGGGGGGTAGTGTGCAAGTGGTTGACCGAAGAGGCCCCGTTCAGAACAGGCATTCTTCTTGCGGATGTGCGCAAAACAGCCCGAGAAAACACGGACCATGAACCGCATCACCGCTGCCCACCTCATCGCCCGGCTCGGGATCTGCGTCGCGCTGCTCGCCGGCGCGGCCCAGGCCCAGGCGGCCACCGTCTACTGCCCCAACGGCCCCTCGGGCTCGCTGACGGCCCCCACCAGTGGTCGCTACGTCGTCATCAGCAACGCCGCCAATCCGGGCGCCTGCTACTACCAGGACGGCAACCTCACCAACGCGCAGATCGCCGCCGCCGGCTACACGCTGCTCGACAAGAACGGCACCGAGGGGATCCGCACGGGCTCGCTGGCCGCCGCCGGCTTTCCCAACGGCTCCACCAGCGGCACCTGGGCGCTCACGTCCAACCTCTGGACCAGCTACTCCAAGCTGTTCCTGGCCTTCCACTTCGGCAACGGCGGTGGCAGCCCCGACTCCTTCATCGTGGAGCTCGAGAGCGGTCGCCTCAACGGCACCTGGGCCCTGGGCGCCGTGGCCCCGGCCATCGTCAATGGGCTGTCGAACTACTACCTGCTGACCGGCCCCGGCCTGCCGCCGCCCCCGCCGGGCACGGTGTCGTCGCCCGCGACGCTGTCGCTGGTGGCGCTGGGTGTGCTGGGCCTGGTGGTCATGCGTCGCCGCAAGGACGTGCGCTGACGGACCGTCGTCCCGCTGACCAAGCCAACGGGGCCTGCGGGCCCCGTTGTCGTTTCCGTGGTCCCCCCGGCAGGAATCGAACCTGCATCTGGCGCTTAGGAGGCGCCCGTTCTATCCATTGAACTACGGCGGGTGGGGCCTGCCGCGGCTCAGCGCGGCACGATGCTCGATTTTCTCATGGCCGCATCGGCCGGGGTCTCCTGGAAGCGCCAGGTCCAGATGACGTCGAGCGAGTTCTCCAGGCCGCTCTGCGCGCGCAGCGTGAAGCGCTGCGCGATGCGGTAGGTGAGCTGCCAGGTGCCGGTGGTGGCGTTGACGCCGCGCTCGTAGCCCAGGTACCAGCGCCGCGACAGCTGCTTGCCCAGGCTGACCACGGTCTCGCGCATGTCGCTGTCGCCCTGGCGCAGGCTCACGTCGTCGATGCCCAGCCGGCTGAGCAGCTGGTCGGTGGGCCCCTCGCCCTCGCCCGACAGCAGCGCCACCGCCGCGCGCTGCAGCAGCGCGGTGTCGCTGCGACCCAGGCCGTCGGGCGCACGGCCCAGCACCAGCCACGAGAGCTTCTCGGTCTCGCCCATGTCGGGCTCGGAGTACAGGCGCACGCGCGGCGCCTGCACGTTGCCCGTGATGGCCACGCCCACGCGCACGTCGATGTTGGGGCGCAGCGCCAGGATGTCCAGCCGCGGCTCGTCGGGCGGGCCGACGAAGCTGACGATGCCGCGCTCGATCTCGAGCTTCTGGCCGTAGGCCGCGTAGGTGCCCTGCTCGGTGCGGATGCTGCCCTGGATGGCCAGCCGGTTGGCCGGCGTGGTGAGCTTGAGCTCGCCGCGCAGCCCGGTGTCGAGGCCGCGGCCGCGCACGCGCAGCCGTTCGCCGAGGTCGAGCTCGAGGTTGAGCGCGAAGTTGCGGCGCGGCGCGGCCTCCTCGCCGGCGGCGCGCGGCGTCTCGCCCGGGCGCAGCACGGTCACGTCGTCGTCGAGCGAGGGGGCGTCGCTGCGGCTGGCGTCGAACAGGCCCTCGTCGATGGTGAAGCGGCCGTCGAGCTGGCCCCGCTCGCGCGACAGCCGCAGCTGCGCGCGGCCGCTGGCCACGGCGTTGCGGTCGACGCGGCCGATGACGCGGAAGCGCTGCGCCACCACGTCGAGCCGCGCGCTGGGCTGGCGCCCGAGCTCGGCCTCGCCCGTGATGCCCAGCGTGCCCTCGCCGCTCTTCACGCTGAGCTGCTCGATGCGCGCGCGGTCGCCCTCCAGCCGCACGGCCAGCGTGCCCTCTGAGACGTTGATGCCCTGCAGCAGGTTGCGCACGGCGATGCGGTTGCCGCTGACATCGCCCGTCAGCTGCGGCTGGCCCAGCGTGCCCGAGAGCTGGGCCTGCGTGCGCAGCTCGCCGGCCAGGCGCCAGCCCGCGGGCACCCAGGGCCCCCAGATGCCGATGTCGGCCACGCGCGCCTGCAGGCTGCCGCTGAGCGGCGACTCCGGCGGCGGCCGCCGGCTCTGCGGCGTCGTCTGCACGACGGCGCTGCCCGAGATCTCGCCCAGGCTGCGGCCGCGGAACTGCGGCGCCACCGTCCAGCGGCCATCGCGCGCCGTGAGCGCCAGGCGCAGGTCGGTCAGGCCCAGCAGCAGCAGGCCCTCGCTGCTGTCGATGTGCAGGTCGCCGTCGCGGCGCTCGAACAGCAGCTCGGCGTCGAAGCGCTCGCCGGCGTCCAGGGCCACGGTGGCGGCGAGCCTCAGGTCGCCGGCCCAGGCGATGCCCGGCTGCACGCGGCGCAGCAGCGGCGCCAGGGCGAAGGGCTCGATGTCGGCGCGCAGCCGCAGGTCGGTGCGCTGCTCGCCGAGGCGCAGGTCGAGGCCGTCCCAGCGCAGGGCCAGCACGTCGGCCACCTGCACGCGCCCGGCGCCCGCCTGCACGGCCTGCAGCGTGCCGCCGGGGCCGAAGTCCAGTGCCGCGTCGAGGTCGGCCGCCTGCACCCAGCTGGCGGCCGGGGCGCCGTCGGCGCCGCTGCCGTCCCAGGCGCCGACCATCAGCCGCTCCACGCGCGCCTGCCAGCGGCCGCCGCCCTCGGCGCGGCCGCGCCAGGCACCGCGCGCCACCAGCTGCGCGCGCGTGCCGGTCTCCTGGCGCGCGCCCAGCAGCTGCAGCAGGGCGGGCGGCGGCGACAGCGGGGCCGCGGCGCCGATGTCGATGCGGTGCGCGGCCAGCGTGCCGTCGACGCTGGCGCGCAGGTGGTCGGCGCGCTGCACGCCGCCCGCGGTGCGCAGCTCGAGCCCGCCGAGCTCGAAGCGGCCCGCGAGCGAGCGCTCGCCGCCGGTGTCCAGCCGCCACTGGGCGCTGGCCTGCGCGAGGCCGAGCGAGCCCGCCTGCAGCTGCGAGAGGCGGGCGTTGCCGGCGGTGCGCAGCGCGGGCCAGCGGCCCTCGGCGCCGGCGCTCAGCGTCAGCGTGCCGCGGCGCGGCGTCCAGGCCTGCGCCGACGGGTGCAGCGCGAACAGCGGCGCCAGGTTGGGCAGGGCCGTGGCCTGCAGCTCGGCGTTCCAGCGGTCGGTGCTGCCGTTGCCCAGGGGGTCGGCGCGGCCCTCCACGCGCAGCACGTTGCCGCCCACGCGCAGCTCGCCGCGCAGCAGGGCCGTGGTGGGTGCGGCGGCCTGCGTGTAGCCCAGCGTGACGTCGGCCGACAGCGGCACGCCCGCCAGCTGCGACTCGTGCAGCCGCACGCGGCCGTTGCCGGCCATGCGCTGCAGCAGGGCCAGCGGCGGCAGCGTGGCAGCGTCGTGCGGCAGCCGGCCGTCGAAGTCCCAGCCGCCGGCCAGGCGGTGCGGGCCGCGGCGCCAGGGCGAGAGGTCCTCGCCGGGCCACCAGGGCAGGGGGTCGAAGTCGACGATGCTGCCGGTGGTGGTCAGGCGCCAGGGGGCGCGCGGGCCGGGGCCGCTGCGCGCCAGGCGCAGCTGCGCGTCGGCCTGCGCGGCCCCGGCCGAGGCGTGCACGCGCGAGATCTCGAGCCGGCGCTCGTCGGCCTCGCCGGCCATGGCCAGGCGCACCGCCTGCGGCGAGCCGTCGAGCCGGCCGGTGAGGTCCAGCGTCCAGGCCAGCCGGGGCGCGCCCGGTGCGGCGCCCGCGGCGGGCGGCGCGGCCGCGGGGTCGGGCGAGGGCAGGCCCTCGGCCCGCAGCGTGAGCGGGCCCGACAGCAGCATCGCCGGTGCACGCGCATCGAGCCGGCCGGGCGCCACGCCGTCGAGCCGGCCCTGCAGCGTGAGCAGCGCCCCCTGCCACAGGGCCTGCAGCTGCACGCGGCCGGCGCTGCGCTGCCCGTCGGACAGCACGAGCTCGGCGCGCACGAGCTCCAGGCGGTCGGGCTGGGCCAGGCTGCCGCTCAGGTCGGCCGTCAGCTTGGACAGCGGCAGCTGGCGCCGCGTCCAGGCGCCCGGGGCGGCGTTGTCGATCGCGATGCGCGCCGAGGCCGGGGCGTCGCGGCCGCTCATGCGCAGCGTGGCCTCGCCGCCCAGGCGCGTGCGCGGGGCCTGCGCGTGCAGGGCCGAGAGGTCGAGGTCGCGCGTGCGCAGCGCCAGGGCCTGCAGCGGCCAGGCCTGCAGGGGCTGCAGCCGGGCCGAGAGCTCGGCCTGCTGCGCCGGATGGCCGGCGCTGGCCGGTGCCTGCAGCCTGGCGTCCAGCGTCATGGCCTGGACGTTGCCGCCCAGCGTGAGCTCGGCGCCCCACGGCGCCCGCGCGGCGCCCGGGGCCGGGGCCAGCGTGGCCTTCACGTCCAGCGGCAGCGGCGCGCGCGTGCCGACCTGCGCCGACAGCGCGGCCTGCACGCCGGCGGCGGTGGCCACCAGGCGGGCCACGCGGTGGGCGCCGCCCGGGCGCGGGTCGATCACCAGGCCCTCGAGCGCGATGCCGGTGGCGGCCGGCTGGGCGTCGAGCTGCAGCGTGTCGATGCGGGCCCGCGCCAGGTTCAGCGCCAGGGGCGGCGCGATGTGGTCCGGCAGCACGATCGGCCGCGGCCCCGGCGGCCCGGTCTTCACCTGCACGGACTGCAGGTGCAGCGCGTCGATGTCCAGGGCCACCCAGGCCTCGGGCCCGGGCCGCCAGCGCCAGCGCAGGCCCTCGACGCTCAGGCCCTGCAGCTCGGCGCGCGCGCGGCCCTGGTCCCAGCTCACCACCAGCCGCTCGGCCTGCCAGCGCCCGCCCAGCAGCGCCCCCTCCCAGCCCTGCACCGAGACGCCGGGCAGCTGCTGCAGCAGCCAGCGCGTGCCGGCCTCGCGCTGCAGCAGCACGTGCAGCGTGGCGGCGAGCGCCAGCGCGAGCAGCAGCGCGACCGCGGCCACCCAGGCCAGCGGCGTGGCCATGCCCAGCGCCGTGAGCCAGGGCCGCGCCTGGCCGCTGGCGCGTGCCGCGGCGGGCGCGGCGGGCGGGGGAGGCGGCTGCTCGTCGTTCACGCGGGGCACCTAGAACGCGATGCCGATGCTGAAGTGCAGCCGCGGCTGGCTCTGGCGCTCGGGCCAGGCGAGGTCGATGCGCAGCGGCCCCACGGGGCTGCGCCAGCGCAGGCCGAAGCCGGCGCCGTACACGGGCTCGAGCTGCGCGAAGCTGGTGGCGGCGTTGCCGCCGTCGATGAACAGCGCGCCCCACAGCGAGGGCATGCTGCTGAGCAGCGGGCGCGCGATCTCGACGCTGCCGGTGAGGATGGTCTCGCCGCTGCCGACCACGCCGTCGATGATCGGCCCCAGCGAGCGGTAGCCGTAGCCGCGGATGGACTCGTCGCCACCGGCGCGCCAGCGCAGCGACTCGGGCACCACCATGCCGGGCTCCAGGAACACGCGGCCGACCTCCAGCCGCGCCTGCGCGTAGAGCGTGCGCGCCAGCGGCCGGTAGACGGTGACGCGGCCGTAGGTGCGGCCGAAGGTGCCGCTCCGGGCGTTGGTGCCGTCGCTGCGGCCGATGCCCAGCTGCATCGAGAGCGTCTCGCCGCGCGTGGGCAGCACCACGCTGTCGAGGTCGCGCCAGCCGCCGTGGAAGTTGAGCGACACGGCCGTGGCGTCGGTGCGGTCGCCGGCGTCGGTGCGGCGGCTGGAGCGCTCCCACTCGATGAAGCCCAGGCGCTCGATGCGCGGCGTGTCCTGCGTGCGGCCCAGGCGCACGCGCTGCGACAGCACGACGTCGTTGTCGGAGCGCAGCCGCTCGACCGCGGCGCCCAGCAGGTTGCGGTAGAGCCGCTCGTCGGCGCGCGTGCTGATCTCGCCGTCCCAGGCCTGGCGCTTCTCGCCGACCTCGATCTTGAGCGAGCTCGACAGCGGCAGCCCGAAGGGGCGGCGCAGCTGCTGCTCCACCGAGAAGCGCGCGCCGGTGTTGGCGCTGACACCGACGCCGAAGGTGTAGCTCTGCAGCGGCGTCTCGCGCACGCGCACGCTCACCGGCGCGGCGGCAGCCTGGGCGGGGTCGGTGTCCAGCGTCACGGCCACGGTCTCGAACAGGCCCGACTTCTGCAGCCGCTCCTGGAAGTCCAGCAGCAGCGCCTCGGTCACCGGCACGCCGCCGCGCGTGTTGGCGAGGTTGCGCACGGTCTCGGCGTCCTGCGCCACCAGGCCCTCGATCTGCAGCGGCCCCAGGCGGAACAGCGGCCCGCTGTCCACCACCAGGAACAGCCGCGCCTCGTTGCGCTCCAGGTTCACGGCCGCGCCCGTGCCGGCCCACACCGCCGTGGCGTAGCCCGCGGCGCGCAGCCGCGCCAGCGCGGCGGCCTTGGCCGCGGCCCAGGCCGGGTTGCGGAACTCGCTGCCGGCGGGCAGCTCCCAGCCCTCGCGCAGCGCCTCGAGCGTGGTCACGCCGTGGGCGTCGCCGGCGCTGGCGGCGCGCTCGAGCTCGCCCTCGGCCTCCAGCGTGACGCGCGAGACGCGCACCCGCGGCCCCGGCTCCACGCTCAGGCGCACGAGGTCGGGCTGGTTGGCGCCGCGCCCGGGCGTGCGCTCGATGCGCACCACGGGCGCGAAGTAGCCCTCGGTCTGCAGCAGCTCGCGCACCTGGTTCGGGCTGGCGTCGATGAGGCGCGCCCACTCGGTGTCGTCGACGTCGTCGTCGGCCATCGAGCCCAGGCGCACGAGGTCGAGGTGGCGCTCGAGCAGCGCCTTCAGCGGCGCCGGCGCGTCGATCTCCAGGCGCACGCCCAGCGTTGGCGACTGCTGCTCGTACTCC
>ERZ1066136.1774-NODE-1774-length-10236-cov-12.066005_pt1 | contig 10236 bp, 13 predicted proteins | sample MGYA00382783_ERZ1066136 | MGnify/ENA primary metagenome ERZ1066136 (study PRJEB33369, sample SAMEA5778366) | biofilm metagenome | biome: Industrial cooling water; feature: Water cooling tower basin; material: Biofilm | place: United Arab Emirates | collected... | reverse complement strand
GCCCCGCGCTCATGACGGTCGAGGACAGCGAGCGCGCGGCGCCCGTGGAGCGCGCCGACCGCCCCGAGCGCAGCGAGCGCCCGCCCCGCGCCGCGCCGCGCCCGCCGGCCGACCCGTTCTTCGACAAGCCCTACGAGCCCGCGCCGGCCGGCGAGTCGCCGCCCGCCTGGGAGTCCGCCAAGTCGGCCGCGCCGGCGCCCCGGGCGCTGTCGCCCAACATCCGGCCCAAGCGCAAGGTGGGCGCGCTGCTCGGCGGCAACCGCTGAGCGGCTGCGCCGGCCTCAGCCGGCCAGCCAGGCAAACACCGCCGGCAGCCGGTCGGGCAGGGTCGGCGGATCCCGGCGCCAGGCCGACACCGGGGCGCTGCGCGTGAAGCCGCCCTCCAGCGTGAGCCCCACGCTCACCGACAGCCGCGTCGTCGGCTGCAGCGCCTGCAGCAGCGCCTGCAGCAGCGCGGCGTTGCGGTAGGGCGTCTCGATGGCGAGCTGGGTCTGCGCCTGCTGGCGCGACCAGGCCTCCAGCTCGCGGATGCGCGCCGTGCGCGCCGCGGCGTCCTGCGGCAGGTAACCCACGAAGGCGAAGCTCTGCCCGTTGAGGCCGCTGGCCGCCAGCGCCAGCATCAGCGAGCTCGGCCCCGACAGCGGCTGCACCGGCACCCCCGCCTCGTGCGCCGCGGCCACGAGCGCGCTGCCGGGGTCGGCCACGGCGGGCAGGCCGGCCTCGCTGAGCAGGCCCAGGTCGTGGCCCTGCAGCGCCGGCGCCAGCAGGGCGCGCCAGTCGATGGCCGGCGCGCCGCCGCGCGGGGCGCCCTTGGGTGGCCGCGGCAGCTCCACCAGCTGCAACGCCTGCAGCGGCTGCGCCAGCGGCACGAGCTGGCCCACGCGCTTGAGCAGGGCGCGCGCGCTCTTGGCGTCCTCCACCACCCAGTGCTGCAGCGCCGCGGCGCGGTCGAGCACGGCCTGGGGCAGCACGGCCTGCAGCGGCGCCTCGGGCGCGCCCAGGTCCAGCGGCGCCGGCACCAGCCAGAGCGTGCCGGGCGCCGTCATGCCGGGCTCGCCGCGGCCAGCGGGTCGATGCCGGCGGCCCGCAGCAGCGCGCAGGTGCGGATCAGCGGCAGGCCCACCAGCGCCGTCGGGTCGTCGCTCTCGATGGCCTCGAGCAGGGCGATGCCCAGGGTCTCGCTCTTGGCGCTGCCGGCGCAGTCGTAGGGCTGCTCGGTGCGCAGGTAGTGCTCGATCTCGGCCGGCGCCAGCGCCCGGAAGCGCACGCGCACGGGGGCCAGCAGGGCCTGCTCGAAGCCGGGTGCGACCACGGCCACGCCCGTCTGGAAGACGACGCTGCGGCCCGCCAGGCGCGTGAGCTGGGCGACCGCGCGCTCGTGCGTGTGCGGCTTGCCGATGGGCTCGCCATCGAGGTCGGCCACCTGGTCGGAGCCGATCACCACCGCCTCGGGCCGGCGCGCCTGCACCGCGCGGGCCTTGGCCAGCGCCAGGCGCAGCGCCAGCGCGGCCGGGGCCTCGCCGGGCTGCGGCGTCTCGTCGACCTCGGGCGAGAGCACCTCGAAGGGCAGGCGCAGGCGTTGCAGCAGCTCGCGCCGGTAGCGCGAGGTCGAGGCGAGGATCAGGGGCGGTGGCATGCCACGATTGTGGTCGCGGCGCCGCCCGGGGCGGGCTGGCTACACTGCGCCGCCCCTCCCCCCGTCGCCCCGAGACCCTGCCCGACACCGTGCCCGACACCGCCCCCGACACCTGGGTTCTCTACGGCTCCAACGGCTCCGGCTCGGCCGCGGTGGAGCTGGCGCTGCGCCGCGCCGGCCTGCCCTACCGCGTGGTGCGCGCCTCCACCTGGGAGGCCGATTCCGCCCAGGCCGAGCTGGCCCGCGCCAACCCCCTGGGCCAGATCCCCACGCTGCGCTCGCCGGGGGGCGAGGTGCTCACCGAGAGCGCCGCCATCCTGGCGGAGCTGGGCCTGCGCCACCCCGCCAGCGGCCTGCTGCCGGCCGACGCCACCGGCCGTGCGCGCTGCCTGCGCGGGTTGGTCTACATCGCGGCCAACTGCTACGCCGCCATCGGCCTGATCGACCACCCCGAGCGCTGGCTGGCCGGTGGCGATGGCAGCGCGGCCATCGCGCTGCGCCAGGGCGCCCGCGCGCGGCTGCACCGGCTGTGGGAGCTGTTCGCCGACCAGTTCCACGACGCCGGCCAGCCCTGGCTCAGCGGCGCCGCGCCCGGCGCGCTGGACCTGCTGGCCGCGGTCGTCTCGCGCTGGTCGGGCTCGCGCGCCCACCTCGCGGCGCAGCGGCCGGCCCTGCTGGCGCTGCTGCAGCGCGTGGAGGCGCTGCCCGAGCACGCCGAGGTCTTTGCCCGCCACTTCCCGCCCTCGGCCTGAAAGCCCCCGACCATGGCCCGCGAACGCCGCACCGACCCCCTGGCCGCCCCCGTCGCCGCGCTGTGCCACGACGGCGAAACCCTGCTCGGCGCCTGGCCGCTGGCCGAGCTGCCGCGCCTGGCCGCCAGCCTCTTCGTGCCGCCGGCGGCCGACGAGCGGGTCGGCTGGCAGGCCCGCTTCAGCCAGGTGCAGCCCGTGGGCAGCCCGCCCCAGCTCTGGCTGGAACTCGAAGCGCACGCTCACGTCACCCTGCAGTGCCAGCGCTGCCTGAAGGCCCTGCAGGAGCCGCTGGCGATGCAGCGCCGCTTCCGCTTCGTGGCCAGCGAGGCCGAGGCCGAGCGCCTGGACGCCGAGAGCGACGACGACCACCTCGTGCTCGAGCCGCGCCTGGACCTGCGCGCGCTGGTGGAGGACGAGCTCATCCTCGAGCTGCCCCTGGTGCCGCGCCACGAGGGCGACTGCCCCGAGCCGCTGCCGCTGGCCGCGCCGGACGCCGACGAGCCCGAGGCGCGCCCCAATCCCTTCGCGGCCCTGGCCGCCCTGCGCAAGCCCGGCGGCGGCGGGGCCTGAAGCGCCCGCCGGCCGCTGCTATACTGGCGGGCTTTGCGGCCGACCCGGCCGTCCCCGGCCAGGGCCCGCGCCCGGGCCCGCCGGACGCCCCGACGAAGCGCCGCAGCGTTGCAGCACCGCTGCAGCACCCTGCAGCCCGAGCAGCCGTCCAGCAGCTTATTCAGCGGCCCCACGCCGCACCCGGAGCCCACCATGGCCGTCCAGCAGAACAAGAAGTCGCCGTCCAAGCGCGGCATGCACCGCTCGCACAACGCCGTCGCCGCCCCCGGCACGGCCGTGGAGCCCACCACGGGCGAGGTGCACCTGCGCCACCACATCAGCCCGACCGGCTTCTACCGTGGCCGCAAGGTCCTGAAGACCAAGGCCGACGCCTGAGATCGCCTGCGCTGCGGCCCGCCGTGAGCGCTGAGAGTTCCCCGCCCGTCCGCATCGCCGTCGACTGCATGGGCGGCGACCACGGGCCGGCCGTCACCCTGCCGGCCTGCCGGGCCTTCCTCGACAAGCACCCCTCGGCCGAGCTCGTGCTCGTGGGCACCGAGGCCGCGCTCGCGCCCGCCGCCGGCTGGGCGCGCTGCACGCGCGTGGTCGCCACCGAGGTCGTGACCATGGACGACCCCGTCGAGGTCGCCCTGCGCAAGAAGCGCGACTCCTCCCTGCGCGTGGCGCTGCAGCAGGTGAAGGACGGCGCCAGCACCGGCGTGCAGGCCTGTGTCTCGGCCGGCAACACCGGCGCGCTGATGGCCGTGGCGCGCTACGTGCTCAAGACGCTGGACGGCATCGACCGCCCCGCCATCGCCACCGTGCTGCCCAACCGCAGCGACGGCTACACCACCGTGCTCGACCTCGGCGCCAACGTCGACTGCACGCCCGAGCACCTGCTGCAGTTCGCGGTGATGGGCAGCGCGCTCGTCACGGCGGTGGACGGCAAGGCCGACCCCGTGGTCGGCCTGCTCAACATCGGCGAGGAAGCCATCAAGGGCAGCGATACCATCAAGCGCGCCGGCGAGCTGTTGCGCGCGGCGGGCGAGGCCGGGCAGATCCGCTTCCACGGCAACGTCGAGGGCAACGACATCTTCAAGGGCACGGTCGACGTCGTCGTGTGCGACGGCTTCGTCGGCAACGTGCTCCTGAAAACCAGCGAGGGCCTGGCCTCCATGCTCAGCGACTTCATCAAGCAGGAGTTCACGCGCGGCCCGCTGGCCAAGATGGCCGCGCTGGTGGCGCTGCCGGTGCTCAGGCGCTTCAAGCACCGCGTCGACCCGCGCCGCTACAACGGCGCCGCGCTGCTGGGCCTGCGCGGGCTGGTGTTCAAGAGCCACGGCTCGGCCGACGCCTTCGCCTTCGAGATGGCGCTCACGCGCGCGCACGAGGCCGCGCTGCACCGCCTGGTGGAGCGCGTGCACGCCATGATCGTGCCCACGCTCAAGGCCATGCCGGCGGCACCCACGGAGAACGCGGCGTGAAGCCGGTGTTCTCGCGCATCACCGGGACCGGCAGCTTCCTGCCGCCGCGCCGCCTGAGCAACGACGACATGGCGGCCCTGCTGGCCGAGCGCGGGCTCGAGACCAGCGACGCCTGGATCGTCGAGCGCACGGGCATCCGCTTCCGGCACTTCGCGGCCGAGGGCGTGGCCAGCTCCGACCTGGCCCTGCCGGCCTGCCAGGCCGCGCTGGCCGCCGCCGGGCGGCGCGCCGAGGACGTGGACCTCATCGTCGTGGCCACCTCCACACCCGACATGGTGTTCCCGTCCACGGCCACGCTGCTGCAGCACAAGCTGGGCGTGCACGGCTGCGCGGCCTTCGACGTGCAGGCCGTGTGCTCGGGCTTCGTCTATGCGCTGACCGTGGCCGACGCCATGATCAAGACCGGCAGCGCCAGCTGCGCGCTGGTGGTCGGTGCCGAGGTCTTCTCGCGCATCCTCGACTTCAACGACCGCACGACCTGCGTGCTGTTCGGCGACGGCGCCGGTGCCGTGGTGCTGGAGGCCAGCGCCGAGCCCGGCATCCTGGCCACCGACCTGCACGCCGACGGCCGCCACAGCGACATCCTCTGCACCCCGGGCACGGTGGCCGGCGGCCAGGTGCTGGGCACGCCGCTGCTGCGCATGGACGGCCAGGCCGTGTTCAAGCTCGCCGTGGGCGTGCTCGAGCAGGCCGCGCGCAACGTGCTCGAGCGCGCCGGCCGCGCGCCCGAGAGCCTGCACTGGCTGGTGCCGCACCAGGCCAACATCCGCATCATGCAGGCCACGGCCAAGAAGCTGAAGCTCGCGCCCGATCGCCTGGTGGCCACGGTGGCCGACCACGGCAACACCTCGGCCGCCTCCGTGCCGCTGGCGCTGGACGTGGCCGTGCGCGACGGCCGCATCCGCCGCGGCGACAGCGTCATGCTCGAGGGCGTGGGCGGCGGCTTCACCTGGGGCGCGGTGCTGCTCGACTTCTGAGCGCGCCGCTTTCAGCAACATCATCCGAACCGATCCACGATGCCCGCGTTCGCCTTCGTCTTCCCTGGCCAGGGTTCGCAATCCGTCGGCATGCTCGACGCCTGGGGCGACCACCCCGCCGTGCGCGACACGCTCGCCGAAGCCTCCGCCGCCCTGGGCCAGGACCTCGGCGCCCTCATCCACGACGGCCCGAAAGAGGCGCTCGAGCTCACCACCAACACGCAGCCGGTGATGCTGACGGCGGCCATCGCCTGCTTCCGCGCCTGGCGCGCCGAGGGCGGCGCGATGCCGGCCGCGGTGGCCGGCCACTCGCTGGGCGAGTACAGCGCGCTGGTGGCCGCCGGCGCGCTGACGCTGGCCGAGGCGCTGCCGCTGGTGCGCTTCCGTGCCGAGGCCATGCAGCGCGCCGTGCCCGTGGGCACGGGGGCCATGGCCGCCATCCTGGGGCTCGAGGCCGAGGCCGTGCGCGCCGGCTGCGAGCAGGCCGCGGCCGCCACCGGCGAGCCCGTGTCGCCCGCCAACTTCAACGATCCCAAGCAGACGGTCATCGCCGGCAGCAAGGCCGCCGTCGACAAGGCCTGCGAGCTGCTCAAGGCCGCCGGCGCCAAGCGCGCGCTGCTGCTGCCGGTGTCGGCGCCGTTCCACTGCGCGCTGATGAAGCCCGCGGCCGAGGAGCTGAAGGCGCGCCTGGCCTCCGTGGCCTTCGCCGCCCCCACCATCCCGGTGATCAACAACATCGACGTCGCCGCGCCCACCGGGCCCGACGCCATCCGCGACGCGCTCTACCGCCAGGCCTTCGGCCCCGTGCGCTGGGTGGAGCTCACGCTGGCGCTCAAGGCGCGCGGCCTGGCCCACATCGTCGAGTGCGGCCCGGGCAAGGTGCTGGCCGGGCTCGTCAAGCGCGTGGACGCCGAGATCCAGACCACGACCATCCTCGACCCCGCCAGCCTGAAGGCGGCGCAGGAGATGCTGGCATGAGCACCACGCCCGCCACGCCCCAGATCGCGCTCGTCACCGGCGCCTCGCGCGGCATCGGCCGCGCCATCGCGCTCAAGCTCGCGGCCGACGGCTTCAAGGTCGTGGGCACCGCCACGTCCGAGGCCGGCGCCGCCGGCATCACCGAGGCGCTGGCGCCGCACGGCGGCGAAGGCCTGGTGCTCAACGTCACCGACGGCGCCGCGCTCGACGCCGCCATCGACGGCATCGTCAAGCGCCACGGCGGCCTGCACGTGCTCGTCAACAACGCCGGCATCACGCGCGACACCCTGTCCATGCGCATGAAGGACGAGGACTGGGACGCCGTGCACGACACCAACCTCAAGGCCGTGTTCCGCGCCTGCCGCGCGGCCACGCGGCCGATGATGAAGCAGCGCTTCGGCCGCATCATCAACATCACCAGCGTGGTGGGCGCCATCGGCAACGCGGGGCAGGCCAACTACGCGGCGGCCAAGGCCGGCGTCGCGGGCCTGAGCCGCGCGCTGGCGCGCGAGCTCGGTGCGCGCGGCATCACCGTCAACTGCGTCGCCCCCGGCTTCATCGCCACCGACATGACCGAGGTGCTGCCCGAGGCCGCCAAGGCCGCGCTGCTGGCGCAGATCCCGCTCGGCCGGCTCGGCCAGGCCGACGAGGTGGCGGCCGCGGTGGCCTTCCTGGCCAGCGCCGGCGCGGGCTACGTCACCGGCACCGAACTGCACGTCAATGGCGGCATGGCCATGGGCTGAAGGCCCGCCATGCCCCTGTCAGCTTCAGCAACCCCCGGCCGCTAGAATCCGCGGCGTTTTTCCGATCCCACTCCTGGAGGAGTCATGAGCGATATCGAAGCCCGAGTCAAGAAGATCATTGCCGAACAGCTCGGCGTTCCCGAGTCCGACGTGACCAACGAGAAGGCGTTTGTCGCCGACCTCGGCGCCGATTCGCTCGACACCGTCGAACTCGTGATGGCGCTCGAGGACGAGTTCGGCATCGAGATCCCCGACGAAGAGGCCGAGAAGATCACCACCGTGCAGCTGGCGATCGACTACGCGGTCTCGCACCAGAAGGCCTGAAAGGCAGCCGTTCGCGCATGAGCACGCGTCGCAGGGTCGTCGTCACGGGCCTCGGGCTCATCAGCCCGGTGGGCAACAGCGTCGCCGAGGGCTGGGGCAACCTGGTGGCCGGTCGGTCGGGCATCGGGCCGATCACGCGCTTCGATGCCAGCGCCATGGCCTGCCGCTTCGCCGGCGAGGTCAAGGGTTTCCAGATCGAGGACTACATCCCGGCCAAGGAAGCCCGCCACATGGACACCTTCATCCATTACGGGATGGCGGCGTCCATGCAGGCCGTGCGCGATGCCGGCCTGGCCACGGGTGACGCGCTCAGCGAGGACGCGGCCGAGCGCATCGGCGTGATGGTGGGCTCCGGCATCGGCGGCCTGCCCATGATCGAGCAGACCCACGCCGACTACACGGCCAAGGGGCCGCGGCGCATCAGCCCGTTCTTCGTGCCCGCCTCGATCATCAACATGATCTCGGGGCACGTGTCCATCCAGTACGGCTTCAAGGGCCCGAACCTGGCCATCGTCACGGCCTGCACCACGGGCCTGCACTGCATCGGCGAGGCCGGCCGGCTCATCGAGTACGGCGACGCCGACGTGATGATCGCCGGCGGCGCCGAGAGCACCGTGAGCCCGCTGGGCATCGGCGGCTTCGCGGCGGCGCGCGCGCTGTCCACCCGCAACGACGATCCGACCACGGCGTCCCGCCCCTGGGACAAGGACCGCGACGGCTTCGTGCTCGGCGAGGGCGCGGGTGTGCTGGTGCTCGAGGAGTACGAGCATGCGAAGAAGCGCGGCGCGAAGATCTACGCCGAGCTCGCCGGCTTCGGCATGGGCGCCGACGCCTTCCACATGACGGCGCCCAACGTCGACGGCCCCAAGCGCAGCATGAAGGCCGCGCTGCGCAACGCCGGCGTCAACGCCAGCGAGGTGCAGTACCTCAACGCCCACGGCACGAGCACGCCGCTGGGCGACATCAACGAGACCAACGCCATCAAGCTGGCGTTCGGCGAGCATGCCAAGCGCATGGTGGTGAACTCCACCAAGTCGATGACCGGCCACCTGCTGGGCGGCGCCGGCGGCATCGAGTCGGTGTTCACGGTGCTGGCGGTGCACCACCAGGTCTCGCCGCCCACGATCAACATCTTCAACCAGGACCCCGAGTGCGACCTGGACTACTGCGCCAACACGGCGCGCGAGATGAAGATCGACGTCGCCGTCAAGAACAACTTCGGCTTCGGCGGCACCAACGGCACGCTGGTGTTCCGGCGCGCCTGATCACCAGGGCGCCATGCGATCGGCGAGCGCCGTCCGCGTGACGGTGAGCCCGCCCGCCGGGGTGCGCGGCGGTGTGGCGCTGCTTGCGGGGCTGGCCGCGGCCTCGGGCGCGGCCTGGGTTGCCGGCCACGCCGGGCTCTCACCCGCCTGGGGCCTGCTGGCCGCCGCACCCGGCGCCGCGCTGGGCTGGGTGCTGGGGCCGAGCCGGCGCGCCGAGCTCGCCTGGGACGGCGCGGGCTGGGCCTGCGACCACGCGCCCGGCACCGTGGCCGTGCAGCTGGACCTGCAGCGCCTGCTGCTGCTGCGCTGGGAGCCCCGGGCCGGCGGCGCCGCCCGTTGGCTGGTGGCCGATGCCGCCGCGGCGGGCGCGCACTGGCACGCCCTGCGCGTGGCCCTGTTCGCCGGCCGCCCCGAGGCGCCCACCGACCCCGCCGGCCAGCCGCCCCTGACGCCATGAGCCCCGACGCCGACACCGACGCCCAGCTCGTGGCCCGCGCCCAGCGCGGCGAGCAGCGCGCCTACGAGCTGCTGGTCATCAAGTACCAGCGCCGCATCGAGCGCCTGATCGGCCGCATGGTGCGCGACGAGGGCCTGGTGCAGGACATCGCCCAGGAAAGCTTCATCCGCGCCTACCGCGCGCTGCCGCAGTTCCGCGGCGACAGCGCCTTCTACACCTGGCTGTACCGCATCGCCGTCAATACCGCCAAGAAGGCGCTGGTCGATCTGAAGCGGGATCCGGTGATTCCCGAGTCCGCGATGCAACTTCCGGACGACGGCGATGAAACTTCCGGCCGCCAGATCGAACCAAGCGACGGCGAGACGCCCGACGCGGTGCTGGCCAGCAAGGAGATCGCCCTGGCGGTGAACGCCGCGATCGAGGCGCTGTCCGACGACCTGCGGCAGGCGATCACCCTGCGCGAGATCGAAGGCCTGAGCTACGACGAGATTGCCGACGTGATGAACTGCCCTATCGGAACCGTGCGCTCCCGCATCTTCCGCGCCCGCGAGGCCATCGCCGAACGCCTGCGCCCGCTGCTCGACCGCCCCGAGGGCACGCGCTGGTAGCGCCGCCGCCCCGCCGAACACCGCCATCGCCCCCTGACGAACCCCGAGCCCGCCGCCATGTCCCCTGCGTCGCCCCGTTCCGCCCCGGCCGGATCCGCCGATCCCGCCGACCCCGCCGACTGGCTGTCGGCCGCCGTCGACGGCGACGCCGCGGCGCTGGACCGCGCCTGCCGGGCGCTGCGCGAAGGCGACGAGCGCACCCGTGCGCGCACGCGCGAGGCCTGGCACACCTATCACCTCATCGGCGACGTGCTGCGCTCGTCCGAGCTGGCCTCGGCGCCGCGCCGCGATGCCGACTTCCTGGCCGGCTTCCGCGAGCGCCTGGCCGCCGAGCCCGTGGTGCTGGCCCCTCCCGCCCCGGCGCCGCGCGCCGCGCGCTGGCGCGTGCCGGCGGCCGCGGTGGCCAGCATGGCCGGCGTGGCGGTGGTGGCCGGCGTGCTCGTGATGTCGCGCGGCGGCGTCG
>ERZ1066136.1772-NODE-1772-length-10244-cov-11.367259_pt1 | contig 10244 bp, 11 predicted proteins | sample MGYA00382783_ERZ1066136 | MGnify/ENA primary metagenome ERZ1066136 (study PRJEB33369, sample SAMEA5778366) | biofilm metagenome | biome: Industrial cooling water; feature: Water cooling tower basin; material: Biofilm | place: United Arab Emirates | collected... | reverse complement strand
GCGGCAGCGGCATGTTAGGCCAGGGCCGGGGAGGGTGAATCTTCACCTCCGGCGCTGCCGCGATTCACCGCCGGCGCGGCGGGCGTTTCTCCACCATCGGGTCGATGACGCCACCCTGCGTCTGCACCCAAGGCCCGCCGAGGCCCACCCAGGAGAAGCCCATGCTGGACACCCTCACCGCGTTCGCCCCCGCCGCCCCGGCCGAGCGGCCCGAGCCGACCCCCGCCCAGATGGCGGCCTGCCTCACGCGCATGCTCGACGAGATCGACTACGGCATGCTGCTCGTGGGCGCCGACCAGCAGCTGCACTACGCCAACCACGCCGCCCGCCACGAGCTCGACGGCGACCACCCCCTGCAGCTCACCGGCCGCACGCTGCGTGCGCTGAGCCCGCAGGACGCCGCCCCGCTGCAGGATGCGCTGGCCGCGGCGCAGCGCGGGCTGCGCCGGCTGGTGACGCTGGGCACCGGCGCGCACCGCGTCGGCATCTCGGTGGTGCCGCTGCCCGAGAACGCCGCCGAGCGCGCCGTCGGCCAGGGCCCGCTGACGCTGCTCGTGCTGGGCAAGCGCCAGGTCTGCGAGCAGCTCTCGGTGCACGGCTTCGCGCGCAGCGTCAACCTCACGCCGGCCGAGACGCGCGTGCTCGAGCTGCTGTGCGGCGGCGTGCGCCCCACGGCCATCGCGCGGCAGCAGAACGTGGCCGTGAGCACGGTGCGCACGCAGATCGGCAGCATCCGCGCCAAGACGGGCGCCGCCAGCATCGCGGAGCTCGTGCGCCAGGTGGCGGTGCTGCCGCCGCTGGTAGGGGCGTTGCGGGGTCACTGGGCCGCGGGGACGGCGGGCGCTCGGTAACATCCGGGCACAACGGGTGGCACAGCCCCGCAGGGGCCGCGCCGCCGCCAGTGCCCCATGTCCGACAGCAAGCCCTCCCCCGAAGCCCCGGCCGGCACGGCCATGTCCCCCTCCCTGCTGCGGCTGGCCGCGCGCGGCGTGAGCAAGCGCTTCCGCAGCGGCACGCAGTTCATCACCGAGGGTGAGCCCGGCGACACGCTCTACATCGTGCTCGAAGGCCGCCTGCGCGCCTTCAGCGAGGACGCCGACGGCCGCGAGGTGCGCTACGGCGAGTACGGCCCGGGCGACTACGTCGGCGAGATGAGCCTCGACGGCGGCCCGCGCGCCGCCAACGTGGCCACGCTCACGCCCTGCCGGCTGGCCATGGTCACGCGGGCCACGCTGCAGGCCCACCTGGCCGAGGAGCCCGAGTTCGCCTTCGAGCTGCTGGCCAAGGTCATCCGCCGCGCGCGCGCGGCCACCGTGGGGCTGCGCGAGATCGCCTTCAACGATGTCTACGGCCGTCTCAAGCGCCGGCTCGACGAGCAGGCCGGTGCCGACGAGGGCCACGGGCGCGTGATCGCGCAGCCGCCCTCGCACGCCACGCTGGCGGCGTCCATCGGCTGCACGCGCTCGATGGTCAGCCGCGTGCTGAAGGACCTGCAGCGCGGCGGCTGGCTGCTGGTGGAGCCGCAGGGCGCCTGGCGGCTGCCGCGCGAGCTGCCGGCCAAGTGGTGAGGCGGCCGGCGCCGCGGCGCTGATCAGCCCGCCGGCGGCCCGAAGCGCCGCGGCGGCCGGGGCGCCTTCTCGAACACCGGCATCAGCTGCGGCAGCCGGGCCTCGATGCTGGCGATGCGCTGCTCGCCGGCGGGGTGCGTGCTCAGCCAGGGCGGCGGCTTGTCGCCGCCCACGCGCGACATCTTCTGCCACAGCGTGACCCCGGCCCGCGGGTTGTAGCCGGCCTGCGCGGCCACGATCAGGCCCAGGTTGTCGGCCTGCGACTCGTCGTCGCGGCTGAACTTCAGGCTCAGCAGCTGGCTGGCGCCGGCCGCCGCCGCGTCGCCCAGGCTGCCCAGGCCCAGCAGCGCCGCGCCGCCGCGCAGCAGCAGCTCGGTGCCGCCGGCCTTGACCATGCGCTCGCGCGCGTGCTCCAGCAGCGCGTGCGCGACCTCGTGGCCCATGATCATGGCCACCTCGTCGTCGTCGAGCTTCAGGCGCGCCAGGATGCCCGTGTAGAAGGCGATCTTGCCGCCGGGCATGCAGAAGGCGTTGATCTGGTCGGAGCCCAGCAGGTTGACCTCCCACTTCCACTGCCGGGCGCGCTCGTTGCAGGCCGGCGTGAACGGCACCATGCGGGCGGCGATGTAGCGCAGCCGCTCGAGCTGCACGCCGCTGGTGGCCAGCGCCCGCTGCTGGCGGGCCTGGCTCAGGATCTGCGCGTACTGCTGCTGCGCCATGTTCTCGACGTAGCTGGCCGGCGCCAGCGAGGCCGCGCGCGAGCGCCGGCACTCGGGGATGCTGGCCAGCGCCGGCGTGGCCGCCGTGGTGGCGGCGGCCAGGGCCAGGCCGGTGAACAGCCGCCGGCCCGGCGAGTGCGGCGAGTCCGCCGCGTGGCAGCGGCAGCCGAAGAACGACGACAGCGGCGGGGCTTGGTCCATGGGCGGCATTCTAGGAAGCGGGGTGCCGACCCTGCGGCGCGCACGGCGGTGCCGCGGGGCGTTCAGCGGCCGTCGATGCGGGCGTCGACGGCGCTGCGCAGCTCGGCCTGCGAGCCGATGTCCAGCGTGCGGTAGACCTTGCGCGTGTGGTCGATGACGGTGGCCGGCGCCACGCCCAGGCGGCGGCCGATCTCGGCCTGCGTGAGGCCGGCGTAGAGCCCGCGGCACACCGCCAGCTGCCCGGCCGTGATGGGCAGGGCGCGCAGCGCGCGCTCCAGCGCCACGCGGTGCGGCTCCAGCCGCCGCAGCGTGATCTGCGCCAGCGGCGCCGCGCCGGATTGCGCCGCGCGCAGCAGCTCGCCGCGGGCGGTGAACTGCCCGGCCGGCGTCTCGTGCACGATGGACGGCGGCGGCGCCAGCGTGGCCAGGGCCCGGCCCTCGGGCGTGGCCTGCTGCGCCGCGCGCTCGCGCAGGCGCAGCAGCAGCATGGGCACCAGCGGCTCGCCGAGCTGCGGCAGCGGGCGCGAGAGGCGGTCGCGCGAGGCGCCGCCCGCGGCCATGAGCAGCAGCCGCTCGGCGCCGGCGCTGGCGTGGCAGAGCTGGCCCTCGAGCGTGAGCAGCAGCGTCTCGGGCGGCTCGGGGCTGGGCACGTGGCGGTCGTCGGCCACCGCCGGGCCCGCGGCAGCCAGGCCGGCGGCGAAGGCCGGCATCACGGCGGCCAGGCGCTGCTCGTCGTCGCGCGTGAAGCGGCGCTCGCCGGGGCCGCGGTACAGCACCAGCGAGCCGAGCAGCCGGCCGTCGGCCGCGCGCACCACGGCCTCCAGCCGCGTGTGGAAGCCCTGCGGGCGCCAGATCTCGTTGTAGAGCGCGCTGCGGAAGAAGCCCTCGTGCGCCAGCTCGTCGGCGCTGCGCACGCCCGCGGGGCTGCGGCGCAGGCTGTCGAAGGCCGGCATGGCCTCGGCCTCGCGGCGGTTGTGGAACTCGTCGAAGTACAGCTGCGCGATCTGCGTGTCGATCGGCCCCTCGATGAAGTAGCGCACGAGGCGGCCCTGTTCGTCGGTCCAGTCGAAGAGGTTGCGGCTGCTGGGCACCAGCGCGTGCAGGGCCTCGAGGAAGGCCGGCACCAGCACCTCGGGGTGCAGGCCCAGGGCGCACAGGGCCTGCAGCGTCTGCAGGGTGCGCGCGTGGCGCGGGGCGGGGCTGGGCGCGGGCGGGGGCACGGGCGCGGAGTGTCGGGGCGCGGCCCGCCGCCGCCATCCCCCAACGGCACGACGTGGTGCCGCGCGGGGCCGGCGAGTCACCCCCCGCCGATGTGGCGGCCGTGCCCCCAGCGCTTGGGGTGATCGCGCCGCGGCGGGCTCTCACACTGGCCGCGCCCGCCTCTCATCACCCGACCGCCAGGAGCGAAGCCATGAACAACGAAACCATCACCGCCGCCCCCGCCACCCCCGCCCCGGCGTCGCCGCCGCGCGGCGGCCTCACGCTCGAGGAGAACACCCAGGCCCTGCTCGACCGCGCCGCGCAGCAGGTGCTGGCCGGCCAGGCCGCGGCGGCCTTCCGGCTGCTGACGCCGCCGCTGTCGGCGCTGTGGAGCGAGGCCCGCGCCACCGGTCAGGCCGAGGCCATGCGCCGCTGGTGCCAGGGCCACGCGCTGCACGCCCTGGTGATGCAGGACCCGTTCACGCACCGCGCCGTCACCAAGCCGCGCGGTTATGCCGGCGACGCGGTGATGATGGACTTCATCTACGACGGCACGCCGCCCGCCGGCACCAGCGCCGTCGGTGCCGACGTCTTCCGCGCCACCACGCGCGCCGGCATGGGCCTGTCGGTGCGTTACCGCCGCCAGCTGCTGCGCAGCCTGATCGACGACACCGTGGTGCGGCACGAGCAGCCGCGGCTGCTGTCGGTGGCCGCCGGGCACTGCCGCGAGCTGCAGGGCAGCCTCGTGGAGGCGCCGGGTTTCGCGGGCGAGTTCGTGGCGCTCGACCAGGACCCGCTGTCCTGCCAGGAGATCGCGCGCGCGCATGCGGGCCAGCCCGTGCGCGTGGTGAACCAGGGCGTGCGCGAGCTCGCCGGCAGCGCCCAGGGCAGCGTGCTGGCCGACTCGCTGGGCCGCTTCGACCTCATCTACTCCGCCGGCCTGTACGACTACCTGCCCGACGCGCTGGCGCGCCGCCTCACGCGGCGCCTGCTGGCCATGCTGCGGCCGGGTGGCCGCGTGCTCATCGCCAACTTCGTGCCCGGCGGCAGCGGCCGCGGCTACATGGAGCTGTTCATGGACTGGACCCTGGTGTTGCGCACCGAGGCCCAGATGCGCGAGCTGGCCGAGGCCGCCGGCGCCGCGCAGGCCGGCACCTTCGCCGACCCGCCGCGCAACGTGGTCTACGCCGAGCTCTGGCGCGACGCCCCCGAGGCCATCTGATCGCCTTCGGCCGCGGCCGGGGCCGGCGCGTCCAGCGCGTCGACCTCGCGCCGCAGCCACTGCAGCATCAGCAGCGCCGGCGCCGCCAGCACGGTGCTGAGCAGGAAGAAAGTCGGCCAGCCGATGCTCTCGGCCAGCACGCCCGCCAGCGGCCCCACCCAGACGCGGCCGACGCTGGCGAAGGCGCTGAGCAGCGCGAACTGCGTCGCCGTGAAGCGCTGGTTGCACAGGCTCATGAGGAAGGCGACGAACGCCGCCGTGCCCATGCCGCCCGAGATGTTCTCGAAGGCCACCACCAGCAGCAGCCCGCCGTCCACCGGCGTGGGCGTGGCCAGCGCCACGAAGCCCCAGTCGAAGGCCGGCAGCGTCAGGCCCGGCAGCACGCCCTTGCCCGAGACGGCCAGCCACCAGAAGCCCAGGTTCGACAGCAGCTGCAACACACCGAAGAGCATGAGCGAGCGCCACAGCCCCAGCTTGAGCATGAGCGCGCCGCCCACCAGCGCGCCGCCGATGGTCATCCACAGCCCCAGCACCTTGTTCACCACGCCCACCTCGGCCGAGGTGTAGGTCATGGCCTTGAGCAGGAAGGCCGTCATCAGGCTGCCCGCGAAGGCATCGCCCAGCTTGTAGAGCACGATGAACAGCAGGAAGGCCGCCGCGCCCTTCTGGCTGAAGTAGCTCTCCAGGCCCGACAGCAGCGTCGTGAAGCCGGCACGCCGCGCCGCCCAGGCCGCCAGCGGCAGCGTGAAGCCGATGCCCAGCAGCAGCGCGACCAGGTTGACCCAGCGCTGCTGCAGCGCCGCCGGCAGGCCGCCGCCCTCGAGCAGCGGGCCCACCAGGGCGCGCGCGAGGTCGGTGCCGAAGCGGTCGGTCAGCCACCAGCCCGCGGCCACGGCCAGCAGCACGGCGGCGAAGCCGCGCAGGTCGCGCGCGGCGCTCGGGCGCGCGGCGTCGGCGGGTGAGGGCGGCAGCGGCGGCAGGCTGGGCAGCAGCAGGGCCGACACCACCGCGGCGCCGGCCATCAGCAGCGCCATGAAGCGGTAGACCTCGGGCCAGCTCCAGCCCTGGCCCGAGGCGGCCTGGGCCGGGTCGGTCCAGATCATGGCGATGCCGCCCGACAGGATCATCGCCAGCCGGTAGCCCATCACCCCCAGCGAGGCGCCCATGCCGCGCTCGGCCGGGGCCAGCAGGTCGGTGCGGTAGGCGTCGACCACCACGTCCTGGCTGGCCGAGAGGAAGGCCACCGCCACCGCCAGCAGCGCAAAGGCGCGGATGCCCTCGCTGGGCGAGGTGGCCGCCAGGGCCCAGAGCGCCAGCGCCAGCAGCAGCTGCGTGGCCACCAGCCAGCCGCGCCGCCGGCCCCAGCGCCGCGCGATGGCCGCGGGCAGCTCGAAGCGGTCCATGAGCGGCGCCCACAGGAACTTGAAGGTGTAGGGCAGGCCGACCAGGCTGAGGAAGCCGATGGTGGCGAGGTCGATGCCGTCGAGCGTGAGCCAGGCCTGCATGGCCTGGCCGGTGAGCGCCAGCGGCAGCCCGCTGGCAAAGCCCAGCAGCGCCACGGCGGCGAGGCGGTGCAGCCGCTGCAGCGAACTCGTCAAGGGCATCGGGCGATTCTAGGCAGCGCCCGCGGAGGCGGCCGCCGGGGCCGCGGGGCGCTCAGGCCGGCACGCGCAGCGCCTGCCAGACGCGCCGCAGCCGGGCCGTCCAGCCCCCGATGGCCGGGGCCGGCGCCGGGCCCGACGGCGGCCGCGCGCGCTCGAACCCGCGCGCGCCCCGGTGCGGCGGGCGCTCGAGCAGGCGCAGCGGAGGCGGGCTGGAGGTGGGCATGGGCACGGGGCGCGGTGGCGTGTCGATCGGAAATCCACTGTAGGTAGTTGCACTCTCGCAGACAACGAAGTCCATCGCATCCGCGGCCTGCAGAATTGCAGCTCAAGAAGACCACGGAGACAGCCCCATGAGCCAGCTCGACTGGAGCGACCTGCGCCACGCCCTCGCCATCGGCGAGGGCGGCACCGTGGCCGAGGCCGCGCGCCGGCTCGGCGTCAACGCCACCACCGTGCAGCGGCGGCTCGACGCGCTGGAGCAGAGCCTGGGCGCGCGCCTGTTCGAGCGCACGCGCAGCGGCTGGCACCCCACCGAGGCCGGGCGCACGGTGCTGGCGCAGGCGCGGCGCATGGCCGACCAGGCCGAGGAGATCGAGCGCCAGGTGCAGGGCCGCGACCGCGAGCTGACCGGCGTGCTGCGACTGACCACCGCCTTCGTGGCCATGGAGCACCTGCTGCCGCGGCCGCTGGCCGACTTCGCGCGCGCCTACCCGGGCATCGAGGTCGAGGTGGTGGAGAACGCCTTCCTCGTCGACCTGGCCCGGCGCCCGCCCGACTCGCCGGGCGGCGTGGCGCGCCAGGCCGACGTGGCGCTGCGGCTGTCGGCCCAGGTGGCCGAGCACCTCGTGGGCCGCCAGCTCGGCATGAGCCACTGCAAGGTGTACGCACTGCGCGGCGCCGCGGGCCTGCCGCAGGCCGTGACGCCGCTGGCCGAGCTGCTGCGCCACGCGCCCTGGGTGGCCTTCGAGCGCGACGGCGCCGGCCGCGTCTACGACCGCTGGATGGCCGAGCACCTCGTGCCCGAGCAGGTGCGGGTGCGCGTCGACATCTTCAACGCCGCCGCCGCCATGCTGCGCACGGGCATCGGCGTGGCCGTGCTGCCCACCTTCATGGAGGAGCGGCTGCCGGAGCTCATGCCGGTGTCGGACGTCATCCCGGCGCTCGACGTGCCCGTGTGGATGCTGACCCACCCCGACCTGCGCGGCACGGCGCGCGTGCGCGCCTTCATGCGCTTCGTGGGCGACGCGCTGGCCGAGCGGCTGCGCGCGGCGGCCTGAGCCGGCCGCCCCCCTAGCCTGGCAGCCCCGCAAACAGGCGGAAACGCCCCCGGGACCCTGCCGCCGGGGGAGTGCGCCGCGGCGTGCGCGGCGCCAGAGTGCCGGTCCTGGCGCCGCAAGCCCGCGGCCCTCGCACCCTGGGAGCCTCGACATGACACGCACACTCCATCGCCTCGCCCTGGCCACCGCGCTCAGCCTGGCGGCGGCGGGCACGGCACAGGCCGCCGCCGTCAGCTTCACCAAGCTCACGGGCGTCACCGGCGGCGACCCGGCCGGCACCGCCGTGTTCAAGGCCGACCTGTCCACGGTCGGCCTCAGCAGCATCCTCTCGATCACCATCACCGACAACAGCTTCGGCATCGGTGGCGCGTCGGGCCAGTTCTCGGGCTTCGACCTCGACGCCATCAAGCTGTCCACCACCGACTGCGCGAGCGCGGCCTGCGCGGCGGGGCTGGCCGGGCTGTCGGTGTTCGACTACTTCGCCGGCGTGATCTTCAGCCCCGGCGTGCAGCGCGCGCCGGCCGACCCCAAGCTCTTCGGCACCAACGCCGCCGGCACCGGCGTCGACGACGCCGTGGCCACGCTGGGCGTGTTCGACGGCGACAGCACCACCGTCACGCCCGACGGCTTCCTGAGCCTGGGCGACGGCGGCGTGATCAGCTTCAACCTCACGGGCGCGGTGTCGACGGCGGGCCTCTTCCTGTACATCGGCGAGGTCGGCGACAACGGCGAGCTGGCCGCCGGCAACATCATCGTGCGCGACACGCCCACCGGCGTGCCCGTGCCGGCGACGGCGCTGCTGGTGGCCCTGGGCCTGGGCGGCGTGGCCGCCACGCGGCGCCGCGCCACCGCCTGAGCCGCCGCCCCGGGGCTTGAAGCCGCGGCCGGCGCCACCACGTGCCGGCCATGAACGACGACGTCAAGCTCCACACCGCCTGCCCGCACTGCGGCGCCACCAACCGCGTGCCGGCGGCGCGGATCGACGAGCACCCGGTGTGCGGCCGCTGCGGCCAGCCACTGCTCGACGGCCAGGTGCTCGCGCTCACCGACGCCGACTTCGACGCCGTCGCCCTGGCCACCGACCGGCCGATGCTGGTGGACTTCTGGGCCGCCTGGTGCGGCCCCTGCCGCATGATGGCGCCGGCCTTCGCGCAGGCCGCGCAGCAGCTGGGCGACCGCGCCCTGCTCGTGAAGGTCGACACCGACGCCAACCCGCGGCTGGCGCAGCGTTTCGCCATCCGCAGCATCCCCACGCTGGTGAAGATCGTGCAGGGCCGCGAGGTCGGCCGCAGCAGCGGCGCGCAGCCCGCGGGCGCCATCGTGCAGCTGGCCACGGGCTGAGCCCGCCCGCCACGCCGCGGCGCAGGGGCACGGGGCCTGCGCTATCGTCGCCGCGCTCCGCGCGCCCATGCCCGACCCCACCCCGCCGCCCCCACCGCCGCTGCTCGAGGTGCAGGGCCTGCGCGTCACCCTGGCCACGGCCGGCGGCGCGCTGCCGGCGCTGCGCGGCCTGGACTTCACGGTCGAGCGCGGCCGCACGCTGGGCCTGATCGGCGAGAGCGGCTGCGGCAAGAGCCTGACGGCGCTGGCGCTCATGGGCCTGCTGCCCGAGCGCGCCACGGTGGCCGGCTCGATGCGCCTGGAGGGCACCGAACTCGTGGGCCTGCCCGAGCGCGACTGGTGCCGGCTGCGCGGCAACCGCGTGGCCATGGTCTTCCAGGAGCCCATGACGGCGCTCAACCCGCTGCACACCATCGGCGAGCAGATCGCGGAGCCGCTGCGCCTGCACCGCGGCCTCGGCCGCGCGGCCGCGCGCGCCGAGGCGCTGCGCCTGCTGGAGCGCGTGCAGATGCCGTCGGCGCGCGAGCGGCTCGACGCCTGGCCGCACCAGCTCTCGGGCGGCCAGCGCCAGCGCGTGGTGATCGCCATCGCGCTGGCCTGCGGGCCGGCGCTGCTGGTGGCCGACGAGCCCACCACGGCGCTGGACGTGACGCTGCAGCGCGAGGTGCTGGCGCTGATCACGCAGCTCGTGCGCGAGGACGGCATGGGCCTCGTGCTCATCAGCCACGACCTCGGCCTGATGGCCGAGCACGCCGAGCGCCTGCACGTGATGTACGCCGGCGAGATCGTCGAGCGCGGCCCCACCGCGCGGGTGTTCGCCCACGCCGCCCACCCCTACACGCGCGGGCTGCAGGCGGCGCGGCCGCGCGTCGGGCTGCCGCGGGGCGCGCGCCTGGCCACCATCCCGGGCCGCGTGCCCGCGCTGGGCGAGCTGCCGCCGGGCTGCGCCTTCGCCGCCCGCTGCCCGCGGGCCACGGTGGCCTGCAGCGACGCCGCGGTGGCCGAGGTGGCCGTGGCCGCCGGCCACGCCGCGCGCTGCCTGCACCCCATCGCCGAGGCCGTGGCGTGAACGCGCCGCCGCCGCTGCTGCAGGTGCAGGGCCTGCACAAGCG
>ERZ1066136.1771-NODE-1771-length-10247-cov-7.140895_pt1 | contig 10247 bp, 9 predicted proteins | sample MGYA00382783_ERZ1066136 | MGnify/ENA primary metagenome ERZ1066136 (study PRJEB33369, sample SAMEA5778366) | biofilm metagenome | biome: Industrial cooling water; feature: Water cooling tower basin; material: Biofilm | place: United Arab Emirates | collected... | reverse complement strand
CGTAGATGATCGCCTCCAGGGTGTTGCGCACCATGGGCAGCGCCTGCTCGGCGATACGGCCCATGGTGACGAAGGAGGCGTTGGTGGAGGCGGTGGCGTTCGCTTTTGCTGTGGCGATCATCAGTGCGGCCGGGTCGTTCAGGCGCTGGCTCTGCAGGGTGGCGGCGTCCTCGACCAAGTTGATGAGGATGTTCTGGCGCAGGAGGTCGGCGGCGCCTTGCGCGGCGTCCGCGAGGCCGGCCTTGGTGTAGGCCTGGACGATCTGGTTGTCGGCGCCGTTCTGGGCGACGGTCGGATCGAGGGCCGGGTTCATGCGGAAGGCGAGGATCGCGCGGGCGCGGTTCACGGCTTCCGGTAGCAGGGTGTTGAGGGCGGTGTAGACGTTCGGGCAGGTGTCCACCTGCACCGGGTTGCCCCGGGTGGTGAAGCGCGCCGGGTTCGAGTTGCCCATCAGGGCCCACAGATCGGTGCTGCGGGCGAATGTGCCGGGGTCGAGAGTGCCGTCCTGCAGGTCATACAGGGTGCAGTTCTGCACGTAGGCGATCAGATCCGCACGCAGTTGCGGGTCGGCGATGTTCACGGTGCGCGAGGCCTGGATCAGGCGGTTGCCGAAGAGCACGCCGTTTCGCTGGTAGGTGAGCTCGGGCGGGAGCTGGGCGTCGGCATCCGGGATCGCCTGAAACGCCGTCTCGAAGAACCGGGTCATCACATCGCCCACCTTGGCGGTGAAATGACCGAAGAAGGCCACGCCGATGGGGACGTTCGCTACCGTCACGGGGGTGCGGTTGCCCAGCCGGTCGACGATGACGACGTCGGTCTTGGGCAGGAAGAGCAACTGGTACATCACCATGAAGCCGATGAACCAGCCCCACCCATGAAAGCGCCCCGGCGTGAGCAGTCCGGAGAAGACGGCCACCAGCATGCCGGTGAGCGCGATGGTGCGGATGAGACCGAAGTAGTCCGCGCCGCCCATGATGGCGGCGATCGCGTTGAAGATCCCGCTCAGGGTCTCGACGTTGCCATAGGCGTAGATCTCGAACATCCGCGCCTCAGCCGTGGCCCGCCGTTCTGCTGAAATCCAGCATCGACTTCAGTGCCGGGGGCATGGTGCCCCAGAGCTGGCGCTCGAGGTTCTGGAGGTCCTGGGTCAGTGCTGAGACCGAGCGCAGTCGGGCGTAGGCGGCCTGTTTCTCGGCGGCGATCTGCTGACGCAGGGTGTCGGCGTTGCGGCGCAGGGCCTCGAGGGCATCGCGTTCCAGGCGGTTGCGGTCGGGGGACTGGGCGAGTGCGCTGAGCGCCTGGCGCAGCACGCGGGTGAGGAAGGTCTCGGCGTAGTCCAGCGCGATCACGTCCTTGTAGGTCTCGATCAGGGTGGGCGCCATGCCCGAGCCGGGGATCGTGTTGGCGATGGAGAGCATCCGGTACACGGGCTCGGTGGTGGCATTCACGAAGCCGATGTCGGCTTCGGACGGCGCCGTGCGGTTGGCGATCCCGTCGGACAGGCGCTGCATCCGCTCGGCCACAAGCCGGCTGAAGGGCTTCACGGTGGTGGCGGTGCGGGTGGGCTCGAGGCACTGCTCGGTCTCGTCGCAGACGTAGAGCGTGACCTTCACCCGGTCCGCGGCTTCGGCCGCCTGGCTGCCCAGCAGCAGATCCCGCAGGCCGGCGACGGTGGGCTCCAGGTAGCGGGTGGAGGCTCCAGTGCCGTCGTCGGCGGGCGGGGTGAGGATCACGGTGCCCAGGATGCTCAGGACGAGTTCGCGCTCCTCGCGGCTCACCGTGGTGCCGACGCGCTTCAGGGCCTGCCAGACCACGTTGCCTTTCATGAAGACGCGTTCGCGGACGTTTTCGTCGGTGGAGTCCGCCGCGGTACGCATGACGGAGGGCGCGTTCGAGGCGCAGGTGGTGCGGCCTTCGGCCCGGTCGGAGACGCTGCCCAGGTACTGGGAGATGTTGGCGCAGCCGCTCATGACGGCGTTGTCGTATTCGCCGACGGCGCCGTTCACCAGGGCCTGGGCGGCCTCGCAGGAGTTGATATTGAGCGCGTTGATCTTGTTGATCTGGTCCTGGAGTTCGGTGAGGAGCTTGTCGATGTCGGGGGAGATGGACTGCAGCGCCAGCTTGAAGGCGTAGCCCACGGCATTCGCGCCGATGTTCTGGAGCAGGGCCACGAACTGCTGGCGGTTGATGAAGGAGAACGCCCCCCCGAAAAGATCAATCCCACCGCAGCCGGCCTTCAGGCTCGGCAGCCGGGCGCTCACCAGGGGGAAGTTGCGGCCCGGGGCCCGCATCATGAGGCTGCCCCCGGTGTAGAGGTTCATGGCCTGCCCACGGAAGGCACCGGGCTCGCTCACGTTGCCCAGGGTGCCCATCTCGTCGAAGAAGGACTGCATCTCGGTGTTGAGATCGCCGGGCTGACTGCTCAGGGGGAAAAGGAGCAGGGCGGTGGCGAGGGCAGTGCGAATGGGGGGCAGGCGACGGCGCTTCGGAACGGGCATCGGCGTGGACTCGGAGGGCAGATCAGAGACGGGGATCGGGTGCATCGGCCAGGGTGGCGATGCGCTCCAGCAGTTCGTTGAAGGCGAGCAGACCGAAGCCCACGGGCTGGATGGATCGGCGGGCGGGTTCGGTGAGATACAGCGCGGGGACGGCTTCCGGCGCGAGGCGCGCGGCGAGTGCGGGGTCGTGTCTCGGGTCCGGGAAGTCCGGCAGGCGGCCGCCGTCCAGGCTGACGGCGTAGATGCGCAGGCCGTAGGTCTGCTCGAAGCGGCGCAGGATCGGCGCGAAGCGGTGGCAGTACGGGCAGTCGGTGCGGAAGACGAAGACCAGCGCGTGGGTGGCGGCGAGCGCCCGGACGCGGGCTTCCTGCTTCGATTGGGTCTCCCTGTCGAAGACGTCGATGGCGGCAGCGTTGGTGGGGCGGGCCTGCACGCTGGCATCGAGGCTGGGGGTGGTCCACACCAGTTGCTGCCAGCGGCGGGCGAAGGTCTCGGCCTGGCGCATCACTTTCTGCTGCAGGCGCATGTAGGCGGTCATGTTGGCGTCGGTGGGGTTCATGACGGCGATGCGCTTCAGTTCGTCCAGGCGGGCCTGGAGGGCTTCGAGGGAAGTGAGTTCGGGGCGCTTCTTCGGATCTGATTTCTTCTTCGGGGTGGGTTGTGGTTTCGGGGCGGGCGGTTCGCGGTACCAAAACCAGCCTTCGCGCTGCTGGGTCCAGTAGTCCTCGGCCGCGGGGGCCGTGGTGGGTGCACTTGCCGTGAGTGCGGCGAGCAGGGCCAAGGGGAGGGCGCGAATCATTTCGGCGTGATGGTGGTGCGGACGCGCTGCTCGACGCGGGCGCGGATGGCGGCGTTGTCCGGGAGGGTGGACTGGATCTCCCGGGTGAACTCGCTGAGATCCATGCGCGAGAAATCCAGGCCCTGCAGTTCGTCGAGGGTGAGGCCGGTGCAGTCGGGTGACTCCGGTGAGCCCCAGCCTCGGCCCAACTGCACGCGGCCCTGCTCTTGGAGGATGCGCGCGAGCGTGGAGCGGAAGCAGCAGCGGGTCTCGGTGGTTTCCAGACAGGCGCTGGTCAGCGGGACGCGCTGCGAGCAATAGCTGCCGACGGCGTGGCACAGGCGGCGCTCGCGCTTGAAGGCGAGCGTCTTCTCCTCGGGGCGACACGAGAGCAGTTCTGCGGCAATGCCCGTGGGAGAAAGGCGGTGGATCTCGTCCACCACCTGTGGCGGGTCCCCGAACAGGAAGTCGTAGACGTAGCGTGACGGGCTGCCGGGCGAGGTGGGGTTGGCGCTGTCCGCCAGGCGCGCGAAGTTCGACAGGAAGCCGCCGTCGGCATCGGCCCGGCCGCAGCAGTCGATGGAATCGGCCAACTTGTGGCGGCAGCGATCATCGCTCCCGCGAAAAACGCGCTGGGTCGCGGGATCGAAGCTCTTGCCGGCTTCGCGCTGGGCTTCCATGGAGGCGATGGCTTTGCCGAAGTCTGGGTCGGGCGTCGAGGCGGTGTCGAAGCAACGCCCCTCCAGGCAGAAGCGGCGGTCGCCACAGTTCAGGACTTCGCGGGCGGGCGCGGCCGGGACGGGGCAGCGGTAGGTGAGGGCTTCGGTCGCGCAGACGGTCGAGGTCAGCGGATCGAGGCAGCGGGTCTCGGTCGGGGTGCAGCCCCGAGCTGCGAGCGGTGCGCAGGTGTCCTTGGTCGTGGGGCTCAGGCAACGGTACGTGCGTGTCTTGCGCCAGCAGTCCCGGGTCACGGCGATGCCGGTGACGAGCTTCGTGCTGGGTCCGTCGACGCAGTGTTCGGTGACGAAGGTGCAGTCGGCGGCGAAGGTGATCGGGCTTACGAGCATCGCTGCGAGGAAGGCGAGCCGCGTCATCGGGTGCGCGCCTCCAATGCCTGGCACCGGTCGTCCCACTGATCCGTGAAGGTGGTGGCGCCTTGCGCGGTGAAGGTGCCGCTGCCCTGTATGGCCAGCGCCTGGCAGGGGTTGCGGAAGCTTGCCGTGAGCGTGCAGGTGGCACCCATGCAGCGCTGCTCGTAGGTGGTATCGAAACACCAGAAGGCATCGAAGCGGGCGAGCCCCGGTGTCGGCGGGATCTCCACGCCGGAGCGTCCGGGCACGGGACCCTGGGCGATGCTGTAGCGCGGCGTCAGATCGCTCTTCCAGAGCATGCGCACGTGCATCTGGTAGTCCGTCACGCCGCAGGTGAACTCCATGGCGAGCACGTCCGGGCACCACGGACACAGGTCGCCCACGATCCGGGTGAGGAACTCCCCGGGCGTGCAGCCGGCGCCGGGCGCGGGGACGACGGTGAGGACGCGATCGCAGGTGAGGGTCTCGACCGTGCGGGTGCGATGACACAGCTCCGTCTCGGAGGCGGGAGGACCGGTCTGCGTGGTGAGGGTGCAGTCGCTGTAAGTGCCGGCGAGGGTGCCCAGCACGCTGGTCGGATCGCTGCCGATCTGCCGACCGCGCGTGATGAGCGGCGACTGGGTGTCGATGGTGACGCTCTGGCGTTGCGTCGGATTGCTCTGGCTGAACTGCGTCGCGGCGCAGCTGGCGTCCTGGGCGTTGGTGCACTGGCCGACGCGAGCGCGGGCGTTCGCGTTCAGAGCTTCGGCGGTCGGGCGGTCCGTCGGGACGCTCGCGGGATCGAAGTTCGGGACTTGGTTCGCCTGCGTGCCGTTCACGCTGCCGTGGGCGCGCGTATTCGCGCTCTGGCCGAAGGTGCGGCCCTGGGTGAAGGCCTCTTCGAGACTCTGCGCGTGGACGGATGCGGTGAGCGCGAGGCAGAGGGCGAGGGCGAGGCGCTTCATGGCTTGGCCCCTACGTGGCGCAGCGACGGCGGCAGCGATCCGCTCCAGTGCGGACGGGCGCGCAGCAGGTGCTGGAGCGCGTAGTCGATCGAGACGTCGCCGGAGACGCGGACGAAGTCCTCGGGGCTCTTGCACTGCGTCGCGTTGTTCGCGCAGGTGGTCTGGCCGGCGCTCGCGGGGGTGAGTACGAAGCTCGGGACGTGGTTGATGCCAAAGCGCTCGAAGGCCTCGGGGTCGATCTGGACGCCGGTCTTGCGTTGGCCGAGCAGAGCCTGGATGCGCTCGGCGGTCAGGCGCATGGAGTTGCGATGCAGGCCGCGCAGGAGCAGCGGGACGCCGGAAGCAGCGGCCTGGTCCATCAGGTGCTGCAGCGTGGCTTCCGGCATCGAGAGCGAGACGAAGACGCGCAGCGTCGTGGTGGGTGTTGGTCTCGACTGCGCGGATTGGCGAACCGCCTCGCCTTTCCTGGCGAGGGCTTCGATGTCGAGTGCGGGACGCGGCAGGTCCTGGGGGAGCGTGGGCACCTGCGGGACGGGCTGCGCCTCGATCTCTCTCATTTCCGGAAAGGGCCGGTGCAGCCGGATGAGTTCGATCTCCTCGGCGGTGGGCCAGCGTGAGGGCTCGGCGGCGGCGTGCCTGGCGACGACGGCCAGCAGGAGCGCGGCGAGGCGCCGGGGCTCAGTACGCACTGGCACAGCAGTTCCTTTTCCGGAAGAGTTGGATCGCGAAGTCCTCGCCGTTCACCGGGAAGGACTTGCCGGCGCCCCACAGGATCGCGCTGCGGCCGAAGGGGTGGCAACACGCGCCGGTGCCGATACCCGTGTCAGGGATCGGATAGACGAGCTGGGTGCGGTAGTGGGACCGGTCCGGGATGGGTTGTGGATACGGGGAGCACAGCGCGAGCGGTCCGCCGGTCTCGAAGGTGAGCAGCTGACGGTGCATCTTCGCGGTCATGCGCTGGGTGAGCAGCATGGCGGCCTGGATGCCGCCGATGTGCGTGGTGGCGTGGCCGGTCATGGGGTAGGTGGAGCCCTGGCAGCCCGCACACCAGAAGAGTCCCGGGATGGGCAGGTGCGCGGTGGCTGCTACGCAGTCGGCGGCGCAGGCCGCCTTCGCAATGGGATTCGCGAAGAGCACGGCCTCAGGCTCCAGGATCGCGGCCAGTTCGTCGTCGTTCCAGAGCGGGTCGAACTCGGTCAAGTAGGCGATATCGAGGGCGCCTTTTTCCAGGCAGGGGAAGTCGAGCAGGACTTCGAGCCAGTCGAGCACCGGGTTCATGTACCAGTGCACCTGGTAGAAGCTCGTGCGGGTCTGGCTGTCGTGCATGACCTGCGCCCCGCGTGGTGCGGGCAATGGCAGATCGAGACCGAAGCCCAAGCCCACGAGGCAGAAGGGCACGCGGGTGACGTCCACCATGCGCACCGGTTCCCAGAAGCCGATGGTGAGTCCCACCTTGGGCGGGTTCGGACAGGCGCACACGGGAACCGGCGGGTTCGGCGTATCGGCGGGCGTGCTGGACATGAGCGGCACCGCCCCCAGCGACAGCGGAAAGAGACACCGCCAGCAGAGGTCCGTGATCGGGTTCGCGAAGCGGCCATGGCAAAGCGCGTTCTGAGCATGGGCGTTCGCTGCGAGCAGGAGTACGGCCGCAGCTGCGGCGCTGCGGAGCAGTTTCGCCATCACGGCAACACCTCCAGCGATTTCACCTCGTCGATGCGTAGCCGCGGGCCGTCCTGACGGACGACGGCCGGGATCTGAGTGATGCCGAACCGTTGGGTCAGGTGGGCGCCCTGGTCGAAGAAGACCAGCCGCCGCCAGCGGCGGGCGAGCTGGGTGGGACTGCCGGCGGTGAGGATGGGCAGCAGCTTCTCGCCGCGCTTCCAGTGGGTCTCGACGGCGCGGACTTGCGCGTTGTCGCGCCCGTCTAGGAAAACCAGACGCTTCGACAGGCGGACCGTTTGAAGTGGGTTGATGTGGGTCCCAGCGGGAATCACGGTGCGGCCCTCCGCGTCCAGCACGGCTTCGGTGATGGCGATGGTGGGATCCCAGTGGAAGTGCCTCGGGGCGTGCGTGCGGGCGAGGCCGGGTAGCGGTGGCGGTGTTTCGATATGGGCACGGATGCGGCGCGTCGCTTCGTCCTGGAGCCGCTTCAGGCGGCCGTCGGCCTGCGCTTTGGCGAGATTCGCGTGGATGACCTGCAGGAGGTCGGGCTCGGCGACGGGGTAGACGGGACCCAGGGTGCCGAGGTCTTCGGCGCGTACGGTGAGGCTGGCGGCGAGGGTCAGCGCCAGTACGGTCGTGGCAATGCGTTCAGAACAGCGCATGGGCCTTGCCGATGATCTGGGCGCGCGAGATCCAGCCGGTGAGCGCGTATCGCGAGTCGAGGCTGTCCGGGTGGGGCGCGTAGACGTGGAACCGATCGGCAGGGAGGGTCCCCGTGGGGCCCGGCGCAAGAGGCTTGCCGGATCGGGACTTCTGTTTCAGCACGCCGTAGGGCGAGGCATTCACGAAGACGGCGCGGCCGATTCGGTCGACGGTGTCGCCTGGCAGACCCACCAGCCGCTTCACGAAGGTGGCGCCGGCCGGGTAGGGGCCGCCGCCCGCCCAGCGGAAGGCGACGAGATCGCCCCGGCTCACGGGCTCGCCCTTGTGGATGAGGAAGACCGTGCCGGGCAGGCTGGGCGTGAGGTTGAGCCCGAAGGTGTAGCTGCGCTGGAAGGCGATCGCACCGGTGATCAGTGCTGCTGCGGTCGCGAACTGCAGGGCGCGCTTTTGGTTCGGACGCATGGTCACAGTCCCAGGCGCTGGCGGGCGTGGAGCGTCATGTCATTCATTTCAGTTTCACTTCCCAGCAGTGCCGCGCGGTTCAGCACGATGCAGTGACATTCCTTCGGAAGCTCGCGCAGGAGCGCCTGCAGGTCCTGGTGGAACTGCGCGGCGGCCACGAGCAGCCGCTCGCGGGTGGCCGGGTCCGCGTCGCGCTGGACGAGGTTCGCGGTGATCTGCGCTTCCTTGAGGCGGTAGAGCTCCGTCACGTCGAGGACGGCGAACTTCGGTTGTAGGGTTCGGAGTTGCTGGAGGGCGAGCGGCACCGCAGCGACAGCCAGCGCGGTGAGCGCGATTGCGCTGAAGAGCACCAGGCGCACGTTCATGCCTGGCGGCTCCTCTGTTCGAGGACGGCGTCGATCGCGGTGCCGATGTCGAGACCTCGGGCGCGCTGGGCCTCGATGGCCTGGAAGTCCTCCGCCCGGCTGCTGTAGAGGAGCAGGCTGAAGGGATCCAGGAGCAGGCGGCCCACGCCGCTGCCCGCCGGCGAGTGAATGAAAACCTCCGAGTACAGGCCCTGCTCGGTGCGCAGCGAGAGCAGCAGGCGCTTCAGGCCATCGTCGAGGTTCAGTTGTCCGAGACGGTCGAGGCGCTCGATGGCCTCGGGCTTCTGGCGCAGCAGGAGCAGCCAGTCGGAGTTGGCGAGTGCGGCTTGCGCGGCGGGCGAGCGGGTGTAGTCCTCGACGGACTGCGTGGCGGAGAGGAAAGCACCGCGGTACTTGCGGGCGCGGCGGTAGCCCGCCTCGATGAAATCGGCACAGGCCCCGCCGGCGAGCAGGTCCCAGGCCTCGTCGATGATCACGATCTTGGGCTGCTCGCGGGAGAAGTACATCTCCCGGGTGATGCGGTACATCACGATCATGAGCACCACCGACTGCAGGTCCTTCTTGGCCTTCAACTCCTCCAGCTCCAGCACGATGAAGGGCGCACTGAAGTCCACGGGGTCTCCCTCCCGGGTGAACCAGCGGCCATGGGGGCCGTCCTCGGTGAAGGGCTGCAGCATGGAAGCGAGGTCCTTGAGGCGGCGGTCTTCCTCTGGTTCGTTCGGGTCCAGGCGGCCGGAGGCGAGTCTTCGGTGGATGTCAGTGACCGTCATCGCGGGCCCCAGGTCCTTCCACACAGCGAGGATCGCGGCGGCCAGGGTGGCGTGCTGGAAGGCGTTCAGCGGTTCGCGGGGCGAGACCATCTGGGCGAGCAGCGGGGCCAGCAGTTCCATCTCCTCGTCGATGTCCTCCACCTGGGCGAAGGGGTTCAGCGAGAAGCGCGTTTCCTCCGAGAAAGCGATGAAGCTGCCGCCCACGTGCCGGCAGGCCTTCTCGTAGGAGCGGCCCACGTCGATGATCCACACACGCGCCCCGGTGCCCAGGTAGGCGAGCGCGATCTCGTTCAGCAGGGCGGACTTGCCGGAGCCGGAAGTGCCGGCGATCGCCGCGTTGTAGTTGCCGGCGGGGTTGTCGTAGAGGTCGAGGGCCATGAGCTGGCCGCGCCGGCCGGCGAGCATCAGAACCGGGGTTCCAGTGCCGGACCACTCGGCCACCATCGGCGCCAGGTGCACGGCATTGGCGGAGGTCTTGGTGCTCACGCGCTTCATGCGCTTCAAATCGGCGTGGAAGCCGCGCGAGAGCGTCATGGGCAGGCTCGCTATGAGTGCCTGCGCGTGCATGAGCGAATCGCGGGTCAGCTCGAAGCCCCGAGCACGGAAGACGGCGCGGGCCGCCTGCTCGTGGGCGACGGCCTCATTGGGCGGGCACCACAGCACCACCTGGTGCTGCAGGTCCACGAGATTCGCCCCGTCGTCCAATGCACTGAGGACGATCCCCCAGTCGGCGCGCCGGTCCTGCAGGTCCGGCAGAAAGCGCGCCATGGTGCTGGTGGCGTTCGTGGTGGCGCGGGCGGCCTTCAGGTAGGCCCAGGAGCGCGTGGCCTCGGGGTCGAGGACGGCGACATTGAGCGTGATGAGGAAGGGACAGCCCAGTTGCAGGCTGCCCTGGTACAGATCGCCGATGAGGCTCCCCATCTGCCACAGCGCGTAGCGGGCGGGATAGGCGCGCACCGAGAGCAGGCGCAGGTCGGACTCTGCGCTGTGCGCGGTGTTGCTGAGGTGGATACC
>ERZ1066136.1769-NODE-1769-length-10253-cov-6.842518_pt1 | contig 10253 bp, 13 predicted proteins | sample MGYA00382783_ERZ1066136 | MGnify/ENA primary metagenome ERZ1066136 (study PRJEB33369, sample SAMEA5778366) | biofilm metagenome | biome: Industrial cooling water; feature: Water cooling tower basin; material: Biofilm | place: United Arab Emirates | collected... | reverse complement strand
GTACTGCTTGCGGAACTCCCAGATCTGGAACGGAATGTCGACAGCGACGATCAGGGCCATGGCCCCCACCACCGCCAGGAAGGTAATGACGAGCAACTGCCCCATGTGCGAGAGCGCCGCCGCGGGCGGCTCGGCCGCGAGACCGAGAATCGGCTCGATCTCGTTCGCGAGCACGATGGCGGCCACCCCGCCGACGATGAGCGTCTTGACGATGGCCTTGCCGAGTTCCACCACGCTGCGCACGGAGAACATGCGCTTCAGGCCGCCGAACAAGCTGAGCCTCTGCCACTGGGGTGCGACGGCCCCGAACGTGAAGATCCAGCCGCTCACGAGCAGCGGCGCGGCGAGCGCGACGATGACGAGCAGGATCAGGTAGGGAACGAAGCTGAGGAGAACGTCGAGCCCGGCGACGCCCAGCCGTTCGGCCATGGCCTCGGGCCTGAAGCTGGCGGAGCGATCGAGGGTAAGGCCCTGGGCCATGAGGCGCTTCAGGCTGGTGACCAGGGAATCGCCGAGCATCGCGAGCCCGGCACCGCCCGCCAGCAGCACAGAGAAGGTGGCGAGCTCCGGAGAGCGCGGAACCTGACCCTCCTCCCTGGCCTGGTCGAGCCGCCTCTGCGATGCTGGTTCCGATCGTTCGAGATCGCTGTCTTCGGCCATGCATCCCTCGTGAACCGCCGCAGTGTAGCATGCAGGTGGAATGGTTCCTGAGAGGGAAAATCATGCTCCGCAGCATCCGCGGTGCGCTGTGTGCCGCGTGCCTCGCTCCCCTTGCGGCCGATGCCGCGGACCCGATGGTCTTCCGCGAGTACTTCTCCGCGGGCGCTTCGATGCGCGCATGGCGGGGCGCATGCGACCTCGCCACGCCGGCGGCGGGCTTCAGCGGCCTCTGCGATGACTCGGGCACCGGCAGCAAGGTGCTCGGCGGCTACCGGATGACCCGCCACACGGCGCTCGAAATCGCCTACGACGCCTTCGGTCGGGCGAGCGCGACGGGCACCTTGAGTGGTGCGCCGATCGATGGCCGGCTGCGAGGCAACGGGGTCTCGGCGAGTCTCGTGGGCTGGCTGCCCGTCGGCGACGACTGGGACATAGGCGTGAAGGCCGGTCTGATGCGCTGGTCCGTGCGCGCGGAGCGCTATCTCTCGACGCGCGCGGAAATCCGGGACGACGGCTTCAATGCGACCGCAGGTGTCGCGGTCACGTGGTACTTCCAGCCCCAGGCCGGACTGCGCGTGGACCTCGACCGGCACTTCGCCGTGGGAGATGCCGGCACGGTGGGCAGGTACGACATCGACGCGCTCACGATCGGTCTGGTGCTTCGCTTTTGAGGCGGTGGTGCTTGACGGATTGTTCTAATGCGAACTAATCTCCGCGCCTTCCGGATTCAGGCGGCACCATGGAGCGTTTCCTGGGGACCCTGCGGCGTCTCGTCAACTGCTATCAGGCCTTCGAGGCCTACTCCGCCTCGCACGTGCGGGCCACGGGTCTGACGCCCGCCCAGTTCGACGTGGTGGCTACGCTCGGCAACACCGTGGGCATGACCTGCCGCGAGCTCGGCGAACGAACCTTGATCACCAAGGGCACTCTGACGGGCGTCCTCGATCGGCTGGAGGAGCGCGGATTGCTCACGCGCACCCCATGCGAGGATAACCGGCGCAGCGTGCTGGTACGGCTCACCGCCCAGGGCGAGGCGCTGTTCGTGAGCGTGTTCCCGGCGCACGTGGAACATCTACGGGCAGCCTTCGGTACGCTTCAATCGGAGGAACTCGACCGGATGGATGCCTACCTCGACCGGCTGAGCCGTCACTTCGCACCGTCGGACGACCGATCCGTCACGCCCAAGTCGCGCCTGGTGGCCGCGGCCCGCCGCAATGTTTGAGACGCGCCGGACCCGGTATCACGGCGTCGCGATCGCGCTGCACTGGCTGATCGCACTGGCCATTGCCGCCAACTTCGCGCTCGGGCTTTACATGACCGAACTGCCGCTGTCCGCCGGCCCCATCAAGCTGAAGCTCTACTCGTACCACAAGTGGGCGGGGGTCACGATCTTCGCGCTCGTGCTGTTGCGCATCGTGTGGCGCGCGACGCATCGTCCGCCAGACATGCCTCCCGGCATGGCTCTCTGGGAGCGCACCGCCGCAGGTGTCGCGCACATCGTGCTCTACGGGCTCACGCTGGCCGTACCGCTGACCGGCTGGCTGTTCAGCTCCGCCAAGGGGTTCCAGACCGTGTACTTCGGGGTCCTGCCGATCCCGGATCTGCTCTCCAAGGACGCGCTGCTGGCCGACCTCCTGCACGGGGCCCACGAGAATCTCAACTGGCTCTTGGCGGCAGTTGTCCTCCTTCACGTGGCCGCCGCGTTGAAACATCACCTGATCTCGCGGGACGACGTGCTGTCCCGGATGCTCCCGCTCGTCAGACCCCGAAACTAGACTCGAACACGGAGATGTCTATGCGCCCTGCCCTGACTCGACTCGCCGCCATCGCCGCGCTGCTTCCGGCCGTGGCCTGGGCCGAGCCTCTCGCGGTGGACCTCGGGAAGAGCGAGATCGCCTTCGTCTCGACCCAGATGGGGGTTCCCGTCGATGGCAAGTTCAAGAAGTTCGCTGCCCAGGTGGAATTCGACGCGAAGAAACCCGAGACCGCCAAGGTGCGCCTGGATGTCACCATCGCCAGCATCGACGCCGGCAGTGACGAAGCCAACGGCGAGGTCGTCGGCAAGAACTGGCTGAGCGCCGCGAAGTTCCCGCAGGCGACCTTCGTGTCCAGCGCCGTCAAGGGCCTCGGCGGCAACCGCTACGAAGTGACCGGCCAGATGACCATCAAGGGCAAGACGTTGCCGATCACGACCCCGTTCACCTTGCGCGCCCAGGGCGCAAGCCAGGTCTTCGAAGGCACGTTCGTGATGAAGCGCAACGAGTTCGGCATCGGTGAAGGTCCCTGGGCCGACCCCGAGACCGTCGCCAACGAGATCAAGGTCCGCTTCCGGCTGGTCGCGAACCCCGCGAAGTGACGCTCGCGCCGCACCCCATTTCGGATCCCATGACAGCCATGACCAAGACCATCGCTTCCACGCTGACCGCACTCGCCCTCGTCGCGGGTGCTCCTGCATTCGCCGCACCCGAATCCTACGTGCTGGACAGCCGGCATTCGTTCCCGGTCTTCCAGGTCAACCACCTGGGGCTGTCGCTCCAGTGGGGCCGTTTCAAGAAGGCCACCGGACGCATCACGATCGACCGCGAAGCCCGGACCGGCACGATCGAACTCAGCATCGACGCGGCCACGATCGACATGGGTCTCGACAAGTGGGACGAGGTGATGCGCGGCGAGGACTACTTCAACGTGGCGCAGTTTCCGACGCTCGCTTTCCGGTCCGGCCGGGTGCTGTTCGACGGCGACAAGGTATCCGGCGCCGAGGGCGAATTGACCATGCTTGGCGTCACCCGCCCGGTCACGGTGGCGCTGTCGGGCTTCAACTGCATCACACACCCCATCAACAAGAAGAACGTGTGCGGCGGCATGGCGACAGCCACGATCCGCCGCTCCGAGTACGGCATGACGAAGGGCATTCCCGGCACGGCCGACGAGGTTCGCCTCAACATGGCCGTGGAGGCCTTCAAGGAATGATGCTGCGTCCTGTCGATCCCGCTTGAACGGATAGTCCCCGCGCCGGTACTCACCGGCCATGTAGCGAACCCCCAACCCCTGGAGCACTCGATGAAGACCCTGTTTGCCGCCCTCGCACTGACCGTCCCGTTTGCCGCCGCTGCCGCCGACTCCTACACGGTGGACCCCACCCACACCTACCCGAGCTTCGAGATCAATCACCTGGGCTTCTCGATCACGCGCGGCAGCTTCGACAAGTCCGAGGGCAAGATCACGCTGGATACGGCTGCCAAGTCGGGCAGCATCATGATCACCGTCGACACCGCGTCCATCAATACCGGTCTCGGAAAGCGCGACGAGCACCTTCGCGGCGAGGACTTCTTCAACGTGACGAAATTCCCCACCATGACCTTCAAGTCGTCCAAGCTCCGCTTCAGCGGCGACAAGGTGGTCGGTGCAGATGGCGAACTGACCCTCGTGGGTGTGACGAAGCCGGTGAGCCTGACCGTGGACTGGTTCAACTGCGGCACGCACCCCATCAACAAGAAGGCCGTCTGCGGCGCGAATGCCACGACGACCATCAAGCGTTCGGATTTCGGCATCACCTACGCCGTCCCGGCCGTGGGTGACGAGGTGAAGATCGCCATCCAGGTCGAAGCGTTCAAGGACTGAACCACCGGGCCGCGAGACGGGTCGTAACTTCGATGAAAACGTCGAATGCATCCCGTCTCGTCCTGACGGCCGCCCTGCTGCTGGCCGGCCCGGCGTGGGCCCAGGTCTATAAGTGGGTCGATGCCGAGGGGCGGGTGCACTACGGGGAGCGTCCGCCGCCGGCGCGCGAGGCCGACAAGCTGACGATACCGCTGCGGGGTAACGACCCCGTTCCCAGGGCGGGCGAGTGTTACACCATCCAGTGTCAATACGAGCGCATGCGCGAGGATCGACTCATTCGCGAGGCTGCCTGGCAGCGGGAGATGGAAAGCCGCGCTCGTGTGGCCGAGTCGCAGCGCAACACCCAGACGCGTCCGGCCAGCCCCGCACTGCCCCCGTACGACCCGGTTTACGCGCCCATCGTTCGCTGGCCCGTGATCGTCGCCCCGAATCCAAGGCCTCAACCGCCCCCTCAGCCTGCCGAACCGACCGTCCGGTTGCGCATGCCCTGACCGCCCGATCGCTGCGCCTCGCGGTCAGTCCCAGCGGTCGTCTCGGGTGTGAACCCGTCCGCCTTCGACCTTCACCGGGAATCGAAGCGTCGGCTCGAACGCCGGCGCGGTGAGCGCGTCGCCGGTGCGGATGGAGAATCGGGCGCCGTGACGCGGGCAGACGATCTCCTCGCCTTCCACGCATCCGCCTGTCAACTGCCCGCCATCGTGCGTGCAGACGTCTTCCAGCGCGAAGAACTCGCCCCCGAGATTGAAGACCACGACGGTCGTGCCATCGACGTCCACCACCCGATGCGAGCCCGGCGCGAAGTCCGCCACATCCCCGACATCGACCCAGTCCATCCTCAGACCGGTACCACTTCCAGATCGGGGTCGATCTGGTGCACAAGGCTCTCGATGCCGGCGAGCGTGCCCGACAGCGAGCTGGGGCAACTGCCGCATGCACCCTGGTAGTGGACGTGGAGCTGGTTGCCCTCCAGCCCGACGATGAAAAGGTCTCCGCCGTCGCCCTGCAGGAATGGACGCACGCGCTCGTCGAGCAGTTCGGAAATGGCCATCAGCTTCTCGCGCTCCTCCGGAGAGTAGCGTTCGTCGTCGAGCAAGGCGCTGTTCGCGGCGCCCAGGGCCTCCGAGCGGTCATCCGCCGCCGGTGCCTCGCGAATCGGCACCGCGAGTTCGCGCAGCATCGAACTCCACTCCTGCATGCCATCCTGGGTCACGGTAAGCCAATGGTCCACGTAGAACACGTTGGTCACCCCCGTGATGGCGAACAGGGCCTTCGCGAGCGTGTCGGACTCGGCCTCCTCCGCGCTGTCGAAGGCATGCGCGATGCCCCAGGACAGCGGCTCCCGGAGAATGAACTTCCGGGCGTTCGGATTCGGGGTGACTTCGATATCGGCGATCTTGGGCATGGAAATCGTCTCTCTTGGACCCGTCAGGCACCGGCCGTGCCGAGCGGATCCTGGTCGCCTTCGGTCGAGGCAGTCTCCTGCGAAGCCAGCGCGGCGTGCAGCGTGTGCCAGGGCAGCACGGCGCACTTCACCCGCGACGGCAGATCCTTCACACCGGCGAACACCGCCAGCCGGCCCAGGTGGTGCGGCTGGGTGGCCGTGTCGAGCGTCCCGGTGACCATCCCGCGGAACTCCGCGACGAGCGCCTCGGCGTCCTCGACGCGCTTGCTCTTCACCATGGAGGTCATCATGGACGCGGAAGCCTTGCAGATGGCGCAGGACTGTCCCTCGAAGGCCACCCCTTCGATCGTGCCGTCCTTCACATGCAGATGCAGCCAGATGTGGTCGCCGCAGAGCGGGTTAAGACCTTCGGAACTGTGCGTGGGCTGCTCGAGCCTGCCGTAGTTCCGCGGCTTGCGGTTGTGATCCAGGATCACTTCCTGGTAGAGCTGCTTGCTGTCCATGCGGCGCGGTCAGGCGAACAGATCGCGGACCTTGCAAACGGCCGCCACGAGCGCATCCACTTCGTCCCGCGTGTTGTACAGCGCGAACGACGCGCGCGCCGTTGCGGGAATGCGGAACCGCTGCATCACCGGCTGCGCGCAGTGATGCCCGGTACGCACCGCCACGCCTTCCTCGTCGAGGAGAGTGCCCACGTCGTGCGGATGCACCTCGCCCACGTAGAAGGACAGCACCGCCGCCTTGTGACTGGCCGTGCCGATGATGCGGACGCCAGGCGTGTCCTCGAAGCGCGCCGTGGCGTATTCCAGCAGCGACGCCTCGTGCGCAGCGATGCGATCCATGCCGATCGCCATGAGGTACTCGAGCGCCGCACCCAGGCCGATCATGGGCGCGATGGGCGGGGTACCCGCCTCGAACTTGTGCGGGATCGTGTTGTAGGTCGTCTTCTCGAAGGTGACGGAGAGGATCATGTCGCCACCGCCCTTGAACGGCTGCATCTTCTCCAGCAGCGCCGCCTTGCCGTAGAGCGCGCCGCTGCCCGTGGGACCGCACACCTTGTGGCCCGAGAAGCAATAGAAGTCGCAGTCCAGGGCCTGCACGTCCACCGCGAGGTGCGGCGCCGCCTGGGCACCGTCCACGAGGATCGGCACGCCATGCGAATGCGCCACATCGATGAGGTGCTTGATGGGGGTGATGGTGCCGAGCGCGTTGGACACATGCGTCACGGCCGCGAACTTCGTCCGCGGACTGAAGAGCTTCTCGTACGCCTCGACGATCAGCTCGCCGCGGTCGTCGATGGGCGCGACCTTGAGCACCGCGCCCCTCTCCTCGCACAACATCTGCCACGGCACGATGTTGGAGTGGTGCTCCATGTGCGTGACGATGATCTCGTCGCCTTCGCCGATGAAGCGCCGGCCGTAGCCATGCATGACCAGGTTGATGGCCTCGGTCGTACCCGTGGTGAAGATGATCTCCCGGTCCTCGCGGGCATTGAGGAAGCGCTGGACGACCTTGCGGGCTTCCTCGAAGGCGCGCGTGGCCGTCTCGGAGAGATAGTGCACGCCCCGGTGGATGTTCGCGTGCTCGTGCGTCTGGTAGCGCACCAGCCGGTCGATGACCGCCTGAGGCATCTGGCTGGACGCCGCATTGTCGAGAAACACGAGGCGCTTGCCGTGAGGCGTGACGTTCGTGAGGATGGGAAAGTCCGCGCGGATACGCGCGATGTCCAGCGGCGCGAGCGGTTCGTCCGACTGGCGAAGGGCCTGGGCGGTCATGGAATCTCCGGACCTCCGGTGCGCTCGATGATGCGTGCGCGCAGGACGCGAACGAGCGAGGGCACCGGAATACGGTCGACGATGTCGGCCGCGAATGCGTAAGTGAGCAGATTGCGCGCGACGGGTTCGGACAGCCCCCGGCTGCGCAGATAGAAGACTTCCTCGGCTTCGAGCTGCCCGACCGTGGCGCCGTGAGCGCACTTCACGTCGTCGGCGAAGATCTCGAGCTGCGGCTTGGTGTCGACCTTGGCCTTGTCCGACAGCAGCAGATTGCGGCTCTCCTGCGCGGAATCGGTCCGCTGCGCCCCTTCGCGTACCAGGATGCGGCCGTTGAACACGGCGTGGGCGCCATCGGCCACGACGCACTTGTGCAGCTGCCGGCTCGTGCCGTGCGGCGCGGCGTGGTCGATGAAGGAATGGGTGTCGGCGAGCTGGCGATGCGCGAGCAGCGCGAGGCCGTCCATCTCGAAGTGGGTGCCCGGCCCGTCCTGGCGGACGTGCGCGTTGTGACGCGACAGCCGGGCGCCGAACGCCACCGACCAGTTGCGATAGCGGCCGTCCCGGGCGACGGCGGCTGCCGACGTGCCGATGTGATACGCCGCCTTGCCCTCGCGCTGCAGCCGGACATGGCGCACCTCGGCATTCTCGCCGACCGCGATCTCCACGACCCCGTTGGTGCAGTAGGCGGCGTCGGTCACGCCCACGTGGTCCTCCATGATCATCGCGTCACTGCCGGGCTCCGCCACGAGGAGCACTCGCGGCTGCGTCAGGACGCCGCCCTCGATGGTGAGGAACAGGCAGTGCAGCGGTGTGTCGAGACGGCGACCGCGCGGCACCCGAAGTGCCAGCGCGTCCTGCATGGCAGCCGTGTTCGCAGCCGTGAAGGCATCCTGGCCGACTGCGGCGATCCGCCCGAGGTGCGCAGAGATCCAGTCGGCGTCAGCGAACGCGCCGCGCAGACGGACGCACTCGAGACCGCTGCCGGCGAGGCCGCGGGACAGATCCTCGCGGAACCCGCCGTTCACGAAGACGAGCGTCACTCCGGCCTCGGCGATGAGATGCGGAGTAATGTCAGCCGTCGCCTGGGCAGCGGGCGTGCGGAGCGACAGCCGATAAAGGGGCGACAGATCCGTGAAGCGCCAGTCCTCGTCGCGGGTCGTCGGAACGCTGAGCGCATTGGCGCGTTCGAGAGCCTCCGCCCGCAGCACCTTCAACCACTGACGCGCCTCGCCCGCCCCCTCCGTCGAAAGAAGCGTCGCCAGAAAACTGCCTTGTGCCTGACCGTCCATGGAGCTCAGGCCGCCTGCTTCTGGATCCAGTCGTAGCCGCGCGCTTCGAGTTCCAGCGCGAGTTCCTTGCCGCCGGTCTTCACGAGGCGGCCGCCGTCCATGACGTGCACGAAGTCCGGCGTGATGTAGTTCAGCAGCCGCTGGTAGTGCGTGACCATCACGATGGCGTTCCGGTCGCTGCGGAGGTGATTCACGCCATTAGCAACGATGCGCAGAGCGTCGATGTCGAGTCCGGAATCGGTTTCGTCCAGAAAGGCCAGCGTCGGCTCCAACAGGGCCATCTGGAGAATCTCGTTACGCTTCTTCTCGCCGCCGGAGAAGCCGGCGTTCACGCTGCGGTCGAGGAAGGCCGGGTCCATCTCCAGCAGCTTCATCTTCTCGCGCACGAAGTCGTCGAACTCCAGCGGGTCGAGCTCGTCCTTGCCACGCGCGCCCTGAACGGTGTTGTAGGCGAGCCGCAGGAACTGCGCATTCGCGACGCCCGGCACCTCGATGGGATACTGGAAACTCAGGAAGAAGCCGGCGCGGGCGCGCTCCTCGGCGTCGAGCGCGAGGAGATCCTGCCCCTGGAATCGTGCCGTCCCGGCCGTGATCTCGTAGGCGGGATGGCCGGCCAGGACCTTCGAGAAGGTGCTCTTGCCCGATCCGTTGGGCCCCATGATCGCGTGCACTTCGCCGGCACGCACGGTGAAATCGATCCCCTTGAGGATCGGGACTCCGGCCACGGAGGCGTGCAGACCCTGCACCTCCAGCAGCACGGGCGCTTCCGGCTTGGTCATCCCACGCTTCCTTCGAGTTTGAGGCCGAGGAGGCGCCCGGCCTCCACGGCAAATTCCATCGGCAACTGGGTAAAGACATCCTTCACGAAGCCGTTGATGATCATCGATACGGCTTCCTCCGCCCCGATGCCGCGGCTGGCGAAATAAAAAAGCTGGTCCTCCCCGATCTTCGAGGTGGTGGCCTCGTGCTCCACCTTGGCGCCGTTGTTCTGCACCTGGATGTACGGGAAGGTATTGGCGCCGCAGCGGTCGCCGATCAGCATGGAGTCGCACTGCGAGAAGTTGCGCGCGCCCTCCGCCTTCGGCCCGATCTTCACGAGCCCGCGATAGCTGTTGTTGGACTCGCCGGCCGAGATGCCCTTGGAGATGATCGTGCTGCGGGTATTGCGGCCCACGTGGATCATCTTCGTGCCGGTATCGGCCTGCTGCTTGTGATTGGTGAGTGCCACCGAGTAGAACTCGCCGACCGAATTGTCGCCGAGCAGCACACAGGACGGGTACTTCCAGGTGATCGCCGAGCCGGTCTCCACCTGAGTCCAGGAGATCTTGGAGTTGACGCCCTGGCAGAGCCCGCGCTTGGTCACGAAGTTGTAGATGCCGCCCACGCCGTTCTCGTCACCGGCGTACCAGTTCTGGACGGTCGAATACTTGATGTCGGCGTTGTCGAGCGCGACCAGTTCGACCACGGCCGCGTGCAGCTGGTTGGTGTCGAACTTGGGCGCCGTGC
>ERZ1066136.1768-NODE-1768-length-10257-cov-6.201137_pt1 | contig 10257 bp, 7 predicted proteins | sample MGYA00382783_ERZ1066136 | MGnify/ENA primary metagenome ERZ1066136 (study PRJEB33369, sample SAMEA5778366) | biofilm metagenome | biome: Industrial cooling water; feature: Water cooling tower basin; material: Biofilm | place: United Arab Emirates | collected... | reverse complement strand
CATATATATAGCATGAGTTCTCGAACTGCAAGAACTGGAGCGGGGTGCAGACCGGTTAGGACGTTCCGGCAAACGAAGGGGCGCAGGTCTGCGATCACCAGGCCACAAGCACACAGCGTCCATCGAACCGCCGCTCGCGAGGACCTGCCCCTGCGCGATGGAGCCCCCTGCGTTCGATCGGCTCGTAGTCCCCCACGGATGGCTGGGACCGATCCGGACCTACAACTCCCGGGCTGCGAGAGGCTCCTCTCGAAGCTCTGCACGGCGGCGAAAGCAGCCGCCAGACATCCTGCCAAGAGCCCGGAGCATGTTCTCTTCTCGATCGCTCGGCGACGGCGGGCACATCCCGGCCCGAGATGCGTCGCGACCGAGCCCCGGAGCATCGAACTCCTGGCCAGGCCGCACGAGAGTTGACCGCGCGCAGTGGAACGGCGAACGTGCGGCGATGCTCGTTCGTCCGGCCTCGCTCGCAGCGATCGCTCCGCCCGCGGAGGCGCTGCAGCCATGAGCGACGCGAGCCCGGCAGCGGCGGCGGCCACCCCACACGCACCCACGCCGGCGAACGGCCGCGCGCGCCTCGTGCTGGCCTTCGGCACCGTCGGCTGTGCGCTACTGCTCTACGTCGTCTGGTCGCTGCTGTGGCACATGACCGACGACGCGTACATCACCTACCGCTACGTCCACAACCTGCTGGCCGGCGACGGCCTCGTGTGGAACGCCGCACCGTTCGCGCGCGTCGACGGCAACACCGACTTCCTGTGGTCGCTGCTGCTGGCGCTGGTGTGGTCCACCACCGGCATCGAACCACCGAGCGCAGCGCCGTGGCTGTCGCTCGGCTTCGGTGCTGGCATCGTCGCCATCGTCGGCGTGCTCGCGCATCGGCTCGTGCTGCCGGCGTGGTCGACGGTGGCGAAGGCCGGGCTGTGCGTGCTGGTGCTGTTCGGCACGGTCACCCACCGCGGCCTCGTCGCCTACTTCAGCAGCGGGCTCGGCGCCGCGTTCTTCCTGCTGCTGTGGTTCCTGTGGGCGCTGGTGGCGACGTCGCCGCACACACGCACGCGCCGCGGCGGGCCGTTCGCGCTGGCGCTGCTCGGGGCGCTCGCTGCGATCGCGCGGCCGGAAGGCCAACTGATCGCCGCGGCGACGTTGGCGCTGCTCGCCGCATGGCGGCTCGGCCGCGCCTTGCGCACCGGCCCGTGGCTCGCGGCATCGGCGGCGCTGCTGCTGCCGGTCCTGGCGCACGCGGTCTGGCACCGCCTCTACTACGGCGACTGGCTGCCGAACACCTACTACGCGAAGCGTTCGCCGCTGCGGCCCGACAGCGGGTGGCGCTACGCGGCGTCGTACGCGTTCGAGTTCGGCGTCGGCGTCTGGCTGCCGGTCGCGCTGCTGTGGCTGGTGCGGCGCAGCCGCCACGTCGGCGCCCTGCTGCGCAGTCCGCACGCGCTCGGCTGGTCCGCGGTCACCGGCACGCTGCTGGTGCACTTCGCCTACTACACGGTCGTCATCGGCGGCGACCTGTTCGAGTACCGCGTCTACGCGCAGCTGTTCCCGTTCCTGCTGCTGGCGATGGCGGCGATGCTGGCGCAGCTCGGCTGCGGCCCGCGCGGCGTGCTCGCCGGCATCGCCTTGTTCGTCGCTGCGGCGCTGCCGATCGGCTGGTGGAAGTACGCGTGCCACGACGGCCCGATCGCACCGTCGGCGTCGGCGTGGCTGCGGCCGCTGGTGCAGCCGTACGACGACTGGCAGGACTGGCTGCGGCATCGCACGACCGGCATGCGCAACCACGAGATGCGCACCAACCTCGCGGTGTTCGAACAGGCGGCGCCAAGCCGCGCGCGCGGTGCGCAGGTCACCCGCGACGGCAATCCGGTGCTGTGGGGCGAAGCGGTCGGCGTCGTCGGCTGGGTGCTGCCGCACGTCGCCATCGTCGACGCGTTCGGCCTCAGCGACCGCGTCATCGCCCACACGCCGCCGCCGAGCCGCGACGAACGGCTGGCCCAGCGGGCCGCGAACTGGCGCAGCCTGCACGCGCTGTTCGACCAGGACCACGACGGCTTCGTCGCCGCCAGCGAACTGGTGCCGCTGGCCGCCGCCCTGGCGCCGGCGAGCGCGGGCGATCCGGCCGCAGTCGAGGCCCAGGCGCAGCGCATGCTCGCTGACTACGACCACGACCACGACGGCAGGATCGCGCTGGCCGAACTGCTGGCGCAGCCGAGCGTGCACGGCGATCCGAAGCTGGCGCACGACCGCTTCCCGCCACCGGGCTACCGCGAAGGCTTCCGTGACAACGTCACCGTGCACCAGGGCCAGGTGTTCGTCACCCCGCGCCCGGTGCCACTGACCGACGACGACATCCGTGACCACGAGGCGAAGTTCTGGGCGGCCGTGCAGGCCGCCGGCCACTGACGGCCCGCGGGTTCCAGGCAGCCAGCCGCCGGCGCGCACTTTCTTGACGGCCGCACCATCGTCCTGACGTTTGCTCCCTCCCATGCGCACCGTTCCCGCGTTCGCCGCCGCCCTCGCGGCGCTCTCCATGTCCGCCCTCGCCCAGGATCCGCTGGTCAAGCAAGCGCTGCAGCGCATCGAGAAGGTCGAACAGGCCGAAGCCAAGGCGACCGCCGGCGACGCCCGCACGCTGCAGGCGCTGCTCGGCGACCTCGACTGGGCGCAGAAGCGGCTGAACGCGGTCGTCAAACCGGACGCCGCACACGGCGACGCCAACAAGCGGCTGGCGGCGATCCGCGCCAAGGTCGAATCGAAGAAGAACGCGCCGGCACCAGCTCCCGCCCCTGCTCCGGGGGCCACGCCGCCGGCCCCCGCTGCGGGCGGCGACAAGCCGGCGACGCCGGCGACCAACCTGCCGTACGACGAGGCTGCCCTGCAGCAGCTGAGCAAGGAGATCGCCGCGGCGACGCGCAACTTCGACCTGGTGCCGGCCAACCTGTGGACCGACCCGAGCCGACGCAAGGCGATGGAGCGCGACCTGCAGGAGCTGACGAAGCGCATCGGCCAGTTCCCGTTCGCGGTCGCCGAGGTGCAGAAGGTGCGCGAGACGCTGCTGGCACTGCAGGCGAAGTACGACGCCGCGGTCGGCAAGGTCGCCGCGGACGAAGCGGCGGCGGCCGACGTCGGCAAGAAGGTCGAGGAGCTGCTGCGCACGAAGTACCAGGCGGCGAACCTGCCGGCCGAACCGGAGCAACCGTACGAACCCGACTCGATGCGCGCGTTCCTGCTGGCGATGCAGCAGCTCCGCGACGTCGCGTTCGCGCAGCAGGCGATGCAGAACACCGCCGTCGACCGCCAACGCGCCGAGACGCTGCGGCACACGGTGACGGTGGACTGGCCGCGGCGGATCGCCGAACGGCAGCAGCAGGTCGCCGCGCGCGTGCAGATGGGCGTCGCCGACGCGGTGCGCCACGCCGACTGGCTGCTGGCGACCGACGTCGCCGACAAGGACCAGATCACCAACCGCGTGCTCGGCCGTGGCGCGTTCGACCAGCAGATGGCGATGCTGCGGCGCGAAGCGGCGGCGGTGCAGAGTGCCGCCGTGCACGACGAACTGGCCGACAAGGCGCTGCCGCGGCCGAACGTCGCCGAGCGGCAGGCGCAGGCGGCGAAGGTGCAGAAGGCGATCGCGCACCTGCAGGCGCTGGCGGTGGCGATGCTCGACACGGTGCGCATGCCGGCTGCGGCCTCGACCGAGGCGGAGCTGCTGCGCATCGCCGAGGCGACGCTGAGGACGCCCGACTACAAAGTCGGCGCGTGGCAACGGCTCGTGATCAACGCGCCGCTGGTGCGCCGCGAACGCCACGAAGGCACGCTCGAGCGCGGCACCGTGCGCAGCACGATCACCGTGCACCACTACGTCTGGGACGAGTTCCAGGTGGCGACGGCGGAGACGGTCGGCGGCGAGACCTGGATCTACTACAACACGCTGAAGCGCTACCAATCGGGCGACAGCACCACGCCGATCGGCCGCTGGATCTTGAGCCAGCGCTTCGAGTCGACGCGCATCCTGCCGGAGAACGTCGGCAAGTAGTCCCCCGCCAGCGGGCGAGTGCGCGGCCGATCAGCCGCGCAGTTCGGCGCCGATCTGCGCCGCGTTCTCGCGCACCTTCGCGAGGAACTTGCCCTCGTCTTCGTCGGTCAGCGTGCGGTCGTCGGCGCCGAGCGTGACCGTCAGGTTCAGGCTCTTCTTGCCGGCCGGCAGCCGCTCGCCGCGGTAGACCTCGAACAGCTGCACGTCCTTGACCAGCTTGCGGCCGGTGGTGCGCAGGAACTCGACGACCTGTGCGACCTGCGTCGCTTCGTCGACCAGGAGCGCCACGTCGACCGGCAGCTGCGGGAACGTCGGCAGCGGCTGGTAGCGCGCGACCGCGCGGCCGTTCGCCAGCAGCGCGCGCACGTCGAGGCACGCGATCGCCGTCGTCACCGGCAGCTGCAGGGCCTTGGCGACAGCGGGATGCAGGTGCGCCACGTAGCCGACCGGCGAGCCGTCGCGATCGATCGCCACCGCACGCGTCGGGTGCACCCACGGCTGGTCCGTGCCATGCCACACGCGCGCCATCACCGCCGGACGACCGACGCGTTCGAGCAGCGACGCCATCGCTTCGCGCAGTTCGAGGAACGGGTGCGCGCCGTCGCGGCGCGACCAGACGAACGCCAGCTCGCGCACTTCGTGCGGCAGCTTGTGCTCGTCGCGCATCTCGGCGTGGTAGCCCTTGCCGTGCTCGCACAGCTTCACTTCGGCGTGCGCGCGCAGGTTCTGGCCGACGCTGCCGAGCAGGCTCGGCAGCACGTGGCGACGGATGCGCGTCTGCTCGGGCGCCACCGGGTTCTGCACCTGCACGTAGGCGTGTTCGAGCGCCCCGACCGCCTGCAGCAGCGCGTCCGGCGTGAAGCTGTAGTTGTAGACCTCGCTGGCGCCGAGCTCGAGGCACGCGACCTCGACCAGGCGGCGGCCGAGGAACAGCTCCTCGTTGCGCACCGGCGGCGCCTGCACACCCTGCAGCGGCCGCTCCGGGATGTTGTCGTAACGGAACATGCGCCCGACCTCCTCGATGAGGTCGTCTTCGATGGCGATGTCCTTGGTGGCGCGGAAGCTCGGTACCACGCAGTCGAAGCCGGCGGCGGTCACGGTGACGTCGAACGCCAGCGAACGCAGGATCGCGGCGACCTTGTCGTCCTCGAGGCGCACCCCGAGCTTCTGCAGCAGGCGCGCGCGGCGCAGGTGGATCGTCTTCGGCGCGTAGTGGAAGCCGAGCGGATCGACCAGCGGCCCGGCCGGCTTCGCCGACGGGCAGTACTGCTGCAGCAGGCGCACGAAGTGGTGCACCGCGTGCTCGGCGTTGGCCGGGTCCTGCGCCTTCTCGAAGCGCGCGCTGGCGTCGGTGCGCAGACCGAGGCGCATCGACGTGCGGCGGATCGTCGACGCGTGGAAGTTCGCCGACTCGAGGAACAGCTGGGTGGTGTCGGCCGCGACCATCGTGCCGGCCCCGCCCATGACGCCGGCCAGCGCCTCCGGCTTGTCGCCGGCGCAGACCAGCAGGTCCTGGTCGGTCAACTTGCGGACCTGGCCGTCGAGCGTCGTGATCGTCTCGTTCGCCTTCGCCTTGCGCACGCGGATCGGGCCCTTGCCGACGTGGCGCAGGTCGAACGCGTGCATCGGCTGGCCGAGGTCGAGCATCACGTAGTTGGTGAGGTCGACCGGCAGCGAGATCGCGCGCTGGCCAACCGCCGCGAGCTGCCAACGCAGCGCGTGCGGCGACGGACCGCTCGTCACGCCGTCGAGCACGAGGCCGCAGTAACGCGGGCAGCCCTGCTTGTCGTCGACGTGCACGTCGACCTTGATGCCGCTCGCCGGCATGGCGACCTTCGCCGGCAGCGGCTGCAGCGGGCGGCCGTAGATCGCCGCCAGTTCGCGCGCGAAGCCGTAGTGCCCCCACAGGTCCGGCCGGTGGTTCACCGACTTGTTGTCGATCTCGAACACCCAGTCCTGCACCGGCAGCACGTCGACGAAGCGCGCCCCGATCGGCGTGTCCGCCGGCAGCACGAGGATGCCATCGTGCTCCTCCGACAGCCCCATCTCGGACTCGGAGCAGATCATGCCCTGCGACTCGACACCGCGGATCTTGCCGACCTTGATCTTGAGCGCGCCTTTGCCGCCGCTCGCCGGCAGCGTGTCGCCCGGCTTGATGACGACGACGCGCTGGCCGGCGGCGACGTTGGGCGCGCCGCAGACGATCTGCACGACGCCGCCGGCACTGCCGAGGTCGACTTCGCAGACCGACAGCTTGTCGGCGTCGGGGTGCTTCTCCCGCTTGCGCACGTGGCCGACGACGAGCGGCTCGAGGCCGTCGCCGAAGCGGATCAGGCCGTCGATCTCCGCCGTGCTCATCGTCAGGTCGGCGAGGATCTGCCGCGGCTCGATGCCGGTCAGGTCGACGTGGCGGGACAACCAACGCAGCGAGATCTTCATCGCGACACCTCCGGGAACTGCTGCAGGAAGCGCAGGTCGCCGCCGGTGAACTGGCGGATGTCGTCGATGCCGTAGCGCAGCATGACGACGCGCTGCAGGCCCATGCCGAACGCGAAGCCGGTGTACTCCTCAGGGTCGAGGCCACCTTGGCGCAGCACGTTCGGGTGCACCATGCCGCACGGCAGGATCTCGATCCAACCCGACTGCTTGCAGACCGAGCAGCCCTTGCCGCCACAGAACGGGCAGTTGACGTCGAGTTCGAAGCCCGGCTCGACGAACGGGAAGAAGCCCGGCCGCAGCCGCACCTGCACGTCGCGCTCGAGGATCACGCGCAGGCAGGTCTTCATCGTGTGGATCAGGTTGGCGACGCTGATGCCGTGCTCGCCGTGCGCGCGGTCCACGACCAGACCCTCCATCTGGTAGAAGGTGTGCTCGTGCGTCTTGTCGACGGTCTCGCTGCGGAACACGCGGCCCGGCACGATGACCTTCAGCGGCGGCTGGAAGCCCTGCTTGACCGCGCGCTGCAGCGTGCGCACCTGCACCGGCGAGGTGTGCGTGCGCAGCAGGTTCTTGTCGGTGAGCCAGAACGTGTCCTGGCTCTCGCGCGCCGGGTGGTCGCCCGGGATGTTCAGCGCGTCGAAGTTGAAGTACTCGGACTCGACCTCGGGGCCGTCCTCCCAGCGGAAGCCGAGGCTGGTGAACAGGTCGACGAGCTCGTTCTGCACGACGGTGATCGGGTGCAGCACGCCGCGCTTCCGCTTGGCGCCGGTCTCGGTCGGGTCGAAGCCGCCGGCGGCGAGCTCCTGCTGCATCGCCTGCTGCGCGAACGTCTCGCGCTTCTGCGCCAGCGCCTGCTCGACCTCCTGCTTCAGCAGGTTCGCGGCCTTGCCGAACGCCGGCCGCTGCTCCTTCGGCAGCGAGGTCACCGAGCGCACGAGCTCGACGACTTCGCCCTTCGGACCGAACAGGCGAGCCTCGACCGCGGCGAGTGCCGCGGCGTCGGAAGCGGCGGCGATCGCCGCGAGCCAACCATCTCGTTGTGCAGCAGTGTCCATCGATAGGGCGCTGGCGCAGGGCCAGCGGGAGGGGATTGCAGACGTGTTGGAAGTGCGGTCCGTACAGCACGGCGGCGCTGGACCTGCCAGCGCCGTCAGAGCAATCGACGGGGTCGGCCCCGTGCAATCAGGTCGCGATCAGACGACCTAGTTCAGGCAACCGGTATCAGGCAACCGGTATCAGGCGAAGGCTGCCTTGGCCTTGCTGCAGATCGCGCCGAACGTCGACGGATCGTGGATGGCGAGCTCGCTGAGCTCCTTGCGGTTCAGCTTGATGCCGGCCTTCTGCACGCCGTGGATGAACGCGGAGTAGCGCAGGCCGTGCGTCTTCAGCGCGGCGGTGAGGCGCGTGATCCACAGGCTGCGGAACATGCGCTTCTTCTGCTGGCGGCCGGCGAAGGCGAAGCGTTCGGCACGGAGCACCGTGACCGAGGCCATCTTGAACAGGTTGCGGCGGCCCTGGCGGTAGCCCTTGGCGCGCTTCAGGACGCGATTGCGACGCTGCCTGGTGGCAGGACCGTTGGTTGCGCGAGTCATTCTCGATTACCTCCCACCCAGCAGCTCGGCCATGTTGACGGCGATCTTGCCCTTGCAGATGCCCTTCTGACGGAGCTGGCGCTTCCGCTTCGAAGAACGGCGCACCATCAGGTGCGACGTGAACGCGTGGCGGAACTTGACCTTGCCGGTCTTGGTCAGCTTCATGCGCTTGACCACCGCCTTCTTGGTCTTCTGCTTCGTCATGTCTCGATGGTCTCGGCGGCATTCGGGTCCGATTGGACCCCGTACCGCAGAGCTCCGGGTCGTTGGAAGGGCGAGAACGCTAGCGAGGCACACGACCAGCAGCAAGGGCACGGCCGGGAAAAGTCTGGCGTTCGTCGTCGTACGCCCCGAAAACCCCGGCCCTTCCGGTCGTTGGCCGCTGCTTCATGGACGTCACGCTGACCTGCCTGCACCTCGCCGCCTACCTCGTGTTGGCGCTCGCCCTGCCGCTCCCCCGCCTGCGCGGCGTCGCCACCCTGGTGCTGGCGCTGGCCGCCGTGGCCGGGATCGCCGCCGGGCTGATGGCGCCGGGCGAACGGACCCTCGAGACGGTGCACACCTACGCCGGCTACGCCGGCAACGACCTCGAGGTCAGCATGGTGCGCTTCCCGACCGGCACGGTCACCGCCCCGGGCTGGCAGTGGCCGCTGCCGTTCGCGCTGTTCGCGGCGTTCTGGCTGACCGTGTTGCTGCGCAGCAAGGACCGGGCGCTCGGCCTGCCGTGGCTGTGGCCGCTGCTGTTCGGCTGGACCGCGACCGCCGCCTGGCTCGGCATGCAGACGCTGGCGGCCCCGGATCTGGTCGTGCAGCCGATCGGCCTCGACCGCTTCTTGTGGCCGGCCGGCCTCGCCGCCTCGCTGCTGGCGGCGCAGACGGCCAAGAAGGCGCTGCCGCTGTTCGTCATGGTCAGCGGCACGATCCTGCTGGCGCGGCTGCCGGCGGCGCTGTTCAGCAAGTTCGCCAGCGACGGCAAGCTCGGCACCTGCCTCGACGTCGGCAACGTGCGCAACATCGTCAACCCGATGACGCAGATGCAGTTCGAGCCGATGCTGGTGCCGAACAGCAGCGAGCACCAGTTCTGGACGATCTGGCTCGAGCACGTGATCTTCTTCCCGGCGATCCACCTGATGAGCCTGTTCGGCATCGCCTTCAGCGCCTGGATGTTCCACCGCCACGGCGCGGAGTCGGCGCGATGAACGGCGCCGCGGCGGCGCCAGCGCGCGCCGCGATGCTGCAGCGCTTCTGTGCCGTGCGCGCGGCGAGCGAACGGCTGATGGCGTCGCTGCCGCCCGAGGACTTCCGCATCCAGTCGATGCCGGACGTGTCGCCGCCGTTCTGGAACCTCGGCCACACCAGCTGGTTCTTCGCCGCCAACGTGCTGCGCCCGCTCGGGCGCGAGCCCGCGGGCTTCGCCGGCTTCGACTACACGTTCAACAGCTACTACGAAGGCATCGGCCCGCGGCTGCCACGCGCGCAGCGCGGCCGCATCGCGCAGCCGGGCACCGACGCCGTTCGCGCCTACCGCAGCGCCGTCGATGCGGCGATGCAGCAGTGGATCGAGCAGTGTCCGGACGCGCAGCTGCCGGCACTCGACGAGGTGCTGACGATCGGCATCGAGCACGAGCAACAGCATCAGGAACTGTTCGTCACCGAGATCCTGCACATCCGCAGCTCGGCGCCGCCGGCGATGCGTCAGGCCTATGCGCCGGCGGTCGCGACCGCGCACCGGCACGAAGGCGGCCGGCACCAACCCGCACCGCTGCGGGCGGTGCCGTTCGCGGCGGCGACGACCTGGCTCGGCCACGACGAATCGGGCTTCGCCTGGGACAACGAGCACCCGGCCCACCGCGTGCAGGTCGGCGACTTCGCGCTCGGCGACCGCCTGATCACCAACGCCGAGTGGCTCGCGTTCGTGCAGGACGACGGCTACCGGCGGCCGCTGCTGTGGCTGTCGAACGGCTGGACCGCCGCGCAACAGCACGGCTGGCAGGCGCCGCTCCACTGGGAACGGCACGACGACCGCTGGCAGCGCTGGACGCTGCGCGGGCTCGTCGACGTGGCGCCGGCAGCACCGGTGTGCCACGTGTCGTTCTACGAGGCCGACGCGTTCGCGCGCTGGTACGGCGAGCAGTTCGCGGCGTGGCGACACGCGCGCCTGCCGCGCGAACACGAATGGGAACA
>ERZ1066136.1765-NODE-1765-length-10261-cov-6.239173_pt1 | contig 10261 bp, 8 predicted proteins | sample MGYA00382783_ERZ1066136 | MGnify/ENA primary metagenome ERZ1066136 (study PRJEB33369, sample SAMEA5778366) | biofilm metagenome | biome: Industrial cooling water; feature: Water cooling tower basin; material: Biofilm | place: United Arab Emirates | collected... | reverse complement strand
CCCGCAGGGTTTCGTTCGCTACCGACCAGCCGAGAAAGCGGAACTCGATCATCACGCATCCCAACATGAGCTCGTATGCGAGGTCATGAAAGCCCCCTCTTCGGGCTGCTTCAACGCCAGCCCTGAACTCCTCGAGCGCGTCCTCGTAGCGCGACTGATAGAACCGTAGGTAACCGATGACGCGACGGAGCCAGGCGACTTCGTTCGGGTTGCCGAGTCCGGCTTCGAGGTCCGGGCGCACGAGAGCAACCATCCGCTCCGCCAAGTCCATCATTCCGAGCTCGGTCACCAGACCGATACCGCTCGCCGCGACGGCGATCCGCCGGTCGCTCGAGCCGCATAGATGTAGTTCCTGGAGAATGTGCTCCGGTGCATCTCCAAAGGCCTGCTGCCAGGGCCGTGCGTAGAGAATCTGCATGTAGACAGAGGCCCACACGCCTGAGCCGATCGAACTCGGCGCATCACCCATCGCAGCGCTTGACAGCACTTCCAGGCGATCGATCCATGCATCGAGACGATCCAGCGCAAGATGCCCGATGTAGCCTGCATCGAGCATGGCCCCAAGGGCGAGGACTTCGCCGTCAGTGTCGGCACGGGCCTCGAAGAGCGCACGTGCGCACTCCAGCGCGGCGAGTCCCCTATCAGGCTGCACCGCGAGGAGACTCCGTCCCTCCCAGTAACGAAGTTCCGCGGAATTCATGCGAAGCTCGACCGGGATCCGCGCGATCCGATTTGCTAGAGCTGTACCGCCCCCGCGAGCAAACTGCACTTCCGCATGGCGCGGGATGATGCGTGCGACTGCCTCCCAGTCCTCGACATCCAGGAGCAGGTCTACCGCCGCGGCGACTTCGCCGTTACCGAGGAGAACCTCTGCCGTGCGTTGGCAAAGGTTCAGGCGGGCCTCCTTCCCCTCGGTCTGAAGGACACGGGACTGAAGAAAATCCCTAAACAGGGCGTGAAACTGGTAAATGGGTTCGCGGCCCGTGCGCCGTTCCGTGAAGAAGCGACGCCGGTAGAGTGCCTCCAGCACCTCCCCGGCCTGCGGGGACCCACTGAGGCGCGCTGCTCCTCCGGCGTTCACGTTCTGCAGGTAGGCCACGGAGAGCAGCACTGTCCGCATGGCCTCTGGCAAATGGTCGAACAGCTTGTTGGCAAAGTAGTCGAACAAACCTTCACTGGGACTCGCATCCACCACCGTTTCGGCCTCGGATCCTTGTTCGAGACGTTCACTGAGCAATGTCAGTCCTGCCGCCCACCCCTCGCTTCGCTTGAAAAGAGCGCGTACCACGTCCTCCTGCCGTATACCGCGAACCTCGCAAGCCAGACGCGTCTCATCCAAGGTAAGCCGAAGATCGTCCCAGCGCAGGACCCGGAGGCCCCCACGCGCCTGCACCTCCACCACTGAACCGGGCGGCTCGCCACGGCTCGTCACGAGAACTGAGCTTTCACGATGCAATTGCTCGACGAGGACGGGGAGAAGGTCGTGGACAGGAGAATCTGCAGCCAGGTCGTGGTAGTTGTCGAACACAAGCATCGTGGACGGCGACAGCTGTTCGCACAGTTGACGGAAGAAGAGCCTCGCGAAACTGGTGATGCTTGAGTTGTGTTCCGCGAGCAACCGTGGGAGACACGGCGCGCCCTCGAGCCGCAGCGGTTCCGCCGCCATCCCCAGATAGTGGAAGAACCCCGCCGGATCGGCGTCACCCTCGTCGATCTGGTACCAGAGCACCGGAAGGCCCCGAGCCTCCAGATAGCTCGCGACGAGCGTCGTCTTGCCGGCCCCCGGGGGCCCCTCGATCCACACGAGCGGCCGGCCGCGTTCCGCGTCGAGCTGCGCGAACAGGCGTTCCCGGGGCACCACGCCGAAGAGCTTCGGCGCACTTACCTTGGCGAGGGTCATTGCGGGTCTCCGGTCACGCCTCCCGGTTGACATGGTGCCTCAACCGTCGTCCGAGAGGACATCCGGTTTCGCGAAAATCCCGGCAATCATTGAGTTTCCTCGTCCCCGCCACACCGCTCGGGCTCACCTCAGCCTGTAGGTTCCCTTGTTGTGGTGACACCCGGCATAGCCGTCCGCGCCCGGGCCAGGATAGAAGTCGAGCTTGTACTCGCCCTTCAGCGTCATGCCCTCGTACTTGCCCGTGCCCGACACCGCGGTGTAGGTGCCGCCCGAGTTGTCCGCGGCGCCGTGGTACTCCATCAGCCAGTGGTCGCCGTCCATGTCGGCGAGGTCGCAGTAGCCCAGATGCGATGCCTTGCCCTTGACGATGCCGAGCGTGCCCCAGCACCGCGCCGTCTGCCGGTCGAACGCGCCGCCGGGCGGCTGGGTGCTGAGCGTGGCCACGCCCGAGTAGTGCGATGCGTACACGCTTTCGGTCGCGAGGATGGTCGTCCCGCTGCCGATCGTGCAGAACTTCAGCTCGTAGTTGCCCTCGCGGGGCAGATTCACCTTGCCGGCGAGCGCCGGGGCGGCGCAGGACGCGAGTATCGCGACGACGAAGGCGTTGCGGATGCCGATCCTCATGTGTCTTCCTCCTTGGGGTTGCGTTCGATGAATGGTGGCCGGGGACGGGACGGCGGCTCGAGCAGGGCCCACAACTCCGCCGCGGAATGGAACGGCCGGACCTCGCCGGTGGCGACGGTCTCGACCACACCCGCCCACCCGCGCGATTCCTGCCGGTACACCCGCACGACGAAGCTGCGCACGTCGCTCATCCGACGCCCCTCCTTCCGACACGCGCCCATCGTCGTCGGCCGCGGGCTACGGATCACCTACGGATAGCGAATTCGGTGCGCGTCGGGGAATAAGCGGCGCCCTGCCCCGTCTTCAGCAGCGGAGGCCGTCCGGTCTCCGTTCCGAATCCTTCCCTGCAATCGTCAACAGGAGTCAGTCATGCAATCTCTTCGCAGAAAGCCGCAGACCCTCTTCCGGCTGGGCAGCCTCACGGCCGCGCTGCTGGCCGCCACAACCGCCTGGGGCCAGTCGGCCTCGGTGACGGAAGGCACGCTCAATGTCTTCACCGGCCCCGGCAGCGCGGATGCCAAGGTCGTCGTGGGCCCGACCCCGGGCTTCGTGCAGATCTTCGGCGTCCCCGCCATCGGCGACGGCGCGATCTTCAACGGTGTGCGCGCCATCAACCTGCGCACCGGTGGTGCCGAGGACAAACTGCAGTTCGACATCGATTCACCGCAGAGCCTCGACCTCCTGGTGGACACGGGCGCCGGTTACGCCGAGACGATGATCCAGTGGCGCGTGCCGTCCACCGCCCCGTCGGCCGTCGGCACGCTCGACGTGCGCTCCACCACGGGTCAGACCAAGACCTACGTGAACCTCGAGAGCTTCGCCCCCGACTTCCGCCTCGGATGGAACATGACGGGCGGCGCCGGCAACAAGGAGGTCCAGGCGATGCTCATGTACAAGACGGGCTCGCAGAACGTCGGCAACGACTTCGCCTTCAATCTCGGCGGCGGCACCCACAAGGTCGCGATCACGGTCGAGAACGAGGCCGCCAAGTACGGCCTGCGGATGAACTCCGGGAATGCGGCGGATCTTGCAGCCATCGTGCAGTCGCCGAACCGCACGAGCGCCGTCACCGTCGACGTGACCTCCGCGGCGCGCAGCACCCTGGTGGACATCCAGTCTGCCGCGGATGCCCTCGACGTGGCTCTCGGCGGCACGTACACGGCCGCGGCGAACTCGATCAACTACAGCGTCGTGCAGCTCCGGCCTGCCGCGGTGAATGCACGTCTGGGTCTGCGCACCGGGGCCGGCACCGACAACATCGAGATGAAGTTCGACGGCGAGACCAGCCGGCTCGCGCTGGGCGGCTTCGTCGAGACGGGTGGCGGCAACGACGTGGTGAAGATCGAATCGAACATGCGCACGTCGGCGACCGCCGCGATCGACGTCGGCCCGGGCAACGACATCGCCGAGATGTTCTTCAAGACGCCCGTGTTCTTCCCGCTCGCCGGTCTGGCGCGCATTCTCGGCGGTGACGGCAACGACGAGATCCGTCTCATCCCCGAGCAGGGCTTCTCCGGACAGCGCCCCACCATCAACTGCGGCCCCGGCTTCGACAGCGCGAACGCGGTCGGCGTCATCCTCAACTGCGAAACCCGCAACTGACCGGCCCCTTTCCCTTCCCCCATCGGAGCACGCACTTTCGGGGGAAGGGCTTTTTCCGCCCGGTGAATTCGGCAGTGATGGGCAAGCCCGGGAAATCGTGAATGAACCGAAAGCAAGCGACGCGGGGTGCACATGCACCCCGCGTCATTTTCGCTTTCAGCCCAGCAGAAACACGGTGGCGTGCGACAGCACACCGTTGGACACCGACGTGGCAAGCCGGCCATCGGCACCGGGTACACCGTGGCACGCGATGTCCACCCGCACGCCGAGCTCGCGCGCCGTGTCGTGCATCGCAGCAGACCAGGCTCGCGCCGACAGCTTGAGGTAGGGTCCCCGTCCATCGTCCAGCGCGTCGCCGGGCCGGCGGTCCCGCTCGTCCGGAAGCACTTCTCCCGTCCATACGCGGATGGGCAGACTCACGAAGGCGCCCAGTTGCCCGCGATCGGCAGGTGCGAGCAGAACCTGCGAAGGATCGTCCGACGTCTGTGCGGCCGTTTCGGGCAGCAGCAGACGCCGGGGGTGGCACAGCGCCAGACGAGCAACGTGGCCCGGCCGCAGCGCCGCATAGCGCAGCGCGAAGTCCGCGCCGGCACCGTGCCCCAGCAGACGCACCGGTTTCGGGTTCCGATGGGTGAGCATCCACACCTGGGCCAGCATGGCATCCAGTGCCTCGTCTGCGCGGCCGCGACCGCCCGGCCTCCCGAAGTCCTGGAAGCGCCCGTGACGTTCGAGACCGAATATCGGTGCGATCAGCGCCACGCCATAGGCCTCGGCCACCGGCACCGCCCAGGTCGCGAGCTCGACCGCGTCGCGTGCGGCGCCGTGCACCACGACCAGCGGCGCGGCGTCGAGCGCGAGATCGCGCGGCACGTAAAGCAGGTACCACTGGCGCGCATCGGACGCCAGTGCACGCACGAGAAGCATGCCGCGCTCGTGCGCTTGCAGGGGATGCGCGCTGAATCGCGAAAGCGCCGCCGAGGCGGCGTGGAACCGGGGACGGACAGGGGGGCTCATGCCGCGACTCCCGTGAGGCGCGCGCACACGTCGGCAAACAGGGATTCCGCACGCCGCGCCTGGGCGAGTTCCTCGAAGCGCAGGCACGGCAGGCCGGTGGCCCGCGTCGCATCGCGCACGGCCAGCGGCGAGCGCGCGAGTGTGCCGGAGAACGCGATGACCGGAATGCCTGCGACCTCGACCATGCGAGCCGCGCCTGCCGCGGCGGAGGATTCGTCCGCGGCGATCAGTGCACCGTCCGCCAGTTCGGCCACGGCGCGCGAACGCAGCAGCGCCTGGGTGTCCGGTGCCGTGAGCGGATGCGCGAAGTCCAGCACGATCACGTCGAGCAGGTGGCGGCGAAGGTTCGCGACGAGCGTCGCCGCGGCGCGGTTCAGCGTCTCCACGTCCAGGGCCGCCGTCGACGCGTGACCGGCGTCGGTGCAGTCGGCGACGACTTCCGCGCCGGCATCCCGCAGCAGCCACCGCTCGGCGCCCGAGGCGGCGCCGGTGACGCGCGCCACGCCCACGCGTGAGCCTGCACGTTCGAGTCCGCGCACGAGGCGGGACACCGCACGCGTGGCGCCCGCGCGCAGGGCGGTGCCGACACAGGCGATCACCGGCGGCAGCGGACCCAGGGGGCCGCAGGGCGCGAGCGCGAAGTCGGACAGATTCAGTACGGCGCCTTCGCCGTCGGTGACGAGTCCGATGGGCGTGAGCACGGTCGGCGTCCCCGCATGGTCATGCGCCGTGGCAATCAGCGCGGCCACGCCGCCGGAAGCGACGAGATGACAGGGCACGAGGCGGGACGGGACGTAGGCCTCGAAACGTTCGTGCGACAGGTCCTCGCCATAGGCCACGACGATTTCATCACCCTCGAACAGGGCGCCGGTGCGGCCGGTCGCGAGATCGAGATGATCGGGATCACCGACGCGCTCGACACGCGCGAGCAGCACGTCGCCCGGACGCGGCGTGACGCCGGCGCCGGTGGCGAGACCGGCGAAGGCCGCGGGATCGATGCGCCGAACGGCATAGGCGCGGCGGGCGGTTTCGGGAAAGGTGGAACGGTCGGAACTGACGAGCCGGGGTGTGGTGTGCTGCGCGCTCCCCGGCAGGTGGGCGTGGGACATGCGGGTCTCCGTTTGGTGTCGTGGCCGCGGCCCCGAAATGACGGGGCGCGGTTCAGACACGACTACGGAGCAGAGGCCGCGATATTCCCGGCGGATGCGGGATCGCGATGTACGCGTTTTCCCTACGGGCGGGAGGGTGTGGCGGCCGGATGGCAGGGGCCGGCGGCCTGCAGCAGTCCATGGCCGAAGACCGCGTCGTGACCGGGGCTGCCGAGATCAAGGGCGCCAGCCGTGAGGCGCCGCCGGATCTCCGCCGGAGCGAGACGCGGCTGGGCCGCAGCCAGCCGCGCTGCTGCAGCGGTGACGAACGGCGCGGCGATCGAGGTGCCCGACTGGACGACCGCCTTGCGCGACAGCCAGCCGCCCGCGTTGGCCACCGGAACGTCGACACCGGGCGCGCCGATCTCCACATGACCGCCCTGCACGGCACGCCGGTAGACCCGCAGGCCCTGGTCGACGGCGGTAACGCCGATCACGGACGGGTACGCCGCGGGATACTGCGGCGGCGCCTTCGGCCCGTCATTGCCCACGGCAGCGACCAGCAGTGTGCCGCGCTGCTCCGCGGCAAGTACGGCCTGTTCCACCAGCGCGTTGGCCGGGCCCGCGAAACTCAGGTTGATCACGCGGACGCGCTGTGCGAGGAGCTGGTCCAGCGCGGCGAGCAGATCGAACGCATCCATGCGCTCGCCGCCCGATCCGGCGTGAAAGGCATCCACCGCGACGAGCCGGGCCGACGGCATCAGACCCACGACGTCCGCGGGAGAGCGGCCCACGAGCACCGAGGCCACCGCCGTGCCGTGCCCCGCCTTCGCCGCCTTGCGGTCCGGACTGCGGGCCACCCTCGTCTCGATGCGCGCGCCCGTCAGCATCGGATGATCCGTGGCGACCGCGGTATCGACGAGACCGACCGTGGTGTCCAGATCGCAGGGCTCGCCGGCTGCCGTCCAGGCAACGAGCTGACGCAGCTTGCACGCCGGCCCTTCGCACGGGATCGCCGCGGGGCGGTAGAGATGGTTGGCGTCGACGACGGCCGTGGACGACAGGTCGCGCACGAGCTGCGTGGCACTCGCCACGGAGTAGGCGCGGGGGATGCGGAAACGGACCTCGTCGAGACCGAGTGTCTCCAGGCGGCGCTGCTGGACGGGCATGAAACCGCGGCTGCGCAGCTGCTCCACCTGCTCGGGCCGCAATCCCGAGGCGACGATCTCGTCGCGTTCGAACTCCAAGGGCATGCCGGCGCCCCCGCCGGGATCTGGGAACGCCTCGCGCGCGCCGCCACCGGCATCGCGGGCGTCGAAACGGTCGTCGTCGAAGCGGTCGTAGCCGCCGCGGTCGTCGTCGTCCGCGCGGGCCGGACGCACACCCCCGGGTCCCGCGAGGGCGAGCAGACCCGCGGTCACCAGCACGAACGCGACAGCCCCGGCGAGACGCCACCGCGGGCCTGCGCGTGTGGCCAGGCCGGAGCCCGGTGGCGCCTCGCCTGGAGACGTCAACTCATCAGGGTGTGTCGTGGCTGCCGGTTGCCGCATAATCCCGCCGTCGTTTCGTTCCCGTGACCGCCCATGCTTTCGGCATCGGCGTCCCGGGTTTCGTGACCCGGCCCTCGCCTGCGCTGCCGCTCCGCGCTCCGCGATTGCGGGTCCTCCCGCAATGCGAGGCGTCCCGCACGCCATCGAGAATACGCGGCAGGGGGGCAATCTGTTCCCCGCGGGGAATAAATGCCCCCGTCCGCACGACTTCAGGACAAGGAACTCATCCGTGCCCCGAGACATCGGCGCCGAGCTGATCGCCCTGCTGCCCCGGCTGCGCCGCTATGCCCTCAAGGTGAGCCGGTCGCCCGAGGCCGCCGACGACCTCGTGCAGGAAGCATGCGAACGCGCCCTGACCGGCGGGGAACGCACGAGCGACGCGCCATTCGACGTGTGGATGTTCTGCATCATGCGCAACCTGCACATCGACCGGCTGCGGCGCCAGCGGACCCGGGGCGACCCGGTGGACGCCGACGACCACCCCGAGATCGCGGGGGAGGACGGCCGCCAGGTCACCGAGTCGCGCCTGATGCTGGACCGTGTCGCGCGTGCCATCGACCGCCTGCCGGAGGAGTTCCGGGACGTGCTGCTGCTGGTGTGCGTGGAGGAGTTCTCGTACCGGGAGGCCGCCGAGATTCTCGGCATCCCGATCGGCACGGTGATGAGCCGCCTGGCCCGCGCCCGCCTGCGGCTGGCCGAGGCCACGGGGCTCGACCGGGACGACGAGACGGTGCTGGAGAGAGGACGAGGATGAGCGAGGAACGGTTCGACGAAGAAACACTGATGGCCTACGCCGACGGCGAACTGGACCCCGGGCGGGCCGCCGCCGTCGAGGCGGCGATGGCCTCGGACCCGTCCATCGCGCGCACCGTCCGGCTGTTTCGCGGCACGGCGGTGGCAGCCCGCAGCGCCGTGGAGGCCGAAACGCCACCCGTGCCCGCAGCCCTGCGCGCATCCATCGAACAGGCCATCGCCCGGGCGGCGAATCCGGCGGCGTCGCCGGAAGAGGGGAATCCGGCCATCGTCCCCGTCGCACAGCCGCTGTCGGTCCCTGTCCGCGCGGCCGCGAATCGTCCCTGGTACGCGCTCGCCGCATCGGCCGCCTTCGTGGCCGTGGCGGTAGCCGGGTATCTGGCCGGGGCGCAGCGCGACGGGCCGGCGTTGCCCGGAGGCGTGGCCGTCGTGGCACCCGGCGATGAGCGCCGCGCCTTCGACACCGCCTTGAACGAATCGCCCTCCGGTGCCGAGAAGCCGATCGGTCCCGGCGCCACCCTTGCCGTCACGGCGAGTTTCCGGGATAACAACGGGAATCTCTGTCGGGAATTTCGCCTGGAACGAAACCTGGCCGGCGCGGTCGCAGGGGTGGCATGCCGGTCCGGGGGTGCGTGGTCGATTGCCTTTGCCGCGACCGAGCCCGGCGGCAGCGGTGAATTCCGGCCCGCGTCCGGGCATGCCCTGCTCGATGCCTTCCTCGCCGAGCGGGGAGCCACCGCGCCCCTGACCGAGGCGGAGGAATCCGCCGCCCTGCGCAGTCCCGACCCGTCGCGCTGATCTCCCGTCCCGGGGGCGGCGCGCGTTTGCCGTCCGACCCGAACAAGGAGAACAGTCGTGACCGTCCCGCTCGCCTCACCCATGCCTGCGGCGACGCCGCGCAGCCGCTGGCCCCTCACCCTGCTCGCGGCCATGGCAGCTCTCGGCGGAGAGGTCGCCGCACAGACCACCTTCAGCGGCGGACTGGAATACCGCAGCGGTGACTACGGGCGCAGCAGCAGCACCGAGGAACTGCGTCTGCCCTTCGGCGTGCGCCATGCGACGGGCAATTGGGTCTTCCGGGGCGCGTCGGATTTCTCGCGCGTGGACGGCGTGGCCAACGCCATCGAGCGGGAAGCCCGCCGTACGGAGGATCCGACCCTCAGCCCGGACGATGACGATGACGATGACGACGACGATGACGGCGGCGGGGGCGGAGGGGGCGGTGGGGGCGGCCCGGTCCTGAACGCCGCGGACCCCGCCCGCACCGCGAGCGGCCTCGGCGACGGTCATTTCTCCGCGTTCTACAAGGCGCTCTCGCCCGTGGACGGCGCCTTCGGGCTGGACGTGGGCGGGCGACTCAAGGTGCCGCTGTCGTCGCGCGACGAGTGCTTCATCACCAACGGCGAGATCGACACTTCGGTCGAAGCCCGCCTGTTCCGGCCGATGGGGCGCTTCGAACCGTCGCTGACGGTGGGCTGGACCAAGCGAGGCGACCCGGTGCGGCGCGACTCGCGCTGCCAGTCCATCGGCGACCGGCGCGTGGACTTCCGCGATCCTTTCTATTTCGGCATCGGCGTCGGCATGGAGGTCTCCCCGCTCACCACGCTCGACGTGGACTACTTCTTCCGCGAGAAGCTGCTGCCGCAAAGCCAGCCCCTCAGCCAGGCGCGTGTGACGCTCCAGTTCCGCCTGTCCGACACGTTCCGTCTGGGTGTCTACGGCGCCACGGG
>ERZ1066136.1763-NODE-1763-length-10265-cov-4.766993_pt1 | contig 10265 bp, 5 predicted proteins | sample MGYA00382783_ERZ1066136 | MGnify/ENA primary metagenome ERZ1066136 (study PRJEB33369, sample SAMEA5778366) | biofilm metagenome | biome: Industrial cooling water; feature: Water cooling tower basin; material: Biofilm | place: United Arab Emirates | collected... | reverse complement strand
CTCACCGCCAATATCATCTGCATTTACGCCTTCATCGCCACCGGATTCCTCACGCTCTTCACCTTCATGCTGATTCCGGACCAGGTCCGGCTCCAGTATCGCGACAATCTCCTCGGCGGACTCACCTCGTACCTCGCCGGGCCCCCTCTCCTCACCTTTGGCCTTCATATCTTCGTCGTCATCGTTGGCACCCTCATCCTCTCCGGCGCCGTCAATAGCTCCATCATCGGCGCCAACGGCGTCTTCAGCCGCGTTGCCGAAGATGGCATCCTCCTCGAATGGTTCCGCCGTCCCCACAAGAAATTCGGCACCGCCTACAACATCATCAACCTCATCGTCATTCTGCAAATGGCCACCATTGTGTACAGCCAGGGCGATGTCATCCTCCTCGGGGAAGCCTACGCGTTCGGCGTTACCTGGAGCTTCTTTCTCAAAGCACTCGGCGTCATGGCCCTCCGCTTCCAACGCTCCGATCAGGAATACAAGTTCCCCTTCAATCTCCGCCTCGGCGGCCGCGAAATTCCCGTCGGACTCGCCGTCACCGTGGTCGGCCTCTTCCTCGTCGCCATCGCGAACCTCCTCACGAAGAAGCTCGCCACCACCTATGGCCTCTCCTTCGCGATTCTGCTCTTCATCATCTTTACGATCTCCGAGCGGGTGAACCTCCAGCGCCGCCGGCGCGAAGGCAAGGGCCTCGAGCAATTCAATCTGGAGCATGAACCTCAGGTTGACTCCGGCACCATCGACGCCCGCCCCGGCTGCGTCCTCGTCGCCGTTCGCGGCTATCAGCAGATGGAGCACCTGCAAAAGGTCCTGGAGAAAACTAACCTCCGCCGTCACGACATCGTGGTGATGACCGTCCGGCCCCTATCGGGCACCGGCGAGTACGAGCTGGCCCAGGATCAGCTCTTCACTTCCTACGAGCAGGAACTCTTCAGCCATGTCGTCTCGATGGCCGAGAAACAAGGCAAGCACGTCGATCTCCTGGTTGTCCCCGGCGTTGACCCCTACGATGCCATGGTCCAAACGGCGAACAAGCTCAAGGCCTCGCGCCTGGTCACCGGCGTCTCCGCCAAGATGGCCTCGGAGGAACTGGCGCGCCGCATCGGCCTCGCCTGGGAACGCCTCCCCGCCGATGCCAAACACGCCTTTTCGCTGGAGGTGATTCGCCCCGGACGCGCATCCATCTTCGTGAATCTTGGCCCTCACCCGCCCCGCCTTTGGCCCGAGGATGTCGACCGCGTTCACGGCATCTGGCTGCAACTTTCCGAACGCGAAGGCTTCGGCTCGCAACTCCACCACCGCGATATCGTCGGAGTGGCTCTCCGCCGTCTCGAACAGGACCTCACCGGTCCGGACCGCGACGACGTCCTCAACGCCGTTCGCGACGAAATGGGCAAGGGCTAGCTCTAGCCTGCGCTCTTCTTCTTCGCCGTTTTCTTCGCCGCTGGCGCCGAACTCGGATCGGGAACCAGCGCTTCCAATTCATCCGCCTTGCCGCCGCTCGCCAGCAACTCCTGCATCAACGCTTGCGCCGCCAGTTCCTTCTTCGTGGGCGGCGCCTGCTCATGCCGGTAATCGTGATCGTTGTAGCAAGTCCGGCACCGCACCTTCGCCGGCTTTTCTTCCACCAGCGAAACGATCGTATGGTTCGTCAGGCGCTTGCATTTGATGCAGTAATCGTCGAGATCATCGCCTAGCCGCTGTGCCCACATAGTCAACCGATTACTATAGCGGATTCCGCACCGCGCATCCGTCCCGGTATGATGAAAGTTCCCATGAAAGGCAAGTGGTTGCTCGCCGTCGGCATCGTGGCGATTCTCGGAGTCGCGGGCGCCGCACTTTGGACGGTCCGGCCCACCCAGCCTGACTCCCCGGTCCCTTCCCCTGCGGCCGTCTCCACCTCGCCGCCCAAAAGCGAACTCGACCTTTCCGGACGTGTCCAGGCCGTCAAGCTCGTCCGCGTTCCCGCCCCCCTCGAAGGCGTCCTCGAGAACCTCCAGGTCCGCGAAGGCGAGGAGGTCAGCGAGGGCCAGTTGCTCGCCACCATCAAGAGCGATGCCCTGAACACCGATCAGGAACGCGCCGCCTCCGAAGTCGAAAACGCCCAAGGCAAGATCACCAACCTCGAGGCCCAACTCATCGCCGCGCGCCTCGAAGCCCAGCGCACCCGCTCGGACGCCGAATCCTCTCGCGCCACCCTCGAGTCCGCTCGCAAGGCCAGCGAACGCCAGTCCATGCTCTGGAAAGAAGGCGCCACCGCCCGCAAGAACTTCGAACGCGCCGAGTCCGAATTCAAGAACGCCACCATCGAATCCGCCGCCAAGGATAATCTCGCCCGCCAGGCCGACGACCGCGTTCAGGTCCTCACCCGCTCCCTCGAGGACGCTCGCCGCACCCTCGCCGACAAAACGAAAGAGTGGGAAGAAGCCAAAGCCGAGCTCAACGCCGCCCAGGTCCACGCCCCCGTCTCCGGCGTTATCGTCCGCGTTACCAAGCAAAGCGGCGACCCCGTCGACCGCCAGGTCGTTGACCTCTTCCACATCGCCGCCGACCTCACGCTCATGGAAGCCGTCGTCTCCTTGAACCCCGAGGAACTCAAGCTCGTCAAGCCCGGCCTCCTCGCCCAGGTCCGCCTCATCGAAGCCGGCAATGAACCCATCCCCGCCCAGCTCCGCGAGATCAAAGAAAACGAAGCCTTCTTCGAATTCAAGTCCCCCACCGACGCCGTAACTCCCGGCCTCATCGCTCAAGTCAAAATTCTTCTCAATCCCCCGGAACCCAAGAAATAGCCATGCAACATCTTGCCTCGAGCCTCCTCGAACTCATCACCCAGACGTCCACGAACCTGCCGCCCGACGTGCGCGCCGCCATGGGTATCGCCATCGACCGCGAAACCCCCGGCACCCAATCCGCCCAGGCCCTCTCCATCATCGCCACCAACATCGACATGGCCGCCAATGACGAAGGCCCCATCTGCCAGGACACCGGCATGCCCACCTTCCTCGTGCATACCCCCGTCGGCGTCAACCAGATCGCCCTCAAGAAAGCGATTCAGGCCGCCGTCGCCGAAGCCACCAAACGCGGCAAGCTTCGCCCTAATTCCGTCGACTCCCTCACCGGCAAAAACTCTGGCGACAACCTCGGCCCCGAAACCCCCGTCGTCCACTTCGAACAATGGGAAAACGACTCGATCGAAGTGAAGCTCCTGCTCAAGGGCGGCGGCTGCGAGAACAAGAACATCCAATATTCCCTCCCCTGCGAACTCGATCACCTGGGCAAGGCCGGCCGCGATCTCGACGGCGTCAAGAAGTGCCTCCTCCACGCCGTCTGGCAGGCCCAGGGACAAGGCTGCGCCCCCGGCGCCATCGGCGTCTGCATTGGCTCCGATCGCGCTCACGGCTACTGGCTCGCCAAGGAACAACTCTTCCGCACCCTCGACGACACCAACCCCGATCCCGTTCTCGCCGGCCTCGAAGCCGAGGTCATGGAAGAGGCCAACAAGATCGGCGTGGGCGCCATGGGCTTCGGCGGCAAGTCCTCGCTCATCGGCTGCAAAGTGATGGCCGCGAACCGGCTCCCCGCGAGCTTCTTCGTCAGCGTCGCCTATGACTGCTGGGCCTTCCGCCGCCTGGGCGTCCTTCTCGATGCGCAGACCGGCGCCATCCAACAGTGGCTCTATCGCGACCCCTCCCAGCAAGTCCTCCAGATGGCCCGCGACGAAGGCTTCGCGCTCACCGGACGCGAAGTCGTCCTCACCGCACCCGTCTCCGAGGAACAGATCCGCTCCCTCAAGGTCGGTGACATCGTCCTCATCCGCGGCGACGTCTACACCGGACGCGATGCCGTCCACGCCCACCTCATGAAGAACCCGCCGCCCGTCGACTTGAACGGCCAGATCATCTACCACTGCGGCCCCGTCATGCTCAAGGAAAACGATCAGTGGTTCGTCAAGGCCGCCGGACCCACCACCTCCTCCCGCGAAGAGCCCTACCAGGGCACCATCATCAAAAACTACGGCGTCCGCGCCGTCATCGGCAAAGGCGGCATGGGCGCCAAAACTTCGCAGGCGCTCAAGGAATTCGGCGCCGTCTATTTGAATGGCATCGGCGGCGCCGCGCAATACTACGCCCGCACCGTTCAATCCGTCAAAGGTGTCCACTGGATGGAATTCGGCATCCCCGAAGCCATGTGGCACCTCACCGTCCACGACTTCGCCGCCATCGTCACCATGGATGCCCACGGCAACTCGCTCCATGCCGACGTCGAACACGCTACCGGCGATCAACTCGAAGCCGTTGGCGCCGCCCTCTTCCGGAAATAATCCATGCGCCGCCTGAGCCTCTTCCTGCTCGCCACCATGCTCCTCGCGCAGAATCAAAACCGCTTCGAGGCGCCGGACCGTTCCTTCAGCTTCGCGACCCCCGCCGGCTGGACCGCCCAATGGCAGGAAGGCACCGTGCGTCTCGTCCGCAACTCCGGCGGCGACTCGCAAAGCTTCGTCGCCCGCGTCCCCGATGGCGCGGGCAACTCCCTCGTCGATTGCGCCGAAGCCATGGCCTCCGTCTTCCGCCGCACCGTCCTCTCCTTCCGCGTCTCAACCTTTCGCAACCTCTCTCCCGACCTCGTCATCTTCCGCGTCACCTATGGCGACCCCGGCGATGCCGCTTACTCGGGCTCCGGCGTCGTCATCCAAAAGAACGGCGCGCGCTGGTGGGTCTCCGAGGTCGGCTCCCAACCCGACCCCTCCTCCGCCGGCCGCGTAGAAGCTCTCGCCCGCTCTCTCCAAACACCCACCGCGCGCAATCCCCTTGCTGCGTCCACTCCCACCGCCAACGCCAGCACTCCCCCCTCCGCCAACCCGCTGCTCGGACTCTGGAGCACCGTCAACTTCTTCGGCGATATCGTCGACCGCGGCACCGGCCAGTTCCTCTACGATTCGAACTCCGGCGAATGGTATACCTTCCTTCCCAACGGCACCTACAAGCACACCCGCATCGGCAGCGGACTCCTCATCTCCGGCGCTTGGTCGAGCGAAGGTACCTATCAGGCCTCCGGCGATCGCATTCTCCTCCGCCAGCGCCTCGAATCCTGGTTCCCTCGCCCCCGCAGCGCCGCCAAGTACCCCGCTTACAAGAACAAATCGGTCCCCAAGGAAATCACGCTCTCCGTCGCCTTTGAATCCGCCGACAAACTCCGCATCCACGATGGCTCCACCGGCATGACCTTCACCCGAGGACGCCAGTAGCTTGCGCCTTCTCGTGACCCTCTCGCTCGCCGCCTCCTCCCTGATGGCTCAGGACATCCTCGAACTCCCGCCCCCTGCCTACGACCATCGCCTCCCCTACGCCCCCGGCGAACATCGCTTCGGCGACCTCCGTCTCCCCTCCGGCCCCGGACCCCATCCCGTCGTCATTCTCATTCACGGCGGCTTCTGGCGCGCCCGCTACGATCTCCTCCACCTCGGACACCTCGCCGACGCCCTCCGCCGTGACGGCTTCGCCACCTGGAGCCTCGAATACCGTCGCCTCGGCAACCCCGGCGGTGGCTGGCCCGGCACGTTCGACGATATCCAGCTCGGCGCCGCCCATCTCTCGGAACTCGCCCGGCAGTACCCCCTCGACCTCCGCCGCGTCACTGTCATGGGCCATTCCGCCGGCGGACACCTGGCCCTCTGGCTCGCCGCCCAAAAAGCGATCCCCCTCCGCGGCGTCGTCTCCCTCGCGGGCGTCGCCGACCTCCGCCGCGCCTCCGAACTCAAACTCTCCCGCTCCGTCACCGACGAACTCATGGGCGGCTCCCCGGACCAGGTCCCCGATCTCTACCGCCGCGCTTCCCCCATCGAACTCCTCCCCCTCCGGCTCCCCCAAGTCCTCATCCACGGCGAAAAGGACGACATCGTCCCCCTCGAAATCGCCCGCCGCCACGCGGAGGCTGCGGCCCGGAAGGGCGATCGCGTCAAGCTCCTGCCGCTCCCCAACGCCGGCCACTTCGAACTCATCGATCCCCGCACGCCCCACTACTCCGTGGTCCGCGACGCCGTGCGCGATCTTTTCAAGCGCTAGCGATTCGAGCCGCCTCGCGCCGCGTCGACTAAGGCTCCCATCCCACGTTCGGTTCTATTCTTCAGCTCTAGTGCCTCTGGCGGGTGCGCATTCGCAGCGCCTGACACAGGTTCGAGAATCCGCATATAATAGCGATCACTTCTGGGGGTCCGTAACGCCTTGCGCCACAACTCACTTCGGCTCGTCGCCGCTGGTTTGATCCTTTCGTCCGCTCTCGCCGCGCAATCCAGCGCGGGTGGCGGCACCATCCAAGGCACGGTCAAGGACGGCACCGGGGCCATGATTCCCGCCGCCCGCGTCACCATTACTCACCTCGCCACCAGCCGCATCACCCGTACGACCACCAACGCCGACGGCTTTTACATCACGCCGCCGATCAACATCGGTGAGTACAAGATCCGAGTCGAATTCGAAGGCATGAAGGCCTGGGAGAGCACCCTGACTCTCGAAGCTGGACGCCTCATGGAACTGAACGCCGTGATGCAACCCGGCCAGGTCAGCGAAACCGTGCAGGTCGAGGACACCATCCCCTTGGTCACCACTACGGAGCCTACTGACGCCACTACCCTCGATGCGAAGCGGATCCGCGAAATCCCTGTCAACGGCCGCAACCTGAACGTCCTGCTCGAAGACGTCGTGCCCGGCGTTGAAGCGATCAATGATGTGAACGGCGGGGTCCGCGTCTCCGGCCTCATGACCTACTCGACCGACTACGTCCAGGATGGCGCCGCGGCCAATAACCGTGAATTCGGCGGATCCGCCAATCTCCAAGGCCTGGAATCCATCGGTGAAGTTCGCGTCGAGACCTCTACCTCCTCAGCCAAATACACCCGCCCAACTTCCGTGATCGTCACCACCAAGTCCGGTACCAATCGCCTCACCTTCGTAGTTTGGGAAACCCACCGCAATAACGCCTTCGGCGTCGCCCGTGCCCGCCAGGATGTCTTCCTCGACGGACGCCCCTTCCAGACCCCCAAGCTCATCCGCAATGAATTCGGCGGCTCCGTTGGCGGACCGATTATGCTCTGGGGCCTCAACCGCGAAAAGATCTACGACGGCCGCGGGCGAACCTTCTTCTATTTCTCCCGTGAAGGGCTCGAGACCGTCCAAGGCATCACCCGTGAATTCCGCGTCCCCACAATGGCCATGCGCCAAGGCGACTTCTCCGACTTGATCGATTCCGCTGGTCGACGCATCACGCTCTACGATCCCCTCACCACCCGTCAGGAGGAATTCCCCAACGGACGCGTCGTCTCCGCGCGCGACCCCTTCATCGGCAACCGCATCCCGATCGACCGCATCAGCCCCCTCGCCAGGTACATCCACTCCATCACGCCCGCTCCTACCGACATCATCAATCCCGAAGTCGCCAACAATCTCAAAGTCGTCTCGCCCACCAACGCCTTTCCCAATCTCTCCGATAACCCCGCCGTCATCCGCCTCGACCACAAGTTCTCTGACAAAGACAACCTCTTCGTGAAAGGCAATTGGGGACTCCGCGACGCCCACTACATTGGCACCGCCGCAAACAACGGCGCCATCACCGCCAACAAAGAAGCCAACACCACCTATCTCCCCGTGCGCGGACGCTCCGCCGCCTTGAGTTGGACCCACACCTTCTCTCCCACCTTCTTCGTCGAGACCCTCGCTAACCGCACCTGGCAGCTCTCCCGCACCGTCACCGGACCCGAACAAAAGGACTGGTCCAAGGAACTCGGTCTCCCCAACCCCTTGGGCGAAATCGGCTGGCCCAACATCACCGGCATCGCCTACATGAATTACATCGAGGGCGACAACCGCCGCCAGCTCTACTCCATGATTTCGAACCTCGAGCAAAACTACTCGCTCATCAAGAAATCCCACAGCCTCCAATTCGGCTTTCGCTATCACGACGAAAAGCAGCACCTGCTGCCCGACCAGGGCGCCATCTCCGGATCCGCCGCCTTCTCGAGCCTCGCCACCGCTCTCGAGTCGCCCACCCTGGGCTCCACTCTGGCGCCCGGCATCACCCCCCAAACCGGACATGACCAAGCGAACTTCTTCCTCGGCTACGCCTCCTCTTACACAGTGGGTTTAAAGCGCGGCATCATGCGCGTCCGGGAATGGAACATCGGTAACTATTTCCAGGACAACTGGCGTTTCAACCGCCGCCTCACCTTCAATCTCGGCGTTCGCTGGGATCTCAATCCCGCCTTCACCGAACAGTCGAGTCTCCTCTCCGCTTTTGATCTCAAATCGAAATCCATTCTCTTGCCTGAAGCAATGGATCACTATTTCAAAATCGGCGCCACCACTCCCAAAGTTGTTGAGTCCTTCGAACGAGTCGGCGTCCGCTTCTCGAGCGCCGAACAGCTCGGCGTCTCCAAACAGCTCTTCCCCTCCAACTGGTTCGACATCGGACCCCGCGCCGGCTTCGTCTACGGCATCACCCAAGGCGATAGGCCCTTCGTCCTCCGCGGCGGCTACGGCATGTACATCTCCGCCGTCCCCATGCGCACTCTCCTCGCCCAGTTCTCCGGACTCGCCCCCTTCCGGGTCAACTTCACCGCAAACCCCAACGCCGCCAACCAAAGCCCCGACGGCATTCCCAATTACCTCCTGCGCAACGTCCCCGAGATCCGCGCCGGCGTCAACTCCCAGAACGCCGTCGATCTCGATGACTCCCTCAACCTGGGCCGCGGCACCGGCGTCGTCGCCATGGACGGCAAACAACCCAGCCTGCGGATCCACGAATGGAACCTCGCCCTCGAAAAGCAAATCACCAAGTCGACCGTCCTTCGCCTCACCTACAAATACAAGCGCGGCATCAACACCGATCAGCTCTTCAACATCAATCCCGCCCCCAACGACTACATCTGGTTCCTCACCACCGGACGCGCCACCCCCACCGGAGAATTCGCAGGCGTCCTCCGCCGCCCCTTCGATCAGAACGCCTACACCGACATCCGCATCCTCCAACGCACTGGCATCATCAACACCTCCACCTGGGCCCTCGAACTCGAACGCCGCTTCCGCTCCGGCCTCGGCTTCCAGGCCTTCTACACCATGACCAACTCCCTGCGCCTCGCCGGTAACTCCTTCCGCGATGATCAGGCTTCCGCCGCCGCCGCCTATCTCCCCGGCACCGTCCCCTCCGACTTCAACCAACTCAACCGCTTCCTCTTCTACGATCGTGACACCGCCGTCCCCAAACACCGCGTCCGCTGGAACTGGTTCTACGATCTCCCCTTCGGCCAAGGCAAACCTCTCGGCCGCAACGCCCGCGGTTTCCTCAACGCCATGATCGGCGGCTGGAAATTCTCCGGCACCGGCACCGTCGTCTCCACCTGGTTCTCCCTCCCCACCAACAATTGGGGCGAACAATCCAGCTTCGAGGTCTACCGCAATAAACATAGAATCCTCGATTGCCGCCAAACCCCCGTCCTCTCCTCCAACCCCAAGGACGAACGCTGCATCGAAGGCTATCTCTGGTTCAACGGCTACATCTCCGAACGCTTCATCAACGCCCGCAACGCCGCCGGACTCCGCGTCGGCGTCTTCGGCCTCCCCGACAATTACAAGCCCGCGCAGAAGCCCGTCAATCCCTGGCCCAAGAACGGCCAGGCCACCGACCTGAACGTCAACGACTACGACACCAACGTCGTTTACCTCCCTCTCCTGACCGGTGGCGTCGTCCGCACCACCTACGACACCGGACTTCATCCCTGGCGGAATCAACACCGCCTCGGCCCCTTTAACTGGACCATGGACTCCTCCCTCATGAAGTTCTTCAAGCTCGGCGAACGTCGACAGCTCCGCGCCAACGTCGACCTGTTCAACGTGTTCAACGTTCAGGGTCTCGTCGTTCCCGACGCCGAAGGCATCTCCAGCCTCGCCAACTCCTATGGCGGCTTCGGCATGCGACCTCGCCAACTCCAACTCACCATGCGGCTGGAGTTCTAACCATGACGCGACTCTCCCTCCTCTTCCTCGCCGCCTTCGCCCTCGCGCAGGAGTGCCGCGTCGTCAATCTCACTCCGGCCCAACCGCCTCTCAAACTCGAGGAAGGCGAACGCGCCACCGAATCCCAAACATTCCGGACTACCGTCACCGCCGTCTCCCCCCAAAACCTCATCTACTTCTTCGATACCGCCAATCGCATCCGCCGCATCAACCCCGACGGCCGCCTGCAAACTCTCGCCGGCACCGGATCCACCGCGG
>ERZ1066136.1762-NODE-1762-length-10265-cov-7.912831_pt1 | contig 10265 bp, 10 predicted proteins | sample MGYA00382783_ERZ1066136 | MGnify/ENA primary metagenome ERZ1066136 (study PRJEB33369, sample SAMEA5778366) | biofilm metagenome | biome: Industrial cooling water; feature: Water cooling tower basin; material: Biofilm | place: United Arab Emirates | collected... | reverse complement strand
CCTACGGGCCGGTCTACGGCAGCGGGGCAGCAGTGGTGGAGTTCAACCTTTGAGCCGGGCCGGGCGGTCCGCGGGAGAGTGAAATGAAGCACGCGATGTGGAAGATCACCCTGGCGGTCGGCGCCGGGCTGCAGTTGATGGCACTCGCGCAGGGCGCGCTGGCCGACGAGTGCACCGTGATCGTGGGGCGGGTGGAGCCCATGACCGGCCCGCTCGTGGACATCGGACGTCAGGCGCCCTGGATCGACGACTACAAGACGAAGGCCATCAACGCCAAGGGCGGCATCAAGGTCGGCGGCCAGATGTGCAAGATCGTCTACAAGCTTTACGATTCGAAGGGCACCACTGCCGGTTCCGCCGAGGCCGCGAACAAGGCCATCCTCCAGGACAAGGTCGACGTACTGATGGCGCAGGGCACGCCCGACACCACCAACGCGCCGTCCGACCTGTGCGAGCGCTATCAGATTCCCTGCATCACGGCCGACACCCCCATCGAGGCGTGGCTGTTCGGCCCCGACGGCAAGCCCAAGACGTTCACGCATACCTTCCACTTCTTCTTCCAGGTGCCCGATCTGGTGAAGAACCACATCGGGATGATCAAGTCGCTGCCCGGCGGCTTCAACGGTTCCATCGGCTACCTCTACCCCAACGACCCGGACGGCACCGTCTTCGCGGCGATCTTCGATCCGGAGTTCAAGAAGAGCGGCTGGAAGCCCGTGGATCCCGGCCGGTTCCAGCAGGGTCTGCCCGACTTCTCGGCAATCATCAACCAGTTCAAGCGCAACAAGGTCGAGGTCGTCACCGGGGTGCTCGCGCCGCCTGATCTGCAGAACTACCTCCAGCAGGCCGCGCAGGCGGGTTTTCGTCCCAAGATGTACATCATCGACAAGGGCACGGGCTATCCCGAACCCATGAAGGCGATCGGCAAGAACGGCGAGAACATTCTGTCCGTGAACTTCTGGTCGCCGGCCTATCCCGGCAAGTCGAAGTACAGCGGTCATACCGGACAGCAGCTGGCTGACGCGTACGAGAAGGCGTCCAAGATCCAGTACGCGCCTCCCCTTGCATTCGTCGACGCGCAGTACGACGTGCTGTTCGACGCGCTGGAGCGCGCGGGCTCCAAGGACAAGGCCGCGCTGCTCAAGGCTCTCAAGGCGACGGACCTGGAGACGGTCGTGGGCAAGATCAACTTCAATGACCAGAACTTCTCCGTCACGCCGCTGGGAGGTGCGCAGTGGCACGACAAGGGCGGCAAGCTCGTCAAGGAGAACGTCTACAACGCCGTGTATCCGGAGGTGAAGAAGACCGCCGAGATGCGTCTGTACACCAAGTAGCTTTCCGTCCCGCCCGGTGCCGGCTCCCGTCGCGCACCGGGCTTTCTCATACCGGGCCATGGCGCACACCCTCTACCGGCACTTTACCACGCAGGCCGAGCTCGATGCCGAGTACGACGTCGAGCGTTCCGTGCCCGACTTCATGGTGTACGCGCGGCATTTCATCGACGAGAGCAAGCTCGCCCGGCATCGTCTCGAGTGCCGCCTCGACGTGCCGTACGGTCCGACGCGCGACGAGCATCTGGACCTCTTTCCCGCGGGCAAGGGCGCGCCCATCCTCGTGTTCTTCCACGGGGGCTACTGGCGCATGCTCTCGTCGAAGGAGTTCAGCTGCGTCGCACTGGGTCCCGTGAGCGCCGGCGTCACCGTGGTGAACGTCAACTACTCGCTGTGTCCAAAGGTCTCGATCGACGAGATCACGCGGCAGGCACGCGCGGCGGTGGCCTGGACGTTCCGGAAGGCCGCGTCGTTCGGAGGCGATCCTTCGCGCATCTATGTGTCCGGTCACTCCGCCGGAGGGCAGCTCACAGCAATGTGCATGAACACCGACTGGGAAGCGGACTACGGACTTCCCGCCGACGTGGTGAAGGGTGGGTTTCCGGTCAGCGGCGTGTTCGACCTTCGGCCCATCCGCTACACCGCCATGCAGCCCGCGATCCAGCTCGACGACGGCGTGATTCTTCGCAACAGTCCTCAGCTTCTGCTGCCCCGGCGGACGGCTGCACCCATGCTTTTCTCGGTGGGCGGCGCCGAACCCGCGGAGTTCCAGCGGCAGACGCGCGACTACCAACAGCACTGGGAAAACGCGGGCAACCGGGCAATGGTGCTGGAGCAGCCCGGGCGGAACCACTTCGATGCCATCTACGGGTTCGAGGATGCGCGCAGTCCCCTCTGCGAGGCGCTGTTCCGGCTGATGGGCGTGGACGGTGCCGGTCGCCGGCCGCGCTTCTGAGCGCGGGCCGGCGATGCAGTCGATTCTCTCGGTCAGCGGGCTGTCCAAGTCCTTCGGCGCGCTGCGCGTGACGCAGGACGTGAGCTTCGAGGTGACGGAAGGCGAGATCCTGGGTGTGATCGGCCCCAATGGCGCGGGAAAGACCACGCTGTTCGGGCTGCTCGCCGGCAATCTCGCCCCCACGGCTGGCCACATTGCCTTCCAGGGACGCGACATCACGCCCGAGCCGCCCCACGTCCGGGCCCGCCTCGGCATTGCCAGAACGTTCCAGGTGCCCCGGCCCTTCACGCACATGACCGTGTACGACAATCTTCGCGTGGCTGCGCGCTTCGGCGGCGGCCTGAGCGAGGACGAGGCTCCGGGCTGGATCGCCAAGGTGCTCGCCATGACCGGCATGCGGGCCGAGGCCGATACGCTGGCCGGGCGGTTGCCGCTCCTGATGCGCAAGCGCCACGAGCTGGCGCGCGCGCTTGCCATGCGCCCGCGGCTGCTCCTCATCGACGAGGTGGCCGCCGGTCTCACGGATCAGGAGGTGAACCAGTTCATCCAGCTGGTCGGCACGATCCGCAAGTCGGGCGTGACCATCGTCTGGATCGAGCACGTGATGAAGACCATGCTGACCGCCACCGACCGCCTCCTGGCTCTGCAGGGCGGACAGGTGCTCGCCGTCGGCAAGCCGCAGGAGGTCATCAACCTCCCGCAGGTGCGGCAGGTCTATCTGGGCGCCTGAGGTCTCCGCCTTGGCCGAAGCCATCTTCACCACGTCGACCGCAACCGCGCCGTCCGCGCGTCCGGCGAAGGCTCCGCTGCTGCGCATCGGCGGGCTGTCGGCCTTCTACGGAGAGCTCCGCGCCATCTACGACGTGAACCTCAGCGTCGGCGAGGGCGAGATCCTGTCCGTCATCGGCGCGAACGGCGCGGGCAAGTCCACGCTCATGAAGTCCGTGATGGGCATGATGAACCGCGGGTCCGCCGCGCACACGCGTGGCGAGGTCGTGTTCCGCGGCACCCGCCTCGACCGGCTCGGCACGGAGGCCATCGTCGATGCCGGCGTGGCCATGGTCCCGGAGGGCCGCCGCCTGTTCCCGCGCATGAGCGTCGAGGACAACCTGCTGTGCGGTGCGTGGCTGCCGCGATGCCGGGTCGGGATGCGAGCGCGTCTGGACGAGGTGTACGCGCTGTTTCCGCGCCTCGCGGAGCGGCGGTCGCAGATCGTGTCGCAGATGTCCGGCGGCGAACAGCAGATGGTGGCCATCGGCCGCGCACTCATGTCGTCGCCGTCGCTGCTTCTCATCGACGAACTGTCCCTCGGACTCGCCCCTGCCGTCGTCGACGACATCTACCGCACGCTCGACGACATCCACCGGCAGGGTGTCGCGTGCATCGTCATCGAGCAGGATCTGGCGCGGGCCCTTGCGGTGGCCGACCAGGTGTGCGTGATGCTCGAGGGCTCCATCGTCCTCGAAGGCTCGCCGCAATCGCTGACGCGCACCCAGATCGAGGCGGCCTACTTCGGAACGGGCGCCTGAACCGGAACCTCCCATTGTGACCAACGAGGACCTCTACTACACGTTCATCGACATCGCGAATGGCCTGCTGACCGGCTCCATGCTCGGCGGCTACTACGCGATGGTCAGCATCGGTCTCGCCCTCAACTTCGGCGTGATGCGGCTCGTGAATCTCGCCCACGGCGACTGGCTCATCGTGGCGGCGTACATCGCCGCGGCGCTGGCCACCTTGACCCCGCTGTCGCCGTTCTGGATGTTCGTCCCGGTCGTCCCGCTCATGTTCGTCGTCGGATACGTTCTCCAGCGCTGGTTCCTGAACCGGGTATCCGTCCAGGCGATGGAGCGCCGCGGCATGTCCACCAACTTCGGGCTCATGTCACCTCTGCTGGTCACCTTCGGCACCTCCATCGTGATCGCCCAGGCGCTGCTGGGCATCTTCGACTCCAACGCCCGCGGGATCCCCAACGAACTGTCCTTCGCCGCGATCCGCCTCGGCGAGGACCTCAGCGTGTCCGTGCTGCGGCTCATCTTCTTCTTCGTTGCCGTGGCCATCCTGATCTTCCTGCACCAGTTCCTGCACCGCTCGCACATCGGCCGGGCCATCCGGGCCGCGTCCGACGACAGCGAGATCGCGCCGCTCATGGGCATGCCCACCGCGCATGTCTATGCCGTCGCGAGCGGCATTGCGCTCGGCATCGCCGGTGCGGCCGGCGTGATGATCGGCATGTCCCGCACGTTCCAGCCCTTCGACGGGCCGCAGTTCCTGCTCGTGGCGTTCGGCGTCGTGATCATCGGCGGTCTGGGTTCGGTCAAGGGCAGCCTCGTGGGCGGCGTGCTCCTCGGCATCGTCCAGGTGCTGGCCGGTACCTACTTCGGCCCGGCGGCGCAGCAGGTGGGCGGCTACATGCTGATCCTTCTCGTGCTGGCCTTCCGTCCCAAGGGACTGTTCAGCGCATGAGCGCCGCCGCCGACGCACCGACCCCCTACTGGGTTCGCCTGGGCTGGCCGCTGCTGATCCTCGTGGCCGCTGCGCTGGTGGTGCTGCCCGCCTTCGTCGCCGAGCGCAGCTACGTGCTGCAGCTGCTGTTCACGATGTTCGTGTTCGCGGTGATGGGACACGCGTGGAATCTGCTCGCGGGCTACTGCGGGCTGCTGTCGTTCGGCAACCAGGTCTACGTGGGGCTCGGCGGATTCGCGATGGCCATCGCCTTCTACTACGGCGGGCTGCCCGTCTGGTGGGCGTGGATCTTCTCCGGCATCGCGGGCGCCGCCTTCGCCTGGCTTCTCGCGGTCCCGTCGAGCGTGAAACGCGAGGGTCGGGGTGCATGGCCCGCGGTGGCCGTGGCGGTCGTGTTGTGGATCCTCTACGAGATCCTCGTCCACCACTTTCCGGCCTGGGACGTCTTCGGCAGCACGTACGTCCGTCGCGTCGCGATCGTCCTGCTCATCTTCCTGGGAGCGTTGCCGCTGCTGAGGCTCCAGGGGCCGTACTTCGCGATCGCCACCTGGCTCATCGCGGAGTCCGTCGGAACCGTGTTCAACGAGTGGAAGGTGGTGGGCGCGGGCGGCGGCATGCAGATCAAGTCCGAGGTCACCCTGCATCAGCTCTACTACGGGGGCCTCGCGCTGCTCGTGGTGACGACCGCCGTCATCTGGCGCCTGCTGCGTTCCCGCTACGGCGTGGCGCTCACGGCCGTCCGGGACGACGAGGAGGCCGCGCAGACCGTCGGCGTCGACATCCGCGCCGTGAAGATGGTGACCTTCCTGTTCGCCGGATTGTTCACCGGTCTCGCGGCGGGCCTGTACTACATGGACGCCGTCATCATCACCCCGCCGTCCGGCTTCGCCATCTCCTGGTCGGCGTACCTCGTCTTCATCGTCGTGGCGGGCGGCATGGGCACGCTGCCCGGCCCCATCATCGGCGCCGTCATCTTCGTCGTGATCGACCGTCTGCTTTCGTCCGGCGCGGGTGGTGGGCTGCTCGTGCTCGGACTGGCGTCCATCCTGCTCATGTTCTTCCTGCCCCGCGGCGTGATGGGCATCGTTGCCGACCTGCGCCACGAGCCGGGGGCGGTGCGGCGGCGCGCGGGGGGCTGGCGCCGCGCGTGGCGTCTGCTGATCGGCGAGTCGTCGTTGCGCTCGGCGGAGCTGGACCAGCCTGGCGTGGTCGGCGCGTTCCTCGTGCCAGGGTCCCCATTGCCCGTGCTGCGGCCCGACGCTCCGCCCTACGTGCCGACCGTCGCGGCCATGGCGCAGGTCCGGCGTCGCATCGAGGAACTCGCGCCGGACACCCTGCTCATCTATTCGACCCAGTGGCTGGCCGTGCTCGATCAGCTGTGGCAGACGCGGGCCCGCTTGTCGGGCCTGCAGGTCGACGACAACTGGCACGACCTCGGGACGCTGAGGTTCGATCTGCGCAGCGACATCAGCCTCGCACGCGCATGCGTGAAGGCGTGCACGGAAGGGGGCATCTCCGCGAAGGGCGTGGACTACGACCATTTCCCCATCGACATCGGAACGATCGCGGCCAACGCACTCGTGAACCCGCACGGGCAGGTGCCCGTCGTGATCGCCGCGAACAACCTCTACCACGACTGGGAGACCACCCGGAAGCTCGGGGAGATGGCGGTCGCCAGCGCCATCGAGCAGGGCAAGCGGGTCGTGGTGCTCGCGATCGGCGGCCTGTCCGGCACGCTCTTCCGCGACGAGCGGCCGCTCGAGCAGGATCGCATCGCCAACGAGGCCGACGACAGCTGGAACCGCCAGATCCTGCAGAAGATGGAGCAGGGCGACGTCGAGGGTCTGCTGGGCGAGATTCCCCTCTACGTGCGCGATGCCAAGGCGGACATGGGCTTCAAGCACTTCGCGTGGCTGCTCGGCTGCGTCGGCGGCGAACTGAAGGGCGCGAAGGTGCTTGCCTACGGCCCGGCCTACGGCAGCGGCACGGCCGTCGTCGAATTCCGTATCTGAGTGCCTGCAATCGGAGAACCCGTCATGCCCGTGAAGCCCGTCGCCGCCCCGTCGCTACCCAAGCCCAAGTTCTTCTACAGCCCCTGCGTCCAGGCAGGGCCCTTCCTCCAGGTCTCGGGCATGGTGGCGCTCGATCCCGCCACCCAGGCGCTCTCGGGCAACGGGCCGGGTGAACAGACCGCGCGCATCCTCGAGAATCTCCGCGTTGCGATGCCCGAGTGGGGCGTCACGCGCGCGGACCTGATGATCGCGCGCATCTTCACGACCGCCATGGACCGTTTCGCCGAGATCAACGCCGCGTGGGAGGCCTTCTTCGCGGGGGGAGAGACACCGCCCGCGCGCACGTCGGTCGGGGTGGCCGCGCTGCCGCTCGGCGCGCTTGTCGAGATCGAGTTCTGCTTCTACAGGGAGGCGTCATGAGCTCCGGTGTGGTGGTGCAGGGCCGTGCGAAACCACGCGGCAAGTTCCCGCACGTGAAGCGCGCGGGAGATTTCCTCTTCGTCTCGGGCACGAGCAGCCGTCGCGCCGACAATTCGTTCGCCGGGGTCGAAGTGGACGAGATGGGGACGACGCGGCTCGACATCCGGGAGCAGACCCGCGCGGTCATCGAGAACATCCGCGCCATTCTGGAGAGCGTCGGTGCCGGCCTGGAAGACCTCGTCGAGGTGTCCACCTTCCTCGTAAACATGAACGACTTCGGGGGCTACAACGAAGTGTACGGGGAGTACTTCGACTACGACGGCCCGGCGCGCACGACCGTTGCCGTGCATCAGTTGCCTCACCCGCATCTGCTCATCGAGATCAAGGCCGTCGCCTACCGTCCGCAGCTCGACGCCTGACCGGCACCTTCAGAACGACTGCATCTTCGCCGGCAGCCAGAGCACCAGTTCGGGGAACAGCACGAGCAGCGCGATCACGGCTACCTGGATGCCGATGAAGGGCCACACGCCCCGGTACATGTCGCGCAGGGTGATCTCCGGCGGAGCGATGCCGCGCAGGTAGAAGATCGATGGCGCCATCGGCGGAGTGAGGTAGGCCGTCTGCAGCACGACCAGGAACAGCACGCAGTACCAGACCACGTCGAAGCCCGCTGCGCTCACCAGCGGCGCCGTCACGGGCACGATGATGAGGATGATCACCAGAGGGTCGAGCATGAAGCCCGCGACGAAGGTCACGGCGATGATCAACGCGATGAGCGGTGCGCCGCCGATGTTCTTCGCCTCGACGAGATCCGTGAGGGTCTGCATGCCGCCCGCAGCCACGAACACCGCCGCGAACACCGATCCGCAAGTGACGATGAAGAGAATCATCGCGGTGATGCGCACGGTGCGCAGCGTGGAATCCGCCACGACCTTCCAGGTGAGCTTGCGGTACAGGCCGGCCAGGACGACGGTGCCGAGCGCGCCGGCGGCCGCGGCCTCCGTCGGCGTTGCGATGCCCGCCATCATCGAGCCGAGCACGCACACGATCACCACGAGCGGCGGGACGAGCACGCCGGCCGTGACGGCGATCCTCCGGCCGAGCGGGACTGCCTCGTCGTCACCGTCGAGGCGCGGGCCGAGCGCAGGGTTCAGCAGGCAGCGGATCAGGATGTAGACGACGTAGCCCAGCGCCAGCAGAAGGCCGGGCACGATCATCCCGATGAGGATCGGCCCCACGGACGCGTTGGCGACCGGACCGATCACGATGGCGAGCACCGAGGGCGGGATGATGGTGCCCAGCGAGCCTCCCGCACAGATCGTGCCGCAGATGAGCGGCTTGTCGTAGCGATGACGCAGCATGGCGGGGATCGCGAGCAGGCCGACCACCGTTTCGGTCGCGCCCACCACGCCGCTGGTCGCGGCGAAGATCACGCACATCACCACGGTGCCGATCGCGAGCCCGCCGGGGATGCGGCGTGTCCAGAGGTGGATGGCGTCGTAGAGGCGCGACGCGATGCCCGACGCCTCGAACATCGCGCCCATGAAGATGAACAGCGGCACGGCGGCGAGCACCTGTGCCGTGGCGACTTCCTCGACCTTCAGCAGCACCTGGTGCAGCAGACCCTCGTGCCCGAACTGCCAGAGGCCGAAGCCCACGGCGAGAGCCAGCATGACCAGCGCCACGGGGAACCCGGTGAGGATGCCCGCGATGAGCGCCGGAAACATCCAGAGGGCGGTCATTGGTCCGACACCATCACGCGTGCCCGCCGGGACCGGATGTCGCACCGCCCTCCCGCAGACGCACGATGCGGCGAAGCACCTCGGCCGCAACCTGCACGGTCAGCATCAGGAAACCGATGAACAGCACCAGCCTGAACGGCCAGAGCACCGGGTTCCACGCCGAGGATCCCGAGCGCTCGCCGGAGGCATACGACTCCGCAAAGTAGTCCCAGAGTCCCCAGCTGATCCAGCCGAGGACCGGCAGCGCGACGAGTGCGAAGCCTGCGAGGTCCACCCAGACGAGGCGGTGACGCGTGCGGGCCGAGTAGAGCAGATCGACGCGCACGTGCGCATCGTGCGACAGCGCATAGGCGATCGACAGGACGAACGATGCGCCCATGAGGAAGGTGTTGACGTCGTAGCCCCAGAGCGTGGGCGCATTCGCGACGTAGCGCATCGCGACGTCGTAGAGCATCAGCACGATGAGCGCGACCACGAGCAGCGCGGCCATCACGCCGCAGACTCGGCTCGCGGCGTCGGCCGCGCGGACGAGGGCCTTCATGCGAAGGAGTGCCGGCTGGGCCGTCAGCGCAGATCGCGCCGGTAGACCCGCGCGCTCTCCCACCGCGCCTCGAAGGCGCGCTTGTGCTCCAGCACCTTGCGGAACCAGACATCGGCGGGGTCGGCCGCGTACTTGTCTTCCCACGCGCGCGTCGCCTTCTTCCAGGCGTCGACGTAACTGTCGTCCACGCGGATGATGGTGAGGCCTTCCTTGCGGTAGGTCTCGAGGGCGTCCATGTCCATGCGGTTGATCTCCATCCACGACTCGAGCGTGGTGAGCCGCGCGGCCTCGCGCACGAGCGCCTGGGTCTTCGCGTCCCAGCCGTCCCAGAGGGCCTTGCTGAAGAGGCATTCCTGCACGGACGCGGGCGTCTGCAGGCCGGGGAGGATGATGAACTTGGATATCTTCTGGAAGCCGAAGGGCAGGTTCACCCCGGGCGTGGACCACTCGATGGCATCGACGAGGCCGCGCTCCAGCGCGGGATACACGTCTCCGCCCGCGAGGATCACGGTCGAGGCGCCGAGCGACGCGCCGATCTCCGCGGCGGCGCCGGAGGTGCGGTACTTCAGACCCTTGAGGTCCTCGATGCGCTTCACCGGCTTCTTGCTGTGCATGTGGATCTCGTCGGAGTGGGCGCCGCAGGGCATCCCCACCACGCCGAACTTCTCCATTCGCCATTGCGCCCACAGTTCGACGCCGCCGCCGTTGTAGAGCCAGTGCAGCAGCGCCTCGGCACCCGGCGTGCCCGGATAGCCGCCGAACAGCACGGAGGTCTTGTCGACGCCCAGGTCGTACCCG